>Ga0265797_10007253_pt1 | contig 15281 bp, 6 predicted proteins | sample P2T30metagenome_FD_192433 | JGI IMG/M metagenome (GOLD analysis project Ga0265797, IMG submission 192433) | Plant litter microbial communities from East Loma Ridge, Irvine, California - P2 T30 | ecosystem: Environmental > Terrestrial > Plant litter > Unclassified | place: USA: California... | reverse complement strand
GTGACGAAGATGTACTCTGCCCGGGGCCGCAGCTCGCGCACCAGCGGTATGACCTGGTTGCGAGGCACAGAGTGCAGGATGTAGGAGGCTCCCTTGCGGTCGTAGGCGGCGAGGGCGCGCTGCTCGTTCTGTCCGCAGGACCTGTAGCGCGAGTAGCTCTCCTCGAAGACGGCGGTGACCTCGGGGCGGGTTTGCGTCAGTTCTTTGTCCGGGACTGTGCCGGGGTTGTGGATGATCTGATCGAACAATGTGAGTTGAGTGGTCTATTTTGATCCCATTGAGACAATCATCAGAAAAGGGAATACAAAAGAGGGACTCACGAGTTTCTGGCCCAGAATGCCAGGCGTGTTCTTGATCTTGTCGCTGACGAGGTTGAGGTACTTGCCGACGTCGTGCGAGTACTCGTTTGGGGCCTCGTCGAGGAAGATGCCCTCGACGTAGATGCCGGTGCTCGCGTGGTCTTTGGACCAGCCGCCGTAGACGGCCACGTCGTCGAAGACTTGCTCGACCGACCGCTTGCAGTACTGCATCCGCACGTAGCCCACGGTCGTCACATTCTCCCGCGCGTTGAAGAGAGGCAGTTCACGGGAGTAATTTGCGTCGGGCGCTGGGGGTTCGCCGGGCCCGCTATTGGGGTTGATCACGATTAGGAAGTGCAGGTCTGGGTTGTTGTCGATGCTGTTTTGGGGGGCAAACGGTCTCCGTGTTAGCTTGGGTTTGTTCGAGCACTGGAGTAGATTGGTGATTTCGATTGCGACGAACGAATGTGGAGATTTGTTGCAATTTAATCAATTCAATATACCCGGCGGACTGACTGACAGGCAACAAGTAATGACTTACGACTTGTGCAGTGGCTCCCATGTACTCTCATCTAGAGGGTACATGTACAGCGGCACGATGACCGTGGATTTGGGCGGCATTCCGTAGATCGCTGAGTTCGGTCTTGAGGCGTTTGGCGTGCGGCCGGGTGAGACTCCAGGCGTCGAGGGTTTGGGGTTCTTGTTCTGCAGGATGCGCAGCATTTCCTTGAAGCGTCCCATAATTGTAGACGAGGCAGGAAACGTGGTTGAGATGTTCTTTCTGTTTTTGTGGGTCTTCGGGTGGATTTCACGGGCGTCAGCTTGTCTTGTGTCGTGTGTCGTATCCTCGTCGTTGTCCGGTGGCGCGATGACAGCTGAGACAACTTTGCAATTCTGCACAGGGCTGAAGAACCCGCTCCTGGTCTTTTTTCCTTTCCGTCGTATTCAATCTTCAGAGATCTTCAAGGAAAATGTAGGTGGTCTTTATCGGCGTACGCGGCGTTTCGGCGCCACGGTGCTTCCATTTCGGGCCTAGCGAACGTGTGATGGACCATGGTCTAGATTACCGCTAATATAGATTACTTGTTTGCTCTTCTTGAGGCTCCGGCGACTTGCGAGAGGTGTGATGGGATGGAAGAAGATCGCATTCGCTGCTCGAAAAAAAAGACAATTATATATTCCAAAAGGGAAGAACGAATATACATGGTCTATCGTGCCGTGCCAATTACAAGATCCGTCAATGTCGGGAGTATCAGGTCGGAACCGCCTGGGCAAATGTCCTCCAGCTCGACCCGAATTTCTGGTAGTAGTCCTCGCTGGATGTTGAGAGGTACAGATACTCTGCGTGGCGGCTCATGCTGTCGACGAATTTCTGGATGTTGGTCTTGGAAGGGACCGAATGCACCATGAAGCTGTACTCGGATCTGTCTCCCGACAATGAGTTGAGGTCGTCCTCGAGCGATCGGTACTCTTTGTAAGATTGCTCGAAGACGACTGTGATGTCAGTCGTGTCGAGCTCGAGTCCTGAGTCTGGGACGACTCCGGGGTTGTGGATGATCTGTCGTAGATGTCAGTAATGTAATCTGATGTGATGATGAGACTGATGAGAATACATACAGTCTTCTCGCCTGCAAGACCTGAAGCAGCTCGCACGGCATCGTTGGCCTCCTTCATGTACTCAGCAGCCTCGGGCGTGAACTCGTGAACGGCTTCATCGAAGAATATGCCATGCATTTGGATGCCCTGGGAGCCGTTCGCCCAACCTGAGTAGGTTGAAATGTCTTCAAGTACATCAGCAAGAGGCCTGCTGGTGTAGTTGGTCCTCACATAGCCGACAGTCCGAGCGTTTGGGAATGTGTTGAGTCTTTGGATGGCTGGAAGGTAGTCATCATTTGGCAGAGAGTCGTTGCCTGGACCACTTTCAGGATTGACGATGATCGTGTAGTTGACACCAGAAGTTGCGTTGAGTCTATAGATTATCAGCGCTTTTCGATGATTGAGGTGTCAAATTCTTTGGAAGACGCACGCGTTGTACAGAGGCTCCCACGAATCGTTCATAGGGTAAATGTAGAGCGGCAGAATTATTGAAGAGGCCAAGCCTTTGGAACTCTGCCGTCCAGACAAGATCACTGCAGTCGGGACGATGATCACAATGAGCACGACCAGCACAGCGATGGCGACGATGATCCAGAATCGTCGTGAGCGTTGCTTCTGCCGGTTGGCAGCACGTCGAGGTGCCTCCATGATCAGAACGTGCAGGTGGCTTTGTCGAGGAGTGCTCTGCCTTGCTTCGCGAAAACGTGTATGAATGGTCTACCAGCAGCACCAGCAACTCAGACAGTGACGCTACACATACTTGCCAGCTGCCCTGCATGCAGACTGAACAATAAAACTTCTACCGTTGCGTTTGCCACGCACGGCACGCACGCTACTCTCACCAGAACCAGCTCCTTACTGCGGCGCAGCCATGTGCTCGCCTAGCAGTACCTGTCCTTGGTCTACCCTTAGGGCCTGCGTACCATGGCCAAACAAACCGCTGAGCTGAGCCCGGCAAGCCGAGCAAGCCCAGCGACAAGAATAATAATAATGTCAGACTCGTGTGCGAGGTGACGGTCGCACCTGTGATCGTCAGAAGGCCCGACCTCGGACGGCTCGCGTGTCCATTAAACGAGGCCGGTGAGGTTACAGCACAGCACTTGGCGGCAGCAGTATTGCCCGATTTAGACTCCCAGACGGCCAGAAGGAAGTTGATGCAGAGGCGTGAGAGATGGTGGAGGGTTAGGCGGGTCTGCCGACGGCCAGCCAAGTGGCCTCGGTGTATCACAGGCCGGGAGTAGCATAGCGTCAATAATGGGCAGCATGGTAGTGTCGTGTCCCTCCTGCGGCTGGTCGTGTCGTGATCTTGTCGTGTTCGAGTACGGGGCGAGCCAGACAGCCAGACAGGGCCAGCCAGGTACAGTAGGCAGAAAATCCTCGCGAGCGGCAGAATAACAGTAATAGTAGACGCTAATTTAGGGTCCGCGTGGACGCATCTGCAAGGCTTCTTCCTTTCCTTGCCTTTCCTTTTCTGCCACCCGCCAAGCACTTCTCTTACCGCGATCCTCCCGCATCTGCATCTTTCCGTCTTCACCACGCTTATGCTGACCGTTACCACGATGCCTACTAGCGCCCGCCCACCTGCAGTGCTCCCAAACGCACGCACCAGACGTACCTTGACGCACCGACGATGCGATGCGCTCACCACTCCTGTGCTGGCGCTGCTCTAACCGGGGCGCTGAGCTGGAGGCTTGGAGCTGGACTGGACTGGTTTTTGCCGCTGCTGGCCAGATGTGAGAGGCGAACTCGCCCTTCCCTTACACGGCACCCTACTGTTTCGGGCGTCTGTCCCCATCTCATGCCATGCCACACGAGAACCAGGGCTCGCCGAACTGCCACGGGCACCGCCGCCTGTGGCCCTTCTCGCCCAAGGACGTGCCCGTAGTTTGGCCCATCTATTCGAGTCTCGAGAATGGCTCAGGCTCAAGGTTTGTCACTTCTGCACGCCATATTATTCGCCCTCGTCTGTTGCATTGCATCGTCGGCGATCACTCACGCGGGTTATGTTCTTCCCTCTTCCTTCATGTTCATACTCCACCTCACTCTCTTCTAACTAATCCTCCTTCTTTGTCTTGTTCCTTTGCTTGTCACTCCCACCCTGTCTGCACATCTTTCGCCATGGCGGACCAGGCGGGAACCGATGATGGCTTCCAAGAGCTTAAGCCTGTCGGATGGCACGTCATGATTGACAACTGGTGGGACTTGATTCTTGCCGGTATTGCATTGTTCGGCGTTGTCTCTGGCTTGCTATACCTTATCATATCCCTCAGCCTCAAATTCAGGCAATATCGACAGAGCCGAAATGCTCGACCGAAGGCCCTCCCGAAGGCCACCGCACAATACTTTGAGGAACTCAAGGCAAACACACAACCTTTCGGTCCTCCTCATGATTCATCAAAAGCCCCGACTTCCTTCGGCGTCTTCCTTGGCAACTTCGCCTCGCCACCTACACCCAACCAAGCTCGACTTCTCACAGATCGTGACTTGATCGTCTTGGATCCCTCACGTCCTGGTGTCCTGGAGGGCATCTCCACTATGCCATGCACGGCCTCTCAGCGTGTTGGACGTCTCGACATCAGCGCTACCGTCGCCTTCGACAGAAGCTCTGGCAACCAGGATGACTCGAGAGTTCTGAGCATCATCGATTCGACAATTGCAACGAAATGGAGGCGCTCGCAGGATACCCAGTCGCCTTTCACTGGTATCTTGCTTGCAAACTGGCAATCAGAGCTCGAGCCTGCAGTCTTGAACGAGCTCATGAGTTATCTCAAATCGCTCAACTTTGACATCTGGCTCGAAACTTCCCCGCCGGATTATCTGACCGAGCTCGAATGCAAAGTCATCGACTTGTCACTCACCCGCGGTATCATCTGCCGCAACGGAACAATCATGTACAACGGCGACCGCCGCAACTACTTCCAGATGAACAACATGCGCCGGACTCAGCGTGCTTTGGCCAAGTTGATGTCACTTGGCGGCAAGACGTTGATGATGTGGGAGACAATTGACGACCAGGTCGAGTTGACCCACTCTGTGATTCAGCGCAGCTACAACTGGTGCCGGTTCAACACAACCGTATCCTGGATCGGACCCGAGTCAGCTCTGAAGGATGCAGATGTCGCGGCTGAAAGGTCAATCAAGGGCGAGCCGCTTGGCGCTATGATGTGGCTCAAGAGCAACGAAATCATGGCAGTCCACGACATCTGGCGACAAAACTTCCAGATTGCCCCGGAGTCTGCCGGTCACGAAGAGTCATTCAAGTCCCTCGAAGGCCTCGTCCCGAACCTGGCCTCAAAACTGGCTCTGGTGGCACCTTCGAGCAATCCCTTCCGCGACGCCAGCCAGGTCATCATCAACGGTGACTTCGACGGCCACCTTCCAGCACAATCACAAAAAGCACCCTTCTCATACTCACCTCGCGGTGAAGACTACACGGGTCTGGGTTGCTTCCAACTTGGACTTGACGCTTCCGCCGAGGATTTTGCTGAACTGGCAGAAGGCCAGCGACGTCTCAAAGATCTCAATCTGCTTGATCGCATTACACCAGAAAAGCTCCACGAATTCGCCGAGAAGATCAGGGTGCTGTATGACAAGGACCGTCAATCCTGGGAATATTCGCCCTACGACTCGCAGGCAGTCAGAGAACTCGTAGAACAGCTCGCCAGTGCCACTGGTTCCGAAGGAGATATTCTCAAAGTTTACACTGGCATGCACTCTGGCTTCCACCACGGCACTCACCATCAGTACTGGGGTCTGCACGATGTTGATCCAGTCACTGGAAACACCGAAATCTACATCTCGCTGAAGACAACGGACCGCGTCGGAACGCTGTTGCACACTTTCCTTTCCAGCAGACAGTACACCCGCGCACAATGTTTGATGGCCGAAATCAGTCTTGCCGAACAATCGGAGGCCCTGCACGCCAAATGGGAAATGCCGGACCGCTTCGTCAAGGATATCGAAGGACTCTCTTCTACTGAGCTTCTCCTGCTCTCGCAGCGCTTGACTTTTGCCAAAGACGAATCAACTGGCTCGTTGCGGTCCAACATCCTGGCGCTGTGTGAGAATCGTCTCATCGACATTCCCACCACCCAACAACTGAGAGCTCAGAACACCAACCTCTACCTGCGCGACGAGATTACAGTGGAGGAACTGGTGGACGCACGTCTTGCTTGGCACGCTGACCGCGGCTGCCAACATCCTGACAGAGATGCCGCGATCTACGTCTTCCGCGAGGTACAGGCGCGACTTTCCGGTGTTCTCATCAACGCAGAAGCCGAGCACGTTACCCAGATGGAGACGGTATTGCAAGAGATTATTCAGCACGGCAAAATCGATGCCAGCGTCGATATCCTCGCCATGTCCATTTTCTGCGCTTTCCGCAAATTGGCCATCGAGGAGGTATACCTGGAGATCCTGGATCGTAACCCTCTCCCGAACGCACACCCCGACCAGGCCGCCTGTTTCGCCGAGATGTTCGCGCTTGGTTCTCAATGCGAGACTTATTTCGACATGACCTCCAACGTCATTGGAAGAATCCTGGCAGACAAGCAACAGGCTTACTACATGCAGCACCAGCCCCCTCACCGAGACGACAAGTCCACCGAAGTTCCTACAGCTTACGCCTCCACTCTGGTTGATGAAGATCCATCCTATGATCAGCCGCCTCTCCCGTGGTACTACCAGGTCACCTTCCTTGGCATCTTCGCTGTCCCTGCTCTCATCGATATCCTGTTGCTCACAACCACTGGACGTGGTCTGTATTTGAGCGTGCACATGGAGAACAAAGTGAAGACAATGGCTACAGCCGGTCTCATGTTCGGTCTTCTTCTCACAGGTGCCATCGGCACGTGGATCGGAAACGGTGGTAGTTACTACCTCCACTCCATGGCCTTCCCTGTCATGAACATGTTCGTCATCACTCGCTTCATCGCAGGAACAGCGGTTGGTCTCATCGTCGGCGTTGGTGGAATGATCGTGATTGGCATCATCCAAGACTTCTACGCAGGTTTCATCTTCCTGTTCTACTTCTTCGTGATGTCAACCTACCTCACGATGCTGGCTACGTTGGCGATCTACCAGTTCCCTGGCTTCATGTTCCAATCTGGGCGCATCACCACTGTGGCTTGCCTGCCCATTCTTGCGATCTCGCCGATCGTCACAACCTATGTTGGCCACGACATCATCGTGTACCCGATCGTCCTCAGCGTCTTCCTCGTGGCCCTGGTCTCCAGCTCCCGTGGTGTCTTCTACAGATGGAGCACCTGGTACTTGGGTGTGACTGTTTACTCGGACACCGACATCGTCAACTGGTACACCAAAGTAACGCCTGCTGAAGAGCTACCCAAGGGAGTGACTGATCTAGGTCCTACCCCTCTTCCTCGCACCAAGGTCTTCAGCGAGGTACAGAAGGAACTTCACCGCATGCCGTGGCAGAAGTCTACTTCTGACAAGATGATCAAAGAGCTCGCCGAAAGCTACGACGCCACTTGCTTCCTCATGGACTGGTATTGCAAGTACTCGCGCACCAAGATGCCCTACCCATACAGCCCGACTTGGAACCTGCAGTGCAAGACCGCTCTTGACACGTTGAAAGAAATGCAGAAGGGTCTCAAGCTTCATAATGCTTTTGTGCATTGGCGTGCTGGTGGCGCAGAGGTGTGGTGTGGCGTGCTTTACTTCGTCATCGCACTCATGGACAAATGGGTCGCCTTGTTCTCTGGAGGCAAGATTGTCGGTCTGTCTTCTGCGGGCGACAAACTCTTCAACCTTTCAGTCGGTTTCAGTTTGGCGTACTACCTGATCGCCGCTGTCTGTCTTGACAGTGTCGCCAACCCGCTTTGGGCGAGGGCGAACAAGAAGACCAACCAACCGATTTCCTCGCTCGCGTATCTGAAGCAGGTCGCCATCAACGATGCGAGAGCTAGGCGCAAGCTCTACTGGTCGAACTGGGCCAAATTCTTCTTTTCTCACATTTGGGGTTTGGCCATCGCTGCTTCGCTCATGTGGACCTTCGAAAACTCTCGCCCCGCCACCATCATGTTCATGGCTTACGTCGGAGCATACACAGGTCTTCTCTGCTACCAGTACAACAGAATCTACACTGGATCATTGGCCATGGGTGACTTGATGATTGCGGCTGTGACTGGTCTTCTTCTTGGCACTCTCCTGCACCGCTACCACCCGTACTTCATGTACAGCAGCGTGATCGCGCTTGCCACCGCCACTTGGATGGCCGCTATTCTCTCACTCCGAACTGCCAACGTCGGATGGCCATCCTTTGGCAAGCCCAAGTCGGTGTCGAAGTCTAGCATCGGCAGATTCCATTACAGCGCTCTCGGACCTGACACTGGCTTCTCGCAAAGAACTCTCCGCGAGACTTACGATGCTCTGTCCGCTCTCGAAGCCGAGTACCGCTTCAAGATCGATCCCAGCACCCACCCTGGTGTGGAGGTCATGCAGATCCTCCGAGCACAGAGTTCGGCGCCGCAGCCTGAGATTGTTCAAAATGCATTCCCGTCCGCCATCTCTTTGGTCGACGAAGCTGCCTCACTGTGGCAAAGTGGAAACATTACCATCGATCTCGTACCCGCACGTCACTTCCTGCAGCAGGAACAGAAACTGCGCGCAGTGTCTCGTCTTTCCGACGGCCACTTGCACATCATGGTCTTGGTCGGCCTCGATCTCACTGGCGGGGAATGGGTTGCTGATATTCGTCGTAACTGCAAGGTCATTGCGGAGTCCATCGTTCAAGCCGCAGCTGAAGCCCGCTTCGCCTTCTCCCGCGACCACTCCAACCTTGCCGAGCTTCTCGCCGTCGAGCACATGCCGGACGCTATTGGCGAGGCGCAGCTCTCTTTGCCTGAAGGTATCAAACGCCAGCTTGAATGGTCCACTGCCGAGCGTACCCGCATCATGAAGACTGGTGAGCAGGAAGTACTCCGCTACCTGATTCTCGGCATGGACTGCGATACTGAGTGGGACCTTCTCCCCGAGAAGATCAGATGCTCACTGCTCAAGCGCTGCCTCGGAGAGCAGTGCGACATCACTGAGGGTCAAGGCGACTGGATGCGTTCGAGATTCTGCAGGAATGCAGGTGCCGACCTTGAGACTCACTTTGCCCGCTGCAACCTCGGAGCTTCTCTCGCTGCCCTCATCTCGGACTACGCAAAGGCTGTTGACGCTGACTACCACTATCAAGACAGGTCTGAGCCGACCGATGCGGAGTACCAGAAGTTCATCGGAGCCATTGTGAACGAGGCGGGACCTACCGCGGAATCGAGCACAACCGAGAAGGTCATCTGGCCGATTCTTACTGTCGTGCATGCGATCCGGATCACGATCAAGTTCTTCGTGGTATCTATCGTCGCCGATCCTGAGTTCCAGAGAGAGTTGGACTATGTCATCAGCGACAAGCCCGTCTTCGTTCGTTGGCCTGCGCGACTTGTTCTCAACGGTATTTGGATCTACTGCAAGTTCTTGCAAGGCCTGATTCTCCCCACGTTCATGTTCTACAAACGCGAGAAAATCCAGATTCTTCGCTCCAACATGAAAGGTGTCAGGACGTCTATCAAGCGCAAGAGGGTCACCATTGAGGGTCTCCGAGGCCCTTCTACTGGTTTCCTCAAGCGTCAGTCAGATGGCACTGTCGAGTTCCACCACTATTCTGGTCGCCACGAGACGCAGCCCGAGGGCTTGGGCCAGCTGATTGCGGTCAACACCTACTCTGCCAAGATGCTTCTACAACGCCGCGAAGAATACAACAAGGAGACCGTGTCAAACATCTACAACTACGAATACGAAGATGGCGCGACCGATGGTACGAGCCTTCCAGTCTCGAGAGGCTGCATTCGTGGTGACAGAGCGGGCCATTCCATCCAGTACGACAACAGGGGTTACGTCACCGACGGATCTTACATGAAGGACGGCAACCGAGTCGACTTCAAGTACAACTACCGCAAACACGCTAGGTTCGACGATGAACTCCTGCGCGCCGACTACAAGCTCGCACATATCACGATCAACGTTTCGTGGTGTGTAGCACCGCCGAAACGCTCGGAGAAGCTGGACAAGTGGATTCCCAACCCCAAGGTCATCGAGGCCACCTTCACCCAGGGAGAGGACTCCTACCACAGCAAATGGGACTACGAGCACAGGTCTCACCCGATTATTGAGACTACTCTCAATGGCAGGCCAAGTGAGACGCCCGACATGATCACCTTCGATTGGTTCGCAGTACTCAGCAAGCCGACAAATTGCAGTTTCATCGCCGACAACCCTCTGTTCTCGTTCAGTTCGCCCAGATCTAACATCATCTCCCGCACCCTCGGCATGAACACCAAGCTTCATCCCGTCTCCACTGCACTTGCAAGAACCCACCTTTGGCAAACTTGGAAGAGCAGCAAGGATGTCGATGCCGCGACTGTCAGGTACCTCGATGAAGTCTCTCTTCGTCATGACGCTGTCCTCAGGCCTTATTGGGCCGGCCGTGATCTCGGTCAGCTCAAGGCTGCAGCTGAATATCTCGATTCTCAAGCCGACGCCATCATGGCTAGGACCGACATGGATCCCGAGATCAGTTCATGGTCTGCAATCGCTTACAAGTACAGTGATCTGTGCACCTTTGGTCAAGGTGGTGATGCTAGAATTAACACCAGGACCCAAGCCAGCCAGATGCAAGACAGCGATGACATCCTCCACGTCATCGCCATGGACACGGGTACCTGGCCCATTGAGGGTGGTGGTGTGTCCGCTTGCCGCAGAGATATGGTGAACGATCTCAAGACGATCAGATGGCACGTTGTCGCCGAATCCGCCAACGATTACAGTGTTCCCAAGTTCCAGATCGAGAGAAACGTACAGTCGCTCTCCATCTTGCCCTTGTGGGGATTGGATTACTTGACTCCGATTCACGGCGTGTTCCAGGACTCTCTCGACGCAGCTGTGCAACGTCGCTCTCATGCCACCAGAGATGAGGACATCAAGAGGCACTTCTTCCCCATCTTGACCAGTCTGGTGAAGTGCTCTCGTGCAATCAACTTCACACACGCTCACATCGAGGAGTCTACTCGTGCACTTCTGGACCTCAACTCGTACTTCGAGAACCGTCACTGGACTGACGTTTGGATGAGCCCTATTGTCAAGGAAAAGTGGCAAGAACTCTGGTTGACCGAGGACATGGAGAACACCAGACCGATCTCCAAGTGGCTCGACGCAGAGCGTCCTACGCTTGCTCATCTCGACAACGCCCTGGACATGTGGCACCGCTACCTGTTCATCTTCGCGCTCCCCGTCCCAGAGAGACTTCCCGACGTCTTCCAGGCATCCCACCATTTCGCCGGCGCCTCGTTCGGTGTTTTGTGCAAGATGAAGCGCAACTGCACTTTCCACGTGTGGGACCACTGCATCAGTTGGAGAGAAGTGACAGTCTTCCTTTCATCTGCCATGTCCTTCGACGCACCGTTCGTCTGCACATCGCTCATGTCGCTGTCTCGTATGACTTCGACCTTGATCCTGCACTACGCTGATGTTGTCCTCCCTTGTGCCGACTTCTTCAACCCCGGCTGGGAGGTGGAGATCGGTACCCAAGAAGGCACCCTGATGCACCGCAACACCTACGCCCGCAAAATCGACCCCGTCGTCAACGGTATCACCAACATGGAGAGGTACAAGCCCATCGAGACCATCAAGTCCAAGCGCCCCACAGTCACCATGTTGTCCCACGTCCGCTTCGTCAAGGACATTAAGAACGCCATCCTGGCCGCCGACATCATCGTCAACGACTGGGGTTTCACCGACTACCAGCTTGACATCTACGGTGACATGGAGAAGGCTCCGGCTTACTCCGTGGAGTGCAAGGAGATTCTCGCCTCCAAGGGTCTCCGCGACCACGTCGCTCTTAAGGGTCTCGGTAACCCGTCCAAGGTCTTGGAAGAGGCATGGATTTTCCTCAACTCTTCCATCTCGGAAGGTCTCCCACTTGCCATGGGAGAAGCTGCTCTATTTGGTGTGCCAGTCGTCTGCACAGACGTCGGCGCCTCGTTCCGCGTGGTCACCGATCCCGTCACGTGGAAGAAGTTCTCGGCCGTCGTCGCACCCAACGATTCATACTCCCTCGCCAAAGCCCAAGTCAACGTTCTTGGTATGCTGGACGAATGGGCAGAGTACACCGACGAGCCCGAGAACCGCCCCAAGCTCTCCCTGCGCCCCGGTAAAGAGGAAGTCGCCGCGATTCAGCAGCGCATGTACGACAAGGCCGAGTCGCGCCGCAAGCTGGGCATGATGGGCCGCAACAACGTCATCAACTCCTTCTCCTCGGAGCGCTACCTGCGCGAGCACGAGCAGCTGCTCTGGGTCGGCAAGCTGCAGAGTCCCAGCTACCTCAGCAGATCGCGCCGCGCCGTCCCCATCTTCTCCAAGTGGGGCAACAAGAGGGAGAGCGACAGCCCCAGTTTGCTCGCTCGCTCCGGCCGCTCCATGTCGAGACCGACTTCCACCAGGGCGCCTTCGGCCTACTCGTTCAAGATCGAGACCAAGGGCAGCGCTCCGAAGTACTCTCGCGTCGAGGCTCTCGATATGGTTTGAGCCCGACCACTCCTCACCTCTCTTTACGATCTCTCTTTTTCTTTTCTTTTTCTCTTAGCGATTTATTGACTTGTCACGACCGCCTTTGGCAAAACGGAGAGGTCTTTTCCCCATTTTACCTTGTTGCGGATTTCCGGCGTTTCGGCTTCTTCGAAAAAAAAACTTGGGGGTGGCGAACTACTCTGACCGACAAAACACTACATAATAATGACCAGCATCTGCGGATCTGGGGGGCTCTCTTTTTTTCTGTTTTTCTCTCGGGCATCCGAGGTGAGGCGCTGAGGCGGCGCATAGAGTGTACAGTACAGTACGATCAGCCTTTTCGTTCTTATTTGTCCCCTTTTAATGACGACTTGAACACCGAAAAAAGGAATAGTGTTGGTTAGTAGTAATCGAAAAGGCAAAATCATTCAAAAACAACATCCCACAAGCTCATAGTATCAGCGTCTTCCAGGCATACCTCATCCTGTGAAACGATCACACAACATCAAGAAACATGAATAGGACAAGTGCAAAATACCAATGAATGTTTTTTTCTCAAGTAGGCGCTGTGATGTCCCAACGACTGTCAGATTCTTGTCTTCTATCCTCTAAAGATGATGAAAAGAAAGCAGCAATGCAGATCGCCTCGTTCGCACGACATGGCACTGCTCATCATACTGCATTGTTGCACACGAAAAATGAACAAGTCCTATTCCATCTCTTCGAGAAACGAAAAAGAAGGGGGAAAAGTGGGATCACAGTGCGTGCACTTGTCACAAGTAGGGCGTCTCTCTTTGGTTCTATTACTTGCTTAGGTTTTGAACGGCTGGATGCATTGATCGGACTCTTTGCGTTACAGGTGCCATTGACTTGAGGAGCGGGAGACGCAATGAACGAGAGGAGCAGCATGAGATAGCTCTTCACGAGGGCGGGCTTTGTGTGTGAGAGGTGAGTGGAGTTTGTTCTTTTCCCACAGATGTAGACATTGTGGTGGTTGGCAGCGCCACTGTGGCATATATCGTCTAAACGCAAAACCCGCAAATGTAATACCTTTTTTGCAAGACAAGAATCCCGGGTATATACCTATACGAGCACATAAAGCGCACAAATCTGTCGTAGAGGAGAGGAAGTCAGTAAAACATATTGCAAAAAACGGCAGAAGCAGCCAAATCCAGACAAAAACCAAGACAAAGAAGGGCAATAAGGGGACATTCGAACTCACCAAACTCAACCCCAAAATCATACTACACCAAAACAGCACGTTATTCAACAGCGTGCGCTTCCGCACCCACGGCAGCCTCTGCACCATAACAATCGGCATCTGCATCATCATCATGAAAAACCCATACCCCCTGAACTTGCGCGTGATACACCCCATGACCAACTCGTGCGCCAGCGAGCTGATCACAAACGTCACCAGAGTCGCAAACGGCCGCGTCATCGTGGTGCGCGAGGCAGAGTAGACGTGGCGGCGGAAGAAGTGGTGCACGGGAATGTTCCACTCGCGCGAGAATTCCAGCCAGTCGAGCGAGTTCCACCAGTCGGCGTAGAAGCGGCGGTCGCCGAAGCGGGTGATTTCGGCGAAAGCGCCGAGGAGGTACTCGAAGATGACGAGGAAGACGAGCAGGAAGGTGACCATGAAGGGGAATAGCAGCTGGCTGACGGTCTCAGCGAAGATGAGGCCGCGGTCGGTGTAGGAGAGGGAGGGGGCTTGCAGGCGGACGGAGGAGTCGTGGAGGACGGGGATGATGAACTCCTCGGATGTGATGGTCATGAGGAAGATGCAGCCGAAGACGGCGAGTGTTTTGTAGAAGAGCTCGAGCGGGTTGGTGCGTTCCAGGCGGGGGTATTCGAGTTCGTAGCACAGGGTTGGGCAGAGCAGGTAGTCCCAGTAGTTCCAGAGGGTGAGGTTTTGGGGGTATGTCACGTTGCCCATGGGCGAGGTGAGCTCTCTTGCGAGATCCCCGCGCAACTGGTTGATGGGCGAGATGTCCTCCGGCTCGTCAGGCTCACCTGGGCTGGGATTGACCAGGGCACTTTCAAACGAGTGAGGGTACCGGACTGCCGCGGTCGTGGGCGTTTGGGCTGTGATTGGCATGTCCAGTACTTTGAGCCGGTTCAGCGTGGTACTCAGGTGACCATTGTAGAAAGCCCATGAGTGGAGCTTCATCCCAATGGCCAGCAGGTGCAGCGTGAAGAACACCTGCGCAGTCCAAGTCCAGTCCCGCACAAAGGGCCAACTGCACCAGAAGACGATCCAGCAAAGTTGATACAAACTCTGTACCAGCATGCCGCCCCGGTTCCATCTCAGCCAGCCAGCGCTCCGCTTGTACATGAAGTGTAGAGGCAGACTCAGCGCCGTGCTCGCAACCATGAGCGCATCGCTAGCGGCCAGTTCATAAATGTTCTCCGTAAACAGCGGCCACTGCTTGATGTTGAAAAAGGACCCCGTCTCTTTGAAGTTGCGCAGCCCAGCGGTCAGGGCCATGATTGCCAATCCGATCCAAAAGAGGACGAAGAATCCAGTGAAGTTGGCATACTCGCTCGTCGGGTCAAAGTACGACACGCGCGACTCGTATTCGATCGTAGGGAAGATCCTCCTCTTGTTCTGCTGGCGCAGCTCTTTGCGTACGGCGGAGGTGGTCTTGACGCTGGGAGGGGCATCCTCGGGCGGGGCGGGCGTGCTTCTTCCACTGGATCGAGGGCTTTAGCTACGGTTTTGCGCGCGGGTTGACATGGTTTTCATGATTTTGGGCGTGGAATGTCTCACCTCGCGAGGCCCGAGACGTCGTTCATGGCGGCATCTTGACCGAAAGCCCT
>Ga0265797_10007252_pt1 | contig 15284 bp, 13 predicted proteins | sample P2T30metagenome_FD_192433 | JGI IMG/M metagenome (GOLD analysis project Ga0265797, IMG submission 192433) | Plant litter microbial communities from East Loma Ridge, Irvine, California - P2 T30 | ecosystem: Environmental > Terrestrial > Plant litter > Unclassified | place: USA: California... | reverse complement strand
GCTTGGCATCGGCGGAGGTTGCAGTTTGCTCGCGGGGTTGATGGTTGTTTGCATCTTTGGGCTGTACGCGCTGTATTTCATTGGTCCGGCTCTGAGGGCGAGGTCGAAGTTTGCGCAAGCGCCTTGATAAATTTTGGGCCATGTCTCGGTAAACTGAGTAGACTAAGTTGGAATATTCAGCTGGGTAGAAGTGCAGAATAATATGTTTGTTGCTTTTTTAAATCTCTATCGTCGCAGTGGTCTGGCGCGCCAGTACGTCGAAAGCGTTACTGATTTGACGAATGAAGGGCCACAATGAGTTGCCGGACAGCGTTCGAGCCCAGATGTGGAGAACCGCCGTACCGAGCTGAGATGCGGTCAGGACTTCAACGTTGTCGTCGTCAAGACCGAGCGCGGATGGCTCGAGCGACTCCAGGGCTTCCTTGACTAGAGCACGGATCCAGCATATGATGTGGCTTTCTGCGGCTAGAAGGGACGTTAGTGGTGCTATAGCTGGTGTACGTCGACATCATTTAGAGGGAGAGACTCACGCGCAAGATCGTTACGACCGGACTCCATCTCTACGCGCTGCAGCCACTTCCATAAGAAGATCCCACTTTCGAGCGCGCAGATCGAGTGCTGACAACTCCAGAAGAACATCTGGCTTCGGGCGACATAGTCTACGCCCATCCGCACCGGCAAACTCATGGCGTGAACGGCGTGGAGGAGGGCAGTGACGACCCTCGGCCCTCGTTCGGGCGGTTCCAGCTTGCTCAAATTGGCTGCCATGGTTTGAGGATCCCTGCTTTCCAAAGAACGATGCGGCCCAATATTGATGTGCAGGCGAGTGAAAGCCAGAGCAAGGAATGCCACTGATGTGAAAGGCAAAGGCCCGTCGATGTTCTGAGGGTCGAGCGTAGAGCCGGGATCGCGTCGCCATGCGCTCTTCCAATTGTGGAGTGCAGATCTATCATGGCGGTTAGCACGGGTTTGGTCGCTCGTTGACTGTCCGGACGTACTCTAGCAGGTCTAGACTGCTTGTGTGGATAGCTGTATCTCCGGGAAGCTGCAAGTGACGCGCGATCATGACGTTCTGCAACACTGCTTGCAATAGTATAAAAAGTGCTAGGGGAGAAGTCCAAGGGCGACCGGCTAGACTCTCCGATTTCTCCGGACCGGCGAGCAGATATCGCAGGCCTTCTTGGAATGACGCGGTCGGCTGGCGCCCGAGCATCAACTGCCGCCAAGCCGTCGGAGTCCTTGTTTCCCATTCAATAGAGGTGCAGGGTAAAGACAAATTGATCTCATTGGCGAAGACAAGCGGTGGAGTGTTGTACGTGATGGTTTGCAAATTGAGGTAGACGTATGCAACTAGCTTTGCACGCCGCCGACGTTCGGCTTGGATCCATTGATTCCAGTCGGTAGTATCGTTTACTCCGTATGGCTCGAAGAGACCGTCTTGACGAAGAGCATGAGCGAGAGGCGCTTGCAACTGTAGAGCTTCAGCCAACAGGTCGACATCGTTTCTCCACAAGGCGAACACCATTAACAAAACTATTGTGCAGACATTGTCCGATCCCCCACAGTTACAGACACTGGCGGCCCCTGCAGTACTTGGGATCAAAGTATGATTTCGGCATTGATCGATTCGTGCTGATACCATATGTCTTGCTTTGCGATAGAGTTCCAGACCATTCAAGAATTCGAATCGATACTGAGCACCGACCGCAATCAACGCCAGGGTGAGCTCCGGAGGGGCATCTCTGATATTGTAAGTTGGCATGTGTAACATGGGAAAATGTTTGTGAAAGCCGTCCGAATAGCTCTGGAGGTATCGTGACAAAGCATGCTTGGATGGCATCTGGATGATCGGGCATGGAGGATATGATGCCACGGCGATCTTGCGACTCAACTCCTGTCTTTCAGCTTCGGATATGCGCCAGGTGTATGTTGAGGCTTTGGGGTAGATGGGCTGGTTGCTTGTTTCGCGAGTCTCATGCGGTGTCAAGCCGGCAAAGTCGTCCTCGATCAGATCTTCTTCTGCGGTGGGGAGGGTGCGTACGTTGGCTGTTGCAGCCGGAGTTGCCGCAGTCGTGGAATCAGACTGTGCGAAGGTCGAGTCAAACATGCTCAGGTCCATTCCATCCCATGACGGGTCTAGTCCTGCGTCTTCGATGAATGTGGTGAATTCCTCGAACACATTCTGGACTGTGTACACATCTTGTACCCCCGCAGTATTATCTCTCACATCGGCGAAGTTGTCTACAATTTCTCGAGGCAGACCAAACTCGCCGAAGTGTTCGGATGTATTTGCATGGTTCGGAACAGTCTGTGACGTGCCGGCAGGTGATGGCGGCACCGTTGTGTGGCTGCTTGGGCAAGTTGACGTCGAATCATCATTAGCTTGAGGAAGTGTGATATGTTCACGTAGTCTATGGCGTTTGAGCAAGTCGTTGCGAGAGAACGACTTGCCACAAGCACAGTGGAACGGCTTCTCCTTGGTGTCTGGTAAAGGCGTAAGATCAGCCTGTATGCAGGCCTCCACTTCCTTCCCTATTGGTTGACATACGTGTGCGGACGTGCCGCTGAAGATGCTCCAGACGAGCGAACGATTTCCCACAATGCGGACAGTCCGAGGTTTTTGCAACACTGTGGCGTGTCTGCACCATGTTATGAGACAAATGGGACGGAAACAAGTGGCATGTGAGAAGGTTGGGGAAGTTGGAGAAGTTGGAGATGACCATGGATGCCAAGTCAAGTCGATTTGATTTAGACTCTAGCCTCCTGTGGACATCTCCTTGTCCGCTCACCTCCGAGTTCAAGCGTGACAACTCTTGATATTGCGATACCTTCACAACATTGTGATGACGGAGAAATGGACCTCGCTGCTTGCTGGTTTAAGTAGCGTTCGTACGGATGAGCCTGCTCCGTCGAGATCTTCGAATCCACTGGACAGCACAAATCCATCGCCTTCTAACTTCCATCTACACGACGAGACCACCATCTCCAGCGCTACCCTTTCGGTCCTGCACTGCTAAATGACTTACCTGGACGTTCTCGACTGGAAGCCTGGTACCGTTGAACACTCAACTGAATGGTTGGTTGCTTCTAATGAATTTAGCCAAGACGATTTATTGACACGTCTGGGATGCCACGCTTTCTACACAACCCGAAATTCCTCGAACCACACTACAGCTCAACATGCGAGCGTTCTTGCATCAGTTGATACGGACATGTAGAAGTGGAAGCGCGCGTCCACATTGATCACTCACGCCGAGAGGCTTGGGATGAAGATGAGATGATGACGAGAGCATGCAATGACAAGGCGACACTCTCTACCAGGACAAGCTTCTTGAGAGGCTTGATCGCAGCCATTAATGCTTGTCCACCTTCTCAGCTCATATCCAGCTTGGCTGTCAGATGCTTCGCAATGCTTCTTCGAATAAGCACTCGTCAGCGCTGACTAGCGCTCACTCCATACTGTATCTGCGTCTTACTGCAAGCAGAGCAAGTATTGGTATTGTTGTGAACGAGCGTCTGATCGTCACACATGGCCCTGCTACTGCATAACGCTTTTTTTGAGAGCATCGACTACGGTTCATAAAGTCTCTAGACCGACGACAGGGAAGGGTCAGACTCAGCAATATCAGGCGTTCAGGAAGATGTAAAGATGTAAGTGAGCAGCCCTGTGTTGGTGCGAAGCGGATTCTCACCGTAGCGCATGAGGTAGGTTTTCGGAACAGAATGGGAGGGTAGTCAATCCATCGCTTCACAACTGGAGACTGCTATATATTGCCCAGTGTGTTCCCTACTGACCGACCAGACAACCCACCGCATCAACTCATCGGCATCTTCAACTCTGCCAACACCTTCCATTCTTCTTCCAACCTCAATCAACTCGCATACTACAAGATGCATACTTCGATGATCGCATTGCTGTCGACATTCAGCATGTTGGCCCGATTGTCACTCGCTGGTGGCGGATCGAGCTTCCAAGCCTGCGGAGGAAGCTCCAACATCAACGTAAGCGCAAACACTACGGACAGCCTGAAACAGAGTTGCATGATGTTAGACGTTCTCTAACGCCACCATGTGTAGACCGGAGATGCTCTCAATCTGGTGAACGTCACTGTCCAGAACACCTTTGCCGTCCCGATCAGCAACCCTTTGTTAGTGCTCAAGATCCCAGACCAGACTTCCCGGTCTATACCGCTTGTTCGACTCTAACCCGAACAGCCCACTCAACGCAGAGAGCTCTCAGCAGTTCGTCACAGCCACCGCTCAATTCTGCATCGAAAACGACTTCCTGTTCGACAACACGCACATCGCGCTCCACGATCTCGCCGAAGGCGCTTTCAGCGTTCTCAGCCAGTGCTGTCAAAACACCCTTTCGTGCGACGGAGGATCCGCTACCGTCTTCGGCGACTCTGGACTCTCCACCATCGTCAGAGTCAAGAATGCAGGCGAGGATTGCCAGGGGTCTCTCCAAGTTGCCAGCACTCTTCAGAGCCTTGGTGACAGCATCGATCTGGACGCCCTTGTCGAATTTTTCGAGGAAGCAGAGACAGTGTTAGCTGCCTAGCTTTGATCTCAGACGACCGATGCTAGGATCTACTAGCTTTTGTTTTTTCTGGAACTTTTGATTCGTACCTCTTTTGGCTCGAGTCCTGACTTTGGTTCGCGCTGCAGTATACTGGCGCATGCATGACATGGGCTTTTTTTGACTACTGTCTTTACCCTGAGCTTGGTGTTACTTGAACGTTGCGACATATATAGATACTACTACTGAATGGAAGCGCATAGACTGCTTCGATGGCCGCATGCCACATGGCTTTACAAAGCATCACGTCCATCTTTTACGCGGCATGGTCGGTCGCAGTGAGACGGCACCGCAACCCTGAGAGATGAAAACGGTAAGTTGACTGAGTTGATTGCAACAGACACCTGTGTCCAAGACCAAATGCTTGGCTGCCATGCAAATATGTACAGCATTGGACTTTGCCGATACAAGCCTTGATCGAAGCAATCCTGTCCTCGCTAATCGGATCCAATAAGCACAGGAGGATTCTACCCAAATGCTCAGCGCAACTAGAATATACTCCTGACAACACCCATGACATGATCCTTCGGGCCCTTCTTCTGCTTCGCATCCATCCTATCCTGGATACTGGAACGCCTCATCTCCGGGTCGACACCCTCGCCGCTGACAGCGTACTGCGACTCCCTCATGCCCGTGTAGATGTCGATGTCCTTCAATCTGATGAACAGCGGACGGTCGGCGGGGCGCTTGAACCAGCTGTAGATTTTCCAGGCGAGGAACAGGAAGATGAGTAAGGGCCCGGCGAGGTAGAGCTGGAAGAAAGTGGCGGTGTCGAGGTTGGGGCCGCCGACTGGGTAGAGGGCGACGTAGAATTGGGCGATGAGGGCGACGGCGTTGATCAGGACGCAGATGTAGGAGCCGTAGACGCCGAAGGAGGCTTTGTAGGGGAGTTCGTCGAGGCTGTGGCCGTTTGCTTTCCTGTGGAGAGTTAGTTCAGTCGTCGGAGAGCTGAGCGGATCGAGCGAGCGGATGCGTTGGCTTACCATGCTTGACGGAAACGGATGTGAGCAAGACCGATTCCACCGTAGATGAAGATGATGGCAAGACCCGACAGGGAGAGCAGCCAGTTGAAGATGGTGCCGCCGTCGTCTGCCAAGTTGATGAAAGCGAGACAGCCGAAGAGAAGCTGCATGATGACCACGGAGATCGGACGGCCCTTCTTGTCGATCTTGGCCAGGAACTTGGGTGCCATGCCTGTATCTAGAATTAGATCGATACCACAAGCATGATTTGACTTGGAGACGTACCGTTGGCAGCCAGCGCCTGGATGGTGCGGGTTGAGCCGAATGTGCAAGAGTTTGCAACGCTCATGACTGCAATCAAGATTACAGCGTTGAAGATCGAGGGCAGGACCTTAATGCCAGCAAGCTGAATGGCGATAACGAAAGGCGAGTGTCGGGATGTAGAGCCCTCGCCGTTGTACAGCTCGCTGTCTGCAGGTACGATCAATCCGATGAGGAACAGGTTGACGATGTAGAAGATGAAGATACGCAGGGCGACCTGTTTCGAGGCTCTCGGAATCTCCTTTTCTGGGTTTTTCGTTTCCGCCGCGGCCAGACCGACCAGCTCGGTACCGGTGTAAGCAAAGGCGGCGGTGACGAAGACTCCACAGAAGCCGTGGAAGCCGTTGAGGAAGGCGGACCAGGGTGTGTGCCTGTTGTATATTGTCAGTCTTGTTCGAGACTGTTTCTTGACTTGCTGTGACTTACCAATATTTTGCGCCGAGGTAGCCTCTGTCGTCTGTTGGAACACCTCCAACGTTGATAATGATTCCGAGGATGATGAACCCAGTGCAAGCTGCGATCTTGATGATGCTGATAACGAATTCGACCTGTTCTTGTCAATAGACTGTACGAACATTGGCAGTCCTGGGTGACCCATACCTCGCCATATCCCTTGACTCCGAAAAATTGGATGACAACGAGCAAGAGAAGCAAAGGAACGATCCAGGCAGCATTGTTAATGCCTTCCGATCCTTGCCAGTAGTGGATCTGCGGTACAATCCTACGATTAGCGCCGGATCCTTGCTAAGCATTTCGCGGTCTCACTCACAATGTTGCAAGCAGCCGAGATCTCGAAGGGCAGTACAGTAAGCCAGCTAATGGCATATTCCCAAGCCATAGCGAATCCCAGCGAGGGATCGACGAAACGACAGATGTACATCGTGAATGCGCCATTGACTGGGTACAAGACAGACAATTCTGCGAGCGCCTGCATCATGAGGTAGCTAGAATTTGATGTCAGTCAAGAACGTTGTCGTTGATATTCGGACGTCGTACACCATGAAACCTAGCGGAGCCTTAGTTAGCTAACAGATCGCATCGTCGCATGTTGTCGTCAAGCAATACTAACCAACAATCATGAAACCAATAAGCACAGAAGCAGGTCCACCGGACTGGAAAGCGCCACCAGAGCCAATGAACAAACCGGCACCAATTGCACCTCCACTGAAAAAGAAGGAGTCCCTGTCAGCATGTTCACCGTCGCGATCGATGAGCGAATCTTACATAGCAATCATCTGCATGTGCCTGCCCTTCAACTCGCGGTGGAGTTTATTCTCGCCGACATTGAGACTCTCGAGGTCAGCCGGCCTGCCGCTCGGCGACAAATCGTCGCTGCCATGCTTCTCGCCAACTATACCGTGGACTTTCTGCGCTTCCATCTTTGCAAGAGGTGAATGGAATGGATGATGCGCGGGTGCAAACACAGACGGGACGCGACCCTTTTACACTGCGGACGGCTCGCCAGGGCTGTATAGATAGGCGTTACCAGCCGGTCCTACTGAGCCCAGGCCGCAACGGATGTGTGCTCGCGTGCGGGCTGCAATTGGTTGTTCTAGCGCAGAGCATCGACGGAGATAGTGGCTCGGAAAGGCAGGTCGAATAAGCTGACGAATGTGGCGCCGCTCTAGATATCGTATCTCGCCAGAGGATCGCGACATGTGACTACTTTATCAAGTTATACCTGCGACGCCGTATCCCGCTAGCGACGATGCATGCGCGGTCCGGGCGAATCAGTGCTATCGTTGCTCCTTGTCGCCCTCCAGGGGCCTGGGCTGGGGGCGTCGTTCATAGGTTAGGGATTGTTTGTTGTGGCGGTGGCACCGAAGAGAAGGAGTGTAAGATTGCCATCCTTCGAGAATCGGATGTTGCATTCCTTTAATCAAGTGCGCATCTTGAACGGACTCGACTACAGTGAGTGCCATGCGGACTGGCCGAGCGACAAGGCAAGGGGGGCCAGCAGTCGCAACACGAAGAATGATTAGATTAGGGTGCCAACATGGTTTGACATGCTTGAAGGAAGGCGGGGAAGATGCAGCTGACTATCAGTATCAAGCCGGCCAAGAGATATACCCAAGCTTCATCCAAGCAAACGTAAGAGATACTTGCCCAGAGGGCCGAGAGGTCTTGGGCCGCGCGAAGGATCCAACCCCAGAAACAGTCGGGAATTCGAGAAGCCGGGGGGTGCATGTGGTGGTGCGGGTAAATAGAGTACATGTTGTATGTTGTGCATCCACCGTTTGCTGTTGTCGACTCTTGACTTTTCGTGATCATCGTTTCACAAATCTTGCAAAATAAAGTACCCTGCCACGTGCCTGCAATCCTAAAGAACAAATCAGTATTCGAGTCGGAGTGCATGCCTTCGGATCCGGGCGGAGGCTTGCCATGAGGCTTCATGCACGCATGCGGGATGCCTGACAATACCGAGGGCCACACATTATTGCTTGCGTTGATTTCGTTACACCGCGGTCTTCGCTAAGATGCAACTGCGCCATCGCCAAGGACATGGTGTTCACAGAGGATTTCACTAAGTAGTTAGCAACCCAACAAGAACTACGCAAGGGTTCCACGAGCCGAGGGAGTCTTATTACAAGGTTACCTGGTAGACATCGAAATAGAGCCAGAGGCTGTGCTATATACTTTGGTGGGGTTGCATGGCACTATAGCACTGCATGGCAATCCGAGAACTGTGTTTGCTGGGTAATAGGGCACCTACAAGGCCGCATCTACTCGTAGGACTGCTTCCCGTTCACAGAAGCCAGGTCCGCTGATATGACCACGATGTAATGCGATGGACTTGGGAGACCAGGCTACTGCAAAAGTTCCTGAGATTGACCTTGTGAGGCGGCCTCGAAATCCAGCTCCAGCCCAGAGACCTTAAGACGTCGGCCTCTCTGAGCGCGATGTCACTTGGGCCTCTCCATTGAGTTGCAAAACCTCGTTGATCTAGAAATAACCATCACAGCATAGTAGCCCACGACACACGCCCGTCTTTGGGGATCGTGAGCACTGAATATCAACGCTTTCGACGCCCGAAGGAGTTCAATATTGCGCATCGCCGAGACCGAATCTCTGGCAGCCACGCATCTTAGCGAGAAGTCTAGAACGGCTGCAGATTCCGCTAAAGGGCTTCTGCTGCATACAACAAGCATGACTGCCAAGTCGTCGGAGGATACCCAAGTCGGCAAGCTGATGACATCCTTCCACGTTCAGCAATGCGTCGTCTGGTCTCGATGTAGACGTGGCTCCTTTGTGGTGGTACTTCTTTCGGTTCGATGAAGTAGGTCGTTCGACGTTGATCGTGTAGATGAAGCGACCGCAGGGCGCAGCATCAAGACGACCTTGGCAGGCGCAGGAGAATCCAGAGAGCAATCATGGCTTGAAAGGATGAACGGTTGAGTGTAGCACGCCCCGGATGTAGTTCGTCCCAATGTACATGTCGAAGTGGCGTGGGAAGTCGGAACGGAGAGTCGCGGTCCAGTGACGGATCAAGACACAGTGGCAAGCGTCCTCTCACCTGAACCACCAGTTCACGCTTCCATTGATGCCTTCACCCACACCCTTGATACTGTGCCACCAGCCCTTCGGTATAAAGAGCGCATCCCCACTCTCGAGCTCAGCCTCCCATCCGTCACGCCCCTCGTCACCATCATCTTCCCAAACAACCTTTTCCAAAACCCTCCGCTCTTCACCCTGCATCATCTCTTCCCCTCTCATACTCGCAGTCCCCTGTCCTCCAATAATCTCTTGCACCTCCGAGAAAATGCGATTCCCTGCCTTCGGAGCATAGAGCTTAACGCACTTCCTGCCCGCCAGCTGCACAAATAGGTTCGGATTCGGGTCCTTGTGCAGGGGCGTGTAAGTCGGGGCTTGTCCTAGCCAGATGCTGCTGTCGTATACATCTCCCTTGCCAGCTTTCAACACGAGATCAGGCGTGGGCAGAGCGGCTCGCATCTCCCTCGGTAGGTCGGCGAGGCTTGCTTGCGCGATGTATATGGTCGCGGTGGGGAGTTTGTGGGCGCTGGGAGGGGAGGAGGTGTTAGATCTCGAGGTGAGGTTGTATGTAGAGTTGGAGGCGTCGACAAACTCGAGGAAGAAAGACATGGTGTGCTGGATACGGGCAAAATCGCCTTTGTTCGTGATTTCTAGCGGAACGGAGATCGCTTTGTAGCGAGAAAGATGGCGCGCGTTTAGCCGTGCGTTGCTGCTGGTGCTGCCGTCCTCGGCTGGTAGAAACCATTTGGAGACTGCTGGTATGTGTGATTGGCATCCTTTAGGGAGTAGAGCTGGGAGAGCTGGCTCGAAGGCATGTTTGCGGAAGGTCTCGACGGTGTTGTCTGAAAGCCTGGGCACTGATCGTGCGGTCTTGGAGGAAGAGTATGCTCTGTGTTGGATGGTATTGGAGGAGTACCTAGACCGGCGGGCAGTGGAATGTGTGAAGCCTTCGGACTTAGTCGCGAGGGCGCGGCGAGTTGTCCTCCAGAGCATCACGGCTGCTTACAGGAGCGTAGAACAGCGATCGGCGCGTGTACGTTGTTCAACATCTGGTATTGTACATGCACACGTGTTCCCGTATGTATGTATGTAGGTGATCCGTCTCGGGCACGACCGACACAGTCTCATTCACGTCGTGACACCATCAACCTCGAAGCACTTGGCAGCCTCGGCTACCTTACATGGAGTACTGTATTTACAACTCTCAGCCTCTCGCATTACCAACACCCGCCATGTGCACCATCGCGTTGCGCGCACATGAGGATCCTTTGGATACACTTTATTGGATCAACGTTGACTGGCAATGACCCTTTAAACAGAGGACGCATTCAAGAGCGCGCGGGCTTGACACCCGGATTCTCTCGTGGTTTCTGGAACCCATTAAATTGACATAAAAACCAGAGTCAGGCGATGGAGGGACATGAAAAGAAGCAATCCGCCTGCACCGAAGACAGGTAAGTACAATACGTGTACCCTCAATCAGTGGTTTCGCGTGCCATTCAGCTGAACATCTAGATGTCTCCGTTGAAGACCGAGGGCTCGCTCTACGTCCCGAGCCTCGCATTGCAGCCTCACGCATTGGCAGTCAAGAGACATTACCTAGGTGGGTCTAACGACATAGAGTCCGGCAGATGTCTCGACATGACATGCGACTCCTTGACCTTACAGAGGCGCACTTGCACAGCTTGATGGACGTTCGTATGTGCGGTGCGAGGAACTCGGAACGAAGCCTCGCACTTTCGCGTCTCCCTAGGTATGTAGCTCTCGGGGGACAGATATACCGGGACATTTTTCGCACGACGCTGATAGCAATCTGTCCCCGTTGATCTGTCCCCTGAGAGCATAACAACTCCTCCTATGCTCTACTTGTATCATCAGCCCTGGAATCCGAGCACAGTTCCAGAATAGCACCAGCGAAAGATTCCATCTCAACGGGTGTTGCAGATGGAGCGCCTCATCTGCTGCAAAGAGTCATGTCTATAAAGTCGTCTTGACGGTCGTTGTTTGCTTGCACGATACCTGCCGAGTCTATAATACTAGTCTTCACTTCTACACATTCTTTTACGACTCATTCTTTTGGAAACACGATTGCTATCATCGCTTTTCTTTACAATCACCGGACGCAGACGACTACGCACACAGCTTCTACAATCTCGTCTTGACACAGCATTCTCCTCGACATCGGCTCTCTTGGACTCCATCTTATAACTTGAAGACCTTCCCAAGCAACCATGGCAGAAGACGACCCGAACGCAGGATTCCAGTTCTACCATTACAAGCCATCTGTAGCGGCAGCAGCCGTCTTTCTGATCCTGTTCCTCGCTACATCCGTCATCCATACATGGCAAATGTTCAAGAACAGAACATGGTTCTTCGTAGCCTTCATCATCGGTGGATTCTGTATGGAAATCTCACCCCTTCCCCTCTTCTCGGCACTCCCACTTCCGACATGAAATACGACGCTGACTGCTTTCACAAGTCGAGTGCATTGGCTACGCAGGGCGTACCTATTCCGCGACTGAAGCACCCGACTTCACTCTCAACCCATACATGGTGCAAACCCTCCTGTTGCTCCTGGGCCCTTCGTTCTTCGCAGCCTCAATCTACATGATCCTGGGCCGCATCATCCGCTTGACAGGCGGCGAGATCCATTCGCCCATCCGGCCCAAACGGCTGACGAAAATCTTTGTCCTTGGCGATGTGTTGTCGTTCTGCGTCCAGTCTGGCGGTGAGTGAGAGTTCTGCAAGAAAAACGCTTCGACATCGACACGCCCAGCTAATGTTTCTCTCCTCTCCAAGGTGGCGGCATGATAGCCAGTGCCAAAGATACCGACACGATGGATCTGGGGAACAACATCGTCCTCGCCGGCCTGGTCTTGCAGGTCCTCTTCTTCGGGCTTTTCATCGGCGTCGCCGGAGTGTTCCACAAACGCATGCGGGCTGATCCGGCAAGCGCGTCCTCACGCGTGCCATGGGGACGCTTCCTTCTGGTCCTCTACCTGGCGAGTCTCCTGATCGTCGTGCGTTGCGTGTTCCGCATCATTGAGTACGCTGGGGGTCAGGACGGAGTGCTTCTCAGCAACGAGGTATACCTCTATGTTTTCGAAGCCACTCTCATGTTCTTGGTCATGGTCGTCTTCAATGTGCAGCATCCTAGCATGGTCATTGGACGTGATAAAATTGCGGCGTATAGGATGGCTGATCTGGTTTCATGAGGCATGACTGGGGCTATGGACAAGAACAAGAACGGTGTTTGGTTTGATGTTGCTCACGAGATGGACGGTGTAGCATAGCAGCCACATAGTAATGCAGACTAGAGCTTATGTACAATACCGGCAGTCCTAAGTGTCTTCAGGTGTAGAGCCTCCCCAGATGGAGCACTTCGAGCCTCGCCTCAATGGTGATTGAATTGTTCCGCCTGGTGGTCGGTCGTACACTGCTATCGACATGTCTGCGAAAGATTGCCGATTCTTTCACATATTCATACAAGCTTGTAGAAACTTGGAAGGTGTGTAGTCATCTGTGAAAATTTTACACGTGGACTTGGGAAGCTTGAGATGGCAACCTGAAGTCTCACGGAATTCCGTGGAGATTGACGTGGCCGAAACGTGTTCTGAACACACGTAAGGTACTTTACCTATTGCGATCAGACAACAAGATGTCTTCTTTTGCACATCCGATTGACTGTAGTTCAACAGCGCATTACTACTCGCATGTAAGTGCCTAGGTAGTGATATCGATGACTTTAACACCGACGTTGAAAGAAAAGCAGATGATGGAAGTGATGTTACATCGGGCAACATCAACATTGGCCCACGTGGGGAAGACGCCAACTTCGCCTTATCTATGCCTATCCTCGGTAAAGACTCGAATGCTAAATTACATCAAGGAATCCACATGCGGCAGGTCCAGCCAGATAGCTATAGCTATATCATTGGGTGACTCTGACGTCGCGAGGTACCTTACCGTCTCAATGGCTTCAGACATCGTCGAGATTTGAAGACGCTCGAGTTTGTTCCACCTCATTTGCACCAAGCACCTCTTGCACAAGACCAGCATGAGGGCAACATTGACTGCCTTCGCCTTGGCCAGTGGCTTGACAAGTCTCGTCTCAGCCCACGGCCAGCATGAACATGACCATGTAGTTGACACGAAAGAGCCGTTCATCGGCTGGACGCAAGAAGACCTCGATGCCAAATGGGGCACAGATGTATGTTTCCAATGGCAATCTTCAATGCACAGATGACAGATCTACCCCAGCTCTTCCATCCCTCTCAATCAACAATCAACACCTCAACTGACGCCAAACACAGTGGGGCTTCAGCGGCATCTCAACTTTCGCCCACCTCCCACATACTCGCTGCCTCCAACACCCGGAAAAAGAATACGACATCGCCATCCTCGGCGCCCCCTTCGACACCTCCGTCTCCTACCGCCCCGGAGCCCGATTCGGCCCACGAGCAATCCGCGCAGCCAGCGCCCGCCAAACAGGCTTCCGAGGCTACAACCCGCGCGCCGGGCTAAACCCCTACCAAGAATGGGCCTCGATAATCGACTGCGGCGACATCCCCATCACGCCCTTCGACAACGCCCTGGCCCTGCGCCAGATGAGCGAAGCCTTCACCAACCTCGCCCACAGCTCCTCGCCCGCCACCAGCAAAACCTCCCCAAACCCCTACCGCCACGTGCCCAAACTCCTCACCCTCGGCGGCGACCACAGCATCGCGCTCCCCACCCTCCGCGCCCTCAACAGCATCCACGGCCCCGTGGCGGTCGTCCACTTCGACGCGCACCTCGACACCTGGCACCCGGCCAAATACCCCAGCGCCTGGATCGACCCGGACGACCCCTCGCAGCAGTCCTTCTTCACGCACGGCACCATGTTCTGGCTCGCGCACAACGAGTCGCTGATCGCCGACAGCAAATCCGTGCACGCCGGCCTGCGCACCCGCCTCTCCGGCCCGGGCGATAACGAAGACGACGACGCGCAAGGCTGGATCCGCTTCGCCACGGACGACATTGACGACATGGGCGCGGACGCGATCGCGCGGGCGATTGTGGCGCACGTGGGCCTTGAGACGCCGGTGTATCTCAGTATTGACATCGATGTCATTGATCCGGGGCTTGCGCCGGGGACCGGGACTCCGGAGCCTGGCGGGTGGAGCACGCGGGAGTTGATTAGGATTCTGAGGCGGATCGAGGGGTTGAATGTTGTTGGGGCGGATGTGGTGGAGGTTTCGCCTGCGTTTGATGGGAGTGGGGAGGTCACGGCGTTGGCGGGGGCGCAGGTTGCGTTTGAGATCTTGACGAGTATGGTCAAGAGGGGGATGGGCGATGGTGTGGCGGCTGGTGGTGATGAGGTTCGGGACGAGTTGTGAGATCTTGTCAGGCGATGGCGACGCAAGCTATGTTACAGCATTTTTTGCATACCTTGGTAGATCCGCTGAGATACTACAAACATGAAATCAGCACAAAGCTTTCCTGAATGCTTGCCGAAACAAAACAAGAAGCGATCCACTACTGTCCTTTAAAACGACTTGCCCCGCCGCAAGCAAACCACAACCCATTCACATCTACATCTACCCACCCTTAACCCGATAAAACTCCCTCCCATACTACACCAACCAGCCCTTCTCAATCTTGCTAACATCTCTCACGAAAACTTTCTCCCCCGTCTCCACAACCTCGGTGAAAACGACCCAATCCGCCTTCCGATTGAACATCAGACTGCTCGGGTGCGCATGCATCACCGTGCCACCGTCCACGGTCCTGAAAGTCCCATCGGGGGCCATGCGGGCCGCGTAGGCGAAATACCCACTCGTCAGACATCGGCGGATGATCTCTTCCTTCGATCTCTCCGCGCCGCCGCCGACGCGCAAGATGGGGTCCGTGGTCGTTGACGCGGACAAGGATTCGCCGACATCGATGCC
>Ga0265797_10007251_pt1 | contig 15284 bp, 15 predicted proteins | sample P2T30metagenome_FD_192433 | JGI IMG/M metagenome (GOLD analysis project Ga0265797, IMG submission 192433) | Plant litter microbial communities from East Loma Ridge, Irvine, California - P2 T30 | ecosystem: Environmental > Terrestrial > Plant litter > Unclassified | place: USA: California... | reverse complement strand
GTAGTTTAGGCCTGGGGAAAGTAACATTTTTAGTGCTATTAGAGCGCACGCTAGGTAGCACTTTAGTGAGCCCAGCTAGCGTCGATTCTGCGCCTTATACCTAAATTAAGCTATCCCTTCGGATGCGTGGAGCAAACCGGACTTACTTTGGCGGGCTCATCAACCTCTCCCTCGTTGTGCCCATCCTCTATGCGGAGTTACAAGTCTTAGGTCGGCAAGTGCCGTGCGCGCAGGTCACCTTCTCCTTTCGGCAAGCGGTTGACTTATTAGGGCGCCCTAGCTCGACCATGCGTATCGAGCGGCTGAAAGTAACGCTAACTGGCGAGCCGGTCGGCTGGAGCATATGGGAAGAACTCAAATTTGACGCGTTCCGCCGCGTGAGCGGCTGGGTACTCTACTTCGACGCCCAAGGACGCACAGCCAAACGCTACGCTTTTTATAACGCGGCCTTAGTCGAACTGACGTTTCACCACGACGGGAAGGGCCTGGCCAGCCGGCAAGCGGCCACGCACCTGGAGCTGCACTTCTCGCCCGCCACGGTGGATGTAGACGGTCAGCGTTTGGAGGCCCACAGTGTTATTCCCTGGGAAACGGATGTGCACACTAGCTTTCGGGCCCTTACCAAGCCGTCCGATCCGCTGCCCTCGGCCCATCTGGCGGCGCTGCTAGGCCCAATCAAGTCGAAGACCGCGGAACGTGAAACGGCCCAGCCCCAACAAGGTATCACCCCAGCCAGCAAGGTAGCCCCGCAGGTGCTGGTCCCCCAGCCTATCCAGCTGCCTCCGATGGTTTCCGCGTTGAGCCAGGCTTCGTTGCCCACCCGGCCGGCCCCTAAAATGCGGACGGGGGCCGAAGCGGGCTTGCCGGCCACGCCCGACAGTATTCGCACGGGGGAGGTGGCCATGGCGCAGCACCCCGACTACGCGGCCCTTGTAGAGCACCTAGCCCAGCGCGGCTACCCGCTCGTGGTGCAGACGGAAGCGCCGCACGTTTTCTTCAAGCGCGTGTGTGACAAGCAGGGCACCCTTGTGCGGGAAGACAAATATGTGGCCGTGGTGGCGGGGATGCGTTTTCTGGATCTAGAACACGAGGCGGGCCACGTCGAACAACTAGCAGACCGTTTCGGAGGCAACCTACCCATTTGTAGATTCGTGCAATTGCGTCCCGACCGGGAGGTAGAGGTAAAAAACGCGCCAGAGGTGTTGAAGGATTGGCAAGACGATGTGACCGAATACCACAATCGCCTGGTGGAGTACCAGCGATTGGCTAGCCGGGGCGCGGGCCCAGAACTGCTCGCCAAGCATCTAGCTGGGCTTAGAGGTGCTTCGGCCTCCTACCGTGAATCCATTAAACAGCGCAACACTCATAAGGTCAGAACGACGTGGATCCACACCTATTTTCCTGACTTACCGGCGTTAATCACCCAGGTACCTGCCCACGTGTAGGTTCGGCCTTTACGCCCTACTGCTGATTGAAGAAACCCTCTCTTAAAATAAACGCCACTAACGCCTGCCAGCAGCTAGTACCGAACACGCTATGAAGCCCATTCCCCAAGCCAATTATCCGATTAAAGTGTTCACGCACACAGCAGAGAACGAGGGTTCCGACCTTTACGACGGCATTTATGGCCTGCGGCTTAACTACTCGATACGGGTATGCTTGTGTCCGCGCTATGATACGATGGCCTATGGCTTTCCTCCCGACCCGGCGCTGCTCAACGCCTTGCATCCGATGGGGGAGGAGATTGTCACCGTTGACGCGGCCCGCGCCTTTACCCTCACGGCGGGGCCGTTGGTCTTGCTGGAGCAGGAAGCCCAGGCCGGTCAGCTACTGCAGCGCGCCTATACCGTATCAGACTTTCTGGACCCCGCGGAAGCGTTACCAGGACTTAATTACGATGAACAGTATACGGTTTTTTTCTATTGCCTCACGCAGGCCGAGTACAGGCAATATGCGACCGAACTGGAAGCTATTATGAATCGGGAATTCAGCAGCACTACTGTAGAGGACCAGCCGCAGTCGTACAATAAACTTAGCAACCTGCGCCACTTCGGCGTCATCGCGCGGGTCGACGAACTGCTGCGCACCTACCCCCACCTGCTGTCCGATTACGAGCGGGAGATGCTCGCTTTGTAGCCTGATGACTTGCTGCTCGTAATCTATCAGGGCACGTTTGCCTAATCCCATCTACCGTTTGACGACCTCTTACCCCTTAGTTAAGAAGCTTCTTACTAATGTCCATCCATAATGGTTAGTGAATGAGCGAGTACAACGTGTAAAAAGTGGGGCTAGCGGAGGTGGGTCAGAAACCTACACCTTTCGGAGCTAGTAGCCATACAGCGGGCTTGTGGCGCTGTGCGAGAAAGAAGTTATGCTGGCTAGTAGAATAGGGGCCGCCAGCCTGGTTGGAATCGTCAGTCCGTTTGATGGACTAGCTACTCCAAAAGATGGACCAGTAGTGGACTAAGCTTGGACTAGTCGCTCCAAATAGCCTATTTTTGCCTCCAAAAATGCCTATAAGTGGCGTAGAGCTACTTTTTGCCTAGTGAGCAGGGGGTAACAACTACTCCGGCTACCTGGTGCTACTTCTTCCCTCTTTGACTGCTGCCTCATGCCCCTCGATCGTACAGCGCATATTCTCTCCACCGCGCTTTGGCGCTTCTCTCTGCAGGCCTTGCATCTGACCACCACGGCCGATATTGCCCAGCATGCGGGCGTGAGCGTGGGCACGCTCTTCCGCACCTTTCCCACCAAGGAAGACCTGCTCGACAACGTGTACGCCTACGCCATGACCCAGTTGCAGCAGCCCCTGCTGGTGGGCCCGGGCTCCCCGCAGCGGGGAGAGAACTTGACCAAGCTACTGCAGCGCTGGTGGCACTTGTCGGCCCAGGTGGCCCTGGCCCAACCCCACGTGTTTGCCTTCTGGCGCTTGTACCGCCCCGCTGCTCACCCTGCGCCCCTGCTTGGGCCATTCGAGCCCGTGCCTGGCCTGCTGGCGCGGGCACTCGCGCGCGCGACGTTCTCGCGCACCAAACCCCTGCCCGTACCGGTGATGGTGGCCGCGTTGGTGGGGCAGTGGACCGCGGCCCTCGACCTGGTGCTAACGGATCCCACCTGTCAGACGGATCCGGCGCTGCGGCAGCTGGTCTTAGAGCGGGCCTATGCAGGCTGGTGGCAGGGCCTGGGCGTGTCCGATTATCTGGAAGTCGAACGCGTGCCCTACTAATAGCGGATGACACCGCGCCGCCAAGTGGGCACCTAGTCCGTGGCAGCACGGGGCGAGTTGGGGCAACTACCCGTTCGGGTGGCGCGCGCCACCCGAACGGGTAGTTGCCCCAACTTTACGTATTGAAAATTATAGGACACCTTACAGATGCCAATGTGCTTTATGATTGCCTCTTTACTATCACGCATGATAATTCCTCTCCTCTCGCAAAATATCCTTCTAAAGGCAATGCTGTGCGACCAAGTCAAACGGCTACAATGCATTTAGCAGCACGGCCACATGACCGGAATGTCTGTGTTGGTAGCAGCAGTAAAAAATTAATTCGTGTTTCGGCCGTTACTTAACATCCTAACGGTGCACCATTCCCACTTATGGGGAAAAAACTACAAACTACTTCCGCTTCTGCTCTGCCAAATCCAGCCGCTGTTGCGGCCATTGGCGACCCTGGGGATGAGACGCAACGCAATTTTCGGTACCAGCACGCTTACGGGGCGATTCTGCTGATAGCTGCTGCCAGCGGCTTGAACCCCTACGAGGCCCTCTGGTGCGAACACCATGAAGATTTGCTAGCCGAGCGGGCTGATAGTACCTACGATGCTTTTCAGGTGAAGACCCGCCGGCCAGAAATTGGCGACTGGACCCTCACGGACGCAGCCATTCGCCACAGCCTCAAACGGTTTGTGGAATTGCACCAGCTGTTCGGGGCAAATATCCAGCGGTTCATCATCGTGTCCAACGCCGAATTTTCGTCAGTAGGGTTTGACGTGCAGGACCTCAAAAGGCTGAAAAATAGCCCGCGCAGCTTTCTGGTAGCCATCGGGCAGTGCAGCCAGGCAAGTGAAGTACAACCTCCTTTTGCCGAGGTTCTGGCAGCGATGGCCACCGAGTTTGGCTGTGATGACGTCATCTTGTTTGCCGTGCTGAAGCGAACCGAATTAGTGAAAGGCCCCAACCGGGACCATTTCGATTCGGAAGTGGCGCACATTCACCTCCCTGCACTGACGGATTGTAAGCTTATGCCCGCGGCCGAGTTGAACGCTGTGCGGGATGAGTTGATTCAGAAAGTTTACGGCGCGTCTTCGTTGCTGATTGAGGACCCGCGCCAACACCTGCCCCACGTGGCGGGCCAAGCCAACCCACGCCTGTTGGCCAAGCGCGTGCCCGTGTCCGTGGTAACCGACTGCGTGGGGCAGTCGTCGGGCATGGTCTTCCGCTACCAAACCGGCGAGGTCACCCTGGTCATTGGCAGTTCCGGAACACAGCGTGACATCCTGCGGGAGAAATTCGTGCAGGGCGGCCTGATTGACCAATTGCCGCTAATGGAACGTCGGACTCTGGACACTGAGGCGCGGCTCATGGCGCTGGCGCATGCCGGCCCGGACACCTTTGATGACTTTCTGAAGCAGTTGGAAGGCGTCGTGCAAGCCGAGTGCTCGGAGGCGCAGCTAGTGGCGCAGACTAGCCGCGTCTCGCCCACCGCGCTCTACGGGCCACTCATGCTGGTGAGCGTCTTTCAGCGGCTGAAAGCCATTGCTGAAAATACCCCGCGCAAAGTCGGCAACGAGCCGTATGAGTGCTTAGTGGGCATCGCTGGTTTGCTGACCGAACAGTGCACGGTGTGGTGGGGTGATAAATTTAACCTTCACGTGGCATGAGCTTCCGACTAATCAAAGCAGTAGCGGCCACCGAAAACGCCGATGAGCTGCACCTGGCGCGGCTGCTTTTGCTGCTTGGCCAGTCGGACCAGCGCAGCGGCCGCACCATGGCCGGCATCATGAAGCTGGCCAAGTTGGACTTTCTGTTGCGCTACCCGAACTGCCTGGAACGCTTGCTGAAGTTTAAAAACAAAAACGCCACTAAGGCCAACATTCAACCTCACGAGCGCACGTCGATTGAGTCAAAGATGGTGCGCTTTCGCTACGGCCCGTGGGACACCCGCTACCGGCGGTGGATAGGACTACTGGTAGCCAAAGGCTTGGTGCTTTCCTATGTCAAAGGCCACACCGTGCACATCGACTTAACCGATGCCGGCCGCCGGGTGGTGGCCACCCTGAGCGAGTCACCGGCCTTTGCGGACATGCAGGAGCGCAGCAGCTTGATTTACCGTACCGTCGGCTCGATGCCAGCGACGGGGCTGAAAAATCTGATTTACGAAGTATTCCCCGAAATCATTGACATGAAGTGGGGAGAAAACATCGCCCTATGAGCTACCCCATGCACATTCGCTTGGCGAAGTTGACGCTGGTTTTTACCGCCGCTACCGAGGTGTTACCGTTCGAGGACGTGACGTATTTCTATGGGCAAATGGGGGCGGGCAAATCCAGCATTGCGCGCCTGATTGACTACTGTCTGGGCGGAAAGTTCGACCTGTCGCCGGCTTTACAGAGTGAGTTTACCACGGCTACACTTTCGCTATCGGTCAACGGAAAGCCACTGGCAATGGAACGGCAGCGGGACAGCGACTACGTGGTATGCAGCTGGCGCGATGAGCAAGGAAGTTTCGACCTGATACTGCCGGCCCGAAAAGCGGGCACGGGCGGCCCGCTGATTCCCGGAACAGAGGTAGAAGTGCTTTCTGACCTACTGTTTTACTTGGCGGGCATTCGCCCCCCGCGGGTGCGCCGCAGCAAGCTGAAGGAAGATTCGGAACTCTCGCGGCTGAGCCTGCGGGACCTGCTGTGGTTTTGCTACCTGGACCAGGACGGGTTTGACAGTAATTTCTTTCAACTCGACGGCGGCGACCCGTTCAAACGCCTCAAAAGCCTGGACGTGCTGCGCTTCATCCTCGGCTTTCATCAAGAACAGGTCGCCGAACTCGAATCTGAATTGCAGGAGTTGTACGCCCGCCGGCAACAACTGCAAGGAGCCGCCAAATCGTTGAAAGAAAGCTTGCTCGAAGCCGATGTAGCCTCTGAAGAGAAGATACAGGCCAAAGTAGGCGTATTTGAGGCCGAAGCAGCTGACGTTGCGCAAAAGCTGACGGCCCTGCGAGCCCAGCACCTGCAGATTCCGCACGGAACCGACAGCTTGCGCCAGAAAGCCCGCGCCCTGACCGAAGAGCTGGTGGCGCTGGAAGAAGCCGAACCGCAGATTCTGCGCACCATTGACCAGGACCGGCGCCACAAGAACGAAATCTTAACGCTCGGCCTGAAAGTGCAGCGGGTGGCCGCTGCCCGGGCAGTGCTCGGCGGCGTGGCCTTTGAAGCGTGCCCGCGGTGCACGCAAACCCTACCCGAGCGTCCCGCCCACGACTGCCCGGTTTGCGGGCAGGCAGAACCCACCGAGGGCGGCGCTAACCTGGACCCGGCCGTGATAGCCAGTGACAGCAAAGCGCGCATCGGCGAACTAGACGATGCCATTGCCCGGCATGAAGACCAACTGGCTCGCCTGCGTCGCCGGGGGCGGGAGCTTGCTCGTGAGCGGGAAGCGGTGGACAGCTCCCTCACGCAACTCATGCGCGACTACGATTCGGCCTACCTGTCCACCGCGCTGGTACTAGAGCGCCGTGCCGCCGAAATAGGCCAGCAAGTCAACGACTTGCGTCGTTTGGTTTTGCTGCCTCGCAAAGTGCAGGAGCTGTTTCGGCAGGCCGACGAGTTGCAAGGGCAGGAAATTACGTTGCGGCGCCGGCTGGAAGCGGCCCGCATCGGGGCCGAAGCGGATATGAGCAACCTGCACAAGCTGGAAGCTTATTTCCTGGACTGTTTGGTTCGGGCCCACATGCCGGGTGTTACATCAGATAACACCGTTAAAATCAACACCAAGACCTTTTTGCCGGAAGTGACGGAAGCTGCCACCGGCGATGTCACCGTCATGTCGTTTGCCAACCTGAGTAGTGGTGGGAAGAAGACCCTTTTCAAAGCATGTTTTGCGTTGGCGATTCATCGCCTGGCCACGGAAGTAGGCGCCATGTTGCCATCGTTGCTCATGCTTGACTCGCCGATGAAGAACATCAGCGAGCGCGAAAACAAGGAGCAGTTTGAGGGCTTCCACACGCTGGTTTATGAACTGCTGGAAACCGAACTGCAAGGCACGCAGGCGGTATTGATTGACAAGGAGTGCATCGTGCGTGATGAGACATCACCGCTTACGTTCTGCGTGCGGCACATGATGCCCGGCAGTGATGAAAATCCGCCGTTGATTCCGTATTACCGGGGCCTGTAGCATGGATAATGAAGACAGGAAGTCAAGCAGACGGCTTTAAGCCCAAAAAATTAGCCCAGCGCAATTAACGCTGGGCTAATTTTTACTGTTCATCTGCTCAGAAGCCATTTACTTACTTTGCCGGCTTCTGATTTGCTTATGACCAGAGGATTACTTGTCGACTTCACACACCTTTTTTCCGAGCCTGCGCTGCCCATCGAGGCGTATCTATCAGGTATCAGCCGGTTGCGTCGCCTGCAGTGCGTTTCGCACCTGCTAGGCTATCTCAGTCAGGTGCCGGCTCCCAAGCGGAACCACCTCACGGATATGCAGCAGTTTTTCGGCACGCACAGCGAGCTGTTTTCTGGCGAGGTGTATTACCGGGCGAAGGTGCTGCAAAACGGGGGGCATGCCCGTCTAAGCTTTCTGCATCCCAAAGCGGTGCTCCAGCTCTACTGCTTCTGCTTCGAACGACCGGATGAGCCCGACACGAAATCGGAGGCGGAGCTGGAAAAAGACCTCTTTAAAGCGTGCCTGGTGCTCAACGGCCCCTACATTGCGGAGCAGGAACGGGCATCGGCGGCGGCAAAAGTGCTGCTGCCAGCCCAACCGCTTGCGGCTATGGCCCTGGCGTTATCGTTCTCCGACTTCGAGTTGGTGAACATGCGCCTGCTCAATATTGCCATCCCGCAGTTGATTAAGTCCGTCCGCCTCTTTGAGTTTCTGGAGGCCGATACCCGTTTTGCGCCGTTGCTGCAAGCCTTCCTACAGCGATTCGATTGCCGGGACTGGCCCGAGTATTTCCGCAAGATGAGCGGCGTGACAAAGCCCATCATGCAGGCGGAAAACCCCGGGCGTATTTCGGTGGAGATACCCGATAGCCAGCCGGATTTTGAAGCCGACCGGGCCTTTTTGCGGCACTTTGCGCTGCCCGAAGGCCAGCCGGTCGATAAAGCCGATTTTACCAGTCTGCGCGCCACGCCCCTGGTCGAAGAAACGCCGGGCACCTTTGTGCTGGCCTACCCGGTGTTGGTGCTGGAAGCCATGCACAAGGGCCTGTACTTTCAATTCAACGCCGCTAACCGGTCCCTGCCGAAGGAGCAGCGGGAGCCCGATTGGCGCTCGGTATACTGCGACTTGTTCTCGGAGCAATACCTTCTCTATCTGCTGCTGGATACGGTTTTTCAGGGCCGCGGTCTGGCCCTCAGTGGCCGGGCCATCCTCGATGGCCGGCCGCTGAAAGGGCAGTCCGAGCCGGACTATTATTTCCGTCACGAGCACCGGGCCGTGCTCTTCGAATCGAAGGATGTGCTGGTGCACAAAGATGCCAAGGCGGGCCACGACTTCGCCACCTACTTTGACGAGGTGAAGAAGAAATTTCACGTGGATGGAAAACATCCCAAGGCGGCCAAACAGCTGGCCAACAACGTGGGGCGTCTGCTGCGTAAAAAACTGCCTTTCGATACCGATTTCGACCCAGCTGAACTGATAATCTACCCGGTGTTGGTGGTGCACGACCGACTCTACAATCAGCCTGGCCTGAATGTAGTCGTCAACGACTGGTTTCAAGAAGAACTGGCGAAGCTGGAGGAGAAACCGCCTGTGCACAACGTGCGTCCGCTAATCATCATCGACATCGATACACTCTTGGCCTACCACGAAGACTTTCGGGATGGGCGGATGGTGTTCGAAGACGTGTTGGAAGAGTACGTCGCTTACCTACATACCCCGGCCTGGGCTGGTATCAGCGCGGCTGAGGACGAGCAGCGGCTGATGCAGCGCATTCATCCCTTTGCCTTATTCTTGGAGAACTATGCGGAAAAGCGCGATATGCTGGGCATTCCCAAGGACATGCTCTACCAACTGGTACCCCTCACCAACCGCGGCGCGGACGACCAACAAGACGAGTCATGACCTTTGGGTATAAAAGGCTCTTTGCTGTACGCTTAGGCTTTGAAATGGTCTAGGCAGGCAGGCTATAAAAAGGACATACAATTCTTCTGTTACGGTAACCAAAAATCAGTTGAGCGTCGCTTGACGTTTTCGTATCGATTCCACCGCGCAGAAAACTTGGTAGTCCTTCAGGTATGAGTAGCCCCCAGCGGCGGCCGTTCAGTTTGAGTAGAAGTGAGGAAATCTTTGTTTCGTTTGTTTCGTTTGTAGGTTTGCAAACAATAAGCAATACGACTATGGAAGCGATACTTGAGAAACCCTCCCGCCAGGACCAACAGGTGGCCAGTGCTTCGCTCTACGGCTTTGCCTTGGCCTTCGCGAAAAATGGACCGGAGCGCAACGGGGTGACAATCCGCATCCAGGAGAGCGGGACGGATATCACCATTCCACGCAAGGCCTTGGAATTGCTGCAATTCATTCTCTCCAGCATGGCGCAGGGGAAAGCCGTTTCTTTGATTCCCTCGGACTCGGAGGTCACGACCCAGCAGGCAGCTGACATGCTGAACGTGTCGCGGCCCCACTTGGTCAAGCTGCTGGAGCAGGGGGCGCTGCCCTTTAAGAAGGTGGGCAGCCACCGCCGGATTCTGCTGGAAGATTTGCTCGCTTACGAGGCGAAACAAACGAAACAGCGGGAGCACCAGTTGCAGCTGCTGGCTGACCAGGCCCAAGAATTAAACCTGGGTTACGAATGATTCACTCGCCCCGGTTCATTGCCGTTCTCGATGCCTGCGTGCTCTACCCCGTTCCCATCCGGGACTTGTTGCTGAGCCTGGCGTCAGCGGGGCTATATAAACCGAAATGGTCGGCCGTTATTCAGGACGAATGGAGCCGCAACCTGCTAGCCAACCGCTCTGACCTGACCGCCGGGCAACTGCAGCGCACCGCGACGATGATGAACACAGCTTTCCCCGATGCGGACGTAGAAGGCTATGAGGTTTTTATTTCCACCCTGACGCTGCCCGACCCCGATGACCGCCACGTGTTGGCGGCCGCCCTGCGGTCCCAGGCCGATGTCATTGTGACCACGAACCTCAAGGATTTCCCCGTGCCCTATCTCCGCACGTTTGATGTGGAAGTACAGCACCCGGACGAGTTCGTCGGCAACCTCATTGACCTGAATCCCGCTAAGGCGCTGGAGGCCTTTCGCCAGCAAGTGGCCCGGCTGAAGAATCCGCCCATTTCAGCCGCTCAGGTGTTAGATAACCTGCGCAAGTCCAGCTTGCCAGCTACGGCTGCTCGATTAGGAGCATTGCTCTCCTCTCCCCCTACCCTTTTACCCCTTAATTAATGTAAACTAACCACTGGAGTTTTTTAGCAGAAATGATGGACCACGCGGAGCCGTTCGACTGCGCGGAGCGTGTCTGGCGTGCCGCTTCCAGATAGTGAGCGAGTAACCTATTTGTAAAGCATGGAGCTGATTGACCTCATCCACTACGAAAACGAGAAAACCGGCCTAGACTTCAAAGCCGTCATTTACAAGGCGGACAAGTTTGATGACTTGCTGAAAGACATCATGGCCATGGCCAATGCAGTGCTGGAAGAGGACCGCTATATCGTCGTGGGTGTCAAGCACCACCCAAGCAGCGAGCGCATGTTTCTGGGCGTCGAGGAGTTCATCGACGATGCCACCTACTACCAATTGGTGCACAGTAATATTGAGCCCGATATTCACTTTGAATACTTCCACATGGAGGTAGCGGATAAAAAGGTCGGCGTGTTTCGCATATTCAATTGCGACAACCAGCCCTACCTGATGAAGAAGGACACCAAAAACCTTCGCCGCGGGGATGGATTCATCCGTAAGGGCACGTCGCAAATGCGCCTGATGCGCAGCGACCTCGATAAAATCTTTACCAAGCGGCAGTCGGCAGATGACTTCACCGGAAAGATTGACACCGTGTTTGAGAGCGATGGCAAGCCCTGTACGACGCTGCACCCCTGGGCGGAGCTGGTGCCCCCTTCCGAAGAAGCAGCCATTCGAATACGGTCTATCATTGCGGACAAAGAAGCCATCGAGGCGGCCAGAGTGGCCCGGATTAACGCCCAGCAAAGCAATTATCCCGGCCTATCCAAGTCGATTCTTGACGCTTTCGTGCTTCCTCCAAACTTTGCAAAGGGACTCCACCTTGGGCCGGGGATGAGTCTAAAATACGAAGACCGGGATGTGGCGACGCTGAAAACGAACCTAGATAAGGTCAAAGAGACGTACGAGGAAAGAGATTTACATTACTTATATGAGCTAAAGGCTCACAAAATCAACATTCTAATCACTAATACCGCGGACCGCTACATTGAGGATTGTTCGGTGGAAATTAAAATCAGAAGGAGCTTTGACTTTGTAGTGGCGACTACGGTTTACGAAAAGTATCAGGGTAGTAGCGGGGGGTATTTGTCAATGCCCGTCGTACGGCCTGCTTCCTATGCCCGGTTGCACTACCCAAAAGTTAAAGCAGATGCTGAGTGGTATACCGTGTCGGGCCATCCAGGCGATTTGAAGCACCAACTCAGCACTGCGGCTTTGGGCGTGCCCATTCGAATGCTATTGCCCTCGGATTCAGGTGGCAATAAACTGGAGATGGTTCTTACCATTTTTGGTAAAAACCTACCCAAGCCCTACATCAAGACCCTACTGATTGACATTATCTGAACTTCAGCGTCTGCGTTCGAAGTAAAAGCCCGGCGTATACAGCATGGCACAGTCTAGATAATCCAGTACAAATGTCGCTCAAGGACGATTGTACGCTTCCTAGTCGATAGACCTATTTAGGAGGATGCCCCATGCTAAATGAGAAGCAGCTAGTTGTCCGATAATTTCTTATCTGTTAAACAACACTCTACCAGAGGCTTTTTTAAGCTCAAGCAATCGCCCGAACACCAAGGCGACTGCTCCTAAAAAGGGCCTACTCGCCCTGCTAAAACCGGTTAAACCGGTAGGGTACAAGGGCTTTTCTAGCAGGCGGTTCGAGCGGTTTGGCGACCGGTTTGACCAGTTTTGGCCGAGCGGGAAAAGCGGTTTGCTGGATCGCTTACCTGCTCTTCCGAACTAATGGGTCGCTGCTTAGGCGCTGCTGAAAGCCCTAGCTTTTGTAGAAGCGAGGTGAGCTTTGCGCGGCCGGCTTGGCTGAATCCCTCGGCTGGATACGTAGCCCCTTTACTTAGTTCAATGTGCTGTGCCTGGGTCGCGGGAATGGTCGGCGACGCGCTCAACCGATTGCAGGGCAAGGAAACACTGATGGAGGCTTTCACCTGCGTGCCGCGGAAAAAGACCAGTCCGACCTGGGGTAGAAAACAAAAGGCGGGCGCTTGCCCATACGTCGCAGGGGCCCCGAGCAAATCCGTCACTTCGTTGACTTGCTGTTGCGAGAGGCGCTGTTGCTGCCGAATAGTGGGGGCAAGCTGCCCGTGCTGCACTAGGGCTGTTATCGTCTCGCCATCACCCCCGTCATACGCATACGCGATCACGCGGTCGTAGCTAAAATCCTGGAAGGGGGCACGGGCCTTTTTATTGGGCCGAATGGGAGTACTAGCCGCGACGTAGTGGTGCAGGGAGTCCTGACTGAGATAGGGCTTGGCGGTGGGTTTATGGGTAATTATAGGGGATGCAGCACCTAGTGCTTCGCGACGATTGTCGGGAGCACAAGCAGTCACTAGCGCACCTAGCAGCCAGCATCTAAAGGGGTACAAGGTCGGCATAGCCCCTAAGGTAGACCTAAGTAGGCAGGTCCATCCTCCAACGGCAACGTACGACGTGGGCAGCACCTCCCGCAGGAAGGTCTACCCACCCCTCCTCTCAAGCTTGGCCGTGAACGGGCTTACCGGTAAGTAAAGGTCCCTGCCTGTACGGGCGCGGGGGTGTCGCCTGCGATTAATAGGGCAGGCGCTCAACTTCTAAGTAATCGGATACGCCCAGGCCCTGCCACCAACCCGTATAGGCCCGTTCGAGCACTAGCTGCCGCAGCGCCGGATCCGTCTGGCAGGTGGGATCCGTTAGCACTAGGTCTAGGGCCGCGGTCCACTGTCCCACCAGCGCGGCCACCATCAGGGGTACGGGCAGGGGCTTGGTGCGCGACCACGTGTTGCGGGCCAGCGCGCGTTCCAGCAGCCCGGGCACCGGCTCAAAGGGCCCAAGCAGTAGCTCGGGGTAAGCATAGGGGCGGTACCAGCGCCAGAAGGCAAACACATGCGGTTGGGCTAAGGCTACCTGCGCCGTTAAGTGCCACCAGCGCTGCAGCAGCTTAGTCAAGTTCTCGCCTCGCTGGGGCAAGCCCGGGCCCGCCAGCAGGGGCGCTTGCAGCTGACTCATGGCGTAGGCATAGACGTTGTCGAGCAGGTCCTCCTTGGTGGAAAAGGTGCGAAAGAGCGTGCCCACGCTCACGTCGGCGTGCTTAGCAATCTCGGCCGTAGTCGTTAAATGCAGCGGCTGCAAGGAGAAGCGCCAGAGCGCGGTGTCGAGGATGTGGGCCGTGCGATCAAGGGCCATGAATAGTAAAGGGAAAGGCAAGCTACTTTAAACAGGCAAAAACTGCTTCTAGGACACGTAGAAGCGGCTTTAAAAGCAAAAATAGCTAATTTGGAGTCATTAGTCCAAGCTTAGTCCGCAACCAGTCCACTATTAGTCCACTAATCGGACTGCTCAGTCCATTGGGTGGAGGAATTACTCCAAACTAGCTTGTATGCCATTACACGACTAGCCAGCGGGGTCTTTTCCTATCCCCTGAGCGGGCCAGAAAGGTGTGCATTATGGAGCCCCCTGCTGTACCTACTGTAGACCTAGCCGGCCAATTGCGCTATCTGGTCTAGCTCCGCCCACACGACGGGCACTTGGACGTCGATGCTACCCAGGGACTGGCGGAGTTGCACCATTGTTTTGAGCTGGCTAATGAGCCAGTCGGTGAAACGCCCATACTCGTGGTATACTAATCCTGGTTCTGAGTCAGACTTAATGATGCACAACTTGACCAGCGGATTATCGGAGCCCAGTAGCAAGTACCAAAAGTTGTAGCCCTGCCATTCACTAAATACGAAGCCCCCAGGCTCTAAGGTTGCCTGGTTTTCGGTCAAGAGTTCTCGGGCCGAGTCCCAGTAGTAATCCAGAAAGGCCAGTTGAAAATCCTGGTCCAGCGACTTAAGCGTGGCGCGGCCGCACCATTGCAGAAACAAGCGGTAAGCCAGGGGAAACTGGACCCCATACGCCTGCTCTTGGGCGGCTACTTCGACTTCGAAGCAGCCAAGTCCGCTGGTAGAGCCTTCCAGCCCAGTAGCTACGAGAAACTGGTCGAGACGCGCGTAAAAAGCGTGCATAATGGTGTGCTCAGGTAAGCTATTGGGGCTCATCCGGCGTCAGTACCTCACAGGTGCACTTAGCTACGTCACTATCCTACAGCTTCCTGTCTTCTTATGTTACAAGTTGTAGCGGGTGGTTGCTAGCATGTAAAAAGACAACATTTAGACTGCACTATTTATTTGCTAAACGACAATGAACCATTTGATTCCCATTCACAAAGATGACCAAAAGGCTATCAAAAACTTACAAGCTGCCAGTCCAGAACAGGTGCTTGCAGTGGCCAGGGAGTTGTTGGAATGGCTAGAAGATGGTAATTGGCCCGTCTCCTATCCTGTTGGTAAAGTGCTGAGCCAGTATGTAAATCAACTGCAAGACGAGTTACTCCCTATTTTACGAGGACCCGACCCTCTCTGGAAAATGTGGTGTATCCGCTTCATTCTTGAAGAAGCTCACGTAGCGCAGTTGGATCAGCAGTACATAGTTGAATTAGAACGCCTTGCTACATACCCAACCTCGAATGAGGAGGCAGAAGGAACTGCGGAAGCTGCCCAAGATGCCTTAGCCCATTGGCGAACTTAGACAAAAGGGCTCAATGAGAATTGGTTTCACGCCAAAGTACTACGCCGACCATGACATCCAAACGGACCGAAACCGCCACTTTTCCAGGCCGTGTCCGGG
>Ga0265797_10007250_pt1 | contig 15286 bp, 15 predicted proteins | sample P2T30metagenome_FD_192433 | JGI IMG/M metagenome (GOLD analysis project Ga0265797, IMG submission 192433) | Plant litter microbial communities from East Loma Ridge, Irvine, California - P2 T30 | ecosystem: Environmental > Terrestrial > Plant litter > Unclassified | place: USA: California... | reverse complement strand
GCCGCAGGCAGCCCCGCGGCCGCCCGCCGCGCGTCCGCTCGCCCGCCGCAGGCAACCCCGCGGCCGCCCGCCCCGCGTACGCTCGCCCGCATGGAGGTCACCAAGCTCGAGCACGCCTGCCAGGTCGTCACCATCGGCGACGCCCGCCTGGTGATCGACCCCGGCGGCTTCACCCGCCCGGTCGAGGCCACCGGGGTCGTCGCCGTCGTCGTCACCCACGAGCACCCCGACCACGTCACGCCCGAACAGGTCGCCGGGATCCTCGAGCGCAACCCCGGCGCCGTCGTCCTCGGCCCGGCCGGGGTCGCCCGGGTGCTGCCCGACGTCGCCGTCGAGGTCGTCACCGACGGCGACCACCGCACGGTCGGCCCGTTCGAGCTCACCTTCCACGGCACCCGACACAACGTCATCCACAGCTCGGTCCCCGTCGTCGACAACACCGGGGTGCTGGTCAACGGGCACCTCTTCCACCCCGGTGACGCCTACACGGTCCCCGACGTGCCCGTGGAGGTCCTCGCCGCACCCGTCGGCGCCCCGTGGCTCAAGGTCGCCGAGATGATGGACTTCGTCGCCGCCGTCGCACCCCGCCGCGCGTACCCGGTGCACGAGGCCACCCTCTCCGACGTCGGCTTCGCCATGCACCTCGGCCGGCTCCGTGAGGCGGTTGCCCCGACCGGCTCGGTCGTCGTGCTCGCGCCCGGCGAGTCGCTCACGATCTGACGCGGGTCACCACCGGGACAGCCGGGAGGCTCGGCCCGGCTCCGTCAGTCGACCCGGCTCCGCAGGCGCTCGCCGACGATCCGGTCGAGGGCGAGCGCGTCCCAGGGGGCGTGGCGCTCGGCGTCGTTGTCGAAGTAGACGAACGTGTCCCGTCCGGCGTCGAGGTGCTCGAGGACCGTCGTCGCCCACGTGCCGAGCGCCTGCGCGGAGTAGCCGTCGTGGTACGTCCTGGGCGCTCCGTGCAGCCGGAGGTACGCGATCGGTGCACCGGTGTCGTGCCGGTGCCGCGGGAAGTCGCCGGCGTGTGAGTCCACGAGTGCGACGCGGTGACGACGGAGGACCTCGAGGTGCTCGTCGGTGACGGCGTCCGCCGCGGCTGACCGGATCTCGAGCGCGTGCTGGATGGTGGTCTGCGGGGCGACGACCGGGTCCACCGAGGCCGTCGGTACCTTGTCGTCGTGCTGTGCGGCGAGCGCCGCGGCGGCAGCGTGGGTCGTCGGGAGCTCCGCGAGGAAGGTGTCGAGGAGCTCGGGGCTCGGCGCCAGACGCTCGGGCAGCTGCCAGAGCACGGGGCCGAGCGTGTCGCCGAGCTCGAGCGGCCCCGAGGCGAAGAAGTTCGCCAGCGCCGTGTGCACGTGCCGGAGCCGGAGCATGTGGGTCACGTACCGTCCGCCCTTGACCGCGAACCGGAAGGGCTGGGCGCCCGTCGCCGTCCGCCAGGCGCGGTACCGCTCCGGCCGTTGCAGGGAGTAGAAGGAGCCGTTCAGCTCGACCGTCGGGAAGCGCTCCGCGACGTGCTCCAGCCACCGGCGCTTCGCGAGGCGCTCCGGGTAGAAGTCGCCGCGCCAGCCGTCGTACTGCCAGCCGGATAGCCCTACGCGGAGCATGGCCGGACGGACGCCGTCGACGCGGACCGCGTGTGCGCGGGCGTCCCGGTCCACCGTCATCGATCCACCGTAGGCGCTCGCCGCATCGTGGCGCACCCGGGCGACACACCGCGTTTTGGCAGGTTGCGCCGCTTGTGCCATACTTGTCGAGTTGTCGGAACGGCCCCATCGTATAGCGGCCTAGTACGCTGCCCTCTCACGGCGGTAACGCGGGTTCGAATCCCGCTGGGGTCACCACAGGTGACTTGCTCCGAGTCCGACAACAGGCATGGGAACACTGTTCCTCCGTGCCAGCCGCGGCCCCATCGTATAGCGGCCTAGTACGCTGCCCTCTCACGGCGGTAACGCGGGTTCGAATCCCGCTGGGGTCACCAGCACGAAGGCCCCCGCCGGATCCGGCGGGGGCCTTCGTCGTCTGCTCCTGCGGTCAGAGCGAGACCGCGATGCGGTCCAGGTTGAGGTAGTTCCCGCTGTCGGTGGTGTTGCTGATCGCCACCGCGTTCGAGCCGGTGCCGAGCTGCACGGGCACCGTGACCGTGGCCCATGTCGACCACGAGCCGGTCGCCGGGAAGGTGACGGTGACCGGTGTACCACCGCCGACGCTCACGGTCCGGGTCGCAGTCCCGGCCGCCGCCGCGTACCGGAGCGTGAGCGTGTGCGTCCCGGCTGCGGCGACGTTCACGTGGGCGGTCGCCGTCGTGCCTGTGGCGTTCCACCCCGCGAGGTAGCCGCGACCGGTGAACCCGGCGTTCGACGACTCGCTCCCGATGCCCGGGTGGTCGACGTTCTCGGCCTGGTACACACCGTCGCCCTGCACCACGGCGGTGGAGCCGTCGGGCGTGGCCTGCTGCAGCACCGCGACGGTCGCCGACGCCGCGAGGGACTGTTGCGGTGACGCGGCGATGGACGGCGTCGGCGCTGTCCAGTCGGGTCCCCCGATCCGCTCGGGCGAGACGTGCGCGGCCGCCTGGGACGCGTTCGCGGTCAGCACTGCTTCGTACTGCGTCTGTCCGGCGTCGTCGATCAGGTCTCGGATGTCCCGCGTGAGGATGGCTTTGAAGCCCTGCGTGTCGCTCGAGCCCTCGTTGACGAAGGTGCCGGCGACGGTCAGGTTCGCGATCGCCCAGTCCACCGACCGGGTGGCGGCGGTGAGGTACTGCTGGTCGTTCGTGAGCAGGTACATCTGCAGGGCGGCCCCGGCGTACTGCCCCTGGTTGTAGGTCCAGTCGTAGTCGGTGAACTGCCCGGTGCCGCTGACGTGGTCCCGGATGTGCCCGTTCCGGTCGAAGTCGGTCTGCAGCCATGCGAAGAGGCGTTCGGCCGTGTCCCGGTAGGTCGTGTCGCCGGTCGCCGCGTAGAGCCGGAGCGCGGTCTGCACGGCGGTGCCGTTCGTCGCGACGTTCTTCTCGTTCTTGCTCCCGTCGCCGACGTCGACGTTCTTCCACCAGATGCCGCCACCGTACGTGGGGTCCTCGTACTGAGCGATGAACCCGAAGATGTCCTCCGACTCGTCGAGGAACCGCTGCTCGCCGGTGAGCTCGTACGCGCGGACTGCGCCTCGTGCCCACCAGCCCATGTCGTCGTTCCAGTCGTTCTGCCGGAAGTCCGGGTACGCCGCCTGCCAGCCGTCGAACACGTCGTCGATCATCTGCCGGCTCGCCGCGTCGTGGGTGCGTTCGTAGCGGTCCATCACCGCCTCCCAGTTCTGGGCCTCCCACCAGTAGTCGGTGTACAGCCCGCCCTGCGGGCCGACCGCGTGCTCCTGGTGGACCTGCCGGTCGCTGTAGGTGGTGAAGTACTTCGCGTCCGCGTCCCAGTAGGTGGCGACGAACGCGTCGTACGCGTCCGTCGCCTGCGTGGTCGTCAGGGCGGAGGCTCGGCCAGGGTCGGTCGCGATGCCCACGCCGGTGAGCGTGGCCGTCGCGACGGCGCCGGTCACGAGCAGGCTGACGAGTCTGTGCTGCATGGGATCTCCTTCGATCCGAGGTCCGATCCACCCTGCCGCGTGCAGGCGCAAAAAGTATACTTGAACTACTTCTTGCGTGGATTCGACGAATCCCTATAGTTGGAGCAGTACCAGTGAAAGTCAAGGGAGCAACGTGGCTCAGATACATGCAGACCTCGTGGGCAGGGTCGCCCAGCAGGTCGAGGACCGGATGGGGGCCGACGTCGGCGCGGTGTTCGCGAACTGCTTCGCGAACACCCTGTCGACGACGATGACGGCCATGCCGGACGGAACGACCTTCATGGTCACCGGCGACATCCCGGCGATGTGGCTGCGCGACTCGTCCGCTCAGCTCACGCCGTACCTGCACTTCGTCGCCGATGACGAGGCGCTCGCCGACACCGTGGCGTCGGTGTCACGGCGGCAGCTCGAGTACGTCCTCGTCGACCCCTACGCCAACGCCTTCAACCGCACGCCCGATGGTGCCGGTCATGCCGACGACGACACGGCGATGGACCCGTGGGTCTGGGAGCGCAAGTACGAGATCGACTCGCTCTGCTACCCGATCCGCCTTGCGTACGACCTCTGGGCGCGCACCGGGCGGACCGACCACCTCGACCGGTTCGCCGAGGTCGCTGCTGCGGTGATCGCGCTCTGGACCGTCGAGCAGGACCACGAGGCAGGCTCGCCGTACCGGTTCGAACGACCAGACCCACTGCTGCCGAGTGACACGCTCGTCCGCCAGGGACGCGGCCCGCGCACCGTGCGGACCGGTCTGACCTGGAGTGCGTTCCGGCCGAGCGACGACGCGACGACCCTGGGCTTCAACGTCCCGGGGAACGCGTTCGCCGTCACCGAGCTGCGACACGTCGCCGAACTCGCCGCGGCGGTGCTCGACGACGAGGACCTGGCACGGCGGGCGACAGCCCTCGCCGACGAGATCGACCACGCCATCCGGACACACGGCGTGGTCCACCACCCCGACCACGGCGCGGTCCTGGCCTACGAGGTCGACGGCACCGGGGACGCCCTGCTCATGGACGACGCGAACGTCCCGAGCCTGCTGTCCCTGCCGGTCCTCGGGTGGTGCGACCGCGACGACCCGCTGTACCGGCGCACCCGTGCCGCCGTGCTCTCGCCCACGAACCCGTACTGGTTCAGCGGGGCGGCCGGCAGCGGCATCGGCAGCCCGCACACACCCGGCCGCAACGTCTGGCCGATCGCCCTCGCCGTCCAGGGGCTCACCGCCACCGACGCCGACGAACGGGCCCACGTCCTGCGGCAGCTGTGTGCGACCCACGCCGGGACACAGCTCATGCACGAGTCCTTCGACGTCGACGACCCTGCCACCTACACCCGTCCCTGGTTCTCCTGGGCCAACGCGATGTTCTGCGAGTTCGTGCTCGACCTCGCCGGCCTGCGCACCACCTCGGCACCGGTGCCCGATCGGAGCGCCCGATGAGCGTCGTCACGACCCCCGAGGAGCAGGCCGTCGTCGCGGGCGAAGCCGATGATGCCCTCGACGTCGCGTCCCCGAAGCGGCGGCGGGTAGAACGGGGGAGCGGCGTCAGCGCGACGCGCAAGCAACAGACCCGTGCGGCCTGGGTGTTCCTCGCGCTGCCGGGTCTCCTGTTCCTGCTGTTCACGGCGCTCCCGGTCGTCATCGCCGCCGTCGTGAGCCTGAGCGACTACGCCGTCATCGGGCCGCTCACCTGGACCGGGTTCGACAACTACGTCCGCATCGCCTCCGACCCGTTCTTCTGGATCGCGCTCCGCAACACCGTGCTCTACACGGTGCTGTACGTGCCGCTCGGCCTCGTCATCGCGATGGCCACCGCGCTGCTGCTCAACCGCAGCGCCCGCAGCGCGCGCGTCTTCCGCACGCTGTTCTACATCCCGGTCGTCTCGTCCACCGTGGCGACCGCGACGATCTGGTACTGGGTGCTCAACCCGCAGCACGGCTTGCTGAACGAGGCGCTGAGCTGGTTCGGCATCAACGGACCGGCCTGGCTCTACGACTCCCACTGGGCCATGTCCGCGATCGTCATGATGAGCGTGTGGGCCGGCTTCGGCGGCAACATGATGATCTTCCTCGGCGGGCTGCAGGGCGTGTCGCCGGACCTCCGCGAAGCAGCACGCCTCGACGGCGCGAACGCCTGGCAGGTCTTCCGGTACGTCGTCGTGCCGAGCATCCGACGAACCACGTTCCTCGTCTCGACACTGCTCATCATCAACGCGTTCCAGGTCTTCGACCAGGCGTACGTGCTCACCAAGGGCGGTCCGGGCAACTCCACCGTCACGATCGTCTACTACATCTACGACCGCGGGTTCGGGTCGCTGCAGATGGGCTACGCGTCCGCGCTCTCGTTCATCCTGTTCGTGGTCATCCTCGCGTTCTCCCTCGTCAACGCCCGCCTCACGAACCGGGACACCGAACGATGACCGCGACCGCCACCCGTTCCACGCCCGGCGTGCTCACCGACCGAGACCGACAGGACCTGCGGCGCCGAGCGGCCGTCGTCCGTCGCACGAAGACGATCGCCTGGTGGGTGGGCGTCTGTCTCGTGAGCATCGTCACGGTCGCGCCGCTCGTCTGGACCCTGGCGACCTCGCTCAAGCCCGCGGGGGAGATCCTCGCGAGTTCGCTGTCGTTGATCCCGCAGAACCCGACCATCGACAACTACGTGCAGGCGGTGACGACCGTCCCGTACGGTCGCTACTTCGTCAACTCGCTCGTCCTCGGGGTCGGTGGCGCCGTGGCGAACCTGTTCTTCGGGTCCCTCGCCGGGTACGCGCTCGCCAAGCTCCGGTTCGCGGGGCGTCAGGCCGTGTTCGTCACGTTCCTGTCGTCGCTCATGGTGCCGAGCATCGTGACGATGATCCCCACCTTCCTCATCCTCCGACACTTCCCGTTGCTCGGTGGGAACGACGTCGGCGGCAACGGCGGCCTCGGGCTCATCAACACCTACTGGGCCGTCATCGTCCCCGGGGCGGCCGGCGCGTTCGCGGTCTTCTTCATGAAGCAGTTCTTCGAGTCGCTGCCCGACGAGCTCGGCGAAGCGGCCCGCATCGACGGCGCTGGGGAGTTCCGTGTCTTCGCGGTCATCTACTTCCCGCTCACGAAAGCCGGGCTCGCCGTGCTCGGCCTGCTCAGCTTCCAGGCCGGCTGGAACAACTTCCTCTGGCCGCTCATCGTCCTCAACGACCCGAAGATGATGACTGTCCAGGTCGGGCTCGCGGGGTTCGTCAACAACTACACGACGAACTACGGCCCGCTGATGGCCGGGACGGTGATCACGATGCTCCCCGTCCTGGTCGTGTTCATCCTCGCGCAGCGCTGGATCATCGAGGGCATCGCGCACGCCGGCACCAAGTAGCTCATCCCGTCCACCTCGGGGTGCCGGTCTGTCGGCCCCCACACAGCAGAAAGCACACGACAATGACGTCACGTCGTCTCCTCGGCGCAGCCGCCGCGCTCGCCGCAGCCGCGCTCGTCCTCACGGGCTGTTCCTCCGGGTCGTCCGGCGCCACCGGCGCTGACGGCCGCCAGGAGGTCACCATGTGGGGCTCCTGGTCCGGTGACCAGGTCGACCAGATCAACACCATGACCAGCGCCTTCAACAAGGCGCAGACGAAGTACACGGTCAAGTACGTCCCGCAGGAGCTCGTCGAGCAGAAGCTGCTCACGGCGATCGCTGGCGGGAAGGTGCCGGACCTCGTGCTCTGGGACCGGTACCAGACCTCGCTCTACGCGCCGAAGGGGGCGCTGCAGTCCATCGACGACCGTGTCGAGGAGGACGACGTCGACACGAAGGACTTCTACCCGCAGGCCCTGTCCGAGATGCGGTACGACGGCAAGCTCTACGGTCTGCCGCTGCTCGTCGACAACCGGTCGCTCGTCTACAACGAGGACCTGTTCGCGAAGGCCGGGTTGCAGCCGCCGACGACGTGGGACGAGCTGAAGACCGACGCGAAGCAGCTGACCGTCAGCAGAGGCGGCAAGCTGCAGCAGTCCGGGTTCATGCTGAACGACCCGGGTCTGTTCTCGATGTGGCTCCAGCAGGCCGGTGGGCAGCTCCTGACGAAGGACGGCACGGCGACGGCCTTCGACAGTCCCGAGGGCATCGAGGTGCTCGACTTCTGGAAGAGCCTGATGGACGACGGCGTCTACACGAACGGCTTCGGCGACACCAACGACGTCTTCGCGGCCGGCGAGGCGGCGATGAAGTACGACGGACCGTGGGACGTGCCGAACCTCGACAAGGCGGACGGCCTGAAGTGGGGCGTGACGGAACCGGTCGCCGGACCCGGCGGGGCCAAGGGCGCCGTGATGGGCGGCTTCGGACTCGCGATCCCGACCGGCGCGCAGCAGGCGGACGGCGCCTGGGCCTTCGAGAAGTGGTGGGCGACCAAGGCCGAGAACGGCGTGGACTTCGCGAAGGTCTCCGGGTGGATCCCGGCCAACCGCTCCTCGGCCAACGACCCGTTCTTCACCGACGACCCGCGGTACGCCGGCTTCGTGAAGACGCTCGACTACGCGTCCGTCCGTCCGGACGTCCCCGGGTACAGCGACGTCGAGGGCAAGGCCCTCACCCCCGCGCTCGAGAAGTTCATGTCCGGCCAGCTCACCGCGAAGCAGGCACTCGCCCAGGCAGCGAAGCAGGGCGACCGGATCCTCCAGGAGAACCGCACATGACCGACATCCTCACCGGCGTCTGGGCAGACCGCGCTGACCGCATGCAGGACAGCATCGAACAGCTCTACGGGGCCCCGTGGCCGCAGTACCTCCACAACGCCTGGCCGGTGGAGGACGCCGACGACGGCACGTTCAACTACTGGTGGTTGGCCCACCTCCTCGACGTCCGACTCGACGCCCACGAGCGCAGCGCCGACCCGGTCCGGCTCGAACAGGCCAGGACGGTGCACCGGAACATCGTCGAGCGGAACGGTGGCTCGTTGTTCAACGACTACTTCGACGACATGCTCTGGTTCGCCCTCGCGACCCTGCGGCTGCACGGTGCGACCGGGGAGCCGAGGTACCTCGAGGACGCCGTCGCGCTGTTCGACCACGTCGTCGAGCACGGGTGGAACGACCACGGCGGGACGAGTCTGGCCTGGCGGAAGCAGCAGCTCGCGTACAAGAACACCCCGGCGAACGGACCCCTCGTGATCTTGGGCACACGGCTGCACCGCGTGACCGGGGACGACCGGTTCCTGCGGTTCGCGGAGACGGCGTTCGACTGGCTCACCGAACACCTGGTCGACGATGCCGACGGGTTCGTCGAGGACGGCGTCAACCGCGAGGGGGACGGCCGGGTCGACACGCAGTGGCGGTTCACGTACAACCAGGGGCTCTACGTCGGTGCCGCCGTCGAGCTCGCCGACCGCCGACCGGACAACGACCTCCTCGCGGTCGCGGTCCGGACCGCCCGCACCGCCGTCACCGAGCTGTCCGACGGGGTCGTCTTCCGTCAGGAGGGCGACGGTGGCGACGAAGGGCTGTTCAAGGGCGTGTACTACCGGTACCTCGGGCTCCTCCTGGAGCGGCTGCCGGACGGGGACGCCGACGGCGTCGCCCTGACGGCGTTCGTCCGTGCCAGCACCGACGCGCTCTGGGGGGCGTTCCCGGAGGAGCTCGACCGGCCGGCCGCGAACGACTGGAGCGAGCCTCCCGTCGGTGCGGTGCCGTACTCGACCCAGCTCAGCGCCGTGATGGCGACCGAGCTGCGCGCGCGGCTCGACCGGTAGGCGGGGGCGCGGTCGACAGGCCGTCCACCAGCTGCGCAGGCACGAGGATCTTCCGGGAGCCGCTCTCGCCTCGTGCCTGTCGCAGCACCTGGGCCACGGCCTGCCGTCCGACTCCCGGCTGGTCCTGGGCGATGTGCGTGAAGCGGAAGAGTCGACGGTCGAACGTGGCGTCCGGGTGGTCGAAGCAGACGATCGAGACGTCGTCCGGCACCCGCTTGCCGACCCGTTCCAGTGCGTCCCGCAGGAGCAGTGCGATGTTGTACTCACCGGCGACGAACGCCGTCGCCTCCGGATGCGCCTCGACGAACGCGGCCAGGCGGGCGACGTCGTCCTCGGGACGGTCGGTGGCACCGGGGAGGGTCGACTCGACGTCGTGGAACGCGAGCCGGTCGTCGAGCGCCTTGTCCTTGCGGGCGTGCGCGCCGACCCAGCCGCGCCGCCGGTCGTCGTTCGACGTCACGCGGCTGTCCGAGGTCACGAGTGCGACCGTGCGGTGTCCGAGGTCGAACAGGTACTCGGTCGCCGCTGCGCCTGCCGCGATGTTGTCCGTCGAGATGTCCGTCACCGGGATGCCCTCGTAGCGACGGTCGAGGATCACCACGGGGAACCCCGTCGGCAGGAGTTCGAGCACAGCCGGTGGGATGAACTCGGAGCTGCTCGGCAGGACGACCAGGCCGTGCACGCGGCGCGCGAGCGCACGGATGGCGGCGTCCTCGGTGTCGTGGTCGCCGTGCGTGCGCTTGACGATGACGTCGGTCTCGGTGCCGGCCTCGTCGAGCATGCCCTCGACCACCCGAGTCCCGAACGTGTCGTCGAAGTTGGTCAGGACGACGCCGATCTCCGTGTGCGCGGTCGGCTGCTGCCGCGCGGTCGGCTCGGCGCTGACGACCGTCGTGCCGACACGGGGACGGCGCGCGACGTACCCGGCTTCGCGGAGCATGTCGAGCGCGCGGCGGAGGGTGATCGCGCTGACGTCGTAGTGCGCGAGCAGCTCGGCCTCCGACGGCAGTCGCTGGCCGACGGGGAACTCGCCGGCGCTGATGCGGGACCGGAGGTCCTCGAACGTGGTCTGGTACAGCATCGCCCACTCCTCAATCCGTACATTGAGAATACGGCAAGAGCAGAAGTGCGTCGATCAGGCGCCGACGGTGACGCGCCGCACGACGAAGCGCGGGACCTCCACGGCCAGCGTCGCACGGCAGGTCGTGTACGTCGCAGCGGTCCGCACCCGCTCGAGGTCGACGCGGACCGTGTACCCGTCGGTGTCGAGGTCGACGGACCAGTCGGTGCCGTCCATCGTCGGTTCGGACACCGACACCGGTCGGAAGGCGTCGATCCGGTCGTCCCCGGTCTCGGCGACGGCCGCCGCGATCGCCGCCTGTTCGACGTGCGTGTGCGTCGACCGACCACGGAACCCGAGGGGCGCGATGCGTCCGCGGAGGTACTGGTCGGCGATGACGACGGGGTCGTGCTCGTCGACGCGGCCGTGGTTCAGCCCGTGCGGGAAGACCATGGTCGTCGCCGCGAACCGGTCCCCGCCGAGGTGGGAGCACTCCCACGTCTCGTCGGGGTACGCGGCAGCGAGCCGTTCCACCACCGAGCGCCCGCGGACCGCGCAGCACTCGTCGTGGCGGCCGTGGGCGCACACGGCGAACACCGGTCGCTCGGACAGCTCGCCCGTGCTGCCGTCGAGCGCGAGCGTCAGGAGGTCCTCGGGCCCGTCGACCTCACCCCAGCGCACCGTGGGCCGTGGTGCGTCCGAGTCGACCACGGCCCACCGCCAGCGTCCTGCACCGCGGAGGCGGCCGGTCCGACGGATCGCGAGGATGCGCATCCCCGCCCGCTGGGCACGGCGCGCCAACGCCGTCCCGATCTCGGGCGGGAGCGCCGGCGACTGGGTCCAGACGTCCCAGCCCCAGGCGCTCGCGACCTCGACGAGGAGCCACCGCGTCCCGGGGGAGGCGGTGGCGACCAGGTCCTCGTCGCTCGCGCGGGAGCGTACGCTGCACGCCGGGCCGCCCCGGGAGCGGGGCGGTCCGAGCGCAGGGCCCGTTCGGCGCCACTCGGTCACGGGACGGGTACCAGGACGCCTTCCCGGAGGAGCCGGCGGACCACGACGACGGCGTCGTCCTCGTCGAGCGCGGGGAGCGAGCCGACCGCGAGCGTCTCGCCGCCGTGCAGCGCCTGGACGGCCGAGAGTGCCACGACGGGCAGTCGGACCGTCTTCGACGGCAGCACGATGGCGACCTGTCCGGCGTCCTCGCGGACCACGGCGTGGAGTTCGTCGCGCCAGCGGACCCGGTCGGAGCCCGTCAGCCCTGCTGCGACCTCGACCGTGTGGAGCGGACGGACCGGCTCAGCACGGGTCGACCGGCGGAACCGGGACCCGACGCGCACCGCGACCTCGTCCACCGAGGACGCGTCGGCTGCACCCTGGAGGGACGCGATGAGGTCCTCCGCGGCTGCCCGGACGTCGTCGGCGATCTGGGCCGGGTCGGCGAGGTCGATGCCGAGGGGCAACGACGCACGCAGCCGGTCCGACCGGAGCGCTCGGCCGATGAGGTCCCGCGCCACGTCGGCCCGGGTGACGGCGGGCATGCCGATCGTCAGGTGGATCGTGGTGCCGACGAGCGCCGTCGCCGAGTGCAGCCACCCGCGCGGCAGGTACAGGGCGTCGCCGGGGGAGAGCACGGTGTCGATCGCGGGTTCGCCGGCGGCCTGTGCGGCCACCGCGTCCCGTCGGTCGCCCCACGGCTCGTCGGCGAAGGGCAGCTCGTGGACCGGCTCGTGGATGACCCAGCGCTTCTGGCCCGCGATCTGCAGCACGAACACGTCGTGCACGTCGTAGTGGGGGTCGAAGCCGCGGGACGACGCCGGGGTGATGTAGGCGTTGACCTGCGCGGGGTGCCCGAGCTCGGCGACGAGCCGTCGGGTGAACTCCTGCAGCGGCGGCCACGTGCGGTGCAGCCCCTGGAGGACGATCGTCGACCCGGCGGCGAACTCCGCGAGCACCTTCTCGGAGCTGACCTGGTCACCGACCTCGGCGCCGTAGCCGCCCGGAGCGGTGAAGGCACTCGGCGCCAGCACCGAACCCTCCTTGGCCATCCGGATGAACGGCGTACGCAGGCCCCGGAACGAGAGCAGCTCGTCGGCGGCCTCGGTCGAGAAGAGGTCGTCGAACGTCGTCCCGAGGTCCGCGGCACTGCTCAGCAGCGCGCGCTTGCCCCAGTGGTCCGCGGCGAACTCCGCGACGGAGACGGCGATGCACCGGTCGAGGGCGCTCACCGTCTCCGTCGTGTCGGGCTCTCGGCTCACGCCGAGCCGTCCGCGCCGCCGTCGTGGCCGTTCGGGTTCGCGCCGCCGTCCGCGGGGCCTTCGCCGGCGTCCGCGGAGCCGTCGGCGCCGCCGTCGTGGCCGTTCGGGTTCGCGCCGCCGTCCGCGGGGCCTTCGCCGGCGTCCGCGGAGCCGTCGGCGCCGCCGTCGTGCCCGTTCGGGTTCGCGCCGCCGTCAGCCGGGCCTTCGCCGGCGCTCTGGGTGTCCGTCGTGATGTCGTCGTCGTTGATGCTCATGGAGGTCCCTCTCGTCAGTCGGCCGGAGTGCCGTCTGCGCCCGAGAGTAGGACGTCCGCCTGGCCACGGTCCAGGATTGGTCGGGTGAACGACGAGCGACCACCACACCACCGCCTGGGGCTCATCGGGCTGGTCGCGCTCGGGGGCGCGCTCGGCACGGGCGTCCGTGCGGTGCTCACGGACCTGGTGCCGGCCGTCGACGGCGTGAGCTGGGCCGTCCTCGGCATCAACGTCGCCGGGGCGTTCTGCCTCGGGCTGCTCCTCGACGTCCTGGCGCGCCGTGGGCCGGACGTCGGGCATCGGCGCACCGTCCGGCTGTTCGTCGGCACGGGGGTCCTCGGCGGCTTCACGACGTACAGCACGCTCGCCGACGACACGGCGCGGCTGCTCGACGCGGGTCGGTGGGCCGCGGGGAGCGGGTACGCGCTGCTCTCCGTGCTGCTCGGGCTCGCGGCGGTCGTCGCGGGACTCTGGACGGCCGGGCGCCTGCGTGGACAGGAGCGCGCACGATGAACCCCCTCGAGCTGCTGCTCGTCGCCGTCGGGGGCGGTGTCGGTGCCGCGCTGCGCTTCGTGCTGGACGGCACGGTGAAGGCGCGCGTCGCCGGCTTCCCGCTCGGCACGGTGGTCATCAACGTCTCCGGGTCGTTCGTCCTCGGCCTGCTGACCGGGCTCGGCGAGGCGGGGACGCTGCCGATCCCGGCAGTCGCCGTGCTCGGCACGGGCATGATGGGTGGGTACACGACGTTCTCGACGGCGAGCGTCGAGACCGTGCAGCTCCTCCGATCCGGCAAGACCCGGCTCGCCGTCCTGAACGGCCTCGGGATGCTCGTCGTCTCGGTCGGCGCAGCTGCGCTCGGCCTCTGGATCGGAAGGAACCCATGACCTCGGAACGCCCCGGCGAACTCGTCCTCGTCCGCCACGGCGAGACGGAGTGGTCCAAGAGCGGCCAGCACACCGGCCGCACGGACATCCCGCTCACCGACAACGGCATCGAACAGGCGGAACGGGCCGGCCGCTACCTCGCCGACCGCGAGTTCGCGCTCGCGCTGTCCAGCCCCCTGCAGCGCGCCCGGGCCACGGCGGAGCTCATCGGCGTCGACCCCGAGCTCGACGACGACCTGTACGAGTGGGACTACGGCGCGTACGAGGGACTGACCACGCCGCAGATCAAGGTGCAGCGCCACGGGCCGTGGGACCTCTGGACCGACGGGGTCCCGGCGGGGGCAACACCGGGCGAGAGCGCCGCGGAGGTCCGGGTCCGGGCGGAGCGTGTGCTCAACCGTGCTCGGCCGTTCCTCGCCGAGGGGCAGGACGCCGTCTTCATCGCCCACGGACACGTCCTGCGCGCGATCGGCGCCGCGTGGATCCGCCTCGCCCCGCAGGACGGTGCGGTGCTGAAGCTCGGCACGGCCTCGGTCAGCATCCTCGGCTACGAGCACGGTCGCCCGGTCATCGACGCCTGGAACCTGCAGCCGAGCTAGTCGTCCGCCCCGAGCACCATCGCCATCCCGAGGCTCGGGGCGACGTCGTCGAAGCCGAGTGCGCGGTAGAGCCGCTGCCCGGGCGGATCGCCGACGAGCGACAGGTAGGCGCCCTCCGGCGCCCTGGTGCGGACGTCGGCGATCAACCACTCGACGACACGGCGTCCGAGTCCCTGCCGCTGGTGGCCGGGATCGGTGGCGACGTCCACGACGTGGAAGTACCACCCGCCGTCGCCGATGACCCGTCCCATGGCGACCGGCACGCCCTCGGCGTCGACCACGTGGCACGCCGACCAGCTGCCGGTGACCGCCGCGGCACCCTGGTCAGCGCGCACCGGCGTCAGCCCCGAGTCGCGGCGGAGCCGGAGGTAGTGCTCGAGCGGCGGCGGGCCCTCGACGAGCCGGTGGTCCTCGGTGTCCATGGCGTCGATCCTGCCGGAGACCGCTGACGTCAGACCGTGCGGATCGCGCTCGTGGCGCCGAGCGCACGCCCGCGTCGTCGTTCGATGCCCCGCCCGACGACGAGCAGCGCGACGCTGACGAGGGCGCCGAGGGTCGTCTGCGCGATCCGGTCGAGCGCCAGGAGCTCCGGCGCCTCGGGCAGGCTCAGCCACGAGACGGCGAGCGCGAGGGGCGTGAGGAACAGCAGGCACACGGCGTAGTGCCGCGCCACGAAGATCTCCGCGAAGAACTGCCCGACCACCGCGATCACGACGATCCACCACAGGCCCGGCTCGAGCAGCAGGATGCCGACCGCGATGACCGTGCCGCCGACCGTGCCGACGAGGCGCTGGACCGCGCGGGCGACCGTGTGGCGCTGTCGCAGGGCCGGCAGGATCGACACCACCGCGATGACCGCCCAGTACGGGTGCCCGAGCCCGGGGACCGACTCCGCGACCGCTCCGGCGACGAGGGCCGCGACGACGTTGAGCGC
>Ga0265797_10007249_pt1 | contig 15286 bp, 16 predicted proteins | sample P2T30metagenome_FD_192433 | JGI IMG/M metagenome (GOLD analysis project Ga0265797, IMG submission 192433) | Plant litter microbial communities from East Loma Ridge, Irvine, California - P2 T30 | ecosystem: Environmental > Terrestrial > Plant litter > Unclassified | place: USA: California... | reverse complement strand
TTCCATACCCTTGAGCATGAGCCATCGAGGTGAGAACGGTAAGAACATGGATCCGACGCAAAGTACCATCGCAGGTGCGATCTGTAGCGCCAGTGGAATTCGCCATGCAGCCGAAGATTGTCCTGGTACGTCGGTTCCGCCAATGACTAAAGATTAGCTTGTCCTGTTGCCCAGCATGCTTACAATTCGTTCCGTACCCGATCCAATAAGCAACGAGAATGCCAAAAGTGATTGCGAGTTGTTGAAGGGCGACAAGTGAGCCCCGGATACCAGGTGGAGCGAGCTCGGCGTTGTACATTGGGATGAGCATCGATAACGCTCCGACACCAAGACCGGAGATCGTTCGGCCGGCTTTCAAGTCAGCCGCGAACAGCTTCACGAAGGAGGACTTACCGTAAATGAATCCTACGTCGGTTGTGGCTCCAGCTTGCAATGCAGCTCCAAGGATAAATATAACGCAGAATCCGGAGATGGTGTACTGATCATTAGCCACCTCCTCGATCCTGCCATGGTTCAACGAACCTTTCGGGAGAAGCGATCAGCGCAGGGACCGGCTGCCAGTGCCCCGACAGCCGCACCAAGCTCCAACACACCCGTAATCAGACCACGAAGAGTGGGGTCACTCATCTGTGTTGGTCAGCGATTGATCTGTATGAGCAATGCTAACGAACCGTCTCGGAGTATCGCTCTTCAAATTCGGCCATGACTTGAACTTGACCGAACACACCTATTCTCAGCTACGGTCTAGCTGGAGACCCAGAACTAACTCACCTTGATTGTACCCATACAGGACACCGCCCAAGGACGCGAAGAGAGCCAGCAAAAGACTGCGGCCATTACTCGCCAGACCTCTCCATCCTTGTTGACCTCCTGATGACAGTACTCGCGAGTTGACCGTGGCTTCTGGCATAGTGTCCTTGATCTATTTCGTCAAGCCGAATTTGATGTTCGAGGAAACGTGGGGAAGAAGCCTCTCTCCGCATTGGAAGCCTCATCTTGTAAGGGGAATTTGACGGATAATCGCGCACTATGGGACAGTGAGTGCCAAGGCCGCCGGGACGAAAAGACTGAATCTAGATGGAGGTCGGATGTAAGATGAACCGGCGGCAGCTGAGGCCGGGTAGGTACCGGACTCCGGGGCGAAGTCCACCCACTCTCCAGTGGAGGTCTGTATGATTCGATTAAAACACGTGTACATATCTCGGATGACTCGCGCATGGGCAGAGAGCCAGTCGACTAGCCGGCAGGGTCAAGTCATGTATTGTAGAGGTAAAACGGAAGTATGGGATTGACAATCGGCCCGAGGCGATCAGGCTAGCAATTACCGACAAGGTGGAGCCCCCCGAACGTGACGGTGGTGCACCCAAGTCAAGCGCAGGCTCACTCGGTGTACAATCAGCGGAAGCCTCGTTGCTGGAGTGGTGGCAGCTGTGGGATTACCTTATCTTGTATGATTCCCTGGAATCGTCAGTGTGATCGAGACCGTAATGAGCTTGACTTATATATCCTGTATGTCTGTAGCTCGTCATTTCATCCCCTTACCTTATCCGCCTCTTGACGTTTGACCATATATGTGCATATTCTGAAACGTTTGTTCTCCTCTAGGTCCCAGGACCCATATATACAGTGGAGCGTGTGTGTATCTGTTGCAATCCTCATGTTTATTGCGTCACATCCCCTTTCCCAATCTCTTGCGTCATCATCCTCTTGTCTGATCAACAAGATATAATAAGCCCACCTCGTTTGCCTCCTCTCCCCATTCATCCGCCCAACTGCATCTCTACCGAGTTGAAAACAGCACCATCATATTCAATGTCTCTATTCTCCCGACGAACCCACCATAACACCTCACACCGATCGAACCGGGTTAGAGGCCTTCAAGGTGTGAGTCATCCAACTTCGACTTGCCACCGTACTGACCTGGCAGGCCATCAACAACCCCAAAACCACATCCCATGGTCGACATCATGCCGAGAGCGAGTTGAAGCATATGCATGTCAAGCCCAATAAGTATGTCGTCACAACCCGCAGGCATGAGCTGACGACTAGGATGACCATCGGTACCCGTATCAGGCATTTCTTGCATCTGCCAGGGAAGTCGCATAGCAGGAACCGAGCCGCCCACGCCCGATACTAGGCATGTATTTGGAAAGAGTAAAGAGTCACCGATGTCGACCTGAGAGTTTTTCGTGTAGCTATAAACAGTAAATCAAGCAGTAATGAAATGAATGATGAACAGAGTGTTAAGTATTTTTCCGCACCGTCTTGTCATGCCTCTATCGCAAAGACAGTACTTCTCATACAACCCTATACTCAAGTCTACATTTCCTTTGCCCACCACTCTCCCCATCTACCTTGCGGCGTCACACTCGCCCCCTTTCCATCCCGTTCACTCATCCGCCTTTCCACTTCATCTTCCTCGACCTCGTCCCCACTCTCGCTCCAAGCGGAACTCTCTCTTCCCCATCCCTCGAACTCATCCCTCAGGCGTTGTGTTCGATCTTCTGTCGTTTCTCTTGCTTGTGGCGGGTAGGATGTTGAAGCATCTAGATTATCTAACGGTAGACCTGAGCTCGTGGGGGGATTGAGGGAAGCGTAGGCATGTGATTCAGTCTCGGGGGATGAGAGGGGAGTAGCAATCGATTTTTGGTATTTGTGATATGTGTATAGAGCAATACCTGTTTGTTAGCTTATGGCGGACTCGCGATTGACAGGACTCACCTATAATAGCGATAAATACTCCAATCATGTTGACTTCTGTCAATTGATCGCCAAAGACTATTGCCGATATTGAAATAGTAGTGACTTCTTTGAAGATCCCAGCGATAGATAGCGGGATGATACCAGCTCTCTGGATAATACTGCCTATTAGCCAGTAGTCCCATCTCCTACGGCGACTCACAAGTACTCGCTAGCGACCATTGAAAATGCCAGACTTCCCGGAAAGATGATTGCCAACACCGTGAATACCCCTCTTCCATCTTCGAAGAATCCAGAATGCAACACCTTACTCCACCCTTCCAATGCCACGCTCACGACGCCGAGTACAACAGCCATCAAAGGGGCCAACCAAAAAATAGTAGCGAAAGGATTCGATAATCCCATTGATTTCTTGTGCATGACCGTTTCCGTTAACGCCCATCTTAAACCGGATAGGGCAGAGGCTGAGAACACCATGATGATCCCTGGGATATCGACCGTGGTCGTGTCGAACAACATCAGGAAGACACCGAATGATATCAGGCAGATGACTGCTATCAAGCGGAGTGAGTAGGATTCGAGCTTGAATGCGAATGCAGCGATGAGGACGAAGATGAGGGTCGAGGATTTGCACATTGCTGCTGATCAGCTGCTTCACACGCGCCAACTTAGTCGAGCACGTACTGTACAGACTGAGGGTGATGGTCTTCAGTGACAGATTCGATAATCCGATATCTCCACCAGTCGAGATAGCAGTTGGCATAACCTTGATGCTGTATATCAGTCCCTTCCCCAGCGAGGCTGAAGAAGCCAACTCACACATAGTCTCTCCGTGTTGGCCTCTCCACAGGTCTAAATCGTTTTGCCCAGACTATCCGCATCACTCCAGCTAAGCAAAATTGGACTATCATATGACAGAATGTGACGAATAGAGGGAATGAGAATCCGTAATATTGAGGCGAGAACATCCATTTGTTGTATAATGAGAGTAGCGTCGCGAAGAAATACCTATCATCAGCGCCCTCCCCCATACCATACCGAAATCGGACTCACCATGAAGCGACGAAAAGACCGGTGATAAGGGTATTCTTCCACCACAAAGCCTTCCGCTGATCTACGCTTATCATTCCTCCAGTCCCTCCATCCCTCTCCGGCCGATCACTCAGCCCATCAAGATCCAGTCGTAGAGCGTCTAGCTCTTGATCCAATTCCTCTCGAGATGTTCTACTCGTAGACTTGGATTTGGTAATGAGGTGGTCTGTATCTCTATCTTGATCCTGCACGTGCGTGTCTAGAGAATTATATGTCGGTGGAAGTTCTGGAGATAGGGCGTCACTTGACTTCAAGGAGCGGAGCGGGAGAGTTGGGGATCTGCGAGGACTACTAGGTCCTGCTCTTGGTTGATCGTTCTCCATTTTGTCGAATTATAGACGACCGGATTTCACGAACGTGGTGTCTCCGACAAGCGTGAGGGAGTAGATCCACTGGATCGATCGCTCTGCTACAGTCGAGAGTTGTGCGATGATGTCCGGTCTATGCCTCTCTGTCTGGCTATTCACTGAATGCAGTAGTAATGTAATTGCGAGGTCCAAGATAGCTCGAGTACGTAACTTCAAGACGCGACTGATCTCGGACCCTTTGTCATCAGGCTTATTCATCTGCTACTACCAACAATTCTATGCATACAATTCCCCAAGCAAAGCATCATGTAACTAGAACAACAAATCCTCCTGCTCCCTCCTCGGACGTGGTACGTCCGTCTGATAAGCCCCTCCTCCAGGTGACATCAACTCCAAATCCCCAAGTTGACCATATGGATCATCGGAGATCTGCATCACATTTCCATTACCTGTGGTAGGGGTCGCAACGGGAATGTCAGGACGACTGGGTACAGGAGGTGTACTGTTTGCCGATGTGGAGATGTTTGATGGGGCTCTGGGACGGGATAGGGTATTGATGGATGGCCCGCGAGGGGTCACTAGGTGTCTCCTGGACGATGCGTTTAAGGCTGGAGAATCGGGCAAGAATTTGGGTTTCGACGTTCTGATGAATGTCTGTAAATCAGCTGTGTTCAATATGACAGCGATCGATTGCGTACATTTGGGTTCTTGTGGTATATACTACCCAGGGTACCGGTGAAGAGCAACAACTATCACAGTTTAGCTTCCCGCTTAGCTTCCAACAGCTCGAGACTCACCTGGTCGAGCATACCCTTATCCATCCTATCCGTTTCAGTCGAAATTACAGGCTTGTCCGAAAGCACGATATCCCTGGCAGCCGTAGGATTCGAAGTCAGCAAACGCCAATACATGAATCCCTATGACATCAGCGATGCCCAGATTGGAGAAAGGGTGACTTGCTCGATCTCGTAGATCTGGATTATCCGCTTCTTCCGTTGCCATCTTGAGTACTTTTGGCAGTAGACTCGAAGCAGCGGTCGGACGTCGGATGAAGAGCTTGACAGTCGCTGTGAGGAGGGCCAATTGAACCTGATGATCAGTTACTGCGGCGCAATGCAAATTATCGTCATACCTCTGATGGCTCCTCCTTGAAAGTATAGCTGAAGTCCTCCAGCAACTCATCACTATTCTCAATCCTATCCGCATACTGCCCCACAATCCAAATCATTGCAGACTTTGCCTCTGGCTCATCCAACACATCCAGATTTTCACAAAGTGTTCCGATAATACTCTCATATTGATTTGGGTATCGTCTAAAGATATCCTTGATGACCACAATAGCTTCCTGAACGACATAAGAGACTTTCGTCTGCATCAAGTTGAGTAGCGTGGTGATGCATTGGTCGGATGCCGAAGAGATCTTAATTGCGAGTCGACCAATTGATCGAACGGCTTTCCTGACGAAATCCACATCGACCTCTGAAGCATATTCCTTCAGTTCAGCCAGGACTTCGGAAACATTCTCTTCGCGAGTGAGTCGGTACATAATTTCCAATTTGGCGAGTTTGACGTAGATTGGGTCGTTGTATTTGCAGAAGAAAACTTTGACTTCATTTTGAAGGATGGCAGGGCGACGCTGGATGATCAAGAGGATGTTTCGGAGTCCGACATATTGAACCTCGGAACCGGATGACAGTAGGGTGACTGAATATCAGCTACATCGTTCAGTCGGTGCTTAGCTGCTGACCTAGAGGAGGGCCCATCTTCCTTTCTAATGAACGCATGAAGGGCTCATCCTCCATGTAGTTCATCAGATACAGGATGACTTTGATCGTAGTCAAAACAACAGCCGAATTGGCATGCGACAAGCGAACCGATACCCGCTCAGCGAGTTGTTCGGCGTCCATGGTCGAGGAGGGTACGAAGGACAGGAGTGAGTCGAGGATGTAGATCTGTCCCCACCTATCTGTCAGTCGTCCCACCAGACAGAAAAGGCAAATACGCACTCTGAGCATTCTCCTAGAGCTGCAATTAATTTACCAGCGACTGTAGCATTCAGTCTCAGCTCGATTTCGTCGCTACGTTCCGAAATATCGATGAGTGCAGCCACAGCATTAGCCACAACAGTGGGGTTCTGGTCCGCCAGTAAATCCCTCTACATCAGCTATAACCTCAAAGCATGCGGCGAGCCAGCCTACCTTAGCATTTCAACAAATCCTTCACGGTCCACAACCTTCTTTCCGTAATCCGACGAATACAGCTTAGCAACACTGCAATAAGCTACATGCACCAAAGGCGGTCGAAAGCATTTCGAACTCACGAAATGGCAGCTGTCTTTCTGACGTAAGGATCTGCGTCTTGTAAGGCATGCCTCAGGGGATCGATGAGTGATTGCGATATTTGCGGTAAAGGGATAGAAGACATTGTACGAATCGCAAGTCCTCGGATCAGGGGATTACGGTCTTCACAGTCCTGCTTATCAGCTGAGCTCGCGAATTTCGAAAGCAAGCTTACCGCTAGGAATCCGCTGATTGCACTCGTCACCTCTTCAGGTCTGGCTTTCCCGTAATTCACCAAATATAGATAAACCACTGAGTCGTCAGTCATCTATCATTGACGCATAGGGCATGACCTACTCTTCTTGATGTCCAAGACCTGAATCTGCATGCAGTGTACCATATCCTGGAACAATGGTGACACTACCATTCAGCTATCAACGCCTTCGAAATAAGCGGGACTCACTATCATTTCCCATTGTCATGTTTGCGACAATCTTCTTCAAGGCGGTCTTCTTTCTCAAGAAACCTTTGTCCCGTTTGTCTCCACTCTGCCGAAGCTCATCTCGGAGCTCTTGGGCTTTCCCCCGTGCTTACGGTCAATGACGGCCAGCTTAGACGAGGAATCAGACTCACTGAACAACTTGGCGTCGGCCATTGTTAATGCCGGTCGACGTCTTTTTCTCTTAGTCTAAGTTTGATAACAGTTTTTAAGCTGCGGCTTCTATGTTATCTACTGATCTAGAGTAATCCGAGTCGATGATCGGATCGTGTCAAAGGCGGACAGCGCGAAAGTGGGGAGGTATATGAGCACGAAGTTGATCACTTGACCCACTACTCGTGCTACGCGTTCCTCCTTCGTCATTTGCTTCCGTCCACCATCTCCCTCATAGATAGACTATGGAATTTCAATCAACTACACTCATTATCATTCAATTCACACAATGAACCGTTTCGTATCCGCTATCCCTTCATCAAGCCGATCTAGCATCACAATGTTCAGGCCAATCGCGTCTTCCACCTTGCGTCCGCAATATCTCAGATCGACGATCCAATCATCTCGACTGTATTCCACCCGTCCAACTCCGACTGGACTAGATGAAGGGGAAAGGGCGATCTATGACAAGTTATCAGCGAAGTTTCCCGGAGATAGATTAGAAGTCCAGGATGTTTCTGGTAAGCTGACTAGCCCCTTGCAATGGAACTCAAGCTGATGATCAGGCGGTTGTGGTTCATTCTACGCTATCGAGATCAGCTCTCCTGCGTTCAAGGGTTTATCAACGATAAAGCAGCATAAACTTGTCAACTCGTGCTTGAAGGAGGATATCAAGACAATTCATGGACTGCAGGTCAGTCAATCAGAATCCGAGTTTTGCGCCGATGCTGACTAATACAGCTCAAGACGATACCCGAAGAATAGATTGTATATTACATGCATGCTGATGATAATGATACCTACTAAGACTGGCAGAGCTGAAGGGTCAAGAGAGATAGAGAGCTGCAAGATGCCCGTCTACTCGACGACATCAAGCTTGTCGACACCAGCAGCGGCCTCGGCAACTTCTGGAGTGGATGTACCGGTAGCATTCCCATTACCGTTAGCAGTGGCGCTCTTCTTCTTCTTTTTCTTGTTCTTGGAGGAAGAAACATGTGGACGTGTAAGGATCTCGAAGCCGGTCTCGGTGATTCTACTCGTCAGCTGTGTCTGTATATTGGTTGTCGCAGCTTACAGAATGGTTTCTTCAAATTGTGCTGAGTATCGACCGTCAAGTGTTACTGCTGTCCAGTCATCTCGCCAGTGGTCTAGGTTGGCAGTACCGAGGTTGATCATTGGTTCCTGCCATCAGAACCACGGCGTCGAACTTCGTAGGGGACTCACTATCGTAAAGACTTGGCCTGCTTCCATACGTCCGGGAGTCTTTGATCCACCATAATGGACGATATTAGGCTGACAATGGAACTGCAAATCAGCTCTAGGTTGCAAATCTCGGTCAGAGACATAAAGATGACGTACGAGTTTATGAACACCATGACCCGTATAACGTCTTACGATTCCATATCCTTTAGGCTTGATAATCTCCTCAATCTTGTTACCGATATCACGGTATGGAACTCCTGGTTTACAGATTGCGATGGACTCTTCGACCGATTTACGGGTGTATTCGATAAGGTCGAGAGATTCCTGATCGCATTTGCCGACTGGGTAGGTGGCATTCAGGTCGGCATGTAGACCCCCATGGACTGTCATCAGTATGAGCGTGGCTTGGTTCGGCAGCAAGTGAGAACTCACAGAGTGAAACGTCCAGATTGATGATATCGCCCTCCACTATATCATGAGCTCCTACCTCGTCTTACAGATGCAGAGAGCTTACCTAGCGGACGTTGATCCGGAATACCCTAATATCAGTGGAGCCTGGTCAGAGTGGACACTACAACTTACGTGACAGATGACCTCGTTCACACTGGTACAGACACTTTTGGGAAAAGCGTTGTAATTCAGTGGACTAGGGTAGGAATCCCTATCGATACAAGCCTGATGACAAATCGCATCGAGCTCGTCGGTCGTGACTCCAGGTTTGATGTGCGCAGCCGTCAAATCCAAGACCTCCCTTGCGAGCTGGCATCAGATCATCTCCTCCTTGTACACGGGATAAATGAGAACGTACCCTGCAGACCTTCCTCATCCCCTCGATTTCTTCCTTCGTGAGGATCTTGACGCTCCTCTCCCGGACCGCTTCACACTGGGAGAATCCCTGTGGATGGTCGGCGTAATCTGGTTTCTCAATGTGGTCGGGTACAGCTCGCTTCTCTGACAAGGGATAGACGGGTCGCATCGTTCCAGTGAACTTGTAGTCCCGCATATTCGAAGGCATTGACGAGTTTTCTGTCTATCAGCTCAGCCCTAAATGATGGCGTATGACCTTACTAGCGGTCTGAGCCTCTGCTGACATCTGGACGATATTGTGAATCATCTTATGTGACCCCTGATGATTAGCTGCTTCGTGCTACACTTGATTCTTTCATCGTAGCGCACCCCTATAGATTAGTACTGGTCTGCTCAACAGCGATATCTAGCTCACAATTCTTCTTGAAGCAGTCCTGATCACAAAAGTACGACCCCTTGATACCGAGTCTACCATAATCAGCTTGTGTCGGCAAGACCTGGATCAACCCACTTCTTGCAATTGGGACATTCCAACTTGGAAGCTTCCTTCTCTCCACATCCAGTACACTTGATCATCCTGGAAGAGGTGTTGCTGTGTTGATGAAGCTGATGAGAAGGAGTACACCTCGCCAGACAGCGTTGACGAGCCGAACTTTTCTGGTTCCGCCGGAACCGTATAGACGAGGGATGTTCATCGGATCCGGTCCATCTTCAAGTACTCATATAGTAGAGGCAAAGCAGTATGGCGACAGCTGGAAGGTCTCGGCCTTTCATGAGAGATGTTATGTATGTCCCCACCTGTCCTTTCTGCATATTGCTGATTCCAGGGGCATCTTGCTCTGGGTACCGGTCGGTGTATTTTTCACTCGCCATGTATACTCTTTCGCCTCCATTACCGGTTCCTCAATGCAGGTAATTCAGCTCCGCTTGGACTCCTCAACGCAAAGCTTACAGCACAGCCAACGTTCAACCCGGACTTAGCAGCGTCACCATTCCATCATGATGTAGTCCTACTCCAGCGCTGGTCAATATCCCTACATCAATTCAAACGCGGTGATGTCGTTACGCTCTATTCTCCTCAGAATCCGGATCTACTCACTACGAAACGTATAATCGCTCTCGAAGGCGATTTAGTCACGCCATTGCCACCTAGTGGACCAACACCCGTTAGGATACCTGCAGGACATTGTTGGGTGGAGGGCGATTCCAGGTTCAACACCAGGGACAGTAACACATATGGACCTGTATGTCAATTTCTGCAAATGAGGTGGTGAGCTGATCAGTAGATTCCACTTGGACTTATCAATTCCAAAGTCTCCCATGTAATCTGGCCTAGAGAGAGGATTGGTCAAGTGCAGAACAGCTTAGGAAAAGCCAAAGGACGAGTTAGGCGGTTTGCAGGATCGCTAGTCCAGTCATAGCACACCACGGAGCTGTGAGCAAATGGAGGGGACTTGGGCACATCACCCGATTACAGCGCCTTCGGTTTCGAAACGATGACCAGACTGCCAGGTCACTACGACCCGGATCACTCGACGATCCGACCGCGCTTTTGCTCTGAGCGACCAGGTGCTCGGAGAACGGAGGTCATTCATGATCATTTCGTCATATACATATAGAATACAGGATCACAACAATCATAATGATAGAACTTCAAGATATTATAATGCGACCTCTGGCGCTGAGCCCATGAATACTCGATACAACTACACATTAGCCATCACATCTGAGTCAAAGCTCACTCACCTCTTTACTTAGCGCATCTCCTACTTTTCTCCTCCCTTCACCTTGAACAGTATCTGCGAAATATAATTCTGGTCCTCTCACTTTCGATTTCTTTTGCTGCGGCGCTTGTACTTCCGACCCGGCTTGCTCATTCCTTATCTGTAATGCGTCCCAGACATCCCTCGGTGTTTCCCAGGTATCCAGTATCGCGCTGACCCTCTCCGCGCTCATTCCTTTCACCGAAAGTAACATTCGTCCGAATGCAACTTTCAGCGTGCGGCTCGCGTTCTTATCGTTGAGATTCTGGTACGCCTCAAAGCTCGTCAAATAAGTTCGACTAGGCTGTAATCGACGTAAATGGTTCTGTAAGGCTGAGAAGGTCGATCGCGATAAATGACGAGGGGGAATTATATGTAGGTCTTGGTATTGTAGAGTCGATTCAATAACTTTGGTCATTGTCACTAGGAAATCGATAGTCTGGGACAATTTCGTAGTTTCCTTGAGGTGAAATCGATTATGGACCTGAATCTGGGATTTGGCAGTCATGATCTGTTTACCGTCGTACTGCATTCGATTGCTGACATCCCAATCTTCGACAATGTAGTATACGTGATTGATACATGAGTTAGCCAGTCGAAACTGTCGTCAGCTACTCTCTTACCAATTCCCCCGACTCGGCTATGCTGCAGGGCTTACGCATTGTTCAGTGTACCTTCCGTCTTTAATACTGTGGCACAGATCATCCAACCTCTTCCTCTCCACCACATAATCAAGTACACATTCGTCTTCCTCTCCTCCTAATCCATCTCTCTTCCTGGCGATCCAGAGCACATCTCCCAGTCTCAATGCCCTGGTCTCGACGTTGATTCCCTTGGATCGTATAGCTTCCGAGAAATTATCCCGACTGCTCTTCGATTCGATTTCACGGGTGTCCAACACCATAATGACCTCGTATGATCCAGCGGGGAAGATTGTTGCTTGATCAGGTCGGAAATCGGGTACAGTCGAAGGAGCCGTTTCCTCGTCGATTTCCATCAAGGGCGTTGCAGCTGGGATATGGGATGACAGACGGGGTCCAGTACGGACTTTAACGGGTAGAACGGTGCTTGATTGAGTCCGCGACAGCGTGTCTGTGCCGCCAACACGTCGCAGCGCTGCTTCAGCTGCCAGCTTCGTAATCGACGTTGCTGTCGGGCCGGTCGGGGCGGAGGCGGTACGAGCGAACGTTGATTTGGGGATAGCAGTCACCTTCTTGGCAGGCGTAAGGACATCTTCAATCCCATCAAATCCATCCGAGGAGGGGAGAATGGCTTCCAGTGGTCGCTTGAGGCCACGGTCGTGCCCAGCTTGTGTCGATGGCTCCTCGGTGTCAGGGAACTTGCTGCACATGGGCGGTGCCCCTTCCTCAACCACATAGCCATACAGACTTAACGCGCCTTCCTCGGTGTCAGGTATACTATCGACTAAGCGAAGTTGAGTAGCGAATGGGTGTGTGCGCTGATCGGCTAGGAACTCGATTTTGCGCAGATTGATGAAATCGTCATGGTCAAGCCTTATCATCGCAGAGGACATTGACTCTACTCTATGCCCTAGGGAGTCTTGGGATCAGTGCACTGTCCCGGCAGTGATGTATGACACTCACCAATATACCAAAAATGGAATTTATTTGAACGACTGAGTCCTGCCCTACTCGGCCCAGCCGTCGTTGTCGATGCTGGTGTAGGGGCAGCTTTGGTTACGGGAGGAGCTTGCGGTGGCTGAATCGAAGGTCCCGCTCCATCATGTTGAAAAGGTAGTGTTTCGAGATGAGCGAATTCAGGCCTCAGCTTGCGAATGGCAGTAGCGACCTCACTTCCATCAGGTCCACGCTCATGGGTAGACTCACTATCCCTCTTCCGTCAGACAGAACTTATTCGGGTTCCCAGTCATGTATACCAGTCCCTTGCCCACTAGTGTCTTCATCCCACTCCATGCGGTGAAATATGTCCCCTTCTCACTATGCTCATAACTGCTATCACTGTATTCCTTGGCTCCTCTTATTATTTCTGACTTAGTGAGGTAGACAGTGGTTTCCGATTCCGGCCTATCGATAGCTAAGACGAGAGCTAGCAGGATTCCATAGCCACCTGAACCGCGTTGGGGGATATATTGTTTTGGTGGTTTCTTGGATGGTGCTTTCTTCTTCACAGGCTCATCCGTTTCGGAATCGGGCAATATACCATCTTCGGAAACATCTTTGGCTTTGCCTTTCTTCTCTATCCATCAGCCTATACCCAAGGTGAAGGACGTACTAGGGTCGATATCCCCAGGTAGAGGTAATCCATTTTCTTTGCAATAAGCCGCCCATTTCACTTCCAACATCTGAGCCGTCTTATCACCAATCCCAACCAAGGCAGTGAGCTCGCGGGGTCGATGGTAGCGGATAGGACAGAGTGCTAGGGATTTGCACGCTTTGTTGTATGCTTCTGCTGATTTCAATCCTTTCTCGCGGGCGGCATCTCGGAGTTCTGTTGGTCAGCTAGTGAATCGCTAATGTAGAGGTCTGGGATACCTTCCATCCAGGACAGCCAGAGGGGATTCCCACATTGTGCCTTGGGCGGCATCGCAGGGTGTCTGATCTAAAGGCCAGACTGACGCCCGGCGGCCAATCGGTCAAGACGAAATAGGAGGGTTCGACGAGTTGGAGTTGTGCGGAGAAATCAAAATCAAATGATTCATCGCGTCGCATCGCGTCGCGCAAATCCGATCGCATAAGCGTCTATAAACCCCATCCCGTTCGCTGATATTGTGCATCTGTATTCACATGCCTGAAAGGCGCAATCCTGGGAGGAGTATCTGGTTGCCAATGAGGGCTTTCTATGAAACAGACATGGTCTGTACCTTTTTTTTAGTGTCAGATGCTAGATCAGAGCTCAGACATAGCCTATATTGCTTCCGATAGGGACGTAACGGAGCCCATAGCTATGATGTGCTGCACATGACGAAATTAAGCTTGTGTATCGCATTGACTGTTGACCTAGCAACTATAAGGAGGATCATGATCTGTGGAGGAAGTGTGAGGATCTCAACAGCAGTTGTAAACAAATCAGCTTTGCCAGATGTTGGCGAATAAAATATTACCACCAACAACTCATCGGTACGATTTTCATATCATCAATATGACCCATTAGGACGTGTACGATCGGAAGTTTTGGTATAAGATCAACCCCTCGCACTACTCAAAGCCGAAGCACCATTCTTCAGGCGGTGAATTCTACAGGAACATAATGCTCCTTCATTAGCCGCTGGAGCGTATCGGTCGGTAACCCCTCCATCCTCATTTCTCCAGGGCCTTCCATGCTCCGGGCACTCGTCAAGACATTGTATATAGCCTCCTCGACGCAATCTGCCACCGCTTCAAATAAGCCATTAATCCCTTCTGTATCGATGATATCAATGGAATCAACGACCGTTGGAGTGAAGCGGGTCACCGAGGCGTCTTTAGGTATATGTGCGGCCGTGGAGAAGGCGAGGAATATGTCGCCCGAGGAGTTCGCCCCTAGATCACATCAGCACGATCGTCCAAATCTGTGCACCCGCAACATACCCCATCCCCCAACACGGGCTAGTCCGACGGTAGCGCCTACTTTGTCAGTATTCTCTATCGCGAAACAAGTCTGAGTGCTTACGGGTTGCGAGTCTTTTGAGCTGAATGGGATGTAGTGGAGCCTATCCAATCAGTGTAGCTCGAAGCTCGGGATTGTGAATAGATACTCACATCAGTAGCGATGACAATGATGATTGAGCCATCCTTAGGCCGCTCCTTGACGATTTCCGGCTCCTTGCTAGCAGAAGCAGCCTCTTCTTTCATAATCAGTCTTCCTATGGGTACATTCCCGATCGTCAGGTCACGTTTGGCTCCGTAGTTCAATCATCAGCACATTCCCGAGCTTTGACTTACAGCCTGGACCAAAGCTCCAACCTTGTACTCGACGTCCTCCTGCTTGCCCTCCTTCTTGATCACCCCCTTCACTACCCTACTGGCACTTCCTGTACCACCCTTGTAGCCCTGACAGCACATTCCCGTTCCACCCCCCGTGTTGCCCTCTGGCACCATATCACTACTAGCCTTTTCAATACCCCTAACGACCATATCTGACTTGATCGCCATCGCACCTATATCACTCATAAATCCATCGAAAGTCTCCCCCACCACCGGACAGAGGAACCAATCCGCCAAACCCTCCTCGTTCTTGTACTTTTCCACTGCGTACTCGTATATCCCCGAATAGCATGGTCCGACCGCAAAAGAATTGGTTATGACGATAGGAGAATTGAGTATTCCCGTCTCTTCTAACCAGTGGCTGCCGGTCATTTCTCCGGAACCATTGTACTTGAACATTGCAGCATGACAACCATCACCAAACCATTCGCGGCGTGGAAGGATCGTAGTCACCCCAGTATTGACTATGGTTGGAGTGGTTCGACAGAGAGACTCGGTATGAACCAGCACGCCAGGGACATCGGTGAGCGAGTTAAGT
>Ga0265797_10007248_pt1 | contig 15287 bp, 12 predicted proteins | sample P2T30metagenome_FD_192433 | JGI IMG/M metagenome (GOLD analysis project Ga0265797, IMG submission 192433) | Plant litter microbial communities from East Loma Ridge, Irvine, California - P2 T30 | ecosystem: Environmental > Terrestrial > Plant litter > Unclassified | place: USA: California... | reverse complement strand
TGGTGACGCTGACCACACCCCTGTTTTCGTTCGGTACGCTCGGCTTCTCGGGCCGCGACCTGATCCTCCTGCTCGGCGGTATCTTCCTGCTTGCGAAAGCGACCATGGAGCTGCACGAACGCGTCGAGGGCAAGACCCACGTCCAGAGCGGCAAGCGCGCCTACGCCAGCTTCGCCGCCGTGGTGGCGCAGATCATCGTGCTCGACGCCGTGTTCTCGCTCGACGCGGTGATCACCGCGGTGGGCATGGTCAGTGAGCTCGGTGTCATGATGGCCGCCGTCGTGATCTCGATGGGCGTGATGCTGTTCGCCTCCAAGCCGCTGACGCGCTTCGTCAACGCGCATCCGACCGTCGTGGTGCTGTGCCTGTCGTTCCTGCTGATGATCGGCCTGTCGCTGATCGCCGAAGGCCTGGGCTTCCACATCCCGAAGGGTTACCTGTACGCCGCGATCGGCTTCTCGATCGTGATCGAGTTCTTCAACCAGCTGGCGCGCCGCAACTTCGTCAAGCAGGAAGCGCACATCCCGCTGCGCGACCGCACCGCCGACGCCGTGCTGCGCCTGCTGGGCAGCAAGCGCGGTACCGACCAGCACGACGAGCCGGAGACCGAGACCACCACTGCCGAAGAGCCGACTTTCGAGGCGGAAGAACGCAATATGGTCAGCGGCGTATTGAGTCTGTCGCAGCGCTCGGTGCGCTCGATCATGACTAACCGCTCGGACATCTCGTGGATCAATATCGAGGATGATGCCGACAGCATCCGCGCCCAGCTGCTGGCCACCCCGCACGGCTTCTTCCCGGTGTGCCGCGGCCAGCTCGACGAAGTGATCGGCGTGGCGCGCGCCAAGGACCTGATCGCCGACCTGACGATGCACGGCGCGATCGACGCGGACCACATCCGCACGCCGATCATCATGCCCGACGCCAGCGGCGTGCTGAAGGTGATGGACCGCCTCAAGCGCTCGCACGGCCAGCTGGTGATCATTGCCGACGAATACGGCACCCTGCAGGGCCTGGTGACACCGATCGACATCCTGGAAGCGATCGCCGGCGAATTCCCGGACGAGGACGAGCAGCCGGTGGTGCAGGTGCTCGGTCCGGGCAGCTGGCGCGTCGACGGCAGCGCCGACCTGCATTACCTGGAGCAGGTGCTCGAGGTGGACGCCCTGGTGGACGAGAACGACGACTACACCTCGCTGGCCGGCCTGATGCTGGAACGCTTCGGCACCTTGCCGAAAGTGGGCGACGCGGTCGAGATCGAAGGCTTCCGGTTCGAGGTGGCGCAGGTGCTGGAGCGCCGCATCGCGAGCGTGCTGGTGACCCGTGTCGACGACGATCTGGCGGACTACCCCGACAAGGCCTGACATCCGCACCTGGCGCGTCCGGGCGATGCGCTGGTGTTCAACTGGAGAGCGAGATGCAGCAACTGACGCGTGGCGAACGCCTGCCCCTGGCAAGCCTGGCGCCTGACGGCGTATTGCAGGCGGGCCTGACTGCCCAAGGCTTGGCGCTCGACTTTGCCTGCTTCGCGCTCGACGCCGGGGGCAAGCTGGCCGATGAACGCTACATGACCTTTTTCAACCAGCCGGCCACCCCGTGTGGCGGCGTGCGCCTGGGCGGCTCCGGCACGGGCGACAACGGATTCAGCTTCCGGCTTGCCAGCCTGCCTGGCTGGGTTGAGCGGGTCAGTATCGTGGCCAGCCTGGATGGCGCCGCGAGCATGTCGCAGTTGCAGGGCGGCTGCCTGGCCCTGTTTGCCGGGGCGGGCGAGATCGCGCGCTTCGCGTTCAGCGGGCGCGACTTCGCCAGCGAGAAGGCGGTCATGCTCGGTGACCTTTATCGCAAGGATGGGCAGTGGCGCTTCATGGCGGTGGGCCAGGGATTCAACGGCGGCCTGGACGCGCTGGTGCGACACTTTGGCGGATCGGTTGCCGACGCAGCGCCGGCCGCGGCGCCAGCGCCTGCGCCGCGCGCTGCCGCGGTCGACCTCGAAAAGAAGATCGCGCAATCGGCGCCGCAGCTGGTCAAGCTGGTCAAGTCGGCGGCGGTGTCGCTGGAAAAAGTGGGCCTGGCCCGGCACACGGCGAAGGTCTGCCTGGTGCTCGATATTTCCGGCTCGATGGGCGCCTTGTACCGCAAAGGCCTGGTGCAGCAATTCGCCGAACGCATCCTGGCGCTGGGTTGCCGTTTCGACGACGATGGCGAAATAGATGTCTTCCTGTTCGGCCGCAACGTGCACCAAGGCGCGCCGATGGGATTGTCGAACTGGTCGGACTACATCGAGCAGATCATCCACAAGCACCCGCTCGAAGGCGATACCCGCTACGGCGCGGCGATCGAAGCAGTGCGCAGGCATTACTTCCCGGATGGCGGGGGAGCAGAGCGCACGTCGGCCGTCAAGGGCGATGTGCCGGTCTACGTGATGTTCGTGACCGATGGCTCGACCTCGGACAAGCCATTGACCGAGCGCCAGCTGCGCTGGGCCAGCAAGGAGCCGATTTTCTGGCAGTTCATGGGCATCGGCAAGGGCCGCAAGTCCAAGAGCAAGGCATTGCTCGACTTTGCCGACTCGGACTTTCCCTTCCTGGAAAAGCTGGACGAACTCGATGGGCGCCTGATCGACAATGCCGACTTCTTCTCTGTATCGTCACCCGACGAACATTCCGATGCCGTCCTGTTCGACCTGTTGATGAACGAGTACCCCGGATGGGTCGAGCAGGCGCGTGGCCAGGGTCTGATTCGCTGACAGGCCGTCCTGCCCTTGCGGCATGACGGTCACCGTCATCTCGGTCCCGTCCAACAACTTCTCCACGATCAAGTCGACCCCGAAGCGTCCGGATTCGGCCCCCCCGTTGCCGCCCTCATGAAGCTTGCATGATCATCGACCAGGGTGATGCCCTGGCTGCCGCGTCCACGCATCGGCTTGACGATCATTGGGAAGGCCAGGCCGAGCGTTTTCAATGCTGTCGGGGTAAACGCCGCCAGCGCATGCACGCCGGCGCTGGCATCGGGCGCGGCCAGGATCGATGCCGCCACCGGCAGGCCGCCCCCGCGCAGGGCGTGAGCGATGTCGGCGCCGCTGTCCATTGCCGGTCCTGCATTGGTTGACGAAGCCCGGCAACGCCAATCATCGAAGGCGCTGTGTCATGGACGCCGGCGCTGAGCTAGTTTTTATGCAACTAGCTTATCAATATTGAAGCAAATTGAGGGGTAAATACAGCTCTACTCATCCTTTCGAACAGGGCCCATGGGCCGTATGCTTTTTCCGGCAGCAGGGCAGAGCGTTCGCCACTTTAAAAAGCGTTTCCAACAGGGAGAAGCATCGTGTTCGAAGGATTCATCCAGCTCAGCCCCATGGGCGTCGCGCTGACCATGGCAGGGTCGTATGTCATGACTGTCCTGGCCAGCGAACTGTATCTGCACCGCTCGCGCAGCCACCGCGCGGTCACCTTCCATCCTATCCTGTGCCAGATGTTTCGCATGTGGATCTGGCTGACCACCTATGGGGTCACCGCCAGGACCTGGGTCGCGGTGCACCGCAAGCACCACGCCAAGTGCGACACCGAAGAAGATCCGCACAGCCCGCGCATCCATGGCCTGTGGACCATCCTGGGCAAGGGCACGCTCCTGTACCGCAAGGCTGCGCGCGATGCGGACCTGGTCAAGGCGTATGGCGTGGGCATCAAGGAAGACTGGATGGACCAGCACCTGTACACCAAATACCGCTTCCGCGGGGCGCTGTTCTTTCTGCTAGTGGAGCTGCTGGTGTTCGGGCCGGCGCACGGTATCATGGTCTGGCTGTTCCAGCTGTCGATCCTGCCGTTCTGGGCCTCGGGCTTCATCAACGGGATCTTCCACGTGGTCGGCTACCGCAATTTCGACACCCGCGAAGATTCGCGCAATTTCTTCCCGATCGGGATCCTCTTCGGCGGCGCCGAACTGCACAACAACCACCACGCCAACCCGGCCTCGGCCAAGCTGTCGATGAAGTGGTGGGAGTTCGACGCGGGCTGGCTGGTGATCCGCGTGCTGGCCTTCCTGCGCCTGGCGAAGATCAATCATGTCGATCGTTTGCCGGCGCACGATGAGCCGCGCGCGCGGCGCCACGCAGCGGGTTAGCCGCGCGTCGCCGCCAATGCGGCGTTGCCGGGCTGCGTCGCGTGGCGCGGCGCGGCCAGCTTCTTGCCCAGTCTGCGCCAGCCGATCACGACGCCGGTCACGCTGAGCAGCACGCCGCCCAGGCTCAGTACGATCAGCACCAGGTCCCACAACGGCCGCCGCTCCAGCAGCGGCAGCCAATCCCACGAATGCAGCATGGCGAACAGCCAGCGGCTGGCGCGCTTGCCGCTGTCCATGCGGCCGAGCACCGCGCCGGTGTGCGGGTCGAGATGGACCCAGGTTGCATGCGGATCGTCGAACACGATACGCAGGATCGGCAGCGGTTTCTCGGCGCCGCCGGTCATGGTGTGGGCGTCGCGCTGGTAGTAATACAGGTCGTAGTCCAGGAGCCGTTCGATGCGCGCCACTGGCGCCGCGACCAGCTGCGTGGCGGCGTGCTGCAGCGCTTGCGCGTCGAGGACGAGCGGGCGCGCATCGTGGCTGCCGATCACCTGCGGCGCGCCGCCGGCCGGCTGGGCCAGCACCCGGTTCTCGCCCAGCACGCGCGTCCAGCGCAGTTCGCGCACGCCGCCTTCGCTTACCGCCAACAGCGCCTGCGGCGCCGCATCGGCGTTGCCGATCGTCAGCGCACCGCCCTGCAAGGCCTCCATGCGCAGCTTCGGCGCGCCGGTATCGAAGATCTTCCAGGGGTTCATCGACATCAGGCCGCTGAAGATCCAGGTGATCGTCACCAGCGCGAACAGCAGGCCGCTGATGTGATGCCAGCGCATCAACGCGCCGGGGTAGGGCGTGCGCGCGCCGCTGCGGTAAGGGAGCTTGAAGCGCCAGCGCAGGATGCCGGCCGCCGTTCCGCTCAGAGCCAGCACGACGCCGGCAATCGACAGCCAGTTCACGATATCGGTCCAGTAGGGCTGGAAGGCATTGCCGCGAAACGGATACAGCCAGTGGATCCAGGCGCCGGCGTAATTCCACAGCTGTTCGCTGCGCGTCGCGTCGCGCACCACTTCGCCGCTGCGGCTCGAGATCCACAGCAGGGTGTGCTCCGGGTCTTGCAGCTGCACCCGGTGCAGAGGCCGGTGCGCGTCGAGCCCCCGCGAGTGGGTGAAGGCGTCTTCGTCGACCGTGTCGAGGTAGTGCAGCGTGACGCCGGGCCCCGCGAAGGCGGCGGCGCTGGCCAGCGCATGGGCCGTGTCGATGGCCGGCAGGCGCTGGCCGTTCACGGCATCGATCGCGATCGCGCCGCTGCCCTTCGGCGGCGGCTTGCCGCCGGATGAGGAGCCGGCGCGCGCCGGGGTCGCGAAGTAGACCGGACGGCCGGCGCTGGCGTTGGCCAGGCGCAGCTCGTCCAGGGGACCATCGACGCCGGCCGCCGCCAACGCCCGGCCAGGCGCCAGCAGGCGCGCATCGGGCTGCAGGGGCGGCAGGTGCTGCAGGCGTTCGATTTCGGTCAGCTTTGGATAGCCGACATACATCATCACCAGCCCCGAGCCGAACCACATCGCGAACAGCAGGCAGATCCCGATGCCGAGCCAACGGTGCACCAGGAACAGCCAGCGTTTGAATCTTGCTCCCATCACGCGCTCCTCATCAGAAGTTCATGCGCAGCGTCACGTCGGCCGTGCGCGGCGCGCCGAGATAGGCCATCGTGTTGTTGACATTGGCCGCGTACAGGCGGTCCGTGACGTTGCGCACGCGGCCGGCCAGTGTGAGGTTGGGGCTGAGCTGCCAGCTCAGTCCCAGGTCGACGAAGGTGTAGCTCGGCCAGTACAGCGTGTTGGCCGCATCGGCATACACCTTGCCGACGTGGCGCGCACCGGCATGGGCCTGCACGGTTGGCGTGACAGCATAGGACAGCCACAGGTTGGCCACTGTTGTCGGCGTATTGGTCGGCGTCTTCCCGGCCAGCGAGACGCCGCCCTGGCGGTACTGCTCGTACTCGGCGTCGACATGGGTGAAGTTGCCCTGCAAGGACAGGCGGCGCGTCGGCTGCAGGCCCACCGCCAGTTCGATGCCCTGCGAGGACTGCTCGCCGACCAGGATGGTCAGCGCGCTGTTGTCCGGATCCTGGGTCGCGATATTCTTGCGAGTGATGTGATACGCCGCCAGCGTCGCCGTGCCCTTGCGCTGCCAGAAGTCGAACTTGGCGCCCACTTCGGCCTGGCTGCCGGTGGTCAGCTCGCTGTTGTTGCGCACGTCTGCGAACGAGGCGGTGGACAGCACGCCCGATGGCGGGTCAGCGGCGGTCGCGTATTGGGCATAGAGGTTCATGCCGGGCGTGACGTCCCACACCAGCCCCAGGCGCCCGGTGGTCGGCGAATAGTCGCGCGCGAAGCTGGCCGGGTTGGCGGCGGTGACCTCGCGCCGATTGGTCAGGTCGAGTTCGATGCGCTCGTGGCGCAGGGCACTGACCAGGTTCAGGTTGGGCAGCAGGGCAGTGCGGTTCTCGAGGTATAGCGCGGTAGTCGTGACCTTGTTGTCGCGGTCGGGCCGGAAGCCCGGGGCCATCCCGGGCACGTCGAAGAAGCGTTCTGTGACGAAGTCGTAGGGATCGACCGTACTCACCGTGGCCGCCAGGCTGTTGGGATAACGGGTCTGCTTGTTGATGCTGAAGTCCAGGCCAAAGGCCCAGTCGCTGCGCCGCTCGCCGAAGCGGCCCCGGTAGACGCCGTCGATGCGGTCGCCCACCAGGGTCTGGTCATGGCGCTGCAGCAGGGCGGCCGAGCGCACGACCTGCGTGTTCGCGGGATTGAAGCGGTAGGTCTCGACGTTGCGGTAGTCGCGCAGCGCATCGTAGACATAGAAGGTATTGGTGAGCTGCAGGGCGTCGTTCACCTGCCAGGCGCCGATCGAACGCAGCCAGTGGACGCGCTGGTCGTACACGCCATCGCGGCTGTTGTAGTTCTTGAAGCGGGTCGCCTCGTTCACGCGCAGCTGGCCGGCGACCGGGTTCAGGAGCGGTGTGCCCCAGTAGGGGCGGTCGACGTCTTCCTGCTGGAATTCATAGGCCAGCGTGTGCGTGACCCCGCGTGCGAGATGCGACAGGAGTGACGCCGCCAGCTGGGTCGAGCGGCTGTCGACGCCATCGACCCAGCTGCCCGTGTCGCGGTGGTTGACGTCGATGCGCGCGTAGTGGCCATCGCCCACGCGCCGGTTCAGGCCGACCGAGGCTTCCTTGAGGTCGTCGGCGCCGATGCGCAGCTGGCCCTCGGAGAATTCGCGCGCCTCGGCCAGTTTGGTAATGTAGTTGATCGAGCCGCCGACGGCGCCCGAACCGAACAGGAAGCTCGACGGCCCGCCGATCGCTTCGACCCGGTCGATGATCCAGCTGTCGACCGGCCGCGCGGCGATTGAGTACTGCACATTGATGCCGTTGAACAGCTGGCTGACCGAGCCGCTGCCGAAGCCGCGGTAGCTCACGCCAATGCTCCCCGGCGCATTGTGGGCGGTCACGCCCGGGATGGCGCGCAGGATCTCTTGCGTGTCCTGGGCGCCGCGCACCTCGATCAGCGCGCGGTCGACCACGGTGACGCTGGCCGGGGTTTCACGCGGTGTGAGTGCAAGGCGGCTGCCGGTGTCGGTGGCGGTATCGAGCTTGAGCAGGCCGTTGGCGCGCGGCGCTTCGGCCGTGATTTCGACGGTGGGGATGGTTTGCGCCTGGACGTGCCCGGCGCCGAAAGCGCAGCCCAGAGCGAGCGCCAGCCGGTGCGGCCGGACGAGTTGATGGTTCTTCATTGCGTTTCCTGTCGGCGTGACGCGGCCTTCGTGAGGCGTCACGCATGAATCGCCGGCGGCGCGCGCGGGCGCGTCACCGGAACGGAGGGCGTATCAGGAAAGCGAAGCGGGCGGTCCGCGCGATTGCGCAGGTGTCCAGGTGTGTTGCGCACGTGGCGCGTGGTAGAACAGGGGCGGGTAGGGATCGCGCTCGTGGGCATACAGGAGCGCGGCGTCGGCCTGCGGCGGCGGGGCCAGCGAGGCATGTTGTTGCGGGCAGCACAGGTCGCAGTGCGACATGTCCGGCACGCTCGGCGTGGACTGCGCCGCGCCATCGTCGAGGATGATCACGTGGCGCGCGCCGCTGGCGCTGCAGATCTCGCTCATCCAGGCGGTGGCCTGCTGATCGCTGGCGCGGGCCATGGCATGCGACAACGCAGGCGCGAACAGGCCGAACAGGAACGCCAGGAGGACGGTCCAGCCATAGAACGTGCGGGTTGTTCTGAGCCTGTGCATGTGAAAATTATAGTCCTGCTGGCGCAGCGGCGCGCACGGGTGGGGCAATATGTCCCACACTGCGGTGTCGCGCTTGCGCGGTGTCCAGCTGACGCTATTCTCATCCAGCCGCGTCGCATGAGCCATCTGGACGATGGCAGAGCTGCCGCGCCAGTGGCGGGACGCGGTCGGACTTCCCCGCGATTGCTATAATCCAGGGCTACCGGATAAATAGGCTTCCTGAACGACACCATGCTGCGCACCCTCGTGATCTCTCCGAACTGGATCGGCGACGCCGTCATGGCGCAGCCGCTGCTGCGCCGGCTCAAGGCGCTGCAGCCGGAGCGCCCGATCGACGTGCTGGCCCCGACCTGGGTCGCGCCGGTGTGGCGCGCGATGGCGGAAGTCGACAGCGTGATCGAGTCGCCGTTCAAGCACGGCTCGCTGCAGTGGAAGGACCGCAAGGCGTTCGCCAACATGCTCAAGGCGCGCGGCTACGCAGATTCGTATGTCCTGCCCAATACGCTCAAGTTCGCCCTGATTCCGTGGCTGGCCGGGATTCCGAAGCGGGTCGGCTACAAGGGTGAGATGCGCTATGGCCTGGTCAATGTCATGCACCACGACGACAAGACCGCGCCGCGTCCGATGGCCCAGTTCTACCAGGCGTTGGCCGATGCGCCGGTCAGGCACCTGGCGCGGCCCGAACGCCTGCCCGAGCCGGTGATGACGGTAAAGGCGGGCGAGGTCGATGCCGCGCTGGCGCGCCTGCAGCTGCCGGCCGGCCGCTACGTCGCCTTCGCGCCGGGCGCCGAATTCGGTCCCGCCAAGCGCTGGCCGTCGTCGTACTTCGCCGAGCTGGCGCAGACCATCCTGGCCAACTGCCCGGATGCGCAGATCCTGCTGCTCGGCTCTCCAAAAGACCGCGCGGTGTGCGACGAGATCATGGCGGTGGTGCCGCAGGCGCACAACCTGGCCGGATCGACGTCGCTGAGCGAAGCGATTGCCCTGATCTCGCACTGCGCCGCGGTGGTGACCAACGATTCGGGTCTGATGCACATCGCCGCCGCCCTGCAGCGGCCGGTGGTGGCGATCTACGGCCCGACCGATCCGCGCCATACGCCGCCCTTGTCTGCGCTGGCCAAGATCCTGTGGCTGCACATCGAATGTTCGCCCTGCCAGCAGCGCGAATGCCCGCTGGGACACCAGAACTGCATGAAGCAGATTCTCCCGGCCGCCGTGTGGCAGCCGCTGCAACCCATGCTGGCCGCCGCCTGACGCGCGGCCGCACACTGAACTATTGAAGAGGATTCCATCATGATTCTGGTAACCGGCGCAGCAGGCTTCATCGGCGCGAACCTGGTCCACGCGCTGTCGCAGCGCGAGCCGTTCAGCGTCTTCGCGGTCGACAATATGTCGCGTCCCGAAAAATTCCATAACATCGTCGACGCCGAAATCGCGGACTATGCGGACAAAGAGGACTTTCTGGTACGCCTGAAGGCCGGCGAATTCGACAACAAGTTCAGCGCCGTGCTGCACCAGGGCGCCTGCTCCAACACGATGGAGATGGACGGGCGCTACATGATGAAGAATAACTACGACTACACGGTCGCGTTGTTCGAGTTCTGCCAGCGCCAGGATATCCCCTTCATCTACGCTTCGTCGGCCGCAGTGTATGGCGGCGGCACGGTGTTCCGCGAGGAGCGTCCGCTCGAGCGCCCGCTGAACGTCTACGGCTACTCGAAATTCCTGTTCGACCAGTACCTGCGCCGCTACTGGCAGGCCAAGGGCAAGGATGCCGGCAGCCAGGTCGTCGGCCTGCGTTATTTCAATGTCTACGGTCCGCTCGAAGGGCACAAGGGCACGATGGCCTCGGTGCCGTTCCACCAGTTCCACCAGTTCCAGAAGGATGGCAAGGTCAGGCTGTTCGGCGCCAACGATGGCTACGAGGCCGGCGCGCAGATGCGCGACTTCGTGTATATCGAGGACGTGGTCAAGGTCAACCTGTTCTTCCTGGATCATCCGGAGCAGCGCGGCATCTTCAACCTGGGCACCGGCCGCGCGCAGCCGTTCAATGACCTGGCCGTGGCCACCGTCAATGCGCTGGCCAACGAGGGCAAGCCGGCACTGTCGCTGCAGCAGATTGTCGACCAGGGCCTGCTGGAATACCTGCCGTTCCCGGATAAATTGAAGGGCAAGTACCAGAGCTTTACCCAGGCCGATATTGCGGCCCTGCGCGCGGTGGGCTACACCGAGCCGTTCACCGATGTGGCGACCGGCGTGGCGAAATATATGGACTGGCTGCGCGCCCAACCGGCGCGCTGATGTATATGCGGCGTTTACAGCGGGGCCCCGGCTTTATACCCGCTTTTTACGCCTGAATCGCTAACCTGCTCGTGTTCCATGCGGCGTCCCCACGCATCGCATGGCGTCGATAACAACCACGAGCAGGGAACCATGAAAGCACCGATTCACGCGCTGGCCGCCTTCCTGGCGCTGGCAGGCACCGCCCACGCCCACGCCCAGGCCACCGAAGCAACCGAGGCCGCGCCAACCGCGTCCAGCGTCAGCTGGAACGCCGCAGTGACCACCGACTACCGCTACCGCGCCATCTCCCAGACCCGCCTGCGCCCGGCGCTGCAGGGCGGCGTCGACTACGTCCGTCCGGATGGCTGGTACGCCGGCGCCTGGGCTTCGACCATCAAGTGGGTCGAGGACGCGGGCGGCGATGGCAGCGTCGAGATCGACGCATACGGCGGCAAACGGGGCGAACTGTCGCCCGGCCTGTCCTACGACGTTGGCGTGCTGCGTTACTTTTATCCGGATAACGGCCTGGGCCAGTTGCCAGGCTGGGTGAATGCCCACACGACCGAAGTCTACGCCCAGCTGGGCTACGGCCCGGCCTATGCTAAGTACTCGCACGCGATGACCAACCTGTTCGGATTCGTCGACAGCGACAACAGCGGCTACCTCGACCTCGGCGCCAATCTCGACGTCGGCAACGGCTTGACGCTGAACCTGCACGCCGGCCGGCAAGAGGTGAAGAACAATCCCGCCTCCGACTACACCGACTGGAAGATCGGCCTGACCCGCTCCTTCGCGCTGGCCACCGTTGCTGTCGCCTACATCGGCACCAATGCCAGGCAGTCGGCCTATACCTCGCCGGTGAACGGCAAGTTCACCGGGCGCGACGCGCTGCAGCTGAGCGTCAGCCGCACCTTCTAAGACACGTGTATACATCGCGTTTACACGGCGTCGCCCTCTTTTTATCCCGTCTTTAGGGCGATGCCGCTACGCTCGACCTACAACAACGCTGAAAGCGAACGTCCATGGACCTCATCTATCTCGGCGCGCTCCTGATCTTCGTCCGCCTGACCAGCCTGCTGGTGGCCGGTTGCGGGCAGTTGGGAGACAAGCCATGAACCTCTCCTATGTGATCGGCGGCCTGGCCGCTGGCGCGCTGCTGGTCTACCTGCTGGTGGCCCTGTTCAAGCCGGAGGATGTGTGATGACCGAATTCCTCCTTCTTCTCGCGGCCCTGCTGGCCGTGCTGCTGGTGCTGGGCTGGCCGCTCGGCAAACTGATGGCGCGCGTCGCGCAGGCGGGCAGCCAGGAAGCCGTCCCCGGTTTCGGCTGGGCCGCCGGCATCGAGCGCGCGCTGTACCGGCTCGCCGGCCCTGGCGCCAGCGCGGCGCAGGGCTGGAAGGCCTACGCCCTGGCGCTGATCGCCTTCAACGCCGTCGGCGCGGTCTTTGTCTATGCGATCCAGCGGGTGCAGGGCTGGCTGCCGCTCAATCCCGAGGGCATGGCCAATGTCAGCCCCGACTCGAGCTTCAACACCGCCATCAGCTTTGTCGCCAATACCAACTGGCAGGGCTATAGCGGCGAGCAGACCATGAGCATCCTGACCCAGATGGTGGCGCTGGCCGGCCAGAATTTCTTTTCGGCCGCCACCGGCATCGCGGTCGCGTTCGCGCTGATCCGCGGCTTTGCCTCGCGCTCGGCCAGCTCGATCGGCAACTTCTGGGTCGACCTGACCCGCGCGGCGCTGTACGTGCTGTTGCCGCTGTCGGTGATCCTGGCGGTGTTCCTGGCGGGGCAGGGCGTGGTGCAGAGCATGTCGGGCCACCTTGACGCGCGCCTGCTCGAGCCGATCACGTATTCGGCGCCGGCGGTCGACGGCGGCCAGGCGACCGACGTGCGGGTCGACACCCAGGTTATCCCGATGGGCCCGGTCGCATCGCAAGAGGCGATCAAGATGCTCGGCACGAACGGCGGCGGCTACTTCAACGCCAACTCGGCCCACCCGTTCGAGAACCCGAACGCGCTGACCAACTTCGTGCAGATGGTCGCCATCCTCCTGATCCCGACCGCGCTGTGCTTCACCTTCGGCCACATGGTCGGCGACATCCGCCAGGGCTGGGCGGTGCTGGGCACGATGACGCTGCTGTTCGTGATCGCGGCGGTAGCCGCCTTCGCCGCCGAGCAGCAGGCCAATCCGCTGCTCGCGCCGCTGGGCGTCGACCAGCTGGCCAGCAGCCTGCAGGCGGGCGGCAATATGGAAGGCAAGGAGACCCGCTTCGGCATCGCGGCATCGAGCCTGTTCGCGGTGGTGACCACCGCCGCCTCGTGCGGCGCCGTCAACGCCATGCACGATTCCTTCATGCCGCTGGGCGGCATGGTGCCGATGGTGCTGATGCAGTTCGGTGAAGTGGTCTATGGCGGGGCCGGCTCGGGCCTGTACGGCATGCTGGTGTTTGCGATCCTGGCGGTGTTCATCGCCGGCCTGATGATCGGCCGCACGCCGGAATACCTGGGCAAGAAGATCCAGGCCTTCGAGATGAAGATGGCCGCGCTGGTCATCCTGGTCACGCCCTGCCTGGTCTTGCTGGGCACCGCGCTGGCCGTCACGGTGGCCGCCGGGAAGGGCGGCGTGGCCAATCCCGGCGCGCACGGCTTCTCCGAGATCCTGTACGCCGCGACGTCCGCCGCCAACAACAACGGCAGCGCATTCGCGGGCCTGTCCGCCAATACGCCGTTCTACAACACCCTGCTGGGCGTGGCGATGTGGTTCGGGCGCTTCGCGGTGATCGTGCCGGTGCTGGCCATTGCCGGCTCGCTGGCGGGCCACCAGCGCCTGGCCGCCACTCCCGGCACCCTGCCTACCCATGGCCTGATGTTCGTCGGCATGCTCGCCGCCGTCGTCGTGCTGGTCGGTGTCCTCAACTACGTGCCGGCCCTGGCCCTGGGGCCCGTGGTCGAGCACCTCCAGCTGTTCGGAGAATGATATGGAACATTCGATTCCTCAAGAAGTACAGGCGCCACGGCGCTCCCTGGGCCTGTTCGATGCGACGCTGGTGAAGCCGGCCGTGATCGACGCCTTCCGCAAGCTGCACCCGCGCACCCAGCTGCGCAGCCCGGTGATGTTCGTCGTCTACATCGGCAGCATCATCACCACGCTGCTGTGGGGCCAGGCGCTGGCCGGACGCGGCGAAACCAGTGCCGGCTTCATCCTGGCCATCGCCGTCTGGCTGTGGTTCACGGTGTTGTTCGCGAACTTCGCCGAAGCGCTGGCCGAGGGCCGCAGCAAGGCGCAGGCCGCCTCGCTGCGCAGCCTGCGCCAGAGCGTGACGGCCAAGATGCTCGATACACCCAGGCATGGCGCCCCGTGGCAGGCGGTCAAGTCCGACGAGCTGCGCAAGGGCATGCTGTTCCTGGTCGAAGCCGGCGACGTGATACCGGTCGACGGCGACGTGGTCGACGGCGTCGCCTCGGTCGATGAAAGCGCCATCACCGGCGAATCGGCGCCCGTGATCCGCGAGTCGGGCGGCGACTTCAGCGCCGTGACCGGCGGCACCCGCGTGCTGTCGGACTGGCTGGTAGTGCGCGTGTCTGCCAATCCGGGCGAGACCTTCCTCGACCGCATGATCGGCATGGTCGAAGGCGCGGCGCGCAAGAAGACCCCGAACGAGATCGCGCTGACCATCCTGCTGGTGGCACTGACCATCGTGTTCCTGGTGGTGACCGTGACCCTGTTGCCGTTCTCTCTGTTCGCAGTGGAGGCTTCCGGCAGCGGCCTGCCAGTCACCATCACCGCGCTGGTGGCGCTGCTGGTGTGCCTGATCCCGACCACCATCGGAGGCCTGCTCTCGGCCATCGGCGTGGCCGGCATGAGCCGCATGCTGCAGGCGAACGTAATTGCCACCTCGGGCCGCGCGGTGGAAGCGGCCGGCGACGTCGACGTGCTCCTGCTGGACAAGACCGGCACCATCACCTTCGGCAACCGCCAGGCCGCGGCCTTCCTGCCGGCGCCGGGCGTGACGGAGGAAGAACTGGCCGACGTGGCGCAACTTGCCTCGCTGGCCGACGAGACCCCGGAGGGCCGCAGCATCGTGGTGCTGGCCAAGAACCGCTTCAATCTCCGCGAACGGGCGATGGAGGCGATGGGCGCGGTATTCGTGCCGTTCACGGCCCAGACCCGGATGAGCGGGGTCGACCTGGGCTCGCGCCAGCTGCGCAAGGGCGCGGCATCGGCGCTCCGGCGCCATCTGGAAGTGCTGGGCGCACCATGGCCGATTGAGGTCGAACGCAGCGTCGACGACGCGGCGCGCCGCGGCAGCACACCGCTGGTGGTGGCCGACGGCGCGCGTGTGATGGGCGTCGTTGAACTCAAGGACGTGGTCAAAGGCGGCATTCGCGAACGCTTCGCCGAACTGCGCCGCATGGGCGTCAAGACCGTGATGGTCACGGGTGACAATAAGCTGACGGCGGCGGCAATCGCGGCCGAAGCAGGCGTCGACGACTTCATCGCCGAGGCCACGCCGGAGGAAAAGCTGGCACTGATCCGCCGCTACCAGGCCGAAGGAAAACTGGTGGCAATGACCGGCGACGGCACCAACGACGCCCCGGCGCTGGCCCAGGCCGACGTCGCGGTGGCGATGAACTCCGGCACCCAGGCGGCGAAGG
>Ga0265797_10007247_pt1 | contig 15288 bp, 15 predicted proteins | sample P2T30metagenome_FD_192433 | JGI IMG/M metagenome (GOLD analysis project Ga0265797, IMG submission 192433) | Plant litter microbial communities from East Loma Ridge, Irvine, California - P2 T30 | ecosystem: Environmental > Terrestrial > Plant litter > Unclassified | place: USA: California... | reverse complement strand
CGTTGCAGCGTTTGTCAGTGCGTGACGGGGGGTTGGACTGCTCGGCCTCGATGTTCGATTATGCGCTGCGGCGTGAGAACCAGTGCCGGACCGATCCAAAGAGCTATGGCCGATTAAACCTGTCGTGTCGCTTTCCCGCGAACAAGGCCAGCGTCGGAGCGTCGATGGTCGCGCAAGGATATGCGGTGGACTATCGGATGTATTCCGGCGGTGCCTATGTCGACCTGATGCAAAAGGCCGCGGCCCAGCGCGCCGGTCTGTGGGGCGTCGATTACGAGGCGATGCGGCAGCTCGCGATCGAACGGGCGAGCGTGCCAGACGGATGTGCGGTCGAGACGATCAAGAAATAGGGGGCCTGCCTTCGGCACGCGCTCTACTGCGCGTCGCTGACGCGCCGCTCCGCGGAACCCCTAATGGGTTTCCGCCCATGCGGGTGACGATCGGCTAGGCTGATAATGGCCCACCTGCGAGCAGACCTTGTTCTAACGATGTGCGGGTACACGGATCGAGGGTGTGCCACGTGGCACACCTGCAGACGCGCCCTGAGCGCGACATCGACCTGTTGGCGCCGATGTCCTCCCCCAGAGGACGATCGGTGCTGGGGGAACACCAAGGGCGGCTGCCCTTTCGTTCCCGAACGACAATCAGACCACCCGAGTAATCCGCCTAGCGCGGCCGACGCTCTGTAGGCGTCGGCCGCGCTAGGCGGCTCGCCCGCGCCAGTGGTCAGATTCTCGCCCTCCCTCTCCATCCCGTTCCTCGCCGGAAAGGCAGAGCCGTTGCTGTTGCGACCGGCTTACTGCCTCAAAGGAAAGGAAAATATCATGGGACGGATCACTGACAACCGCGCCGACATCTACCAGGAAATTACCGATCAGATGATCACCATGATCGAGGCTGGTACCCGGCCTTGGTCTAAATCGTGGAACGGTGCCTCCACGCCAAATATCCCGCTGCGCTCGACCGGCGTTCCCTATCGCGGCATCAACGTCTTGTCTCTTTGGGTTGCAGCGATGACGAAGGGCTACGCCTCCCCGCATTGGCTGACCTTTAAGCAAGCGCTCGCGCTTGGCGGTTGCGTCCGCAAGGGCGAGAAGGGTTCAATCGTGGTCTATGCCAACAAGATCGAGGTTCGCGATGACAAGGCCGATCAGGGTCGAGAGCAGGGCGAGGACGGTAAAAAGCAGGTCGCATTTCTCAAACGCTACACGGTCTTCAACGCCGAGCAGATCGACGGCATCGAGGCAAAATATCCAGCCCCTGCGCCGATCATCACTGCCATCAATCCCGACGCGCGGGACGCCGAACTGGACGCGCTCTTTGGTCGCGTCCCCGTCACCCTCAAGCATCACGGTTCGCAACCATATTATCAGCCGAGCAACGATCACGTCGTCATGCCGGACTATACCGATTTCAACACCAGCGACGATTATTACTCGACCCTCGCGCACGAGTTTTGCCACGCAACGGGCCATGTCGCCCGGCTCGCCCGGCCCACTTTGATTTCCACGAAGCGCGAGGATTATGCCCGCGAGGAATTGGTGGCCGAACTGGGGGCAGCGTTTGTTAGCGGCGCGATCGGCATCAAGCTTCACGACCGCGAGGACCATGCCGCTTATCTCGCAAGCTGGTTATCGGCCCTTCGCAACGACAAGCGGTGCATCTTCACTGCCGCCACCCAAGCGCAGGCCGCAGCCGATTGGCTGTTGAGCAGGATGGGGGCTGAGACTGCGCAGCCCTTGGAAGACGCAGCGTAATCGCCTGCCGGCTTTCGGTCGACTAAGACCGGAAGCCGGTACCGCGCTTTTGATGGGTTTTGTCGTGCGCGCCGGGCAGGCCGCACGCCGGTCCCTATCGTGACCGGCGTCGTCGCCTTCGGCGCCGGGATCCACCTGCGCCGGATCGCGGCCAAGGGGTAGAAACGCAAGGTTCAGGCCTATTCAGCTTTTCATTGAATCCTCATGCGTACGCGCATATATCGGTTGCAACATGGCCGTCCCCGCTGTTGCCGCTGGCATCAAGGGGCGGCCTTCTTCATATCAGGGCCGAATGCTTCCGCCCTACACCAAACCTCATCTCAGCTTTGCAGACCAGCTTGCGCTCCTCATGCAGCGCGGCTTGGGCGTCAGCGATCCAGCGAAGGCAACCGAGCACCTTCAGCGCATCGGCTATGGTCGCCTGACGCCCTACTGGCAGCCGTTCCAGCAGTTCGTCCCCGATCCCGACAATGCAACGCGCACGATCCGCAGCGACCTGTTCCGACCAAACGCCGAGTTTCGTCACGCCGTCGATCTCTACCTCTTCGACAAGCGGCTTCGCCTCCTCTTCCTCGATGCGATCGAACGGATCGAAGTCGCGCTACGCGTCGATCTGGCGCATGCGCTGGGCAAGCGCGATCCGTGGGCGCATCGATCATCCGCCTTTCTCGATGCCAACCGCGCAAACGCAGCCTTCAAAGGAAGTACCCGCCACCAAAATTGGCTTTCCAAGGCCGATGAGGCGATCGATCGGGTCAAGGACAACTGGGTGAAGGAGTTCCGCCGCACCTATAGCTCGCCTGTGCCGATCTGGATGGCGGTGGAAGCCTGGGATTTCGGCACACTGTCCTGGCTCCTTGAAATGGCGCATCCCAACGACCGGTTCGCCATCGCCAAGCGCTATGGCCTGCTGCCCGATACGCTGGTGAGCTGGATCAAAACGCTCGCGTTCGTTCGCAACATCAGTGCCCATCATGCCCGTTTGTGGAACACCGGTATCGTCAGTCAGCCGCGGGTGCCCAAGTCGTTCGAGGCACCCCGAATGGTTCATATCGGATCCGAGGTCGTGCGCCGCAGTCGCGTCTATGGTGCAGCGGCTGTAGCCAGTTATCTCGTCAAACAGATCCATGTTGGCACCAGCTGGAGCGACCGGATGAAAGCGCACTGGCTCGCTTTCCCTGTCATGCCATTCGCCTCTCCTACCCAAGGCGGTTTTCTTCCCGGCTGGGATGCAGAAGCGATCTGGAGCTGACCTTCGCTGCCTGTCGCGGTGCAATCCGCAGGGATTCCTGACGGGCGATGTCGTATGGCGTGGCTACCATCTCCAGATCACCAGCGCTGTCGCAACGATCGACGGCCAGGGGGCCGCGAGCAACGCGAGGATAAGGGAACCTGCGACGCGTATATCTCGATTACGTTGGGGTATGCAGCTTATCGCCTGGCGTCATCGGTCGGCGGGACTGTAACCGCCATTCTCATCTCTCTCATGGAACCTAGTCCTTAAACGAGGGTCCCAGCTGGTAGGCGGTCTGGCGCGACCCTGCCGGGTACGGCTCTATCGGCACACGCGCGCCGACCGAGCCACCGTGCCGGTGTCTCGGCCCATCCGGGTCACGATCCTCGCGTGAGGCGGGCGCATCCGTCCGCCAGCAGACATCGGCGACGCCGATGGAATCCCCGGTAATGTCGGGGAAAGGGGCGCGCCGCCCCCTCTCCCCGCAACGCCAATCGTCCGGGCCGTGGCTCGTTCGGCTGCGCCTGCCTGCGCCCGCACCACCCCCAACGATTCCCGTTGCCCCCTCGCCCCCGGCTGTTCGCCACGAAGGCAGGGCCGTGAGGCCGAGTGGCCTTGCAGCCCATGCCCGACAGGAGACACAGTCATGCAGACCTTCGAACATCTCGACACCATTCGCCGCCTCAACGACGCAGCGCGACAAAACCCCGGACTTGCATCGATCGCCAACGTCACCCTGGGTTTTCAGTCGCTTGCCCAAACCGATCGCCTGGCTGCGCTGACGGCGATCGTGCGGTACTCGAAATTCAACGACGGCAATGACCCTTACGGCGAGCACGACTTCGGTGCGGTTTATCGCCTTGCCTCAGGTGCGTGGACCCAAGACCGGCCGAGCGATGCGCGCACCATTGTGCAGACCGTATTCTGGAAGGTGGATTGCTATGACGTAGATCTGATGTTCGGCAGCGAAGCGCCATGGGATACAACCGCCACGAAGCGTGTGCTGACGATCATGCTGGCGAGCGAATATTGACCGATCGGTGTCGCCTACCCTGCGGCAAGAATGCGCGGGCTGGGCGGCCGTTCGCAACATGTAGGCACGGCGATTTTGTTGAGAATTCGCGCTCAAGCGCGTAGGATCATACTAGGGAAGGATGACATGATGGCTACTATCGATCTCGATACACTGCGCGCGCGCATCCGCTCGATGGACTTCGAGCCGGGCACGCCGGAGCAGGTCGCCCTATGGCGCGAGGATTTTGCGGAATCGCGCGCGAACCTTGCGATTGAGGACATGCCCCTCGACGCCGAGGACGACGCGATGTTCGCGATGATGCTCGACGAAGGCGTGTCACCCGCGATGATGGTGACGCTGATCCACGGCCTGTACCAGCCGGGGGCAAATCAGCTCGCCGCCTGATCCTTGGCGAACGATCCCTACACCTATCCCGGCACTGATATTCTCCGGAACACGCTAGGGATCACTGACGACGCGGCTTTGAAAAAGGCCGAACAGCGCTTCACCGCCGTGCGCGGGATCGAGGTTGCACGTCTCACTTTTCCGGCAACACCCGACGGCTATCGGGCGCTCCACAAGCATCTGTTCCAGGATGTCTATGAGTGGGCCGGCCAGGATCGCAGCGTCGATACCGCAAAGGGTGGCGCACGCTTTGCGCACGCGCCCTATATTGCCAGCAGTCTTGACGCCGTCTTTCGCGATATGGCTGCGAAGACCGACTTTCGCGGACTTACCCGTGACGCGTTTTTCGACCGGTTGGGCAATCATATCAACGAGATCAACGCCGTTCATCCTTTTCGAGAGGGTAATGGTCGAACGATGCGGCATCATGCAGCGCAGATCGCGCGCGACGCAGGGCACCCGATCCGGATCGGGTCGATCGACAAAACGGCATGGATGGAGGCGTCACGCCACGGCTTCCTGACAGGGGATCATCGCGCCATGGCCGCGGTTCTCGCCGCTGCGGCGATCCGCCGCGACCTGGCACCCGAGGCGCGGATCGGGCCAGCCGGTATCGCCATGTTGCCGACGCGCGCGCCGCCCACCGAGCAGCGCTACCGCGTTACCCTCGGCAAGGCACGCGAGGAGTTGGAACGCTACCTGCCCGCTGCACGTCAGCAGGCGGCCGATCGCCTGCACGCGCTTGTCAGGGAAGAGGCGCCATCGGCAGCGATAGCGCATGCGCGCACCGAGCTTGCCTATGTCCGGCATCCCAAAGGCCCGGTGTATCAGTCGCACCTTTTGACCTATCTTGGGATACGGCAGGTCGACGCGGTCATCGGTCCCAAGCAGACGCCGCTCGAGCGCGTCCGCGAGATCGGCGCCGCGCTTGGCGTACAGATCAACGCCCAGCAGCCTTCGCAGCTGCAGCGCGCGGTACGCGCACTCGAACGACCGATTTTGCCGGAAGGCCATTCCCCCGGGCAAGAGCGGCTCGCCGCCTTGTTCCTAAAGAACGCGCCGGAGAAGAATCTTGCCGATCCGCGGCTCGCACCGGCACAGACGATCGTCGACGCGGCGATGCAGTCAGCGCGGGACCGCGGTGACAGTGCGCGCAGCGTGACCGCGCAAGGGGACGCCGCGCGCCAGCGTATCGCGGATAGTATCAGGACCGGTGGGACGCTCGACATGGATGTCGGCGGTCATGCTCAGGACAGCAAACCCTTGCCCCCTGCCCCCGACAAGGGGCGCAACCGCTGACGTGGTAGGGGCGGTTTCAATGCTCGTTGGCGTGCCGGTCTTCGGCTGGCGTGTAGTAGCGCGCGATATCCTCCGCGGTGAGCGCATGACCGGTCGATTCTTTGACCAGCGCGGCGATTTCGCCATCGGTCTTGCCGGCGTCGCGCAGCTGCTCGATCTCGTCGCTGACCATATTAACGAAGGCGGGCACCGGGAACCGTTCCTCGCCCAGACCTAGCGCATCGCGCATGTGCTTTTGCGCCCGCAAGGCTTCGGGAAGCGTGAACGCGATATCATCGGCCATCGAGCGCGCCTTTCATGAAAGCTGTAAAATAGCCGGGGGGGCATTGGCCCCCCCGACATCGTAAGGCTTATGCGGTGACCGCTTCCGCCTTCGCGTTCACGCTCGACGTGGCCATCGCCGTCAACTTGTCGTCGGTCGCATATTCCTCATCAAGCGTCTCTTTCAGGATCGCTGCGATATCGGCGCGGCCGAGCTGGTTCGCCCAGGCGATCAGCGTACCGTACCGCGTGATCTCGTAATGCTCGACCGCCTGCGCCGACGCGATCAGCGCGGCGTCGAGCACCGCCTTGTCCTCGATCTCGCCGGCGACTTCGTTGGCTTCCTTGATGATGCCGTCGATCGCCGGGCAGGTCACTGCCTTGGCTTTCTCGCCGAGCAGCTCGAAGATGCTCTCAAGACGCGTGATCTGCCCTTCCGTCTCACGCAGATGGGTTTCGAAACCCTGCTTCAGGGCTGGCGCCGTCGCCTTGTCGACCATCTTCGGCAACGCCTTCGTGATCTGGTTTTCTGCATAATAGACGTCCTGGAGCTGGTGCAGGAACAGGTCGTCGAACGTCACGATATCTTTGGAAAACAGGCCCATGATAGTGTCCTCGCTGAGCGGATAGCCGCGTAGCAAACTGCTCCGGCACCGTCGCAACGCGCCGGCTTCAGGGTAAGTTTCGTTCGGTTTGGCGCTGCCTCCGCGGACTATAGATTTGCCTGTTCGTCGACTGGCAGCTCTGCGCCGGGACCATAATAGAGCTTGGCGCAGTCGTCGCGAAGGCACCCTCCCTCGATGACGATATCGTCGCGGTAGGCGTCGCCGATGAACGCCAGCGTATCGACGTGCTGCGCTTCGAAATACATCTCATGAACATCGTCGCGGCCCGCCCCGTAAACGACGCGGCCGACCTTCGACCAGATCGACGCCATCGTGCACATGCCGCAAGGCTGAAGCGTGGAGTACAGGGTCGCGCCGCGCAGTTCCAATTCCCCGGTGCTTTCACAGGCCCGCCGGATCGCCATCATCTCGGCATGTGCGGTCGCGTCCGGCAATTCCTTCGTCTGATTGCGCTCACCCGCGATAACCTTGCCCTCGAGCACGATCACGCACCCCAGCGGCGAGGTCGAGGGATCGGATCCCTTCGATCGAGCGATCGCGATCGCTTCACGCATCCAGCGTTCGTCATCTGGCGTCATCGTCTCGGCTCCCTGTTATGGGCGGACAACGCGTAGCGGACACAATGGATCGTTCGGCGCGGTCTTCTTCGACTGCCGAGGATAGCCGGCCGCTACCGCTCCTTGCTGCGCGTCGGGAAGACAGGCCCCCGGACGGTCATCTTGGCAGGATCATAGGGTTTCTGCAGGCCAACGATATCGTCATAGGATCCGCGCAGCCAGGTATCGATGTCGGCAGGATCCAGGATCGTGATCATGGCTTTCGGGTGGATCGGCGCCACCAGCGTATTGGGATCGCACGTCACCATCGTGAACCCGTTCCCTTCCGCGGTATGCTGCCAAAACCCGGCAACCGCGAACACGGGCTGATCGACCACGCTGAACCACATTTCGCCTTTGAGCGGCGGTTTGCCGTCACCCAGGTCATGCTTGTCGGGCGTGAATTCGCAGAATTCGGTCAACGGCACGAGGCAACGGTTCTCAGGCTTCTCCGCCAGTTTACGCCACTGCGGAAGGGCCAGGTTACGCACGTTGGTCATTGGCCATGGGGCTTTTCCGCCCAGCACGTCCCACGACATCACATCCCAGGCACGCTCGCCGTCCTGTTCCCGCACCACATAATTGCGGCTCTTGGGGCGAAGCTCACGGGGATCGAACCGGTTGTCGCGCGGTCGCTCGCTGAAGATCTTTGTAGCAGACTCCCAATGGGTTTCGGGTTCACCGAGCATGCGAGCGCGATTGCACACGGCCGTTGCCTTAATTGTCTATGGCGTGATCGCGGATCGCCGCTGCGATCCGCGTCAGCAGTTCGAGAATGCGTTCGTCGGTCTCACTTTCGGAGAACGCCTCGACGATCTGTGCCGCCTGTTCGAGATCGCTATTTTGCTCGCTCATCGTGTCACGATGCCCGAGCGTGGATCGCGCGGCAATGACATGGGTCGCATAGTCCCGCGACACGGTTCGCCAGCGAGACCCCGGCGGTGAGGCTTTCGAGGCCAAGTTCCCTGCGCAGGGCATGCGGACATGGCTTCGAACGGCTTGCCGTCGGGAGAGTATTGGGTGGACACAACGCTCGTCTGACGTTCAAATGCCGGCGACTTAAGGAGGTGCTCCACGTGGCACACCTTAATCGCCATCATGCCATTGGGACGGACGCGGTCACGAGGCGGCGCGTTCATGTCCAACTGGATGGAGAACCATAATGGCCGACGACAAAAGCAAAACCGACGGGCGTGATCGCAGCCGTGTCTCGGGTAGCGAAACGTATGAGGTCGCGTATTTCGCCGAAAAACACGGATTGACCGCGCAGCGGGCGCGCGACCTGATTGCCGACGTTGGCAACGATCGTGAGAAGCTCGATGCTGCCGCGGGCAAGCTCAATGGTGGGCGCGGTAAAGCCTGAATGATATCGGGGGGGCCGGTTCCCTTTGCGGGAAACGGGGTGGAACCGCCTGTGCCGCACAACGGGGCCCCCCTATCGTAAACTGGCTATGGATCAGGCGCGCCGTATCCCGGCGTTGCCATAGAAACGATCTAAGCAGCCTCCCATCTAACGGCTCATGACCAATAGCATTCTTCATATCGGGCTGATGGAAGACGGCGAGATTGAACTCGATCTGGCTGCCCTGGAACTCGCAGCGCTCGATCACCCCGGTGTCGATCTCGATGAATATATCGACGAGCTCACGGACATAGAAATAGCCCTGCGCGCGGCTGACGGCGACGCGGTGAGCAGCATCGCTCAGGCACAGGCCCTGAGCAGCGTGATGGTGGAAGAGTTCGGGTTCTCCGGCGACCGCACGCACTACGACGATCCCCAGAATGCGGACCTGATCGCTGTCGTAGATCGTCGGCTCGGCCTGCCGATCAGTCTTTCGATCCTCTATGTGGCGATGGCACGCCGCCTTGGTTGGTCGGCGATGCCGCTCAATACCCCCGGCCACGTCCTGGTCCGCCTCGGCGACGCATCGGATGCGCTGATCATCGATCCCTTCAACGATGGTCGCATCGTTGCCCCTGAGCAGGTGCAAGCCCTGTTGGAGCAGATGACGGGCCAAGCCCGGTTTTCCGACGGGATGCTCCCCCTGTCGAACCGATCGGCGCTCGTCCGCCTGCTGCTCAATCAGGCGACCCGTGCCGAGCAGGCTGGCGATCCCGCACGCGCGCTGATCCTATATGACCGCATGACGATCGTGGCGCCTACGCATGCCCATGGTTGGTGGGAGCGCGCCAGACTTCAGCTGGTCGCAGGCGATGTGGCCGGCGCCCGCAGCAGCCTCAGTGCAATGCTGGAAATTACCCGGGACGACGATCTGCGCCTGCAGGTATCCGCAGCGCTCGATGCCCTTCCCCGGCCAACGCCGTCTTGAACGTCGCGGTGGAATGGCTCTCGCCGTAACGCCTTATCCGAAGCGCATCCACCGTCGCTCATGCCAGGCCCGGGACTGAACCGCGTCTCCGAAACGCCAGAACCGGGTCTCGCGTGTGTGGGGACCTGCGCGGACGAGCGTCCAGCACTCACCCGTCGGCAGCTCGACGATGCGGTGAATGTGCGCAGCGTCGACATGGTAGGTTTCGCCAGGGAGTCGGTGAACCAGTTCGCTGTGCCAACCGCCGTTTGGATCCAGGTGGAACACCTCTTCGACATAGCCGCCATCAAGGATCTCGGTGTCGAAGCTCCAGGGGTGATCATGCGGGCTGGCGTGCGGCTCTTCCATCTTGAACCGGTGCAGTGCGCGTCCGTCATCCAGATGGTATTTGGTAAACGCCCGCGACATGCGTTCGACGCTGACGATCCGCGTGCCGTCGGGAACGCGAGCAATGGCTGCGCGCGGTAGTCGCATACTCACGGTTCAGACACCTCTTCATAACAGCCGGCGCGCCGCAGCTGGCGGACGATCCCGTTGAACGCCGCGGTCACACCCTATGCCCTGCCGATCTCGTTCTCCTGCCTGGCTGCGTCCCAATAAAGTTCGAGTGGCCAGCGTTCCGGGCAGTGCGGCAGCAGACAGCGGAGCGCCAACCGGATCTCGACGACGTCGACGCGGGCGTCCGAGCAGCGCGCCACGCCGCTACGCAAGATATGCACCGATAGCGCGATGACAACGCGTTGATGACGGACGAGCTTGGCCATCAATGAAAGTCGTGAGATTTGAACTTCACAACGGCTTCCGGATCCATGCCGTCCGCATGGGGCGGCCAGTAAGCGTTGCGAGGGGCAGGGCTCCAGCCCTTGTCCCCGCGGTCGGGGGAGCCGGCATGCTTCGCGCCGTCACCGCGGCCGGTCCGGTGCGGGAACGACATCTCGCCGACCCGGTGCAACAGATCGCCGTGGTCGATGATCCGGTCGCAGATGACGTGGATGACCTCACCTTCCTTCTGCACCCTGCCCTTCATGCCGATCATCGACGCGGACATGACGGTACGGCGTTGGCGCTCGAACCGATCGGGCCACAGGATGCCGTTGGCGATTCCCGTCTCGTCTTCGATCGTGATGAACAGCACGCCCTTGGCAGAGCCGGGCTTCTGGCGGACGAGGATGATGCCGGCGACCTCGACATGCCGTCCGTCGCGGATAGTCGCGAGGTCCGCGCATTTGGTGACACCACGTCGCGCCAATTCATCACGGACGAAGGTCAGCGGATGCGCGCGCAGCGAGAGTTGCAGCGCGCGGTAGTCCTCGATCACCTCACGACCGTCGGTCAGCGGCCGCAGTTCGACATCCGGCTCAATCCCCTCCGCGCTGACCGCCTGATCCGCGCGGTCGGCTGCAGCGAATAGCGGCAGCGGCGCTTCGCCGAGCCCCCTCACCTTCCACAAGCCCTGCCGACGATCGGCACCAAAGCTATGAAAGGCATCGCCGTCCGCTAGCTTCTCGATCGCCGCGCGCTGCACGCCCGATCGCCGCCACACGTCTTCCACGCTCTCGAACGCGGTCAACTCGCGGGCACCGACGATCTTGGCGCCATCCGCGTTGGACAGCCCGCGGATCTGCCGAAGTCCCAATCGTACGGCGAGGTACCGCCCGCCATACGGCTCCAGCGTGCAGTCCCAGCGGCTTGCGTTGACGCAAGGAGGTCGCACCACGACGCCATGCTCGCGCGCATCGCGCACGATCTGGGCAGGCGCATAGAAGCCCATCGGCTGCGCGTTCATCAGGCTCGCGCAGAACACGTCGGGGTGATGATGCTTCATCCACGATGATGCGTAGGAGATCTTGGCGAACGAGGCGGCGTGGCTCTCGGGGAAGCCGTAAGAGCCAAAGCCCTCGAGCTGGCGGAAGGTGCGCTCGGCAAACTCACGCGGATAGCCGCGCTCGACCATGCCCCCGATGAGCTTTTCGCTGAAGTGCGATACGCCGCCCGTGAATTTGAACGTCGCCATCGCCCGGCGCAGCTGATCGGCTTCGGCCGGCGCGAACCCAGCACCGACGATCGCGACCTTCATGGCCTGTTCCTGGAACAGCGGCACGCCGAGCGTCTTTTCCAGCACCGCGCGTAGCTCTGGCCGCGGGTATTCCGGTTTTTCCAGCCCTTCGCGCCGGCGTAGATACGGATGGACCATGTCGCCCTGGATCGGTCCTGGCCGTACGATCGCGACCTGAATGACGAGGTCGTAGAAGCGCCGTGGCTTCATGCGCGGCAGCATGCTCATCTGCGCACGGCTCTCGATCTGGAACGTGCCGAGCGTGTCGGCCTTCGAGATCATCGCATAGACGTCCGGATCGTCGTCCTGCAGGTCGGCTAGGCCGACGCGCAGCCCCTTGTCCGCCTCGAGCATGTTGAAGGCGCGGTTCATGCAGCCGAGCATGCCGAGACCCAGCACGTCGACCTTAATGAACTTCAGCGCATCGATGTCGTCCTTGTCCCATTCGATGATCTGGCGATCTTCCATCGCGGCGGGCTCGATCGGCACCAGATCGTCGAGACGGTCATGGGTGAGGACGAAGCCGCCCGGATGCTGGCTCATGTGGCGCGGTACGCCGATCAGCTTGCGGGCAAGCTCGAGCGTGAGGCGCAGGCGACGATCGCCGATGTCGAGGTTCAATTCGTTGACCTGCTTTTCGCCGACGCCTTCGGCCGACCAGCCCCACACCTGGCCGGCCAACGACGAGGTCAGATCCTCCGGCAGGCCGAGCGCCTTGCCGACGTCGCGCACCGCACCGCGGGCGCGGTAGCGTGTAACGACCGCAGTCAACGCCGAGTGGTTGCGGCCGTAGGTCTCGTAGATCCACTGGATGATCTCTTCACGGCGCTCATGCTCGAAGTCGACGTCGATATCGGGCGGCTCGCGGCGCTCGCCGCTGACGAAGCGCTCGAACAGTAACTCGTGCTTGATCGGGTCGATCGAGGTGACGCCCAGCACGAAGCAGACGCAGGAATTGGCGGCCGAGCCACGGCCCTGGCACAGGATCCCGCGCCGACGGGCTTCGCGGACGATCGCGTAGACGGTCAGGAAATACGGCGCATAGCCGAGCTCGCCGATCAGCCGCATCTCGTGGGCGATCTGCTCGGTATAGGCAGCCGGCACCGTACCGTTGAACATCGTGTCGACGGCGTCTTCCGCCAGCTTCTGCAGAGCCTCTTGCGCGGTCAGCCCATCAATCAGTCCCTCATGCGGATACTGGTAGGCCAGTTCGCCCAGATCGAAGGTGCACAGACGAGCGATATCGGTGCTCGCGCGCAGCGCATCGGGATACGCCTTGAACCGCCGGACCATCTCGTCGGGGGATTTGAGCGCCCGATCGGCGTTGACCTCACGCCGGTAGCCGAGTTCGTCGACGGTGCATTTCTCACGCACGGCCGTCACGACGTCCTGCAGTAGCCGTGCTTCCGGCGCATGGTAGAGGACATCACCCGTCACCACCGCACGAACGCCAGCGCCGCCCGCCTGCCGCGCCAACGCGTCGATCCGCACGGCATCGTCCGGCCGGCGCCGCTGGAACAATGCCATATACCCGCGACGACCATAGACCGTCTTCAAGTCGGCGAGCGCTGCCAGATTATCCTCGTCCGGCTCAACCGGCAGCAGGATGGCGATCATGCCCTCCGACCAGGGTTCGAGGTCATGCCAGTGGAGGAGGCATCCCCCCTTCCCCGCCCGCTTCTTGCCCACTGTCAGCAGGCGCGTCAGGCGCGACCAAGCGGGGCGGTTGGTCGGGTAGAGCAGCAACTGCCGGCCACAGGATAGATTGACGCGTGTGCCGGCGATCGAGCGAACGCCCGTCGCCTTCTGCGCTTCCCATGCGCGCACCACACCCGCGACGGTGCCGATGTCGCTGACCCCGATCGAGGGATAGCCAAGCAGTGCCGCAGCCGCGAACAGCTCCTCGGGGCTCGATGCACCGCGTAGCAGCGAGAAATGGGTGAGGACCTGGAGCTCGATATAGTCGGTCATGCGAACACGCCGTGCATCCACCAGCTGAGATCGCCGGTGTCCTCGACGAACCCGTCGCCACGTCGGAACACCCAGTAGCGACCGCCTGTATCGTCCTCGACGCGGTAATAGTCGCGTACCGCCCACACTTCCGCGTCACGGCGCCACCACTCACCGTGGATTCGCTCGGGGCCGTCGCCGGCAACCACCTTGTGCGGCCGACCGCGCCACTCGAACCGCCGAGGCGGCTGATCCGGCATCAGCGCTATGACACCCCATAGCGGTTCGGGCCTGGCCAACAGGCGCGTCGGTCGTCGCCATTTCGGCCAGCCCGTAGGCGCTACCACCGGATCGGCCCGCATGACGGCGCGCTCGGGTACGTGGCTTTCAACAGGGGCGATCCGGAACACGGCGTTAGCGCCGATACGGCCGGCAACGACGTCGACGAGACGGGCCGGATCACGCACGAGCACCTCACCGGCGAGAACCGCGCCGAGATCGACCGCGTCGAGCGGCTCGGTATGTGGCGCCGCCAGATAGAATTGCTCGAGCCCCAGGCCTGGATCGATCCGTTCGATCCTGAGCTTCATGAGCCGCAGCAGGTGCGATACCTCACGCGTCGGGCGTGAGGTGCCGACGGCTACGACTTGTTCGGTACCGTCGACGCGCAAGCCACCGAGGCGCAGTGATCGTACGCCAAGCCCCTTCGCGCGCAGCAGCTCGGCCATGTCGCCGAGCAGATCCTCCATCACCTGGCCGATCGCGTCTGCGGTGACGATCGGTTCGAGCAGCCGGCGCTCGACGATCGGCATGAGCTCGTCGGTACGCGGCGTGATCGGTTCGGCAACCGCGCCGAGGGCCTGATCGAGCCGCGTGATCGCAGCCAGTCCGAGCCGGCGTGCCAAAGGCCCACGTGCGACGGGCAGGAGATCGGCGACGCGTTCGAAGCCGAACTTGCGGGCGGCAGTGAGCGCGGTGCCTGCTAAGCGCAAGGCAGCGATTGGCAGACCGCTGAGCGCGTCCACCGTCCGCCCCGGCGGGACGATCGCGATGTCGGCCGATCCGAACCGGGCAATAGCGTGTGCCGCGCCCGGTGTGTCTGCAACCGCCACGCGCGCGGTGAACCCGGCACGCTGGCAAAACGCGCGCAGACGCCGGCAGAACCGTTCTTCCCCGCCATGGAGATGCGCGCAGCCGGTCAGGTCGAGCCACAGCCCGTCGGGCGGTGTGGCTGCGGCGATCGGCGACCAGCGGCGCACCGCGCGTAGCGCCAGCTGGTCGAGCAACGCGGCATCCGCCTCGGTCTCGGACGGTCGAATGTCGAGATCGGACACCAGCGCGCGCGCATGGGTCGCGGCCATGCCGATCGTGATCCCCAACGAGGCCGCGCCATCGCAGGCGGCCACCACCTCTTCGCGCCGGCCAACCTTGCCGACGAGCGCAAGCGGCGCCCGGTGAAACGCGGCAACGGTCGCCGCGACCCTGTCGTGACTGTCCGCTGGCGCTGGTCCGTGGAACGGATGGTTCGCCGCTTCCGATCGTCGGCCAAGTTCACGCATGGGTGGTTTCGCATGCGCGGGCAGCGCTGCGATCTCACCTTCCACATCCTGCCTGGTTGGCATGTCGGCACGAGCCCACCGCGCACCCGGCCGCCACCCGCCGCCCCGCGGTACCGAACACGCACCGGGATCGTCGTCGACGGGAAGCTGAAGGGCTGGCCGCTCAGGCGGCCGCGTAGCGTGCCGGTCCAGCCGTCTCA
>Ga0265797_10007246_pt1 | contig 15288 bp, 21 predicted proteins | sample P2T30metagenome_FD_192433 | JGI IMG/M metagenome (GOLD analysis project Ga0265797, IMG submission 192433) | Plant litter microbial communities from East Loma Ridge, Irvine, California - P2 T30 | ecosystem: Environmental > Terrestrial > Plant litter > Unclassified | place: USA: California... | reverse complement strand
AGTGGAGCAAAGGCATATAAAGCCATCTTGAGTCGCCTCGTAGATCACCACCACGATCAAACATCTCCTTCGCTTCCTACCACAAGCAACTCATATTCAAGATGGTCTCTTTCACCTCCCTCGTCACCGCTGCTATTGCGGCCACTGGCGTTTTCGCTGCTCCCGCCACTGATGTAGCTGCTCGTTCGCCTAGTGACCTTGTTGCCCGCCAGAGCACTCCCAACGCCGAGGGAACTCACAACGGCTGCTGTAAGTCGGATCATGAAGTAATATGTTGAGCATAGTTGATCATGTGTCTAGTCTACTCTTGGTGGACCGATGGTGGCTCCCGCGTCACCTACACCAACGGTGCTGGCGGAAGCTACAGCGTCAACTGGGGAAGCGGTGGCAACTTCGTCGGTGGAAAGGGATGGAACCCTGGATCTGCCCGGTATGTCGACTCAAACAGCTGCATGCTTGATGTGACACCTTTGCTGACCTTGTATTAGTACCATCACCTACTCGGGTACCTACAACCCCAATGGCAACTCCTACCTTGCCATCTACGGCTGGACTCGCAACCCGCTCGTCGAGTACTACGTCGTTGAGAACTTCGGGTGAGCAATGTCCCTGTACGGACTGCATGAGAGACATACACTAACATCACAAAGAACTTACGACCCATCTTCCCAAGCCTCGAACAAGGGTACACTGACCGCCGACGGCTCTTCCTACAAGATCGCTCAGTCGACCCGTACCAACCAGCCATCCATCGATGGAACTAGGACCTTTCAGCAGTACTGGTCTGTTCGCCAGAACAAGCGTTCGAGCGGATCCGTCAACATGAAGACTCACTTTGACGCCTGGGCCAGCAAGGGCATGACCCTTGGTAGCCACTACTACCAGATCGTCGCCACTGAGGGTTACTTCTCCACTGGCTCCGCGTCCATCACCGTCAACTGCCCGTAAGCTTTCCATCGTGGAAAGACTCAACTTCCTGAGGCGGTGACGCAGATGCTGTGATGGTGCAAGGGTGTGAAGATGCCAAACGTCGTTCACTTCGCTGGCGACTTCTTTACTGTAAATATTATCTTACGCTGGCTTGCTAGCACGAAAATGTCAAACTTTTGCCATTCCACATACCAATTCACGTCGCTGTCATTCACTGGTGCTAACCCCACGCGCACGACATACTAAAGCAATGGGCGAGACAGTACTGACTTTCTCGTATACATTTTCCGAATATTAGACTTAACAATGTGCGTCCGCCACTGCATACAATACTCATGCGGGGATACGCTGCTTTGCCCTACACACACTTTCACGTTATGTTCACGAGCCCAAAGTCCCCCCATACAACGTCAATGCAACAAGGTCGTTAACGATATTGATACTGAAAGTAAGGAACTGTGTCCAGACTGTTAGGCGCGGGGAACACGAACGTAAAAGCAAGGAAGACAGTAAAGGCAAGAAGTTGTGGGACGATCGTTGGCCTGGCGGCTCGAAATGGTCTGGCTACGCCGGCGATAGAGGAATAGATAGTTTTCGCGACGATGTACCGCAGTAGGTGAGAGACTAGATCTTAAGTCAAGCTATCAATACCAGGAATCGGTGATGATGTGATAGACATCGAAGAGCACATCATAGCCATGTTACCTTTTCCACTCACCTTTACTTCATCACCCGAGCTCTTGAAGGCTAGCAGGCGCGCTAAGAGCCCCGCCCACATCAGCGCTCATATACACCATCCTCCTAACACCGATCCAGTCTGACATTAGGTACTCTCAGATTCACGCTTCATACTCCAACTGGCGCTGCCGCTCCTCCTCAGTTATCCCAACACTCTTCCCAGAACCTACCCTGCTAGGTCTCTACCAGCGCTGGGTGGTTATACAGGGTAATATTCGTGATCCAACATCTTCCTCCAAGTCGTCTCGCAATGACAAACGCCCAGAACAATCCTCAAAAGCCTTCCAATTGCTACACTCTAGCAGAGCTTCATCAAGAGATCGCAAAAGACGAGGAATGGCGAACAAAGTTTTGCTATCTACCGACAGTTACCAAGGAAGGCCGCGGATTTTATTCTGATGCAGAGCTACTGATCGGGGTTTCTAAACACGATGAAGAAACCCGCGTGTACGCTGAATTGTACCTCGCAACGAGTGGCCTCTACAATTTGGTAGCCATCAAGCTCCCTAATGACAGTATAGGAACGCGCCAACAACAAAGAGGGGAAGCAGTACCGAAGCTGCAGCACATCAAGTTCCTTGAGCCTTTCGACCGGCTCAGTGACGTTGGTAGCCGCCACTGGTGCCAGGAACTACGTTTCTTGGTCTCGTACTATGGCCTTGAACAGCAAGCGATTGACCGCTGTGTCTTCAAGAAAGATGGTCTAGAAGCGTTGAAGCGGGCATGCATACACATCGCAGACGAGGCTATTTTATGGAATGAAAAGCCACTTCGGCCGCTTCTCATCATTCCAACAACTACTCATGACACGAAAACCACAACTCAGCTAAGCACCCAAGAAGACTATGACGATGAGGAGACATACTTCAAGCAAGAGGAGTCACCGATGGAGCTGGGGAAAGTGTTTGAGAACGACCAAGCGTGTGCTTTCAGTACTACGGTACATCGAGATGGCAATAACTCTGCAAGCCGATTTCCGAAGACAATGCACAGTCACCCTAACACAAATTCGCTACTCGGACGTGTACTAGCGGGGCCCACATCTGCACACAAACCTAAGAGGAAAAGGCTTCCGAAGAAACAGGCCACAAGCGAAGACGAAGAGCAGGAAGATGAAGACTCAGAATTGATGGTAAGTCGCGTGATTGGGAGCTGAAGACACCAAACTGACCTCAAATTTAGTTCAATCGCTCCAAGCGCATCGTACGAGACAGGGTACGACTTCAGATCGAGAGCCTGGAAAGAGAAGAAAATGGCGCCCAAGAGACATTGAGTGCGCAGATGATGTCCTTCAACGAAGCCCTGAAGTCAGTCTGTACTTACGAGAAGGCCTTGATGGATGCCAAGGCAAAGGCACAGGTCGAGCAGGCAGCAAAGACGGCTGCGGAGACAAAGTTGGAGAAGGTGCGCGGTGAATTGACCGAGAAGAGGGTGTTTGAAAAGGGCTTTGACTCTTTCCACACTTAGACTACCTCAAGTATGGGAAAAGCATGCGTTGTTTATTTGGGCTTCTGGATGAGATGGAGTTATGGTCCTGGCTCTGGTTCTGGTTCTGGTCATTGTTAATGCGGTTCACAACGGGCTGCGAGGATGTTAATCCATTGTGACCAAGAAGTCTCCACTCAACCAACTTATAGGTATTGAATACTACAGCCAACTAGAAGGATTATCTTCCATATGAACCAACCTACATTATGATTGCGCGGCGATATCAGTGTAGAGCGGCATCGTACCCGGAGTCAACCTCAGCGCTTCTTCGATAATTGACAAAGCGAGATCGATCTGCTCCTCCGTAACCGTGATCGGAGGCGCTATCCGGAACACTCCACCAAACGATGCCATCGTGGCTAGCTGAGCCCACAAGCCCATCTCTGCAATCTTTGTTGACACTGCGGCTCCTACTTCCGGGGCACCGACCTTTGTCTTTCTGTCGCCAACAATCTCCATTCCAGCCATCAGACCGCGACCACGAACGTCCCCAATGCAACCGTAGCGTGACTGCAATTGCCTGAGTCCTGCTTGGAGCTTGACACCGAGCCTCTTGGAACGAGCGCAGAGCTCGTCTCTCATGACGATCTCGAGAACCTTGTCGCCCACAGCAGCTGGAAGGGGATCGTTGATATGGGTAGTGTAGAACAAGAAACCGTTGTCTTTGGCATGCTGGGCGATGGGGTTCGAAGTTAAGACAGCACTGAGCGGTATGCCATTTCCAAGCGTCTTGCTGAGTGTCACGATATCCGGTACTACGCTTTCGTCCTCGGGGTGGTGTGTGAATGCGAACATATCGCCAGCTCTGCCAAGTGCTGTCTGTGCTTCATCAACAATGAGAAGCATGCCTCGAGCGGTACAGTGGTCCTTCAAGGCCTTCAGATATCCAGGGGGAAGCTCCAGCATACCGCCACTCGATAGGATCGGCTCAACGATAGCCGCTGCGAGTGAGCCGCAGGACTGTTTGTCTACAAGATCGAAACCGTAGTCCAACTCAGTCTTCCAATCATGCGTACCATCAGCGTGTCTGAAGATCGATCGATAGGAGTTTGGGGTCGGCAGTGCTAGGTTCTAATGTAGGTTTACAAGGTCAGTGCACGTCTCACATGCAGTTAAGGCAGATACGCTTACCCCAATCATGTTTGGACCGTAACCTGAACGTCCAGCGTGATACTGCGCACCGAGCGATCCGCCTGTCATGCCGTGCCATGAGGCAGCCAGACCAACAATCTCCCATTTGCCAGTGTAGAATTTGGCCAGCCGGATCGCGGCTTCGTTCGCTTCGCCGCCCGTACTGAGAAAGAAAGCTTTGTCGAGCCCAGCCGGCGCAACGCCAGTTAACCGTTTCGCAAGATTGATGACTGGGGGACTGATCATCCCACTGAAAAGATGATCGAGATGTTGCGCATGATCCGCGATCACTTTCACGACCTCAGGATGGCCATGCCCGATCAGAGTGCTCATCTGTCCAGAGGTAAACTAAATAAAACAATTAGCATTGTATACTTGGTACATTCCCGAGCTTGAAGCCACTAACGTCCATCATTCGGTGACCCGATGCTGTCTGCACGTTGATGCCATCGGTAGAGGTGATTATCTCAGGATGGAATGCGGTCCCGTATGTGAGCAGATTGTCGTCCGCATCGCGCTGCAATCGCGTAATGTCGGCGTCTGCGTATGGAAGAGGCATGATAGTGTCTATCTCGCTGCAGCTGTACTAGTCGATGGGAAAGATGATGTTTGGCGTTGCTTGTGTTCCCCATATTGCTGAATAGCTGGGGACTGGTTATATAGACAGTCTTGTATGCAGTCCCAGGCGCCATCCCACGGAACGATACGCACGAAGACGCATTGCTGTGTTTTCCGACGGAGACGCTGGAAGCATCAGAGCAGATACACGTGACCGCATCCCGTCGGAAAGAAGGTGCAGCCATGGAGGTGGCAGGGGATGATAGCGATAAGCATTGAGCTAACTACGGCTGGCGCTTGAGCCACGATTACGACGCGAAACCCGAGAACGCGACCGCGACCGCGCAACTTCGGGAAAACTGCAATGTGCACTTCTACAGCTCAACAGCCGCGCACGCTGCATCAATACACCGAACCCCAAACTCCATGATCTTCATACCACTCACATTCTCAGCCCGAGCTATAGTTACTCTCGACCCACCCACCATCAATGGACCATGACGCTTTTGTAACGTGCGCGGCCTCATCGCCCAGCAGGAAAGCAACCGATCCGGCTATCTCCCATGTTTCTGGAAGCTCACGGTTCAAGATACATGGAATGTTGTCTTTATTCAGATGGAATTCACCAGCAGCTGAGTTGAAAGGCCTAAGTATCGGAAGTCAGCGAATGTGTCACGATCAATCTGTACAGAACAGAACCTACTTCGTCATCATTTCTGTGTTGAAGCATCCGCTGCCTACAGTTAGCTCAGGTCGTCTTCAGACATCCAAGTCACTTACGGGCACAGCGCGTTGACCCTGATTCGCCTCGACGCCCCTTCAAAAGCTGCAACTTTCGTGAGACCAATGAGCGCGTGCTTGGCGGCGACGTATGCTTCAGGGTGGAGATGCAAAGTCAGCGTGTGTTTCGTATGCATTTGGAAAACCTCGGTATTTACCCGATGTGCCAGGCGTTCCGTAGTGGCTCGCGATGCTTCCAACATTGACGATTGAGCCACCGTCCTTGATGACCTTCATTTCTTCTTTCAAGCAATGGAAAGTACCAACAACGTTTACGTTGAGCAGCCTAGCGAAGTATTCTGGGTCGAGGTCGGTTATAGGGAAGATCTCGCGTTGCTCCACCGCTAGACGACTCGATCAGAAACACATACAGTATCCAGAAGGCTAATTGAGCTCACCAGCGACGTTTGCGGCTCCATCAAGCTTTCCGAATTTAGCTACAGTCTCCTCGATCCAAGACCGAACACTGTCTAAGTTGGCGATATCTACGACGCACGTCCAGTACCGGTCCTTGGCGTCTGGAAGCTCAGCGTCAATCTCTTTGGTGGCTTTGGACAGATTGTCAACCGACGTTGCCTACAGTTTAGTGTACAAAGTCAGCACACGTCTCGTATGTATCTGTTACATGAACATTACTCACACACATAGAGACTGTGGCACCTCGTATCAGCAAGTACTTGCTAACAGCAAGGCCCAGTCCACGGCTGGCGCCAGTAACAGCGATAACCCTACCCAAGAAAGGGAGGGTATTGACAGCATATGGGAGAGTCTTAGCGGTGCCGTTCATATCGATAAGCCAGGATATGAGAGATATCAGGTAACATCAGTGCGACAGCGATGTGCCGCTCATATATCTCACGGTTCAACAGCCATATGCAAACCCTCGTTCATGGCTGCGAGCCACGAGTCACCAGCACAACCACGCCGCATGTTCATATGCCGAACTCCTGACTAGGTTCCCACATGGGATACTACGACCCGTTTAGAGTCTCAGCACTAGAGATCCTTCAGTGGGGCGCGGAGTTGTGTGCCGCTCGTGGCTGCTCATTTGGGATGTCCCCGGAACTAGCGCGATCCATCTGGCATTGCCGCCGGGCGCCAGCTCCACAGACAATCAATCGCACGATCATATCGTCTAAACAAATGCTCCTCAAGATTCATTCGTTTGGTACTCGTCTGCTCCTCTCACATACAATTCATGCAATTGTCGACGGTAGAACAATGTGCAGTCAAATTCCTTTCATCCATACCCGAGGGCAGATGATGTCGCAGACATTGTTGATAGAACGAGCGATGCCGGATATGAGATAAGATGATCTCACCAGCTTCATGGATGCGAGTTCGCCCTGCAGATACCTACCGGAAACGAACCATGCGAAATGCGGTTACCAGTACCTAGATTTGTTGACAGTGGTAACCAGTCCAGCGGTGCCATGCGATAATCAGGCGCAGGTAGGATTTGTGATTGGCTTGATCAGTTCGGAGGTTATAAGCATGCGCCTCTCGCCTCGACTGTCACCCTGCGTATCTCAACCTGCGCTCGCTTTCTAGTTTGGCGAGGATGAGTGCGACGTCAGTCTACATGGCGGTACCACCGCCTGGCCAAATCAGACATACAGTCAACCCTCCGAGCCTTCATAGAGAACTCGCCGCCGTTGGAGTCTCGACAACGATGATTGCTCTGGTAGCCGTGATCCTACAGCTCTTTACACGAGCGTATGTCACCAAACTGGGTGTCCGTCTCAACGATTGTGGGTCTCCCCAATGGTCTACGAATCTTGAAAAAAAGTGATTGTGCTAACTCTCGGTGTTCAGATATAGTAGCGTGTGCAATGGTTTGCAGCCTTGCGCTGCTGGGGTGCAATTTTCCGCGTATGTCCAATCGCCGTCACTCTCCTTTGCAAGGCTAATTGTAACGCAGACATGAAGTCCGGCTTAGGCTACCATATGTGGGAAGTCAAAACAGACGAGTACATGGTTCCTTTCCAAAAGGCAGGTATACTCGTTGCAACATTCCGGCTGCGACACTAACGAAACGCGCAGTGGACATTGGTCGGCACGACCCTATACGCTACCAGCATCGCATTCTCAAAACTTTCGATACTGCTGTTCTATCTACGCCTTTCGCCACAAGTATGGTTCCGCACACTGGTTTGGATCCTCGTAGCGGTGGTGGTGATTTACGCCACTGTATACGATCTCGTCAGTATCTTCGGCTGCAGGCCAATAGCTGCGACATGGGATCTCAGACTTGTACCTGGGGCTACATGCCTTGATCAGTTGACCAAGTACATGGCGCTCTCCGTCCTGAACATCATAATAGATGTCTTGACACTGATACTTCCGATACCCATAGTAGTAAGACTACAAATGCCGCGGAGACAAAAGATCACTGTATGCGCTATCTTCGCGACCGGTGGATTGTAAGTCAACCCAGTCATTAGGAAAATTTGTACTGACCGTACGCGTAGCGTCTGTGCCGTCGCGATTCGTCGAACGACACTGTTGAATCCTCTCATGGTCTCTGCCGATTATACGTGGGAGGCGGTTGAACAATTCCAGTGGTGTTTTGCCGAAGTCAATGCCGGCATAGTTTGCGCATGCGCTCCCGCTCTGAGGCCGTTCTTCGCGCGCTACCTCCCTAGCCTCTTGAGTTCCCGCTTCCGCAGCAACAACCGGGATGACGATGGCTGTAAGAGCAACGAATTAGCACCACCGGATTCACATAGCCGATACCACGTCAAGGAGGCATTTGAAATGCGACTGCGAGATGATGTATCTATAGAGACAGCAATGACTAAGCACAGTGGTGTTGATGATGAGGCACGGCTCTGGCAAGATGCTACAAATCCAGGCGGGAGAACTGTCACTACCTGTTCTGTTGTACACGCTCGTTGATAGAATGTTTGGTTCACAGCCATCTTCATACTTGGTAGCGGCTGGGCTACAAGGCCTAAAATGAAGTGTAAACTGCCAAGCAGGCATGGAAGGTGATCATTCGCTTGGTACCTCCATATCTACTTGATGAGGTTTCCTCTTTCGTCGTCATCAGTCTCCTCTTCACTGTCTGTTTCGTATTCGCTCTCCTCCTCCTCCGTTTCTTCCTCTTCTTCCGTTTCCTCTTCACTGCTGCTCTCCTCTTCTTCCTCGGCCAGCCAATCGTCCAGCGTCTTTTCTTTCTGTGGTACTTTACTTGCACCACCCATACTAGAATCTCCACCCATACCGTTCAGACTTCGTGGGCTCAACATGCTGTCTGGCGTCATCCTGCTACTACCACCTGCTGCAGCGTCTAATCTTTCCGCCGCTGACATGTTCTTCGCGGTCTCGTATGCCGATACGTATGTCGAAGAAGAGTTTGAGACGACCTCGTCGCGTAGAGCTGGATCCGGTTCGTCACCTTCTTTGACCCAACGGGGCAGGTCTTCGTAGCCTCGTAAACCACCTACACCGCCTTCGTCGCCGATGACAAGACTGGCGCTGCCGAGCACGTAGCCCTTTCTTGTTTCACTCGGGCTGGGTATGTGTGGCACTGGTTTCGGCGCAAGAAGTAAGAGCGACGCGAGTTGTGTCGATGTTGGTGTCGCCAGAAGCGCTTTGTAGACGCGAGCGCGGTCGCGGAGATCGTACGAGGTGTCGTACCTCACGAGCAGGAGCACGTAGTTGTATAGGGCTTCAATAATGTGTGGCTTCTCCTCTTCAGGCTCCGCATTCTGTGGGGTGGACTCAAGATGCTCGTCCCTAAAGCCGCCTTGGTCTTCCTGGAAATCATCCATGATCGACGGACACGGTTTGGGCTCTTCGACTTTCGGCTCTGGAGGCGGGTTTGCAGTTAAATGATGCACATAGACCTTCGCTGCCAATAATACGATTTGGAGCTTTGCTGGTTCGGCCTCGTCCGCGAAGCCTTTGACAAGGATGCGTAAAACATCAGCGGCGATGTTGTTTTCTGGGTCGATCCCTGCAAACTCTCCGACCAGCCATATGATGCTTGCTCGTGCCTGGGGGCTCGTTGCTGCATCGAGATGTTTCGCTAACCGGACCACAGTTGTTCGGTGAGCATTCGGGTTTCGTTGGATCAGATGTCGGATGACTTCCAGCGATTCGGCTACCAGATGAGTATCGGCGGATCCTATGTGCTTTAGCAACAGCTTCAGACATCTTGCGGAGGTCTGTGGGCTTGTTGCAGGGCTCTGCGAGCAGCGGCCGATTGCGCGCACTGACTCTTTGACCAATGCTGGATCCAAGCTTCCAGAGTGGGAGAAATGGCTCAACTCAGCCAATATTAGGCTCTGTAGTCTCAGAGGTGCATGAGGGAATATCAGAGTAAGCAGTTCCAGTTTGAGCTGCCAGATATGTGGCGCGTCGGTTGATCGCACCAAGAAATGTGTGTAGTACTTGACGAATGGCTCCGGGTGCGTCAGGCAGACTTGCACGATATTGTACAGTGCGATGTGCTGAATGTCTCCCGCAGATCTCAAGAGGGATATCAGCGGGCCAATGGCCTGAGTCAGGTACTCTGGGGTACCGAGATACAAGTAGGTCCTTGCCACCGCTATCACTACAGCCGCGTTCCGAGACTGCAAAAGTGACTGACAGCCTTTCAGCAGCAGTTCGAGGTCCGGATCCAGCACAGCAATCTCTTCCATGTCCTGTTCTTGTTCCTTTTCCTCTTCTTCTGAATCGCTTTCTGAATCGTAGAAGCCTTTCGTCGACTGCGTAGGCTTGCTATTTGTCGTGACCCCAGCTGCCTTCTTGACCTTCCTCGTCCGGCGCGGGAAGCACTTCCTTGCATATATCATCATGAGCCGCAGTGTAGCCAGCTGACCCCACTCGTCCATATCGACTAGTTTTCGTACCAATGAGCGGTAGTGCGGATGTATAAGATCCAGACGCTCCGGACATAGCTCCAAGAAAGATGATACAGCTGCTCCCGTCACGAAGTACTGCTTGTCGCCCAGTAGTGTCGAAAGGTATTCAAGTAGCTGCGGCTCGGTGTTTGGATCCAGCCTGTAGCACTTTGGTATTGCCAGAGCTGCTGCCCTCCTGACATATGCTGACATGTCTCCAGAACCGCGCTTTATGCCCAAGCTCACAATCTGGCTAATGACAGGCACCCTTATGCTCGACATGACGCGTAGGGCGAGGGCGCGAAGCTGAGGATTCGTGTCTGTGAGCGACTTTTGTATCGTGTTGATGGAGAGGAGCGCGGTATCTGGTTCGTGTTCGGCATGTTGGAGGAGGTAGATGTAGACGAGCTTCTTGACCTGGAGCGAGGGCGATGCGACGTTCTTGATCACGTGGGAGAAGAAGGGCAGCGTTTGCGAAGGCGGCTGTCGGTAGGACATCTAGATGCGCTGTAGTCAGTTACTACACGTCCCACAGCGTCCAATGAGCTGGTCTCGAGACCGTGGCGGGGCTTCCTACAGTGACGACTCTTCGCAGTCCTTCGAGCACATCGCGCTCCGATCTGCTGTCAAGGAGCTTCTTGAGCTGGCCCGAGGGCAGTTCTTTTGTTGGCGCTCGGCGGACATTGCTGGCATCGCGGGCGGCTTCGAGAGTGAGGTCGCGAGCTGCAGAGAGAGACCAGTGAGCGAAGTTCGAGGGATGCATGACGGCGGCACCAAGCAATTACATGATCAAAAGGCGTGCGGCCCAAATCGGGGAGCAGAAACGGGCAGCATATCTGTATGAAAAATGTGAAAGGCGCCATACCTGTCTCCAGCAAGCTTGATATGCGACTGATGGACTCCATGACCGCGACGTGCGCCTGGGACAGCGCTTCGGTCCGGAGCGTGCGCGCTTCGTCTCTGCGCACAAACGGGAGGCCGACTATGCAGAGTCAGGCAAGGCAGGGAGCAGGTTCTGGGCCTGGTGATCGTGATTGAAAGTCGCGGCGTGCATGCCCTGGGTGTTCTGATGGATGGCCAACCGACGTAGTGGGGTGGCCCGGGGCGCGGGTATTGCCGCCGATTGGCACCTCCACGCCTGTCACGTCCAGCCCAAGCTGTGCTCCCCGAATGAGTATACCGATGACAGCCTGCACCGACACATGACAGCCGACAAACTTTCCACAAGCAGCCTTTCTGTCATGTCGCCAACGCCCGCGCCAACAGTGCTCTACCCGCTAACCCTCCCGGCCTTGCTTCGCTACCTTCTCACCACGCAGTCAGAGACATGTCCAACACTACTCATCATTTGCTCAAGTCGGGATAGCTTCCTCCAACATCTTGCAACATCACTGCACAATCGCGGTGAACATGACGCGGATGGTCTGGAGCACTTGGTTGCGCCAACCCTTCAAAACTTACTCACGACACGGCATGTCAAACTTACATTCTGCGCGTCTGTGCAGGCCTTGTTAGCCTACTTGACCGCATATGGTCGGGCTGGAACCAGTGTCGCTGCCGGTGCCGAGGAAGAGGAAAGAGTCGTCTTGGTGAATCCAATCGCTTTGCATGCCTCAACATCTTCTTTCTCAGCCCAAGGCCTGTCCAGATGCTTCTCGGCGGCGGCAGAAGTCGCGCTTAAGCCAGGTGTAACGCTCCATATCGCTGAGTGCGAGGGTAGGCGCGAGCGTCAGGAGGAGCCCGATAGTGACGACACAGACATGGAGAATGATGCCCAAGAGCCCTCCGCGGAAGCACGCATAACAGATCCATGGGAACAGGACATCTCCATCCTGAGCATCTCGGCTCGGAAAATCGGATCGGGAAGCGGCGACCGAGCGTGGGCAGGTCGTACGGTCAAGGCGAAGACGATAGCTGCCAGGTGGTTTCGCTTCTACAATATCGAGGAGCAACAAACATACGCAGACCAAGGATAAAAGACAACACATTGCAGTGACCAATTGTGAAACGTTTCTGCTGTTCAATTCGCCTTTGCGCCATCCAGCCGGACTTGTTGGGTCCATCTAGATGGTCGGCCGTCGCTTCGTTACTTCGTGGGAGCTTAAGCTGCCCTGGATATCCATCGCTTCCAATCGAAGGAAAATGACACCTTCCGCTACATCGCTGCATGAATGACCCCCTCAGCCAAACGCATGCGCACGCAAACTACCAATCCTTCTTGATGTCGAATGACCACTTGAACTGGAGATGGGTGTGGTTGTCATCGTCGACGAATTTGGAGACGGCGGTGTAGTGGCCACGGCCGAGCATACCGGAGGGGGCAGTTTCAGGTTCGACTAGAAGAGGCATTAGTGGGTTGTGGGAGATAACATGGGCGTGTACATACACTTCTTCTCGTAGTATGGCTTCTCCTCAGTGCTGGGACCGTATGAGCCCTGTCATGGCTGTTAGTGCTTGCTCATATGTTCCTCTATGGCAGATATGCTCACCATCATCTCCTGGAGCTTCTCGCTGACACCCATGCGTGAGACCTTCTGGAGGTACTTCAGACCAGACAGGATATCGTGTTGCACCTTGAACTGTGCCTTCATGCGGAACCGGGCACCTTCCTTGATGGAGAAGGGCTTTTTCTCAAGAGCCTCGACGGCACCGGGTGCGCGCAGGTCGATGACGATATCATCGCGGCCTTCGACTTCGAGAGCGAGAGAGAGGATAATGCATCGGCGGGGATCGTTGGGGTCGGAGATGTCCTTGCCTTGTCCAAGACCAAGGGACGCTTTCCACTTCTGGAGCGACTCGTCGTTCTGGTCTGTCGCCGCGCGTGTTAGCCATGTGTGCAGGCAACTAGCTCCCCGGACAAGTTGTGGAACCTACCCAGCTGCTGGTACTCGTCAATCGTCTTCTTCTCGCCAACCTTGAAGCCCTCGGTCTGCTCGGCGTGGAGGTCGTCTGCGTGGTCGGCCATGGCTGGTATCGGTGCGTACTGTGGAGGTGAGGGTGGGTGTTTAGGGCAAGGCAACAAAAGAAATGTTGTGGAGAAGTCAAAGGGTCAATTGTAGGAATGAGGGGCGCGGCCTCGTGTTGAGCCTCGCGGTTAGCGGGGCACATTCACCGCTCCAGCACGTCGGAGTGTCTGATTGGCTGCGTTCCTGGTGCTTGCGGGACCCTTCAGATATGCCGCAGCTGTCCAGACTCTTGCTGCAACACGACCATGTCCGCCATGGTCCTGTCCTCAGGCAGAGAAGATTCTTGACGTGTGAACTGTCTCATGGTCGAGCATGGACCAGACCCCTCTTGTTCTTTTTGGAACAGGCCACCGGTATCTGCAGGGTCGCGTCGCGAGCTTCTACCAGACTGACAACTTGTCGGTAAGCTCTCGAGCTTAAGCTTGAGCTTCGTGACGTGGTTAGCGCTATCGGTAGTAGCGTATGCAACCCGTCCCGGAGATATAATGCTAAAGGGATGGTACCAGGTGATGCCCAGGCAAGAACCGATGTGGAACAAAAATCGTCTTTGTAGCTGGTTTGCGATTTGAGCATACCGTCACTTTGGGCGCCTCAATTAGTTGTGAAGATGTATTGCCGCGCGCGACCAATGATCACGAATCCAATGGGCCATCCTAGCCACCGACATTCTCTCTAGACTGCATCAGTCGGGGCTGCATTGACCGAGTGGGAGCATTGCTCGCCGTGTTTGGGGGTGGAAGGGTGATGCCCAGGTGCTGTCCACAGCAACGCGTCACGAGAGAAGAGCGGAAACGCGTGACTTTGAGCGCTTTCCCCATTGAGCCCGTGGAAAGACAGGCGACGCTTCTTCGGGCCTGCTATGCCATGACAATATCGGCACGGCCAATCGGTAAGCACTACCAGCATTGCAAATACACTAGAAAGGGTTGCCGCGAAACTTTTGCGTTCGCGCAGCTGTCCGGGGTGGCTGGGGGTCTTCGTTCTGGGAGCGCTAGTGCACAGGGATAGCACCCATCGCTCCTTCCTGTCCGCCTCCGTCGCATCGCACCACCTTTCATCACGTCGATCGCGCGCTTTCACCACGCCCTCGCCCACGTCGCCATCCCGTCTCGATTCGACACTCAGCTGTCTTCACTCGTCGCGCGACTCGGTCCGGCAGTACATTGTTACTGACGATTGCGCGCGTCATACGTGGACGGAACCGTCAAATCTTCACGCAACCACCTTTGCGCTGCGCGCTCCATTCATCGCCAACACGCGTTATATTACTACGCGCACATCAAGCCAGACTTCAAGACCTACCGGCAACACCTCCAACATGGTCTCCCACCGCAACCTGCCCGAGAGGAAGAATCCTCTTCTCGAGCCCACCGAATCCACAGCCAGTACGTATACGTTGCGCATCGCGTCATTGTGACCAGTCATCTAACCATTGCGCGCAGTTGAGATTCTCATCGAGAGGCGCCGACTAGGACAGACAAACCTCGGCGTAAAGCCCGGCGTCAGCGGTCTTACCAATGCGACCAAGCCGGAGAACATGGGCACGTTTGATTACGCGCATCTGAGGGTTCCGCTGCCAAAGGACTTGACAGGATCCGGCATCTTCACATTGAACAAGACCTCGGCTTTCCCCGAATCTTACTTTCTGATGGTACGCGTTATGAAAAAAGAAGCCGCAAGATTTCGCTCAGGATGCGACTAACACGACAAACAGCGACGCAGCAGCGATGGCTACATTAGTGCGACAGGCATGTTCAAGGCTGCATTCCCATGGGCTTCGGTCGTAGAAGAGGATTTGGAGCGCAAGTACCAAAAGACATTCCCTTCTGCAGGCGCCGAAGAGGTTG
>Ga0265797_10007245_pt1 | contig 15292 bp, 17 predicted proteins | sample P2T30metagenome_FD_192433 | JGI IMG/M metagenome (GOLD analysis project Ga0265797, IMG submission 192433) | Plant litter microbial communities from East Loma Ridge, Irvine, California - P2 T30 | ecosystem: Environmental > Terrestrial > Plant litter > Unclassified | place: USA: California... | reverse complement strand
CGTTTTCAGACTTTCAAGTTCGAGGAAATGCAAGATGCGTACCGATATATGCAAGAGGGCAAGCACTTCGGCAAAATCTGCGTGGATGTATAGCGCATAGTAATCTGCATAGTATGAAGAGCGTATGATCATTACAGGGTCTTCTGGCCTTGGCGTTATACTGTACCAATTCGCTACATATTGATATTTCCGAACTGGCATATGTCAGATAACAAAGCGGCTCAGGGTCCAGAAATGTCGGAACACACATGCCCTGAACAGAACGGGTGACCTCGAGCCATCTCTGTCCATTGATCTTGCTTTGTCCGATGGACCGCGATGATCGGACACCAACCAAACGTCAACGCACTGCGGCGGCATCATCAACGACAGGTACTCGAATCACTCAGCGGCCGCCACTCAGTTGCGTAGAATGCTCGCGTAGAAAAATCAAATGCGATAGATCGATACCTTGTCGTCAGTGTATCAATCGTGGAGAAGATCGCGTATGCCGGAGAGAAGCGGTCACTACCAAGGGAGAGCTACACAGGACTGGCATGCAGACTGGTAAACGGAAGACCTTTGAGGAACTCCTTCGTCAGGTCGATGATCTATCAAATCGCGTTGAAGGATTGGAGAGGGGTAGGACGCTTCCGACAACCGAAGGAGCTTTCTGGTTGAGTCGTGCACCGTCGCCTACCGAAGTAGATACCACGAGGCTGCCGGGAGTGATGGAAGAAGCAGCTTTGGGCATAGGAGAAACGTCGAGATGGAAGGATACACAACCAGGAGAGTCGCGCCATCCGTCAAGCAGCTCGTCACCTGAATGGTACACTCCGAGAAGCTTCGAAGATTGTCTGGCAATGATCCCTCCTCAATCGCAGGCTCGAGCATTAGTGGCCGCCTTCGAAGAGAGTGCAGGCTGGATAACCGGTTCGGTTCACATACCTACACTGCTCAAAGATCAGGATACTTTTTGGATACAGTTGGAAGCGCACAGGTATCGAGACGACATATGGCTGGCGCTGTACCTGGCTGTACAGAGCGTATCAGCTTTCTTTGTGGACGAAGAACATGCCAGGGCGACCGATACGACCGTTTCGCAACTTCGGAACATAGGGAGGACCTGTTTCGATGCTGCCATAGCGACCATTTTCCGCTGCAACGGGATGACATGCCCTACGATTGTGATGTGCCAAGCCGTCCAAACGCTTGGACCCGCCTTTCACTTCACATCAAACACATACCTTCATCGATCCCTGACACCTGTATGTACTAGTCATGCCAGATCGCTCAATTTACATCTGCTTGGCAGAATATCGACGAAGGATGGAGACAGTGAGCACGACATCTGGCGACGGGTGTGGTGGAACCAAGTCGAGCCCGACTGGACGTTCCTGCCGTACCATCGATACTGTGGTGAGTCCCTATATTCAGTCGCTACGGTTCACCTAACAAGCAGCTATCTCACCCCGGCACTTCACGACCGCCTTCGCTGCGCAGTCTCCCGGTGATCCAATCAGTTATCGGGCCGTATGCTATCGAGCTGCCAGAATCCTTTGCGATCTTTTCGGTGACCTTCCTTCAGATCAGGATCCATCTTATGATGCTGTGAGCGCCGCTTCGAGCCGAATACACGAAATTCGGAAGGAAGCCGAACGCGCACGGCCAGGAAATGTTTCTCAAAGTCACTCTGGACTTCGAATACAGCAGAGTCTGATTAACATGACCATCGCCTATCGGGACTATCAGTGTCATCGGTTGTACTTCGTCAGATCTATGACAGATAATCGTTACGCCAAATCATACACGGCTTGCATCAACGCAGCCGAGACCATACATGCTGTATCGTACTCCCAGATCCCCAGCCGTTACCTTCTCATGTGGAACGCCGCCGTCATGGTCGTTGCATCTGGTATCATCCTCGCTCTTGATCATATATTGAATCCCACCACGTCCCGAGCAGATGGTGAGCAAGATCAACGACCCGTTGTGGCTTCGGTCTCCGATCGGCTCCGACAACTGCAGGATCCCTCGGGTATCGCCAGTCGAGGCGCTACCCTGATCGATCACCTTCTCGTACTTGGTGATCAACACCGTCTAGGGCTGGTAAAGGAAGTGACAATCACCCGTGACGCCGTGCAGCAACTCGTCAATTCGTCTCAAAGCACGCACATACCGGACGACATGCTCTGGCAACAGCACACCACCGTCTACGATCCAGCTCAGCATCAATCCGTGAGTTCGAGTGTGAACCCCTTCGGGGCAAGACCACTTGCCGAGGCGGATGAGGTCGTCAACGACCAGTTCATGTGGACCGATGACTCGAATGTCGGCGTATTCAGTCAAGACGACTTCGACTTCGACTTTGCTCGACTGCTGGGACAGATCATGCCGAATGCGGGCTAAGCTCTATCAATTGGAAGTAGTTTTAGCGGAGCCAACCCACCAGATGGAACGCCGCATTGCTTCAAATCACTATTACCGCTCGTAAAGGCTCGGCCGCGTGGTCGCTTCGGCCCAGAATCAAGATGAGCCGTATAGAACGTCATGGTTTATATCGGGCCTCATTGGGCTTCAAGACGAGCGCTATAGACGGCCGTTCACCAATTGAGGTTGCGACCGCTACCTCTCGCGGGAGAGGAAGATTAGGGGGCCGCGAGTCAAGTAGAGGCAAATTCGCATATGCAAATACTCATCGTCTACATACAAAAGTAGCCTGTCACTGTTAACTCAAATTCGAGCCGTATCTATTTATGGTCTAGCCCTTGAACATAGCTATTCGACAAGTCCTTGTCATCCTTCTCTATGACATTCGCTTCCTCGTCACCCTCCTTGACGGGGACCGACAAGACTTCATCTGCAAATTTGTAAGAACTGAAAGCCCTGGTCGGAACATTCTCGGCAAAAAGATGATCCAGTTGCTCGAGCGCGAAGCCTTTCATTTCTGGTACGATAAAGAAGACCCAAACGACGGTGATGATCGAGAAGGCACCCCAAATGAACCCCTTCTTGTCAGCTGGAAACGGGTTCTTGGACAGTCATAGGCTCACGATTTTGCTGCCTAGGTTTCCATAGCCTTCATTCTGGAGATAAGGCGACACAGAGGTGATGAGGAGAGAGACTCCAAAGCCCCAGAAAGTCGCCATCGAAAGCACCTTCTCTCGGTTTCTAGTCGGAGCAGATTCGGCAGTCACGATCCAGATAAGGGGAGATTGGATCCCGAACGAGAATTCCCAGAGGAAGATGAGGGCGATGGCAGCGTTGGCAGTCATTGTGGTCGGAACAGTGATGACGGTCGTCATGATAGCAACAATAATCAAACAGGCGGCACAGAAAGCTCCGGTGGTCATCAAGATGATCCTTCGCCCATACATGTCTGGAAGGAAATGACCAGTGAGGATCGCAACGTAGTAGAGCGAGTAAAGTCCCATGATGACCGGGAAGACATTGGTGATCCCATTACTCACTAGGAAGGACACCACGTAAGAGTGCATGTACGAAGACCCTTGCGCTTGTTGGAGGCATTGAATACCGACTGCAATCAAAAGCCGCCTTCTGTCTGGGTTGCGAAGCAAGTCCAACCAAGATGTCGATTTATCCGTTTGTTTCTCCTCTTCGAAAGCGATGGCCAGCTTGGTACAGTATTCTTGCGCATCGAAGTCGCTGGTTCCAAAGAGCTTTTGTGAAGCCAGTTGTGCTTCTGGCATGCGGCTGAATGTTAGGGGCAGTATGGGGAGCCTAGTCTAGCTCACCCTTTGAGAACAAGCCACCGTGGACTTTCAGGGATCAGAGGCGTCACCAACAGCATGACACCAGGAGCGATAGCTTGAACACACATCGGAATGAGGTAGGACGAAGGATCGTCTCGGACAGAGGTCGCAAAGACACACCCAGCAGCGACGATGACACCAATGATCTGAACATTCTGGTAGAGACTGATGGCGAAACCTCGGGCAGCTGGAGGAGAGGTCTCCGATAGATAGACAGGGACGATGTTGACCACCATTCCCATGGCGATGGATGCGATGACTTTGCCGATTACAAATTGAGTGTATCGAGCTGGGCTACCGATAGCACTGGTAGCTTCGATAGCGACGCCCGTGAGCGAGATGATGGCACTGAGGACGAGTGACCATCTGCGGCCAATGATGTTGTTGACATATGCCGCCATTAGGCACCCAACCACTAACCTATCAGTGGTGATTCAGGGCCCTAGACTTACTGATTCCTGCAGACTGAACTGAACTTCCTGCTGAAAGCTGAGGAGTGGTGAGGTTGCACACCTCAACACCTTGGACCATCGTGCATGATCCGTAGTCTTTGAGGAATCGCGGAGAGCCAAGAATAGTACCCCACCATCCATTGTCGAATCCCTGAAGATCAGCTACTTCTCTCACACGAGGTCCCGGATGACCTACAAACAAGATTGCTCCTATAGAAGCGAGCAGCATACACGCTACACCATGTTTCGTGATACCTTGTAGATGCTGAATCATGTCTGTGTTGATGAAGCAAGCAGGGAAGGACAGTAATCAGACGACCCTCAGGTATATATGGGTGCGCATCAGCGCCTACATGCAAGATAAGTCGAACCCTCTGGTTTACGGTAACAGGGATTGGAAGAGGGTAAACCCGAACGCCCCCACAATCTCACCCGTCGGAATATAGCTCGGTGCCGTTTTCCGACGGAGATACGGGCGGGCGAGTCTCCCCTGTTCGGACCAGTCAGCGGGTCAGTTTGGGACGGCTCAGACATAAGATAGCATGCTTGTCCGAGCCGATCATCAATGTACCATAGCACCATGATTACCACGCAGACAGAAATACAGACTGGTAAACTCACGTTGAGAGGCGAGGACGCTCCCGAGTGGAAGAAGCAGCTGGACGCTGAGGGTGAGTTCGTATAGGTGTCTGAACTCTGAGCCGCTCTGACCCCCACAGGATGGACAGTCATCAGAGGTGCGATACCGCGTGAGCGGGCAGATGCGCATGCCTCGGCCGCATACTCATATCTCGAATCCTTCGGGCTCGGCTTTGACCGCAAAGATCGCTCTACGTGGACACCCGATAAGATGCCTCATCACTATAAAGGCGGTCTATACGTCAACTACGGCGTAGGTCATGAGCAGTTCATCTGGGATATCAAGTAAGCTTGAGTGAGCAGTATCATGATCACCTTGGTGCTGACTTGCTAGACAAGATCCAGCTGTCGTGGCGGCCTTCGCCAAGATCTGGGGCACGCAAGAGCTTCTCGCTTCTTATGGTACGTCTTCCCGGATGTCCCCTGCTGAATTCCAGATGGAATCAACATTTCCCTGCCCATTCCCAATAGGCCCAAAGGGGACTTTGCCCCATGGCCTCACGTCGATCAAAGTCCACTCGTCAAGGGATTGCATTGCGTTCAGGGTATTGTGAATCTCTTGCCCAACGGACCTGAGGATGGAGGTTTAATGGTCTTGAAAGGTTCATCCGCGTTATACACCCAACTATACGATGAGTTTGAGGATAGAAAACCAGAAGGAGGGTGGAACAAGCATGATCGACACGATCACACGCCTGAGCAGATCCAGTGGCTCATCGAACACGGATGCGAGTACCATAAAGTGACGGCAGAGCCAGGAGATCTTCTGCTGTGGGACAGTGTAAGTACTCGCTACCGAACGAACGACCCGAAGACTGACATTATCAGCGGACGGTTCATTATGGCGCCACACCGTCTTCGACTAATCCTAGAATAGCAAGCTGTAAGTCACTAACACTAGTAGAATGGAGCTTACCCGCTAGATGTTTGTTACAAACCAGCGTCGCTCGCTACCCCTGAAGTAATTGCACACCGCAAAGAAGCATGGGATGGAAAAGTCGAGACTACTCATGATCCGATCACTTTCAACATGAACGCTCGAGCACCACCCGCAGATCACTTTACGATTTCTCATCCCAAGGTCACCGAGCTTCAGACCCCAGTTCTCACCCAGCTCGGTAGGAGGTTAGCGGGTGTAGAGGCATATTGAATGACGTTCACGTAGGGGATTCTACATTGTAGCTCATAGATCGTATGTCACATCATCACAAGCGATACAAAGCCCCGGCGTACGGCTGCAAATGGATCACACCTGCTTTTGTTGCAACACTTTCCTTATCGGTCTCGACGACCAACTCGGCCGGATCCACCTTAGCGCCTTCAGGCAGATTATACTCCACAAATTCTTTCGAGAAATTGAGAACGATCAACAGGGTCCCAGATCGGACATATGCAAACACCTGTTCGTCTTCAGGTGAGAGAAGTTGAAATGATCCATATATCTGCTTGATCAGTGAGGGGTCTCAAGAAGGCCAGCAGCTTACCAGATCATTCTCGTGTTTCTTTCTGAGAGATAGCATGTCCTTCCAGAATGTCCAGACGGAGTCAGAGTTGTGTATCTGGTTGGACACGTTCCAGGTCTTGTAGTCGTCTGGAATCCGCATCCATGGCTCAGACGTACTGAATCCGGCATGATCACTTGTATCCCACTTGATTGTCAGACCGGGCGTCTAGGCTCAATGTAGACGGACTTGCCTGCATCGGAGACCTTCCATTATCTCTGGCCTTATGGTATACCTTCTTCAATTGCCCGTCGACGTCTACTCCTTTATCGATTATCCTTGCCATCAGCTCGATCGACCAGGAGACTTACTTTTTAGCGACATTCTGAGTCTTGCAATCTTTCCACTCCTTTAATGGCCATTCATTGGGTAGATTGATCATACCGATTTCTTGGCCTTGGTGAAGATATACAGTCCCCCAGAGGGTAGTGTGTGTCAGCGCAAGGAGTCTGCCTGATTTCTGGCGATATTCTGGAGAGTCGTCACCGTAGATCGAGATGCTCCGAGGCTATCGTTAGTCCTCTCCTGTTCCTATTTCAACTTACCTGATCGTGATTCTCCAAATAAAGCGCATGCCATCCACCTTTCTCTCTTAGACCTTGCCATCGAGCGATGACCTCCTTGAATTCGGACAACTTATGCGGTTCCACCGTAGCCATATCCACCCCACCCCTTCCTAGGTTGACATGCTCAAAAGTGAATCCCATCTGGAGTTCGTGCCGATCGGGATGGACATACTTCATCATCTGATCAGGGGTCGTATGATTGAGTTCACCAACGGTCATCATGTCGCACCTAGACATGACTTCGCGATGCATTTCTTGGATGTATTCGTGTAATCGGGGACTACCGTCAGCATAGAGTGAACATAGACGTACCCTTCATCTCGAGGAGCCTCTTGCCATTCTGCATCGGGGTCCTTGATGGGTGCGTCTTTGAAAGCTAGGTCTTTCGAGATTCGACCAATGACATCCATCTGCCCGTCAGTGAAGAGATGTTTCATGAACAAGGAGTATTTACTCGGTACCCATCACAGCCTTTCTCAATCCAGAATCGCATGAGATCGTAGACCGCCTCTCTCACCTCTTCACACTCAAAATTGAGGTCTACGATGTAAGCTTGTGCCCCAAGTCGATGTCCAGAAATAGACTCACCAGGCTGCTTGGTGTCGTATAGATGTAGATAATATTCCTCGGTGTTTTCATCGTATTCCCATACTGAACCACCCCCTAGTGCAGTTTTCCAGTTGTTGGGAGGCACTTTCTTCCCATCTACGATTTTACCCGGTCTCCAGAAATACCAATCCCTCTTTGGATTACTCTTTGATAGTCTTGATTCAATGAACCAATCGTGCTCGTCGGATGTATGGTTGACTACTAGGTCGAGCATCAGCTTCATGTTGCGAGAGTGGAGTTGGGTCGCTAGTTCCTCAACGTCCTTGACTGTTCCATAAGGGGCGTGGACAGCTTTGTAATCTGAGATGTCGTAACCCATGTCCACCTCCTTGTCAGCCGCTTCTCCTCAGCGATCCGGAGGCAGCTTACTTGGGGAGACTTGAAGATAGGACTGAGCCATACCACATCCACACCCAGCTCCTTCAAGTAATCGAGTTTGCTAATGATCCCTTTGAGGTCGCCCCATCCATCACCATCACTATCGCAGAACGACCTGGACTTTAGCGGGGAACTGAGGTGAACATACGAAGGGTAAATCTGGTACACTACCGCTGACTTCCACCATGCTTTGGTGATTTCTGACTGATCTTTGAGTACTGTGTTCGTCATTTTGCAGGCTCAAGGTGTCAAAGTGAGATGATCGAGAGCCTGGGGCGAGCATGGACGGTCACATTTGTACGACGTGAACGGATGTGACCGGTGCAAGCCAAGTAAACCGGCCAGGACCCTAGAGTGGGGTTACCTACATCGGCGAATTTGCTCCGAGCCCGAGCTGAAGCTCCGATATTCATTTACCACCATTGCATACGACGATTTCTTGCCTTGACTATATGTGCTTCTTCCACTCACTTCCCAGCTACTATACTTCTTTTGGGTCCGATTCCTATGCATTATAATTCTTCTTCCTTTTCGCTGCGCCTATGGGCTTAACCCCGGAGAGCCTCTTGAATCGAGAAGTAAGCGGGCTTGGGCTTGTAGTCAAAGTCCTTGATAGTAGCCGCTCCTTCGCCAGCGAATACTCCTGGGACCCAACTAGTCTCATCTCCGAATCCCCCTAATCATAAGCACGATCACCTTTCAGATTAGTTACTGAACTTACAGATGGTGACACCTGGGCAAAGATCGTTATCAAGACAAACCTGGACGACATTTGCGTAGTCCTGGGCCCTGATACATCAGCCCTATCCAGTGTATGAGACACATCACATACTGAATATCGAGCCAAGTCGAGTTAGCCAGTCCTCGGTTGTTGACGGGAACCCTAACATCCAACTCGGTCAACGCGACTTCTAGACCCATGTCGGTGAACATGGCCATGGTCTCGGCGATATCATCGGGAGCGGATCCACCGATGAAATGACACTGGAATCCGACTCCATCGATGGGTACACCGGCATCGAGGAGTGATCGGGCGAGTTGAGCGTGGACCATAGACTTGTTGTTCATTGATTCGATGTTGTAGTCGTTGATGTAGAGCTTGAGATCGGGAGCTGCTTCTCGGGCGTATTGGAACTATACATCAGTCGCCTACTACATAGCCAGAAGCTTGAACTTACAGCAAGAGGGATGAACTCTTCTCCGAGGAGGTTATACCACACACTGTCTCGGAATGTACCGTTGTCCAAGACGGCTGCAGATCAGCATCAACTCTCAGAGCAGAACCTTGTACTCACGCTCATTGACGACGTCCATATGAGCTAGCCTATCACCATATCGACCCAAGACAGCATCGATATGGCCCTTCATGACGCTCTTGAGGTCCTCGGGGTCGGTGATGTTCTGTACCCAGACCGGAAGCTGTGAGTGCCAGACAAGAGTATGACCTCGGACGATAGCGCCAGTCTTCTCAGCCTGTTCGAAGATCTGATGTATCAGTGTCGCCCAAATTTCGTGAATGAGGGGACCTACCAAGTCCGCTCCGGTCCAGTTGAAGACACCCCTTTCAGCTTGGATGATCTCCCACTTCATCTCATTCTCTGGGGTGTACTGATTGAATTCACCGTCCAAGATTGGCTCGAATCGTTCGTCGTCGAGGTAGAAGGATTGGTAGGCTGTTCCAAAGTATTTGTTCTGTTTCTGTGCTAAAGCTTTTAGGGAGTCGACGTTGACTCCATCCTGTCGAGCTACCGGTGAGGCAGCGACGAGGGGGATGAGGGCAAGTAAGGCGGAAGCGAGCATCGTTTTCGGCTAGTGTTTTGGTGGGGGAACAGATGGGCTGTAGGATGATCGTAGCTGTTGGATTCTATTGAAGTTATATACCTGATTCCCGGCATCGAAAAAGACAGTACCGCCCTTCATATCCACCGATATCTTTCCGACTTCGACATGTACGCGCTGTCTCCTTCGAGGTGAGCATCGTCAGCCAAGCCAAGGGCCAGCATAGTTCAAACTAACTTGAAAGAATCGACCGACTAATGAATTGTGGAGGTGATCAGAATACGCCGGATATCCAGCGAACTAGTTGGACTAGCTTGATTAGGCAGAATGGGGGCGGAAGGCGTGTTCTGGGGCAGCATGGGGCGATGCTGTCGCATCTCGAAGCTCCACTCATTGTGCCGAGGTCCGCATTTGCCGGGATTAGAGCTCGGTGCCAAGTCTGACGGAGCATTGGGCTCAATCGGCCAGAGATCGATGGAAAGAAGGGACGATGTACTTTCGGCAGTTTATCCGATCGGACCTGACAATTTGATCACCCTCTCACGGATGTCAGCCTCATTCTCAACTATCATGGATGACGATCAACCGGCCACAGCAGAGACTATAATACATGCTCTATCCCAATTCGGGGCAGAGCAGGATCAGCATCAGCTAGGAGAAGAGCAGCATGCATCGGATCACACGAGCCACTGCACGACTCTTCTTTCGACACCAGGAGAAGGTTCCGAGCACAATGATCTAGGAGGTTTGTCGAGGGGAGAATTGGAGGCCGAGGTACTCAAATTACGCGGGCTCGTTTATCAAGAGTCTGCCTCTCCCTCCGTAGAGGTTCCGATAGCGAAGAGCAGGAAAAGTGGAGCTTCCAAAGGGAAAGAGACGAGTGTGGATATACAGACTGGTAAAAGGGTTGAGAGGGAGAGAAGAACAGAGCTCTATAAAGCTATACGGCAGACTGTAAGCATTGAGTTTGGCTTCCAGAATTAGCCAACGCACAGATGAAGACTGGTATGAGGATGGAAAAGGAGACTGATCCGTTACCCGCTCCAAAGGCTGCCGAGTCTTCCTCGGCTGAACATGTAGCGTGGGAGGTACCGGATTGGCAAGCTCCTGTAGGGGACATGGCAAATACACGAGTGAGTTGTTCGGCTTGCACATCTTTTCACAAGCTGACATGACAGTGGATGGAATCAATAGCAATCGACCTCTCACAAGTCCTGCGCAGCGACACGAGCCCATTCCCAAAGGTAGTAGATATCGATACTGAATATCCGACCATACTGGTAAGTTGCCTCCCTTACATGGTGGCTGAGGGGCAGGAAGCAGTCAAAGTGACCTTTGCCAACTACGTCAAACGATACAAGAGCGAGAACGACAGTACACATGCAGAGCGGAAAGCGAGATATGCCAAGAACAGGCGCCGATGGGCTAGGAAGGATTTGGTCAGTTCCTCCTCGTCTGGTCCTCTCATCCCATTCACGTTGGTCGTATCATCCCACGTATCGTCGGCCTCTGGCATCTTCTCTTCTTCGCTCGTCTTTCTCGCCAACGGAGGTAATGACATAGCTAATTGGCAGAAACAGGAAAAACGGTCAAAAGCTCGCCTCCTCCTAGATCCCTCTCACCAATTTGCGCCTCTCCCCCAGGATGCCATTCTGTTCGACTATCAGTCCTCAGAATATTCGTCTTCTGGCAACGATTCATCTGAATCGGACGACGAGTCTCATCAGGCGAAGGTGCGCAGGAGGAAAGAGACTTGGGATCAAATGCGAAATGCGGATGCTGGGCCTAGTGGGGCTCAGCTGGCGGGAGGGAAGGAATATGGCTGGGGACTAGGATTAGGGATGAAGCTCTTAGAAGTGCGCACTCCCTCTTGGAGATCGGATCAAGTAAGTACCTTGATCTAATTTGACTTACAAGTGGTCAGCTAATAATCCAGCTAAACGACTATTACGCACACCTCGATTCTTTAGCAGACATGCACGCCCAAAAACGAAATACTCCAAGATCACAATCTCGCTCATCGACTGCGACGAAGGCAGGCCACGTAGCTCCCTCTCATCGCCGATTCAAGCTGCCATTGGATATCAGACGGAGAGGAACCGGTCCAAGGACGCTGGCGGGTACTGGCAAGGGAAGGAAACGGAGGAAAGTGATTGATGACGAGAATAATGTAGCAGTTGAGGATCAAGACGGAGGTCACGGTGAGGACTGGATGTGGAGTAGTGGACGAGTCGGAGTCTGGCCGTCCAGGCTGAGGCAGGGGAGTGCAGACGAAGGTCCGAACGACGTCGTCGGCTTGGCTTTATCATCGTCGTAGATATGAGATATTGTATGTACTGCCATGTGATCGATCAGTGTGATGAGTGGTTTCTAATAAACCATCACTATCGCTGTGATCTTCCTTCGGTGTTCGAAGTTCAGCAGCAATACCAGATGAACCAATAATCTAGGCCGCCGGTCAACGATTGACCGGTAATGAGAATGATGACCGGACCAGGTTTCCTCCACTCCTTCCTCCTCGAAACACTTTGCATCTACCTACCACCATGACCTCGCTAGCCGCCATCAGACGGTTACCACTCTTCATGGCATACTGTCCCGACGCTCCGAGCGCACTAGCTAGACGTCTGGAAGTGAGGCCGGAACATCTGAAGCGGTGGGCTCAGGACAAAGAAGCTGGTCGAGGCTGTAAGTCCACCAACGCCATTCCCGTTCAGCATCCCATCGTTTCCTCCTAATCCCGTCATCTTCCTCTTCCATCGTCATCTGTCTCTTCCAGAGATTACTACCTATCGACTGGCCGAAAGAAGAGCTCATCATGGGAACGAGCTGATACCAGTCTTCGGCTTGGGGCTCAAACCATCCCCAAGTACCCCTGGTCCAAACATCGAATTACCACCCGGAATACAACCTATGGCGGGGTCAATGATGATCTTCCATGCCGACACCCTTGATAATGCCTGGGATAGGATCAAAAGCGATGTATACTATACGGCTGGAGTTTGGGACAAGGGTAGGGTAGTCGTTGAGGAGTTTATTACCCCTCCTGAGGGATACATGTATCCAAAGGAGTAAGTCGGATGGAAGTGAGACTGGATAGGTATCTATCCATGCTCTCAGTCAAGATTCAAGGACCTTGGAGAGGACAAAGGGTCATAAGGGGAGCTGTGCAACGCTCGACCACGAACAAGACAGTCATCTCACTTTGATCGTACAGACACGTATGATGCATCTTCTCATTGCCTTCTTTACTTGGCTACATAATCCACACTGCTACATTCTGGGCGAGAGATCCCGGGCGAGGAGTTTACCAAGCCTGGGCACCACCGTCAACGAAGTACTCCTGTCCAGTACAGCTATTTTGTTAGCCATATCTTGATCAATAAGTAAGGGTCAAAACTTACTAAGCACCCATGGTGGAGTCAAGCAAGAGCAAAGCCATGTAAGCCTGCTCCTCGGGCTCGGAGAATCGCTGGAGAGGAACTAGGTCCTTCTTCTGCCAGTCGAGCAACTTGGGGTCCATGTGGGCGCTGAGAGTTAGCTCGTCACATTGTGCAATGGAGAGGTAAGCTTACGTCTGGTCGGTAGCGACGTAACCGGGACACAAGGCGTTGATCCTGATAGAGTGAGGAGCCCACTGTCAAGTCAGCATCCCGATACAGTGTGGGAGATGATAGAGGAGACTGACCTCGACGGCGAGCTGCTTGACGATGGATGAAGCGGCAGCCTTGGAAGAGTTGTAGAAGACCTGATGGATACCCTTGTTGACGATCTGGGAAGACATGGAAGAGGTGAGGACGATGGATCCCTTCTTGTAGCCAGATTTGGTCCAGAGATCGGCGGCAGCTTGGGCACAAGCAAATTGTCCCCAGACGTTGACGTCGTCTATTCGTCAGCGCTCTGTTGAGGAGAAAGTGGACCTGGGAGCTGATGTGGGGTTACAGGATAGGTAGATGAAGCTCAGGGGATGTATGAAGGTGGTAGCGAGGGGATGAGGTACGGGCTCCTTTCTCTCTCGGACAAAGGTAAATGAAGGCTGAAATGGGTGAATCTGATCGCGCCGGCATCTCCGTCCGACACCTCTAGAACAGAGTCCACGTCCTCTCATCCTTGCAGAATCTCAAGACCCACTCCACCAGACCTATGTGATCGAAATGTGACTTACAGACTTTGGAGAAATCAGACTTCTCCATCTCCAAAGCATCCTTTACAACGGAGACACCAGCGTTGGCAACAACACCGTGAACGGGACCGAAGGTCTCGTCAATCTCCTTGAAGGTAGACTTGACCTTTTCGGTGTTTCCAACATCACATTGCCATGCCTTGACCTTGACACCGTGCTTCTTGGCTAGGTCGGCTGCGACATCATGGGCGTCTGTGGCAGAGTTGAAGATGATGGCGACGTTGGCGGAGGCCTTGGCGAGGGTCTCGGAGATTGCGAATCCGATACCTGGATGTCAGTGAACGACCAAAGGTTGAGATGGGATTGATGGGCGACGAGGATGACCGGTTGACCGACGAAAGTAATGCTGGCGTTCGATGGGTAGGCTGAGAGGATATTGTAGTGGATATTGTGGTGTAGTGATAGAGGAAGGCAGGGGGGAGGATGAGATTGATAACAAGAGGGAAGTGATACGTGATGATGGGTGCTGGGCAAGATCATGACATTGGCAGAAGACCGCAGTGAAGTCTATAGGAGAAGATTGTAATGGTCAATGACTTACCTCGGTTACCGCCAGTAACGATGATGGTTGAGCCAGAGAAGTCGACTGTATGTTCAGTGCCGCCCAGACAATGATTGTAGTGACTGAGACTCACAAGAGACGGGCATGTTGACTGATTTGAGATGCGTGTGTAGAGTTGTTAAAGCGTTAGATAGAAGTATAACAAAGAGAAGCAAGAAGAAGAAAGGAGTGTGTGCTTGAATTTAGCCAAGGTGATGTAAGTTCCAGTTGATACCGCGAAGTACTCCCGGTGACGTAGCTGCTACTCTTTTCCTTGCTCGCTACCATCCATCCTCCCAGCTACACCGCTGGCTGCTCACCCGGTAACGAGATCTCTTAGGGATACAGGTGCTGGAATGACGAATGAGGAACGTGCATAACGTAAATACGGAATGCTGGAACCGAACAGCAAGATCAGCAATCCTAGTTGCTTTCGGGCTTTCGGGTTAGAAAATGGTTGGATCTGGTCAAGAGTGATCCATAATGCTTGCGTGACGATCGTCAGACTTTGCCATCACTCGTTCAGGGGTATCTGTGTAGGGCTATTTGAACACTGAACGGAAAGAGGATGTGGTGCTATCTGACCAGACGAGATATTCACATTCATACCGTAGCATGTTGCGGTCAACCAGTGCAGGGTCTCATTCAGCAAGCCCAATCAGAACAAGAGCATCACCTTCCGGCTCTATGCCAGCCTATGGAAACCTAGCTGATACAGCGGCTTCATTGTTATATTCTTATAATCCCGAGAGTGGTGTCACCAGTGTCACCTGTCACCGTAGAGTGTCACCTTGCAAGATCCTCGGGATTGTAGACAGTTTGATGATAATCCCGTTGTATTCGCCCGGCGTGTCACCCGTGTCACCTTCGGTCTGATAAAAGGTGACACGG
>Ga0265797_10007243_pt1 | contig 15292 bp, 14 predicted proteins | sample P2T30metagenome_FD_192433 | JGI IMG/M metagenome (GOLD analysis project Ga0265797, IMG submission 192433) | Plant litter microbial communities from East Loma Ridge, Irvine, California - P2 T30 | ecosystem: Environmental > Terrestrial > Plant litter > Unclassified | place: USA: California... | reverse complement strand
TGCGTGTCCGAATTAGCTTCGCTGCGCTGCAGTGTTTGGGTAGTTTGGTGCCGAAGTTTAGGTCGGGTTGCAGGAGGGAGCGGTCGTAGGGGGGTGCTGGTGGCATGTAGGTGATTTCTTGTCGGACCCGCACTGGTGGTGTACCGGGTAGATCGGACTCCATGTAGGCTTCTAGGTGATATACGACCCGTGGACTTGTGGGTGTGGGCCCGTTGAGCGTTGGAGGTAAAGGGAATCCAGGAGAATGCTGGAATCGGGGGTGGTTCCATTGGTCTCCTGGGTGAAGCCATACTCTACCTAGACGTAGGTATACGAAGTCAGTACATGTCTCACGTGCAGTTTGTACAGCGATATTTCTTACCAGCGGGAGGCGGTATCGTAGCATGGTTTCCGAATGTGAAGGAGAATGGCAGCTCAACTCTGACGGGATCTCTCGCATTGTTGGCGCGAAGGTGGAATTCATCGGCCGCGATTTCGTGTATGTAGAGGAATTGCGAAAGTCCATAGAACTCGAGATGCACGCTTCTTCCATGGGCATCTTCAACGGCAGAGAAGCCTTTTAGACTTATGCTTATGCGTTTAGGTTGTGATGTGGGCACCACGATTAGCTGGCCTTGTACGCAGTCCCCGCTTGTGTAGGTCGGTGGCGGATTGAGCACTTCGATGTAGACGGGATTGTCTCTGCGATTAGTTCGGCTGCCGCTCGCAGCTATTGCTAATACCATGATCAGCTGAAGGACGATGGACGACTGTATGATAAGAATAGGAGAATGATTGTGGTTATGGAAAACAATGGCATTGTATAAGGCTGCCCACGGGGTCAAGTATCGACGGCGATGTCGCTTCGGTGCCGCCCCTGTTCCTCGGGACCTGCCATACCAAGCCCTAGGGTGTCACGAGTTAGAGCCGAAGTTCCATCTTGGTATTCAAACCCGGGTTTGATTGTCCTGGACGCCCTATGGGCCTAAAGACCCGCGTATCAGCACCGGTGGCTCAGCCTCGATGCTTCGACAAGCACTATTCGCGAGATCGCCGTCAAATCTCCGTCTATCAGGCCTGCCGTGGTGTTGCAGGTGTCTTGCGCGATGACGAGGCGCTTTGTGGTGATGCTCATTGGTGGTGTTGGCGGCGCCGGGGTCGTGCCGTCATCGATGGAGGGCGCGACTCGCGACTTCTGGACTTTTTGACCCTCTAGCAGCCCACGCCCGTCCCAACCAACACGGCCAGCCATGTCGTCCAGCTACACCTGCACAGCCTGCTCCAAGGCCCTATTGAGGTCCTCTACCTCGCTGCTCCAGGTACACAGCCACAACCCCTTCCCTAAAGCGGATAATTGACTCTCGTAGCGAACGAATCGAGCGTCTCTGCGCCAAGCACGTCGAACAATCTCCACCACCTCACCCACCGCCTACCATGCCTCGCAAACGCTGTCAGCAGATGTCAGGCCCGAAGCGATCAAGAAGCCGCATCCCGCTGTTGCGTCGGGCGTGGCTGGCCTCGCCCAGAAGCTGCGCGAAAAGGCACCACTCATGACCGAGACGTACGTCGCATACGGCGCAACACGAGACCTCATCAAGGAATGCACGAAGCCCGGTGAATACAAGATACCCCAGGCGCTGCTAAAGCGGGGCGAGATACCCGTCGACGAGAACGGTGTACACCTGGGCGAGGCCGAAGGGTGGTGGTATGACAGTAAGTACTCACAATGAGGATGCCTAGGCCTTTCGCTAACACATTCTGCACAGCCCTCGGACTCAAGCCAACTTTTTCGAATTGGGCCCAAATCACCTTCATCCACATGTACATGCTACAAGTCCGCTTCCGCATGTTCCCTCAGTCACACGCACCGGTATGGATCCAGCACCTCACCAACCAAGCCTTCTACGCAGCCGAGGACAGACTGGTCATATGGCACAAGTTCAACGCCAATTCGCTGCGTCAGAAGCACCTCAAGGATATGTTCTCACAGTGGCGGGCGGTGCTGCTGTCGTATGACGAGGGGCTGATGAAGGGCGACGCTATGCTTGCGGCGGCTATCTGGCGTAATCTGCTCGGCGCGAAGGAGGATGTCGATTTTGAGAAGCTGGCACAGATTGTGGGGTATATGAGGAGAGAGCTCAAGAGGCTGGATAGTGCTACGGATGATCAGGTGGCGGATGGGACGTGGACGTTCCGTGGTAGCCCCGGAGATGAGGCGCCTGTTGTTAAGGCGCCGAGTAGGATGATGGCGGCTGAGACTTCGAAGGCATGAGGAACGAACGGCACGAATGGGATGTAAGAGAAGAACCATGTATCAACAATGTGTATATATCTTATGAGAGATGCGATATGGAAACAAGCCTGTTCATATTCTTTCACATCTCACCCATGCGCCTGCATACTCAAGCTCAGCGCCTTCTGCAACTCTTCCTCATCCCCACTCTCCGCAGTCGAAGCCCGCCCTTTGCCCTTACTCTGATGATGCGCCTCCAAAAGACTTTGCTTCTTGACGTACGCCATCACAATCTCTTCTTCCGTCTTTTCCTCCATCGTCTTCTCTCCTCGGTGCTGCGCCTGGAACTCACCTTGCGTTGTACCTGCAAGATGACCCAGGTCATACGAAGGGGGTCGATGGGCGCCTGGCGATCCATCACTCGTTGTAGCTGCCATTTGCTCTGATGTTCCTGCTCGCCCCCTATCGAGATCTTCCCATCCATTGTCTTCGTTCATCTGACGCTGTTCCTTCAGACTTTGCGCCATGGCTTGCTTCAGCTGCTTTTCGTATTCCAGGGCTTCTCTTGAGTGTTGCTGCGCTTCGACTTCGCTGGAAGCCATCGCCTGGAGTAGTTCCTCACTGGATTCTGCTTCAGCGCCTGCGCGCGGCGTATCTTGTACTGGCTGATGGATAGACCCGCTGGTCTCCGCCGCTCCGAGCGGTACTTCAGGTTCGGTACCCGTAGTATGCGAATTGTACTCCGAGGTGAGTGTGGCACTTTCAAGATCTTGGATAGAAGCATCCGCAGACCGGACTGAATCCGCAGTAGACTCATCAACCGCCTTCCCCTTCCGCTGCGCATCAAGCACATCCTTCATCATCTCGTCAAGCCCATCTCTCTTCTTCAAATACTTCTGAATCAACCCCCACCTCTCAACAACATCCTCCTTCTCCTCCTCCCCACTTTGCACCCACTCCTGATACCCCTGCGCCGTCCTACTCGTAACAATGTACGTCTGCACACTACTCCCAAACCTCTTCTGCACCTCCTTATGCACCCCCTTCATCATATGACTCGGTATCCCAAACAGCGCCGCCCCCGGTTTAGCTATGAACCCCCCAATCCCCTTTCCTACGCCCTTGAAGAAACCACTAGCGCCTTCTTTCTGAGCACCCTTCCAGGGCTGTGTAAAGAGGCCGGTGACGCCGTCGTACCAGCCGAAACCGAATTCGCGGCCTATAGCTACCATGCCAGATTTTAGGTCAGAGACTTTTTCTTGGGGGCGCACGGTGGTGTCGTTCCAGAGCTTGGGCGCGTTGTGGAAGCCTTTTGTTATGCCGACGGATAGTTCCATGGGGGATTGGACGCCGGCTTTTACGATGCGTCCGAAGCCTCTGCTTGTTCGTAGGCCAGTGGGGCGCAGCATGTCATTGTCTTTGCTGGAGCTGGATGCTACGCTGGGAGTCCGAGATGCCGGAGTGGGGAGGTTGGGGGTGGTCTGAGAGCGGGCAAGCGGTTTCCGCTCCATTGCACTGGAATGGGGGTGTTGTTGTGAGCTTGATGAAGTGGAGCTCTCTCCTAATAGCGACGGCTCGCTCCTCTTTGCGGCGTTCCGTACTGAAGTGTCAGACTGCTGTCTGCTAGGTCCGAAAGGAGCTTGAACTGCCTTCGCCGTCTCTGAAGGCATTTCAGCTATGCCCATACTCATGCTGCCCAACGTCCTAAGTATCCCCATACCGAATCCAGATATAGGCTCCAGAGGGCCTTCATCGGTCTCATACTCCTGTGCCCTAAAGAGCTTGAGGTCATGGAAATCCAAAAGACCGGCATTGGCCAATGTGCAGGCGGCAAAAGCGCTAAGTCTGATTTGAGTGCGTTTAATGCGCCATACAGCTACTCGAGATGGTGCAAGGTTGCAACGAAGTCGGTCGGGGTCGAGATACTGGTGGAATGATTGAGCGCCCATATCGCTGCCGCGCTCCGTAGCGATCTTGCTTGCAAGATCTTTGGCACGTTCGAGACTTTCGGGCTTTAAGCAAAAGTTGATAGCATCTGCTAATTTGTCCGATGTGAGTTGCCGGTAGGGAATTGGATCGGGACCGGCACCAGCTCGAGCGATCATTGCTCCCCAGAAAGGTTGGTCGCCGAAGAAAGGAATCACCAACGTAGGTCGGCCTGGATTAAAGATACAAGTCAGCTTTCGGTCGGTGTTAGTTCTGTAGGCGAAGAACTTACCTGCCGCGATGCCTGCCGCTGTAGTCCCCGCGCCACCATGATGAACGACGCATTCGACGTGCTTGAAAAGCCAGTCATGCGGCACATTGCCCAGCATAAAGACATTTTCAGGAACACGAAGTTCCTCGGCCCCCATACCTCCCCAGCCCTTGGAAAGCAGTACACGTCTTCCGCCTGCAATCATTTTCGTGGCCTCGAAGATTAGTTCGGTCATGGCATTCGGATCGTCCAAAACGATACTTCCGAATCCAATGTACACCGGCGGTGGTCCATCATCAAGGAATTTCTGTAGCTCAGGCGTAGGAGTGTAATTAGAGGCCAGATTCAAGAAGTAGAAACCAGAGATGGATATATGAGAACCCCAATCTTTTGGTTTCGGAATAAGAGCTGGAGACCAGCAGTATGTATGAGGAACTTTGAGGCGCTGGAGCATTCCTGGGGCCCAGATCATACTCACGGGCTCTAGGCCGAGGCACTTGGCGCGAAACCGGTTGATGATGTCGCCTAAGCCTTGCCATGAGAGGGCTTCGATCATAGCGTAGCTGATGTAGTTGGTGAGTTGAGTATCAGCATTAGAAGATTGAATGTTCGCCAGAGGGTGGGGAAAGGCCTGGGTAGGAGAATATGGCATGGTGAACATGATATGAAGGGGTATTCCCAGCTTCTCTGCGCAATGAATATGCGCAAAGCTTGGTGGGTTGGCAATGATACAATCCGCGACGAAAGGGAAAGAACCGGCGTCGTTTGCGGAGCGATCTGAACCGTGGTCGTCGGACATCCCATCACCCGTTTCGTAGCACGATCGCCAGCAGCCTTGAATGTATTCCGCGACATCTCTTCTTCGACGGCCGACATCTCCACTTGCTAGACTGCGGAAACCGGGCATCAATCCAGGATTCTTGACCATGAAAGCCATCAGCTGGGAGGGGTCGCCACCGATGCTGAAAAACTCCAAGCCGTTCTCTTCTACAAACTTCTTGAAAGTAGGATGAGTTGCCAAACGAACACGATGGCCATAGGTCTCTTTCAAGAATTTCCCGAGAGCAACGAAAGGTTGCACGTCTCCGCGCGAGCCAACAACCTGGATAACCACATTCAGGGCTGGGGGTGGAACTCCTTCTTTACCTCCTAATGAAGGTGGGATGTATGCAGGGGGAGGCGGGCTGCTATTTTGAACACTCTGAACGTGTTCGCGTAAAGCTGGAGTAAAGACTTGGGATAAACGTCGGTTGAGCTGGTTGATGCGGATGTTGACACGGCCGTCTTCGGTGACGCTTGCGCTGGTGCCTAGGCCGTCTTTTTCGTTCCGAATCTCGCCATAGATGTCGCCATATGGGGGAGGCGGAACTTCTTCGTCGGTCGCATCTGGAGTGACGAGGTCGGTCGTTTGCAAGGGAGAGTCATGTCTCGTTGATCCTGCGGTTTCAGTCTGGACGGCAGAAGCAGCAGCTTGTGCTTGTTGAAGCATTGCATGCTGCGCGTTGGTCTCCGATATAGAGGCTTCATCTTCTAGGTGAGGCTGCGTGGTCATGGTGTCAAGGAGAGGATATGGAGTGCACTATTCTGGCCATCCAAAGCAGGGGCGACACCAGTAAGTACTCCATCGTCGAAGAGCGGCTTACGCCCTGGTGGAGGCATCGCATGAGTGCATTCGTGTATACCAGTCGTCAACGATGCTAAAGTCGTCTTAGTGGTGAGCATTGCGCGTGCGAAGGATGCGCATGCGTTCGCGAGAGGCTGAGGCAGGACCATTTAGGCAGACCTTGCGAGCTGAACACGGGAGGTTGGACCCCGTAATTACGTCATCACCATCAACAGCCTCCACGGGCACGTATACGTATCACCCAACTGCAGAACCCATGCCATGATTGGAGATTTATCAGGAGAATCTTGCGATTTCCAGATTTCTAGCCTAAATGCATACTGAGAACTAGTGTATAACATCAGAACAAACGTTGCACGATACCGAAAAACAAGCTTGTCATAGCCAGTGTGCACAGCGCATCCCATACACCATGAACGCTCGCAATCGCACCACCGGTGAAATCCGCTAGTGCACCTGTGGTGGTGCTTGTCGGCTGCCCGAATCCGCCGCTACCGCTGTTGATAAAGTTGCCATCGTTGCCATCCGCGGTAACAGATGCGGTGATGGACATCGATCCCTCAACCACGACGACAGGTGTTTCTCCGGGAGTAAGTGAAACCTCGATACCATCAACCGTTGTCATGGCACCAGGCATCAAGGTTTGACCATTCGACAGTAGCAAGCCTCCGCCATCAGTCGCCGGAATGAAGGAGAACCCAGAAGGAAGAGCACCCGGAAAGATCGTTGTGCCCCCAAGGACCACACTGCTTGCTGCTGCACCTATCGCTATCGTTGTTGTACCAGCAACCAAAGCGGAAGAGTCGCGTGAGATGGTCATGGTGCCGATAATGGTCACCTCGCCTGGCTCCAGTTTCGAGGCAAGCTCGCTGACATCGATGATCGTCCCGTCTATGATCACTGTAGATGGACCTGGTAATTGGGTCGTTTCCTGTAGCGAAATCGTCTGGGTGCCGCCAACGACTACAAAAGAGCCTGAAATGTCTCTGGAGATCGGTATGTTGTTTATAGTGGTCACCTCGCCTGGCTGGAGTCGCGTAGCGACCTCACCAATGTTGACGGTCGTCCCACCGATCACCACAGGTGCTGGTCGAGTCGACGGCGTCGATGGAGTAAGTCCAAACGTCGCGGTCCCATCTATGACGACGAACGAAGCGGAAGTATCGAATGAGATTGTAACGTCGTTGATGGTGGTCTGCTGTCCAGGAATGATCATGCTTGCCGCACCGCTTATCATGATACCCGAGTGAGACGGCTCAACTACAATAGCGCCAAGGCCAGGTAGAGACATGGTCTGCACTTTACTCGGACTGGGGACCATCGTGGTAACCGGAGGATAAATGGGCAATGCAGTTATCCCTCCTGGGGGCTGCACAGGTCCTCCTGGTATTGGTGTTACTGGGCCACGAGAAGTCGCCATCGGATTACCTGGAGGCGTACCCTGAGGTAATGCAGGAGCAGTGAATCTTACAGACGAAACCTCCGGTGTGCCCAGCTGATCAGTCGGTGTAGTAGGGACGTTATCCGAAGGTTTGGTTTTGGTGGGTACAGGCCGGGGATACAGCGTAGCTTCACTAGTTATTCTTCTCTCTGGTTAGCTATAGGCATCAACAACATGAGTCGAAAGCGTACGTGGGCTCTCCCAGAATCGGCTGAAAAGTAGCTGGTTCGAGATAGTCGTAGTCAAATAGTGTTGAAGCGGCGATCACTGTTACAACATTCGTTACGGTGCGTGTCGGCGGCAATACGATCTCGGTGTATGTGTATGTGTTCGTTTCGATGTAAGTTGGTCCCAGGCAGCCTGTCTGGGACTCTGTTGGCTTCGATGTTGTAGCAACGGAGCTGTTAAGATAACGAGATGTCCTATTGAGAATTAGCAAGCTGCTGGCTTAGCTGAGAGCGACTTACGTGAAAGAGACCGTATTGGCGACAGCTGCTCTCTTCTCGAAAGATACATCAGCTGTGCCTCCAATCTTCTCCACTCTGGTCAATGTTGTGCCGTTACTAAACGGGGTGACATGATAAATGATAGTAGGGGGCAAATTGACTGTCGAAACTGAGGTAAAAGTTGTTTCGCTTTCTACGACAGAAACAGTTTCAACAAGTTCTGTAGTGATCGTTGTGATCGTTGTCACGGCACACTCTGAGTCTGGTGATGAAGAGCGAGCAACGCTTGCGGCACTAGGAGAACCTGCATTCCATAAGTCAGCTGTTTATGTAGACTGCCATCCGAGTGCGAAAGGTACCTGAAAGCAGCAAAGCAGCAAACATGACCACTCTCATTCGACACGGTGAACGCGTGCTGGTCAGGTACCACCACATGTTGAAGAGAGCCAGGTAGTAGTTATTATCTTGATTTTGTTAAGAGAACAGGAGTCTTTAGTCAAGACGAGGGTGAGTATTAAGGGGACCAGGTTGGACATAATGCACTCCATTCCATTCCAATCTTGACGATGAGACTGCTATGCGATGTGGCTCAGCCTCCGAATTGGCCCCAACCATAGTCTCGGCATCCGGCTCGTGGTTGGTCAGAGTGCGCTGCACTGTCTTAATCTGGAAATATACAATAACCTTTGATTGCATCTGCAGGAAGCATATTGGGTAGTTCTGCACAGCCTACCAATCATCGGGTTGTACCGTTGATTGCAGGGAAGAACACAGTCAGCAAGTTGGAAGCTCGGTTGCAGCCCAGTACAGGCTCAACTGTACAGGCATAGTACTTTTCTCCTGCTTTCCGCTCAGTCCCAGACACATGCAAAACAGCGTTGATCATCTCATCCTAGAGCTTTTCGCAATATGGCAGGTGCGCTCTCACTTTCAGCATCGGGGGGCTGGTTTGGTAATGACGGAAGCTGGTCGACGTATGCTTCTCACACGTTGCGAAAGTGTGCCCATGCTTTTGCTGACAATGATAGGTTCCTCGTTCAGGTGGGAACTCCACCACAGACATTCAACGTGTTGCCTGCAACACAAGCTGCAAACATCTGGCTTCCTATCGCTGATGAATGTATGAGGCTGCAAAATGGCTCGGCTTCGTGTGGCAACTCTCGCGGTGTGACGCCTTTTCAACAACGTCTGAGTCCTGGGTTTCAAGCGAATATGTCGTCAACCTGGAAGACCATTGGTCTTTATGAACTCGGAATGGGAAGGATCCACGAAATCAACGGGAATGGCCTCCAAGGATTCGACAGCGTTGAACTAGACAACTTCACAATGGAGGGCCAAGCGATCACCGCCTATGCCTCACCCGGTTTCTGGATCGGTCAGATGGGACTATCGTCGTTGCCACTGAACTTCTCGGAGACAATCGGCTCGCCATCTTTGATCTCAGCTCTCAAAGATGAGGGCCATATACCCAGTCTAGCGTATGGATATCAAGCTGGTGCCTCGTATCGCAAAACCAGAATACCCGCCAGTCTCGTTCTCGGAGGATACGACCTGTCGCGCTCGTCAGAACCCTTGACGGTCGACATCAATTCCGATCTGTCCAGAGCTCTTACAATCGGACTCCAGGATATCATAGTGACCGATTCGCTGAACGGAACACTTTCGATGGTTGATAACGAACGGATACTAGCCCCGATCGATTCGTCCATTCCAGACATGTGGCTTCCTAAATCTGTTTGCGACCGCTTCGAATCTGCATTTGGCCTGGAGTATCATGAAAGATCTGGGAGGTATGTCCTCACAGATTCGGCCAGGGATCGACTTCGGGAACTCAATCCCACCTTAGCGTTCACCGTCGGTACCAACGCCGTCACGGGTGGCAACACTACCATAGTCCAATTTCCATACGCGGCATTCGACTTGCAGGCAGGGTATCCAATATTTGCGAATGCGACGAACTATTTTCCGATTCGAAGAGCTGATAACGAAAGCCAGTATGCTATCGGCAGGGCGTTCCTACAAGAAGCCTACATCGGCGTTGACTTCGAGGCTGGCACATTCAATGTCAGCGCAGCAAAATGGGACGACGTAAAGCCTGAGATTGTAACGATCTCAGGTAAGAATAGTGATACCGGAGCGGCTAAGGAGCCAGGCCTCTCGGGTGGTATGATAGCTGGGATCGTCATTGGCTGCATGGCAGCGATATTGATTTGCGCATTGTGCATATGGGTTCTGGTACGGAGATCCAGGCGGATGCGGGAGCCAAATACAGCGCTGGCAGCTGACAAGGGAGCGCACGACGCGCTGTATTCAACTCCACAGTTGGCAAGTATGGCTTTCCACGAGCTCCCCGCTAAACACGGCGATAGTGAACTTTGGGAGGCAGAAATGGTACCTGAACTGGGTAGTCGGGAGTGTGCGCACGAATTGCATCCGGACTGCGTTCGATGAAGGAGCGTTGGTGCCGGATGACGCCTGCCACATGAGGGACGCGCCGATGACTAATAACGCTAGCGTGTTAGCTCTTAGGCCTGTCGCGCTTCTGGGCCGCGGCGCCAGCTTTACACCACCTTTCTTTCAGCATGTCACTTTTCAAACATCTTGAAACAAACAACTTCTTCTTACTTATCCTACAGAACCTGAGCAAGCAATATAATTCTCGGCCTCGTACTGCATCATGCCATCTCCTTTTACACTGTGGTCCACCGGGAAAGGAGTATATACCTTCTTTTCCCTGCGCCTAGTACATGAATGCATAATTGGGTTGACATGTTGAAGCAATTATAGTTACTGTGCGACACATTCATACCACCTTAATATTCGCCCAATCCGAATTGCTCGATGATCGAATAACATGACCTCCACTGAGGACCGGCTAGACCGTGTGAAATAACAGGAAGCGGTAGGTAAATACTATGTGGCGGATCGCGACTCATGTTATTTCGTTCACAATACGACCTTCCCGGCGGCATGTGAACAGGATCGTGTTTCTTCTCATGATCGGCGTAGCCCGTCACAGTCCTAACGCATAACAATGACTGTCAACCCACACACTCTCACGCTGTCCACCGCTCTCGAAGCTCGCTATTCGCCTTCTGGCGAGAAGTGTGCTATCTGCCAGGAGTCATTAGAGGACACGCCTCCTGTCTATGATCCAATACAGATTGCCAGGCTGACATGGAAGCAGTCGTTACGAAGGTCTGTGGCGACAAACACTTCTTCCACCGGACTTGCATCGAATCGTGGTGGAAGTCCGGTAATCCTCATCTAAACACTTGCCCTATCGATCGTACACTTTGCTACGGTGGCGCACGTGTACCTCAAGAGCCTGTCAACCTTCCTACGTATACTACATTTCCAGGCCATGACCCGCATGCACACGGTACCGTTCACCTAGGACCTCTTTCAGCTGATGACATGGATTTCATTACCAGCGCACGAAACCAGGCATTCATCTCAATGCTCACTCCGCATCAGGTCATTACAATCGGTCCACTCGTGGGCAATCTGCTTGAAAGCGCGATCGAGACTGTGCAGAGACGTACATCGGAGCTTGCTAACGAAGTTACGATCGACTGCTACCTGGATGCTCGCGACCTTGCGGAAGGGCTGGCCGCAGGTTACATCACGCGCGAAGATATAGATTTGGCCAACAGCATCGCCGAGAATATCATGATCACGGCTTTGAACCGTAGCATTGTGCCGGTTGGAGCGAGGGAAGGTGTGCAGGCTCCTTCCACTGCCGGTCCACATATTTCTGACGACATGTTTGGGCAAACGGTAAGAACTGGAGCCGACGAAGCCGTTCCTAACCCCCAACGTGATCAACTCGGCCACAATGGTTTTGTAATTCACAGGACTGTACGCCTCCAGCTACAAATGGAAGGGCCACAGCATTACCTTGATAGTATCAACCACATGGTTGGCTTCTTCGACGATGACGAAGATGATTCTGGTGGTGGTGACATGGGTTAGGATTCTGTTGACGAGGCTGGTGATACCATCAATGCCAGCTTCTTCGAACCTCACCATTGAGGTCATTGTAGATAGGCAATGGCAAAAAGAGTGTTCATACGATGTACGTGGATGAGCTAGCTGAAGCTGACTCGAACTGTGAAGTCGTCTTCAAGACACCCCAACGTCTACGTCGCTTTCTACAAGCGTGCGCCTTGCCACAAATACTAGCCACCGTATCCCTGAAATTTTCCGGATTTATCCATCGGCTTTTATACCAGGTAGAAAGGGAGGTTAATAGCAAGAAGGCAAGCCAGTGGGGAACACGCGCAGTTCACACACGGCTCGACTCGAGCTGACAACCCCACCCCGCCACCGCATGCGGCAAAGCGCCAGATCCCGCTCAAGATGGCTGGCTAGCCTCCCAAATAATCTCAGCACGTCACGAGCACGAAAGCGACGAAAGCGCGGTGTTCTAAGCCCGCAAGTGAAATCGCAAAGATCTCCGACTATTTTACATCTTGCAGCTCCGATGGCCATGGCCCCTTGGATATGTCTCCACTGAAGCGTCCGAGTGAGGATGCGGAGCATGAGGACGGGCGCCGACCTGCACCACGAACGCCGAGGATTAGAGCTTGTAAGTTCATGGACCGCGCCCCACTTCATCATTGCTTCTCTTTTTTTCTTACAATGTGTTGTTGTAGGTGCGGAGTGTAAAAGACACAAGATCAAATGTGAGCCCGTCGACAATGAAGCAAAATGCGCAAAGTGTTTGCGCAGCGGGACGGAATGCGTTCCTTATAATTTGAATCAACGGCTTTTGGATGAAGATGCGGCGTAGGTTCATATCACACGTGCTCTCTTCACCGTCGCTAAGTACTTCAGTTGGAAATCAAATGCGACAGCCGAGTTGTCGCAGCTGCGCTCTGCGGTGCAGCGTCTGCTGCAGCACAACAAACTGCCCGGCTTGGATAGTCCAGTTAGTCAAGACACGCCGCCGCATTCAGCAGGACGCACCATGACCATCAGCCCGACAAACGTTATGTCTGAGAGCGGACATGCGACGTTTGTTGTTCCGCCGCCCATGGATATGACGAGAGATACCTCTGTCGAACGCGAGTCTGGAGAAGAGTCTGGCTTGGTGACAGCGCCTATGAAGAGTTTATACGACCTGACCAGGATCCGGAACCTTCGGAGTAGCGTGCGATGGAAGCCCAACTCCAATTCTGTGGAAGAGGACTTCATAGCTCAAGGCATTGTGTCTTTGCCTGAAGCTGAGGACCTGTTCAGACGGTATATGCAGGACATTCGGCTTTATCTCTGGGCTGGTGTACTTTTCCCGTATGACTCTCTGGATGCAGTCCGTCGCCAGTCCACTCTTCTCACTGCGGCTGTGCTTACCATCTCAGCACTACACACGCCTGGTCGAGACGAAGCATTGCAGAAATGTTACAACATCTTCGTTTCATTGGTCTACAGTGCCTTTCTCGCTCGGCCTCAGAATCTGGATGATATCCGCGCGCTGGCTCTCGCCGCTTTCTATCTCTCGAATCTGAGCTGGAAGTTGGCCGGCCTGGCAGTAAGGAACGCCGTGGAGATGAATCTGCATATGTCGTACCAGAAGCTGATGCGAGGGCACGAGGACCAGCGCGACAACGTGCGTCTATGGTACGCATTGTATGTCTGCGACAAGCAGTTCAGCATCGCATATGGACGACCATCTATCGTCCACGAAGACATTGCCATCAAGAACATTGAGAACTTCCTCGACAGTCCCAAAACGACCCCAGGAGATATCAGACTGGGAGCGCAAGTCACTTTGTTCAAGATCCTGACAGAAGCATACATTGCCTACGGCAGCGATCCAGAGCAACCATTGACGGAACCAGACTTCCAACAACTCCGCCTCTTCAACTTCGCCATTGAGCAATGGCGGCTCGCGTGGCAAGCCCGATCCGCTGACAGTCCATCCATCGGATCCTACCCGTCGAAAGGCGTAGTACTATACTACCACTTCGCCAGATTCCAACTGAATTCCCTGGCGCTGCGTGCTCTCCCTCCGCCCAGCGCAGCCACATCCGAATCCCTCTCCTACGACCGCCGCGAAGCAGCCAACATCGCCATCACAGCCGCAACCAGCACCCTCACTCTAATCTTCGAGGAACCTGATCTGCGCAAGGCCATGACAGCAGTACCCATCTTCACGCACACCATGGTCGCTTTCTGCGCTACTTTCCTGTTGAAAATGGCAAAGACCTGGGGCGGCATGGCACAAGTGCAATCACCAGAATGGGCAACCGAACCCGTCGGCCTAGGTCTCAACTTCAACATCAACCAAGTCCTATCCTTATCGCGGCGCTCATCTTCTTTCCTAGCGAAAGTGGCGGAGAATCTGAACGAGAAACATATCACTACGCATATTGTTCAGGGCATCAATGATTTGTTGAAACGGCTGGATGTTGCGGGTACGCCGTCGGGGTCTGTGACCCAGGGAGGCTTTCCGGCGGCTTCGCCTGCTACCACGCATGTGTTTGATCCTGTCAAAGCGGCTACGGCGCGCAATGATGAGGGTGTGGATGTGACGGCGGGGAATGAGTATAATATGTATGATTTGATTGGTTCTTATGGGTTTGGGTTTGACGAGACGTTTTTGGGTCAGGTTGCGCCTACGAACCTGGATTTCTGGCAGACGGAGCCTTTTTGATGGGGCGGTATGTATTCGTAATTCGGGAGGGCAGTCCTCTTACCTTGTTCTCCAATGCACTTGAGGATCTTGGGATACCTTGTGACAATAGACTCCACACCTACCTTTACATTATATCACTCTCGAGGTTGTGGTTGGGCGCTCCTGATTGTTCCTGCATCACACCTTCATCTAGCCGACACCTTGCATCCAACGTTGTTATTCGAGCGTAGTGAGAGGCGGCGGTATCGGGTGGTGAAGGTGAGCGCGCGGAGTTGGCTAAGAAGCCGGGCGAAGGCAATGGTGATGTTTGGCGAAACGAGCTGCAGTTTGCTACGTCGATGGGATAGGCAGCAGCAGCAATTGCTGTGGCGGAGCGAATATGTAGGCAGCTATACAAGTTTAGCAATGCGCAAGGCTGGACAAGGCTGCCCAGGTGCTTGAGACTGTCCAGGTGAGGCTGATACTCTGAGCTTCCGCGCGCACTCGTGAGGGAAGCTGCGACGGCTATCGGGGAAGCTCGTGCTCTCCATCGAGACGGTGACAATTATAGAAGCGAGGTTTCTAGAAGTAAATTATGCGCGTGTCGCCGGCGGGACAAGCAACGAGTGAGTGCATCGACAACGTCGCGATTGTTCTGCCCCTCGCTACTAGGCGTTGCTGGGGAAGGCGCGTTTGGCGGTGAGGCGCAATTGGAAGGCGCGCCCCACCGTGATTGGCTTAGCCGCGGCCTTC
>Ga0265797_10007242_pt1 | contig 15295 bp, 12 predicted proteins | sample P2T30metagenome_FD_192433 | JGI IMG/M metagenome (GOLD analysis project Ga0265797, IMG submission 192433) | Plant litter microbial communities from East Loma Ridge, Irvine, California - P2 T30 | ecosystem: Environmental > Terrestrial > Plant litter > Unclassified | place: USA: California... | reverse complement strand
TTAAAATAAAAAACACAACCAAATCATTCAAATATGAATCAACCTACAACCACTAAACCGACCACTTTCAGATGGACCATCGTTGGCTTGCTTTTCCTGGCAACCACGGTAAACTATCTGGACAGGAAAGTTCTATCTTTGACTTGGAAAGATTTTATTGCACCAGAGTTCCACTGGGACAATAATGATTATGGTAACATCACCGCTTTGTTCTCGATTTTCTACGCCGCAAGTATGATTTTTGCAGGGAAATTTGTGGATTGGATGGACACCAAAAAAGGTTTTCTTTGGGCAATTGGCGTTTGGTCTGTGGGCGCAGTTTTACATGCATTTTGTGGGATTGCAACATCTGGAATCATCACTGGAAATTGGTTTGTTGGTTTTGAAGAAGCAAAGCATAATATCGCAGCGGTACAGAATGTTTCCCGCGTGATCAACGTGAGTGTTACCTTATTTATTTTTGCAAGACTGATTTTGGCGATTGGTGAAGCCGGAAACTTTCCTGCTGCCATCAAAACTACGGCAGAATATTTTCCTAAAAAAGACAGAGCCTTGGCAACCAGTATTTTCAACGCTGGTGCAACGGTTGGAGCGCTTGCCGCACCTATTTCTATTCCCTTCATTGCCAAAGCATTAGGTTGGGAAATGGCATTTATCATCATTGGTGCTTTAGGATTCTTGTGGATGGGAATCTGGATTTTTTACTACAAAAAACCACACGAGCATCCGAAAGTAAATCAAGGTGAAGTGGATTATATCAACCAGGATATCGATGCTACAATCATCGAAGATATGTCTCAGCCAAAAACAACTTTTACGTTGGCGCAATGTTTCAAATACAGACAGACGTGGGCTTTTGCCTTCGGCAAGTTTATGACAGACGGCGTTTGGTGGTTCTACCTTTTCTGGACTCCGGCTTATCTAAGTTCAGTTTACGGAATGGACAGTACGCAAAGTGCATTCCCATTGTTCGTCCTTTACATGATCACTTTGGTATCTATCGTTGGCGGCTGGCTTCCGACATTCTTTGTAGAAAAGAAAGGAATGAACCCATATTCCGGTCGTATGAAAGCGATGCTGATATTCGCATTCTTTCCATTGTTGGCTTTATTGGCACAGTCTACAGGTAAAATCTCCTATTGGTTCCCCGTTTTAATTATTGGAATTGCAGGTGCAGCGCATCAGGCGTGGTCCGCGAATATCTTCTCCACTGTTGGTGATATGTTCCCGAAAAAAGCGATCGCAACCATCACAGGAATTGGTGGATTAGCTGGCGGAATTGGTTCTACGATTATCAATAAGAGTTCTGGTCTTTTGTTCGATTATTCGCATAAAGCGTGGACGACTGTAGATGGCGTTCCGCTTTTGCAGAAGTTCCCTCAATATGCAGATCAGCGTTTGCCGGAAGGATTTTTTGAACAATTACAAAAATCCGGTGCTGTAGTTTCAGACGGTATCGACAAAGGATATATGATTATTTTCTCATTCTGTGCAGTGGCTTATTTGATTGCGTGGTTCGTTATGAAATCATTAGTTCCTACTTATAAAATCATTAAAGAATAAAGAAATGGAATATCAGACTAAAGAAAAACTAAACCGTGAAAACTCAGCATTGACTGAGAAACTTCCTATAAAATTTTTACAATTCGGAGAAGGCAACTTCCTGAGAGCTTTTGTTGATTATTTGATTGACAAAATGAACAAAGAAGCAGGCTTCAACGCTGGTGTAGCTGTTATTCAGCCAACTCAGGGTGGACTTGTGGATATGCTGGAAGAGCAAAATAACCTTTACACGCTTTTCGTGAGAGGTGTAAAGAAAGGACAAATTGTGGATGACCAGAGAGTAATCTCAGCAATCCAGAGATCATTAAGTCCTTACACGCATTATCAGGAATATCTTGATCTGGCAAAAGGCGAAGATCTGGAATTCATTTTATCAAATACAACAGAAGCCGGAATTGCTTTTGAACCTTCTGAAACAACACTTGAAGCTGGACCTCACAAGAATTTCCCTGCAAAAGTAACAGCTTTCCTTTACGAGAGATTCAAACATTTCCAAGGTGCAGAGGACAAAGGTCTTCACATCATTCCTTGTGAATTGATCGAGAATAATGGATTGACATTAAAAAAATACATTCTTCAATACGCTCAACTTTGGAATCTTGAAGAAGATTTCTCAGCTTGGGTAGAAAACAGCAACTTTTTTCACAACACTTTGGTGGACAGAATCGTACCTGGTTATCCAAGAGAAGAAAAAGACGAATACGAAGCGAAATTTGGTTATGACGACAATCTGATGGTAGTTTGCGAAGCATTCTTACTTTGGGTCATTGAAGGTGACGACAAATTGAGAGCTAAAATTCCATTTGATAAAATTGATGATCAGGTTGTGATTGTTGATGACATCACACCTTACAGAACCAGAAAAGTAAGAATCCTGAACGGCGCTCACACAGCAATGTTGGCATTCTCTATCCTTGATGGAAAAGAAACGGTGAAAGAAGCTATTGACGCAGAATTCGCTGGAAAATTCATTTCAGATACGGTTTACAACGAGATCATCCCAACTTTGGATTTATCAAAAGAAGAATTGACAGCATTCTCAGAAGAAGTTTTTGACAGATTCAGAAATCCATTTTTGAAGCACCAGCTTTCTAGTATTGCTCTGAACTCTGTTGCGAAATTCAAAGTGAGAGTTTTGCCAAGTTTATTACAATATGTTGAAGACAAAAAAGAATTGCCAACCAATCTGACGTTTGCTCTTGCAGCATTAATCAGATTCTACCAAGGCGAATTCAACGGAAAAATACTTCCAGTAATGGATGATGCGCCGGTCTTGGAAAGATTCAAAGCAATCTGGTCAACCAATGATCTTGGAGAAGTTGTAAAAGCGACTTTATCTGAAACCAGTTTCTGGGATCAAGACCTTACACAAGTTTCTGGATTGACAGAAGCTGTGACAAAAGCCCTGAAAGAAATTGATACCAACGGAATCGAGCAAGGCTATAAAAATTATATCAAGTAATAATTTTTAAACCATTTGGAATTATGAAGAAAGTATTAAAAGTGAATCCAAAAGACAACGTTATTGTTGCGCTGATGGATCTTTACGCTGGCGAATTTGTTGAACTGGATGACCAAACATACCAGGTTTTAACGGATACGAAAGCTAAACATAAATTTGCGGGCGAACATTTTGAAGCGGGCGACCAGATCATTATGTATGGCGTTGTGGTTGGGAAAGCCAATCAGACGATCCAAAAAGGCGAAGTGATTACCACCGAAAACGTAAAACACCAAAGTGAACCCGTTTTCAAAAAAACAGGCGATCTTGGCTGGACGCCACCGAATGTTGATAAATGGAAAGACAAAACATTTAATGGTTACCACCGTTCTGACGGACAAGTTGGAACCAAAAATGTCTGGTTATTTTTCCCATTGGTCTTTTGTGAGAACAAGAATATTGAGAAGCTGAAAGACATTTTCGAAAACGAATTACTGCCGAAAAAAGAAGTTTCCTACAAGAATTTCCTACGTTCTTTAATTGAAGAAAAAAGTGTGGAAGAACTTGAAGATACATCCCGAAATGAGAATCTTCTGGACAATATCGAAGTGAAATTTATCAATCACCAAGGTGGTTGTGGCGGGATCCGTCAGGATTCTGAATTGTTGGCAAGACTGCTTGCAGGTTATGTGAACAACCCTAATGTGGCTGGTGCAACGGTTCTAAGTTTAGGCTGTCAAAATCTTCAGGTTGATATTTTCCAGAATGCTTTGAAAGAAATAAACCCCAACAGCGACAAGGAAATCCTCGTGTTCGAGCAGCAGCAAATCGGGACGACGGACAAAATGTTCCAGATGGTGATTAAAGATTCTTTTGAGGCGATCAAAAGAGCCAACAAGATCGAGCGCAAACCTGCACCAGTTTCCAAAATCAGTATTGGTCTGGAATGTGGCGGATCCGACGGATTCTCAGGAATATCTGCCAATCCGGCTTTAGGAGTTGTCTCTGATATTTTTGCAGCATTGGGCGGGAAAACAATACTGGCAGAGTTCCCGGAATTGTGCGGCGTAGAGCAGGAGTTGATGAACCGATGTGTGGACGAAGAAAAAGCAGACAAGTTTTTATCATTAATGAAAGCTTTCGAGAAATCCGTTGTGGATGCCGGTTCAGGATTTGACATGAATCCTTCTCCTGGAAATATAAAAGATGGCTTGATCACCGATGCGATGAAGTCTGCCGGCGCTTCCAAAAAAGGAGGAACGGCGCCAATCGTAGATGTTTTGGATTACGGCGAGTATATTTCAAAACCGGGTCTTAATCTCCTGAACACACCAGGAAACGACGCCGAATGTACCACAGGATTGGTGGGAGCCGGTGCAACAGTGGTTTTATTCACCACAGGTTTGGGGAATCCGATGGGAAATCCAATTGCACCGGTTGTGAAAATCTCATCCAACACAGCGCTGATCAACAGAATGTCGGATATCATTGATGTGAATGCAGGAACTGTGATCACTGGAGAAAAAAGCATCCAGGAAGTTGGTGAGGAGATCGTGGATTATATTATTGAACTGGCTAGCGGAAACGTGGAAACGAAAGCAGACCAATTGAAACAGGATGTATTTATCCCTTGGAAACGAGGGGTTTCATTATAATTTTTTTAATTTTTAAGGTTTTTATTTTCTAAAGCATTCTTTTCGGAGAGTGCTTTTCTTGTTTGGTTTGGCAACGTGCTGTACGTACTTTAATATGCCTTGCTGTTGCTTACTTTCTCTCTGCAGTAGCTTACTTTCTTGTTGCAGTTGCTAACTTTCTCTTTGCAGTAGCTTACTTTCTCGTTGCAGTAGCTTACTTTCCCGCTGCAGTAGCTTACTTTCTCTTTGCAGTAGCTTACTTTCCTGTTGCAGTAGCCTACTTTCCCGTTGCAGTTGCTTACTTTCCCGCTGCAGTCGCTTACTTTCTTGTTGCAGTAGCTTACTTTCCCGCTGCAGTAGCTTATTTTCCTATCGGAGCAAATTAATTCAACAATTATTTTTAGTGATTTTTAATTAATGAAAAAGCCTTCAGAAATTGATCTGAAGGCTTTGATGTTTACAATTAGAAAAGATTACTTTTTGATGAACTTCTCCTGATACACCGCTTTGTCCGTCACTACCTTCAGGATATATGTTCCTTTGAGAAGCTGAGATACATTAATCCGGCTGTCATCCATTTTAGCATTAATCTGTTTTCCGGCGCTGTCGAAAATTGAAACACCCACCACTTTGTCCATCGTCTTGATGTTAAGAATATCTGTGGCTGGATTTGGATAGATGCTCAGTTCCATCTTTTTAACCTCAGCCGAAACTGCAAGAGAAGACGAGATCACTGTGAGTGACTTCTCCACAAGCTTTCCGTTTGAATTGAAACTGATGACCACCGTTGAAGTTCCGGCATTTTGGGGCGTCAAAACCAGCTCGTCATCAGCATTGATCTCGGTTGAGATTGCTGAAAAGTTGCTGTTGGATTTGATGGATTTGATAATAGACGACGACAGATTATCGGCATCGGAAACCACTGTTTTCAGGTCGATTTTGGTGACACCATTTAAAGTGATTTCGGTGGGAAATGCTGTGCTTACCAGCGGCGCAGCGTTGTCGGGGAACACTGTTACAGCAGGAAACCAGTAATAGTCGGCAAGTGTTTTGGTGGTGAGCAGCGCACCGGTATTATCATAGGTATGGATCCAGTTTTTCTGATAATGGGCGCCGAAGCCGCTCTCGGTGGTATTAAGGATCAGCCTGTCGGAAACGGGATCAACTCTCAAGGCTGCTCCGTAGGGAATCTGTCTGTAAGTCCCGTCTTGTCCGGGCAGTGTAATAAAGTTTTCATTGAATGTTTTGGCTGTGACATCAAAGCGGACAATTTTGGTCCCGGGGTTGAAAGCATTCAGAGAGTTGATCCAGTAAAGGACATTTTGCTGGCTGCTGTATGTAAAACTCCCGGCACGCCAGGATCCCCAGTCGGTAATATATTTGGTACCCGGGATTGGGTATTCGGTTTTAGCAAAAGTTGTAGGATGGATATTGACCAGTTTCTGATCCTGAATCGCCCACACGCTACCGTCCTTGGCCTGCACGATTGAATTGTAGGATCCTGAAATGGTGCTGACCAAAGTGTTGGTTTTGGGATCTATGATGAGGATGCCCGCCGTCTGCTTCACTGCGAAGACGTATCGGGATGTCCGGATCATATTCCCGATCTGCCCTGCATATTGACTGCCACCGCCTGTTCCGGCAATAAGGCTCCCGACCTGAAGATTATCTATATCAAAAAGATAGATCCCGTTTGAAGATCCGATGTAACCGGTGTGCTCATTCACCCCAAGAAAAGAGCGGCCGTCGCCTCCGCCAATGGTGTTGAAGGAAGCAATCTTCTCCATTGTGACTGCATTCGCGACTACGAGTCTGCCGCCGGGTGTGTATTGTGTGTCGCCACCGTCGGCAGCCTGCTTGGAGATAAAGTAGAACTTGTCGCCATAGATGGTGCCGTGAGAAGTGGTCGCGCCAAAAGCATGATTGTTGTTTTTTTCGCTGTACACGCGGTAGTAGATCTGCTCATCATCCCCAATAAAATTGAGCGATCCGTTGGTGTGACCAAACCATTCTTCATTCACCATAAAATAGCCTTTTGTAAAGTCTGCGGCTTTGCCGGTTTCAGATTTAAGGGTGATGGATGTGCTGCCGTTTGCAGGCTCGTTTGGAACTGTTGACTGCGCGTGGATGCCTGTTGCAAAAGGCAGCAAGGCCGTCAATAGATAGATTTTTTTCATTTTTAATTGATTTAAAGAATTTTTTATGATTAATTATTATTTTAAATGTAAGTCGTAGGCGCCTGCCACTTCTGTAGAAACTTCGCCCAGCCAGCCGGCTTCCTGATTGATTCCTGTATAAACTTTCACGAAATCTATCCCGGGAAGTTTGATGTAATTCCCGTTCTTGTCGACCGCCCACGAGATATCGATGTTGGCAGCTTCGTCGGTATTGGGAGCGTTGTCGGCATATCCGAAAGCATAAGACTGGCCGGCCCAGTTGGTTCCTGTACCATCCACATTATAGAAATTATCTGCAAGGCGGGTTCCGGTCAATTGATAAGAAGCCTCTGCAATCCACAGTGGATAATAGCTCTGGCTGTGGAAAACATTGCGCGTTTTGAAACCGGTTTTTCCCAGATTGTCTGTCCATTTGATATATTCTACATCGTTTTCCCAATATTCGTTTCCGGGAACTGGGGGTTTGGATTCGTTGGGTTTGAAGTAATTGATGCTGTAATTCTTAACCGTTGTATTCTTGAAATATTCGCTGCCTGCAATCTCGTACCATTCGTCTTCATCGGGTTTTCCGTTTTTATTTTTGTCATAGGCGACCATTATGATGCCCGGTTCGCAAGACCCTGAGCGCACGCCCGGAGACTGATCTCCCCAGAAAGCATTACCCAGAATTTTGAAATCGCGGCCAGTCCTATTTGGAATAGTATGGTCAAACCCGAAAGTGACGTAGCCACCGAAGCCGCCCAGACTTACTATTGAAGAATTGGCGCCAACCAAAGCCTGTTTTGCTTTCTGGATCATATTTTCAGCGGTATTTCCAGCAGCATATTCCGGAATTTCGTTAATGAATTGTCCAACTGCAGGACGGAAATCGAAGACGTTGGAAATGTACTTGCTGTAAGCTGAAGTTTCTTTGTTGACAATGATTTTTGAACTGTAAGTTGTGGTTGTGCCGTTCGCTTCCACCTTCAAAGTCAGCGGATAGGTTTTGGCGAATGGACTGATGAAATCCAAAGCTGAGTTTTCTGAAATAATAGAATCCTTAACGCTCCAAGTCAGTTTTGAAGTTGCAGAAACGTTTGGATTGATGTTGAGGACTTTGAAGCGGTCGATGGTGTAGGAATCTTTGAGCACTTCTGTTGGAGCAGTTATTTCTTCCTGTCCTTCGCGGTCACTTTTGCAGGCAATCATTCCAATGGTGAGGATTGAAAGGAATGTGAATTTTATAGATTTATGTTTCATTTTTATTGGTTTAATTTTATACGGAATGTTTGTGTTTTTATGGTGACTGTTGATTTTATGTTGAATCTGCAGCCCGACTTGAACGGAAATCCTTTTTTGCGTGGTCATCGGGTTCAACTAAACTAAAATCGTCTGCAAAAAAGATTGGGAGTGGAAGGCGGATAAAGCTGCCCATACTTCGACTACGCTCAGTATCCAATTTTATATCGTTCACAGCCATTATTTGTAGAGGAAAACAAAGTGCGCCGGGATGTTGCCGCCTTCGGTTTTCCATTTGAATTTTCCGTTTTTGTCGAAGCAATAGACGAATCCGGTGGAAACATAATTTCGCGAGTCGGTTACATAAATGTCTTCTGTGATTGGGTTGACGGCGATTCCGTAAGGCGTTTTGATGGCGTCTACATATTGCTGGTCGATGATTTTGTTGGAAATGATCTGCTCGGTTTTCACATCGATGATGCCGAAAGATTTGGTGTAGGCGTGCGTGTTGTAATTGAACTCGTTGCCGTAATAATAGAGTTTGTCATTCACAATCGTCATCTCGCTGACTGCAATGTGGAAGTCTTTTTTGACCGTTCCAGTTGCTGCATCCACCAAGAATAAACTGGACAGAACGTTGTAATAATCGCCTCGGGAACTGACGTACAAATCGCCGTAATTGTCCTTGCTAATGTGATGAAGATTGATTGCTACATCGATTTTTTTAGTCTCGGTGAAAGTGTTCAAATCGACCACGGAAACGGTCCTGTCATAATTTGGGAAACGGTAGCCGCCGGAGTTGGCAACATAGAGATTGTTGCCGACAATCGCCATCTTTTCCGGCTGATAACCGACAAGCACTTCTCTCTGAATCGACAGTGAAATTGTGTCAATTTCTGCCACTTTTCCAATCGGCGCATTGGGATTCAGAACGACAGGTCCGGCGTAACTGGAAGCGTAGACTTTCCCGTTTTTGAAGGTCACATAGCGACAATTCTGGAGCTGAATCGTCTTGATTCTTCTGGCAGTTTTCGCGTCCATAACTTCGATTTTGTTGGAAACATTGATAACTGCGTACATTTTGCTGCCGTAGATTTGAATGTCATTTCCGACATCGCCGAGTTCTTTCACGACCTCAGGATTGATTTCTGAATAAATATTCCGGTGGTAAGTTCCTGACGTGTAATCGAAGAAATCGAGAGTCGCTTTGTTGGTTCCCATATTGCCTTCGTTCAAGAGATAAAAACCTTTGATCGCCGTATTTTCCGGTGGCGCAAGACCTTCCACCACTTCTTCCCGAATGATGATATCGTCGGTTCTGCAGGCCATTAAAATGATTAATGTGAAAGCTGTAAAAAATAGATTTAGTTTTCTCATAATGTGAAACTTAGAATCAGTTTAAAATGTCGTCCGGGCATTGGATAACTCAACACCACTTCATAAAACTGATTGAAAATATTGTTGACTTCCAGGCTGGCTTTGAACTGATAATTCTTCCAATTCATCTTTTTCTGAATTGATAAATCGTGCGTATACCAAGGCTGAACATAATTGTAAGGAATATTGTCCTGATTGACATCATAACGCTCGCCGACATAGATAAAACTGTAGTTGAACGACCAATCCTTATAATCTGACATCAGCGTAAAAGTGCCGGAATACCAAGGCGTGTACGGAATTTGATGGCCAAAAAAACTGTCGTTTCTGTCTGTAAAATCTCTGGAATTCTGGTAAGTGTAACTCAATAATGGTTTCAGTTTGACATTTCCGACATTCACATCTGCCTGAATATTGACATCGGTTCCGATGATTTCCACTTCGCCAAGATTGTACATCGTCCATCGGAACATACTGCCGTTGGGAGCAGCGATGATTTTGTCCTTAACCTTATTAAAATAACCATCGACCTTAATGTAAAAAGATTGTAAGGCTTGATTGTGATAAAATTTCTGATACGTAAAACCAAGATTATATTGATTGGTAAACTCCGGCTTCAGAAGAGAATTTCCGATAACCGTGTAATACAAATCGTTGAAAGTCGGCATTCTGAAAGTGTTTTTGTAGAAAGCTCTTATCGTCAAATCCTTGGAATCGAAAGGTTGATAACTGAGGAAAGCCGCTGGCGTCCATTCGGTTTTATCGGGCGATTTGGTGTTCATTTCGACTTCTTCTTTTACGAAAGTTCCCAGAACACTTCCAAGGAATTTCAGTTTTTTCCATTGGTAAGTTGTGGCAAAAGCAAGCAAAGAAGTGTAGCGCGTCGGATAAGAAAAGTTGACCAAATCGGCATCCAAATGATTGTACTGAAAATCGACATTCGCACTGAAATCCCAATTCGGCGTGACAGAATAAAGATTGGAAGACGACAAATAAACCTCTTTCTGAATGTAAGTATTGATGACCGGAAGCGCAGCCTGAGTTTCCAAAGTATCTACAAAACGGGTGTAATCGTAAGCAAATTTCGCCTTGAACTGGGTCTGGATTTTCGGGAAAAGTTTCTTAATCAAATTGGCCTGAACGAAGTAATTCTCGTCAATCATCCTTTGACCTCTCGCACCAAATCTGTTGTTGACAATCGCTCCCGGAATGCCACGATTGGATAAATAACCGTAAGCGCGGACGTTCCAGTTTCCATTATTCAGAGTTCCGTGAAGGCTGGTTTCGAAGCGTTTGGAATTGATATCAGAATCAAATCGCTTCGCAATCGTATCATAAGCTGTTTCGCCATCGGGATATTTTTTGCGGTAACGAAATTTATAAATCCCGTCACTCTGCAGAAATTCAGAACTGAAACTTGCGGAAACTCTATCCGAAATTTTCTGCTCCAATCGGAAAGACGGATTAAACAAATCGATGGAACTGTTCTTCAATCTCAGAACGAAATTTGTTTTTTTATTAAATTTAAAACTTGGTGTTTTTGGCTGAAGATAGATTGAACCAGACGAACCAAAATCCTTTGCCGGCTGGAAAATTTCGGATTTTTGTCCGTTGTAAAGCGAGATTTCTTCGATGTCATCCAAAGAAAACCGGCCTAAATCAACCAAACCGTTTTGCGCATTTCCCAATTGGATGCCATCATAAAAAACACCGACGTGCTGACTTCCCATACTTCGGATATTGATGGTTTTCATTCCGCCGATTCCGCCGTAATCTTTAATCAGAACACCTGAAAAGTACCTCAGCGCATCTGCAACGGAATGGCTGTTGAGTCTCTCCAACTGTTCGCCGGAAAGTGTCTGAGCAGGTAAAATCTCTTTAAAATTCTTTTTGTAAACATCGACTTTGACAATCTCAGTTTCCTTGATTGTATCTTTTTTGGACTGGGAAAAACAGAAAGATGAGGCTGTCACAAATATTGTAACAGCGGTTTTGTAAAACCCAGAAGTAAATCGTGTCACCATTAGCTCATATCGAATAATGATGACGCCAATGGAGGTAAGAAAGCAAGGATAAGGCGCAGTTTGTGCTGCACAAAATCGTTGTTGACTAAGCTTTATTCCACGAAAGCGTCAAATATTAAAACATTCTGGCAGGTCTTCTGACTTACTTCATTTTTGAAATCCTTCCCATCTTGCGACAGTGGATCTAATTTTCAAAAACCTTTGTGTGAAGCTTACAGCAGCGGGTCTGCTCCGGATTTTCACCGGATTCCCTATTAAGCGCTTTTTACGGCTCACCAGATTGGCGCAAAGATATATAAAATAGATTGACAAAGTCAGAATAAAATATTGTGATAAAAATCACTGCGAATAATCGAAATTTCAGAAACAAAAAAAGTGATGAAAAATCACCACTTTATAAATTAGAATCTGTTAGCGTTATTCTTCCGCTCATTATTAATTATTTTATTTTATTTTATCAAATATTAATGACATTGTTGCTTTGTCAAGGCTTTCCATATCGATTAGATTTAATGATTTTACCATTTTCAAAGTCGAAGTTTTGTAATGTTGAAAATGTGGCGTCTGCAAATGAAACTGATACGAATCTTTATCGGCATAGATTTCTACAATTCTAATCTGAGTCGGATTTTTCTGCTCGTACATCGGGAAAATCGCAATGACGCCTTTCTCTAATTTTACCGAAGCCGAAGCTTCTTCTTTTAGAATCGATTTGTACTCTTCTAAAAAATCAGGAACAATTTCTATTTCTGAGATTCGAACCATCATATCATTTTCGATAATTGGAACGAGCTGTTTTCCGATGATTTTCCGGACTGTATTGGCCTGAGTTTTACTGACTGATTCTTGTATCAAATCTGCCAATTGTACCAGTTGATTTTCCGTAATTCCGGTATTCTTCCCCATAGTAATGTGCGATTGTAATTGAGATTCAACGCCCGACAATGCAGCCAAAGCTGAAATGGTCACCAATTCTCTCTGCTGATAACTCAAAACATCGCTCACAAAAATATCTGCAAACAAATGTTCTTTCAGAAATGCGTCAATTCGAGGAACAAATTCCCCAAATCCTGGTGCTGGTTTAAATTGAGGAGTTTTCGTAAGAATTTCCAACGTTTTTCTGCCCTGCTCATATTTATCAGCGACATTATTTTCCACAACGATTTTCTTGCCTTCTGTATATTTAATTCCGTTTAATTTTCTTTCATCCAAAACAGTTTTTAAAGTATTAATTGCATTCAGACTTCTCGGAAAACCGCAATAAGCATACAGCTGCGTGAGTGCTTCTTTGATTTCATTAATCGATAAACCTTCATCCAATCCTTTATTTAAATCTAATTTTAAATTTTCTAAATTTCCAATAGCAGTGGATGAAGAAATCTTTATAAGACTCTTTTCTTTCGGATTTAAATTTTGTTTATCTACAGTTTTTTGTGCATTCATTTTTGTAAAACTTAATATTAAGGAAAACAGAATAATCCAATGAAAAAATTTGCTTTTAATCATCACTATTATTTTTGATTGGCTTCCGCATATTCTTCATCTGAAACAGCTTCAAGCCAGGTATTTTCATTCTTCTGCGGATTACCGTTCGTTGCCAGATGTGAGAACCAACTATCTGCGGTTGCGCCGTGCCAGTGCTCTACATTCGGAGCAATTTCAACAATATCACCGGTTTTTAATCGACGTGCAGGTTTTCCGCGTTCTTGATATAAACCTTCGCCACCAACGACAATCAAAAGTTGTCCGCCGGTATGACTGTGCCAATTGTTGCGACAGCCAGGTTCAAAGGTCACATTGGAAAGAGGAACATTTAAATCTTTATTGCTCGTGAGCGTGGCCAAATAAGATTTGCCTGTAAAATATTGTTCAAAAGCAGTGTTTTCTTCGCCTGTCGGAAAATCACTTAGTTGGGGAATATTTGCATTCATTTTATTTTGTTTATTTGTTTTTTGTGCCGGCAGAAATTGAGCACACATTAAAAGAATTATTATTTTTCTATCTTAATATTCACCAACAAAGTTCGGCAAGAGAATCCTGAATACGGATATACTTATTACTGTATTGCTTACCATTTTTACTGATTATATTAAAGCAAAAAAGGTCTATCTGCAAACAGACCTTTTAATTTCTAACAATTATTTCAAATTAGTTTTAAAGAAACTTTCCAGCTTATCAAACGGAATCACCTCTACTTTATCATATAAATCGGTGTGAAAAGCGTTGGGAACGATCACTAATTCTTTTGGTTCGCTGGCATTCTGATAAGCCGTTTCACTAAAATATCGTGAATGTGCTTTTTCGCCTGCAATAATCAAAACAGGTCTTGGCGAAATCTCTTTGATGTAAGTCAAAATTGGCATATTCATAAATGAAATCGGTGTCGTTGCTATCCAGGCGTTCCCGGAATTTACCGAACGTTCGTGATATCCTCTGGCTGTGCGGTAATAATCGTAGTATTCTTTCAGAAATTGTGGCGCATCGGCTGTCAAAGCTTTGTTGGATTCCGGTCCGTAGGCAAACGATTCTTTTTCAGCATCTTTCCAACGTTGCGCACCCAAATCTTCCAATGTTTTGGTTCTCTGTTCAAGCGTAACTACATCATTATAACCTTTCGACATCACTCTTGTCATATCATACATTGTTGAGGCAGCCACAGCCTTTACGCGTTTGTCGATAGCTGCCGCATTTAGGGCAAAACCACCAAAGCCGCAAACACCGATAATTCCGATTTTGTTTCTGTCGATATTTTTTTGAATGCCTAAAAAATCAACCGCAGCACTAAAATCTTCCGTATTAATTTCGGGTGAAGCTAAGTTTCTTGGTTCGCCTCCACTTTCACCAGTGTAAGACGGGTCGAATGCCACAACTGCAAAACCACGTTCTGCCATTTGATTGGCGTACAAACCAGACGATTGTTCTTTCACCGCTCCAAAAGGTCCGCTGATGGCTATTGCTGATAATTTTTCGTTTCCTGCATTTTTTGGAAGGTATAAATCGCCCGAAAGCGTGATGCCATAACGGTTTTTAAAGCTTACCTGCTGCCGCGTTACTTTATCACTTAACTGGAATGTATAATGTTCTTTTGATGTGTTCATTTTTTCTGGATTTGATTTTATTTTTTGTGCAAATAATAGTCCTGATAGTAGAAACAATATTGCGATTGCCAATGCTTTTTTCATATGTTTCTAAAATTTAAATTTCTTTAATAATTCTGGCAGGAATTCCGCCCACAATTGCATTGTCGGGAACATCTTTAGAAACTACTGCTCCTGCAGCTACAACTGCATTTTCGCCAACTGTTACGCCGGGCAAAATGGTGGCGTTTGCTCCAATCCACGCATTTTTTTTGATATGAATGGCTTTGGGAATTAAACAATGACGGTCATCAGCAGAGGTTGGATGTCCTTCCGAAAGCAAACTCACTTTGGGAGCGATAAAAACATTATCTTCAATGGTAATTCCGCCTAAATCTAGGAAAACACAATCAAAATTGATGAAAACATTTTTTCCGACTGATATATTTTTGCCGTAATTGATGTACAAAGGTGTAAAAACATTGACGCTTTCGTGAATGGGTTTTCCTGTAATCTGGCTCAGAAAGTTCCTTACCTCTTCCGGTTCTGTGGCGTTATTCATTTGAAGCAACAGTTTCTTAGTTGCAAAAGAAGCTTCAAGCATCCTAAAAGCTTCCGGGTCGTTTGGCGCAATGATTTCTCCATCAGTTAGCCTTTAAAAAATATCTTTTGTCTGCATTTTTAAATTTTATATAACAAAATTAAGTGTAATCTGTTAGAGTTTTATTACATTTATATCGCAATTAATGTCAAATATCACTTATTCTCATCTCATCTTTTATTT
>Ga0265797_10007241_pt1 | contig 15295 bp, 9 predicted proteins | sample P2T30metagenome_FD_192433 | JGI IMG/M metagenome (GOLD analysis project Ga0265797, IMG submission 192433) | Plant litter microbial communities from East Loma Ridge, Irvine, California - P2 T30 | ecosystem: Environmental > Terrestrial > Plant litter > Unclassified | place: USA: California... | reverse complement strand
TGTAACCCCAATGCCTGATACCCTTGTTGCGTCTGTACAACCGGCCACCAGCGACTACAGCTGGACGCGGCGCGAAATCCTGCAGCAGCCTGCGACGCTCCGCGCTACCCAGGCCATCCTGTCGGCGACGCGCGACGCGATCGATGCGTTCCTCGCGCCGTTGCGCGCCACGCCTGACCTGCGGATCATGCTGTGCGGTGCCGGGACGTCCGCCTTCATCGGCGAGTGCCTGGCACCATGGCTGACCGCGACGCTCGGCCGCCCGGTCGATGCGGTCGCGACCACCGACATCGTCGGCGCGCCGCAGCTTTACCTCGACCCCAAGCGGCCGACGCTGATGGTGTCGTTCGGCCGTTCCGGGAATAGCCCCGAGAGCATCGCTGCGGTCGATCTGGCGGACGCACGCCTCACGGTCCACCATCTCGTCATTACGTGCAATGCCGAGGGTGCGCTGGCGCAGCGCGCCGGTCCGACCGGATATGTCGTCCTGTTGCCCGAGGAAACGCACGATCGCGCGTTCGCGATGACCTCAAGCTTCAGCGCGATGATGCTGGCGGCGCTTTCGATCTTCACCGGGGTCGCTGCGATGGCGGCACGGGTCGAGGCAATCGCCGCGGCCGTCGCAACGACGCTGGCGCAGGCCGACGGTATCGCCGCGACGCTGGCGGCGCGCGATTTCGACCGGGTCGTGTATCTCGGTAGCGGCGTGTTCCAGGGGCTGGCGCGCGAGGCCGCGCTCAAGCTGCTCGAACTGACCGATGGGGCAATCCCGACCGCGTTCGATTCAGCGCTCGGCTTCCGGCACGGTCCCAAGACGATCGTCACGCCGCGAACGCTTGTCGTGGTGTTCGTCTCGAACGATCCGCTGACCCGGCTCTACGATCTCGACATTATCGCGGAGCTGCGGGCCGACGGACATTGTAGCGCCGTCCTCGCGATCTCGGCGCAGGGCGGTGAAGGCGATGCGTTGGTGGTGCACGGCGCGGCTACGCTGGACGATGCCGACCTGCTGTTTCCGTACATCGTTCCGGCACAATTGTTCGGGCTGTACTGCGCGCTGCGACTGGGCCGTACACCCGACAAGCCCAACGCGAGCGGTACGGTCAACCGGGTCGTGCAGGGCGTCCGCATCCATACGCCTGCCGCATGACACTCTATCTCGGCGTCGACGGCGGCGGCACGAAAACCGAGTTCGTCTGCAGCGACGAGAACGGCGCAGTCCTTGCGCGCGCGCTGACGGGTACGACCTATCACCTGCAGGTCGGGCTCGACGAGGCGGTCGCGCGGATCGCGGAAGGGGTGGGCGCAGTGTGCAGCCAGCTTGCGGTGACCCCTGCGGCGTTGCGCTTTTCGTTCTTCGGACTGCCGGCGTACGGCGAGGATGCCGCCGTCGATCCGTTGCTCAACGCCGCGTGCGGCCGAATTCTCGCGCACAAACGCTATGCCTGCGACAATGACATGGTGTGTGGCTGGGCAGGGTCGCTTGCCTGTGCCGACGGGATCAACCTCGTCGCCGGAACGGGCTCGATCGGCTATGGCGAGCGGCAGGGGCTGTCCGCTAGGGTCGGCGGCTGGGGCGAGATGTTCAGCGATGAGGGCTCGGCCTATTGGATCGCGATCCAGGGCCTCAACGCCTTCACCCGGATGAGCGACGGTCGCCTTGCTGCCGGGCCGCTGCACCGAGCCTTCGTCGCGGCGCTCGATCTCGGGAACGATCTGGAGATTTGCGCGCGGGTGATGGGGGAAGCGGGCATGTCTCGCGATGCCATCGCTGCGCTTGCGCCGATCGTCGTGCAGGCAGTGGGGGAAGGGGATGCGCACGCCGCCGGCATTCTCGATCGCGCAGGCGCAGAACTGGCGCAGATGGCGCAGGCGCTGCGCACGCGGCTGGGGTTCTCGGCAAGCGAAACGGTGCTGCTCTCCTGGTCCGGCGGCGTTTTGACCAAACAGGATGCGGTGCGCGCCGCGCTCCTGCGCGCTCTGGAGCAGCAGGCGCCTTACGAAGTGATCACGCCGCGCCACGAACCCGGCATGGGAGCAGCGCTATACGCCATTCTGCTCGCGCGATCGCGCCTTACCGGATCGACGTAAACCGCATCAATCCGTCGTGATGCGTCATGGCAAGATTGCGATAATCCTCGATCTGCGCATATTCGGTCGTCATCGGGTGGGTATGCGTTGCGGTGATGACAACCACTTCTGCGCCCGCGGCGCGTCCGGACTGGATGCCGGCCGGGGCATCCTCGAAAACGACACACTGCGTCACGTCTTTCCCGAGCCGTCGGGCCGCCTCGATGTAGCAATCCGGCGCGGGTTTGCCGACGGGAATGTCCTCTGCGGTGATAAACAGGCGGGGTGAGGTCAGCCCGGCGGCTTGCAGCCGGGCCTCGGCGAGACGGCGCGTAGCGGACGTGACGATCGCCCAGCCATCGTGCGGCAGCGCCGCGACGAACGCGCGCGCTCCGTCGATCGCGCGGACGCCGTCCAGATCAGCCATTTCCTCGCGCGCGATCCACGCTGCTTCGGTGGCAGGGTCAATCCCCGGAATGCCCAGCCGGGTAATCGTCTCGATTGTCTGGACCCCGTGGATGGTCGGAAGGATTGCCACCGGATCAAGCCGATGGAGGCGAAGCCAGCGCGACCATACGCGTTCCGCGGACTCGATCGACGTAAGCAGCGTGCCGTCCATGTCGAAGAGACAGGCCTGGAAGGAACGATCCGGGTGGGGCACTGACGGTGCCGGGGGCTGGGTCTGCATGGTGCCTGCGTTCGAGCAAAACAGCCGGCAAATCAATGGTCGCGTTGCGGCATCTGGGCTTAGGGGCGAATACCTACGTGTGGGATTGTAAAAGCGTTCGATCTAATCAAACTGTCATGCCTTCCATCATTGCGCGTGTGGTAGGTCTTGCGGGCGATCTGTTCGGTCTCAGCGCAGCAAGGAATCTGTCCATCTCCGCATTGTCCTGGACGGTGCCGACCAGCCCATCGAGCAAGGGACGCCGTTGTCAGCGCTCATTCGCTGGAGCCGCTCGCTAAATCGTAGCCTCATAAGGGCATAACCAGAAGCGCATTGAGGCGAGCTTGATCATGGCGAGGAAGTTGTCGGCAAGCTTGTCGTAGCGGATGCCGTTGCCGTCGTAAGCCTTGTCGGTAAGCATGATGGTGCGCCGATCGAGCCGGTCAAGCAGGGTCAGTGCAGCAGTAGCATCGTGCACCTGCCCCGCGCTTAACGGCCAGCTTCGGTCAAATAGCGATGGCATCCGAGTGAGCGTAGCGCGTCTGTTTTCGCTGACGTCAGCCATCCAATTGGCGAGACGGGATTGACGGCTTCGTCTCACTTCTCCTCATGTCACGGCCGCTCGATTAGGCGGTGAGCGGCCATGAACGGATGTCCGAAGATGGGGAGCGCGCAACCGCTGAATGACCGGTTCTGCGTCGTCTCAGACCTCGGTGCGTTCGGCCAGTTCCAAAGCGTCTTCGACATCCACGCCGAGGTAGCGGACGGTACTTTCAATCTTCGCATGGCCGAGAAGAATTTGAACTGCGCGTAGATTGCCCGTCGCCTTGTAGATGATCGAGGCTTTGGTGCGTCGAAGGGAGTGAGTGCCGTAATCCTCGGCTTGGAGGCCGATGCCGACAATCCATTCGCGAACAAGGCGGGCATACTGCCTTGTGCTCATGTGCCCCATATAGTCGTTACGGCTTGGGAAGACGAAATCGTCCAATGTGCCGCCACGGCGTTCAAGCCATGCGAACAGGGTTTTACGGGCAGGTTCAACGATCTCGAACTGCACGGGTCGTTTCGTCTTTTGCTGAACCACGATCGCGCGATCCCGAATGCGGCCACCGGCAACGATGTCGCCGATGCGGACTTTCACAACATCGCAACCGCGCAGCTTGCTGTCGATCGCGAAATCGAAAAGCGCTCGATCCCGTAGACGTCGGTGCTGGTCGAGCCAGAAGCGAATAGCCCAAACTTGTTGCGGTTTCAGTGCGCGCTTCGCCCCAAGCACACGGCCCTCGTTCCAAGGGCGAAGTTCTTGAAAGGCTGGATCTAACCAGGAATGCCCCATCGCTTGTCTCCACGGTGCAAAGTGAGCGCCGCAGGGTACACCGGGAAGGGCGAAGTAGCCGTTTGCATTTATGGTTGGCGAACCGCCGGTGAACGAACGGCCGAGATCGAGCTGTTGGAAGCAGATGGCGTGCGGCCGCGTCTGGATCGAATGGGTTCAAACTTAATGGTCAATATGTGAACCCCAAATTGATTAGATACTGATCGGCGGCTAGCTGTCATCGCCGACCGCCTTGCTCATCAGATGTCCTTGAGTAGGTAGGCTACAGCTGGCATTGGCTGACCGTATTAGGTCTTCAGAGCTGGGCATTCGATTCCAGCGTCAATGACGTTTGAGGATCATGGCTGCTACCCAACTCCAAACCCATGGGCCATCGCCGTTGGAGGTGGGGAAAGTCAGCGTTCATGGGATCAGCTAGTGTTGCGACCACCGCCTCTGAAAGCGCCAGGCCAAGTGCCTCAAGGTCGAGTTTAAAACACGTAAGTTTGGGTAAAAGACTTCGGCAGGCGGGATTGTCGCGCAGACCGATCACGGCAATATCCCGCCCGGGCTCAAGATGAAGTTGGCGAAGCGCACGGTAGGCTCCCACCGGAGCGGTTTCCCCCATCAACAGCAGTGCCGATGGCTTGTCGCGCAACATCATTAGCTCGCGTGCAGCGGACTCGCCGTCGACTTCATCGGTGTCGCCATGATGCACAAGGTCAGGATCCCAATCGATACCCGCATTTTCCAGCGCTGATTTATAAGAATCGATGACGATTTGACTGTTGTTGATCGTGGCTGGCGGGGCGACCAGTCCGATGCGTCGATGTCCGGCTGCAGCGAACAGCGCGATCGCATCCGCAACGACTGCCTCGAAATCAAGATCGATCCACGCGAACGGGCGCGCCGTGTCCGATCGGCCAAGCGCGACGAAGGGGATGTTGCGGTTTTGCAGGAACGCGATGCGGTCGTCATGGACTTGCGTTGCCGACAGCAGCCAGGCGTCGACGGTCCCGCGAGACACGTGGCGGCGCAGGAAGGTGAGAGCGTCCTCGCCCTTGCGCGCGAGTAGGATCACGAGGTCCAGCCCGTGCTTGTCCAATCCGCTTTGAACGCCTTCCCACAAGGCCATGAAGAAAGGCTCGCCATATACCGCGCTGTCATGTTCCAGCGTGAGCATGAAGCCGACTGTGCTGGTACGGCCGCTGCGCAACGTCCGCCCCGACTGGTTCGGCGTATAGCCGAGCGCGTCCGCAGCCGCGATGACTCGCTGGCGTGTCTGGGGGTTGACGTCCTTGCGGTCGTTCAGCGCACGCGAAACCGTGCCGATCGATAGGCCAAGGTGATTGGCCAGAGAACGGATATCCATTCCCGTTCAATTGAGCCTGTCACGCCATTACGCAAGCGGATTGACAACCGATTGGGAAGCCATCACAAACGCCACCGAAAACGTTTACGGTCGCGATCGAGACGACCCGCCAAAAACAATTCGGAGGATGACTGGTTGGATACGCTCATTCTGGAACCGCGCGCGATCGCATGGTCGTATGACGGTGCGTGGCTGCGGATCGAGGCGCATGGTCGCGACGGGTTGCGGTTGCGCGCGTCCGCGCATGCCGAGCGTCCGGCGAGCGCTGGCGCCTTGCTCGACGTTGCAACACCCGATCCCGTAATCAGCCGGAATGGTGCCGTCGCATGGATCGCGAACGGCAAGATCGTGGCCGAAGTCGATCTACAGGGACGGGTTCGTTTTCTCGATTCCAACGGTCGGCTGTTGCTCGAGGAGAAGTGGCGGCAGCGCGATACGGTGACGAAGTTCTGGACGGTCGGAACCGAGGACGTCCGCACCATCAGCGCACTCGGCATCGCCGGCCGCGAGTTCAAGCCGGTTTCGGGCGAGGTGTCGCACATCACGGTTCGGTTCGAAGCGAAGCCGGGCGAGCGCCTGTTCGGCATGGGGCAGTATCAGCAGCCCAATCTCGATCTGGCGGGCTGCTCGCTCGAACTGGCACAGCGCAATTCACAAGCGAGCGTGCCCTATGTCGTGTCGAGCGAAGGCTATGGCCTGCTGTGGAACAGCCCCGCGATCGGGGACGTGTGTTTCGCCGCCAACGGCGCAACCTGGACCTCGCGCGCGGCGCGCGAAGTGGATTACTGGATCACCGCCGCCGATACGCCGGCCGGGGTGGTCCGCAATTACGCGGCCGTCACCGGCACGGTGCCGACCATGCCGGATTTCGCGCTGGGCCTCTGGCAAAGCAAGCTGCGCTACCGCACGCAGGACGAACTGCTGGCGGTCGCTCGCGAATATCGCGATCGCGGAATTCCGCTTGCGGTGATCGTCGCGGATTTCTTCCATTGGCCGGTGCAGGGAGACTGGCGGTTCGATCCGCGCGAATGGCCCGATCCCGCCGCGATGACCGCAGAATTGAAAGCGATGGGCACCGAGCTGCTGGTATCGGTCTGGCCGACCGTCGACCCACGATCCGAGAATTACGCGGAGATGGCCGAGAAGGGCTATCTCGTCCGAAGCAAGCGCGGCGTCGATGTGCAGCAGGAGTTCCTCGGGAATACGCGCTTCATCGACACGACGCACCCCGGAGCGCGTGCGTTGCTGTGGGATCGACTGAAGCGCAATTATCGCGAGCTCGGTGTGCGGCTGTTCTGGCTGGACGAAGCCGAGCCCGAATATGGCGCGTATGATTTCGACAATTACCGCTATCACGCGGGTGAGGTGCTGGCGGTCGGCAATGCCTATCCGCTGCACTTTGCGCAGGTCGTGGCGGACGGGATGCGCGCCGAAGGTGAGGGCGATGTCGTCAGCCTGGTCCGCTGTGCCTGGGCAGGAAGCCAGCGTCATGGCGCGCTGGTCTGGTCGGGTGACATCCACAGCTCGTTCGATGCGATGCGCAACCAGTTGAGCGCCGGGCTCAATATGGGGATGGCGGGGATTTCGTGGTGGACCACCGATATCGGCGGTTTCCATGGCGGGAATGTCGAGGACCCGGCCTTTCATGAATTGATGGTGCGCTGGTTCCAATGGGCCGTCTTCACGCCCGTCCTGCGGATGCACGGCCACCGCGACCCGATCACCCCGCCGGCCGAGCCGTTCCGCGACGGCGTGGCGCAATGCGACACGGGTGCCGGAAACGAACTGTGGAGTTTCGGCGAGCCGGTCTATCAGATCCTCAGCCGCTACGCCGCCCTGCGCGAACGATTGCGCCCCTATGTCGCAGGATTGATGGCCGAGGCCCATACGCACGGCGACCCGCTGATGCGACCGATGTTCTACGATCACCCGGGCGACGAACGCTCCTGGACGCTAGACGACCAATATATGTTCGGGCCGGATCTGCTGGTCGCACCGATCCTCGCCGCAGGCGTGACCGAGCGCGACGTCTGGTTGCCGTCCGGCGACTGGGTGGATGCCTGGACCGGGGAAGCCCGGTCCGGCGGAGCGAGCATCCGCTGCCCCGCACCGTTGCACCAAATTCCGGTGTTCGTCCGCGCGGGTGCGGCAGTGGCGGCGGCATTCGCCGACGCCTGAAATCGACCGGACACGCGCAAAGCGGCCGACGAGTGGAGAGGAAGGATGGCAATGACAGCGTTAGCGCAGGACGGCAGTGGAAGCGGGACCGTCCCGCTCGTGACCACGCCCGCGGAGCGCGTGCCGTTCTTCGAGAAGGTCTGTTACGGCTTTGGCGACGCTGGCGGCACGATCATCACCGGACTGATCGCCAACTTCCTCACCTTTTATTACACCGACGTGTTCGGGCTGGCGCCGGGCATCGTCGGGATCCTGTTCCTGTCGCTGCGGGTGTTCGATGCGGTTTCGGACCCGCTGATCGGCATCATGGCGGATCGCACGTACACGCGCTGGGGCAAGTTCCGCCCGTATCTGTTGTGGACCGCGATCCCGGTCGGCCTCAGTTGCTTCCTGACCTTCCAGTCCCCCGACTTCGGTTATGACGGAAAGGTCGCTTATGCGGCAGCGACCTATTTCCTGCTCGCCTTCTTCTATTCGCTCAACAACGTGCCCTATTGCGCGCTGATCACGCGGATGACCGACAGCGCGCGCGAAGGCGTATCGTGCCAGTCGGTGCGCTTCGCGATGGTCGCGGTGGCATCGTTCGCGGTTTCGGTCGGGCTGCCGATCATGGTGCGGCAGCTTGGCGGCGGGGACGTCGCGCGCGGATACCGCGACGGTGTGGCGATCCTGTCGCTTGCCGCAGTGGCGATGTTCCTGATCTGCTTCCTGTTCGTGCGCGAGCGCGTGCCGGAAACCGGCGCCGAGGAGCCGCCGTTGCGGGTCGCGATCGCCAATACGCTCAAGAACGACCAGCTTCGCCTGACTTTCCTGATGACCCTGCTGTTGATCAGCATCTTCAACACCAAGGGCGGCGCGGCCCTCTATTTCATCACTTATGTGCTGGGCGGCGACGCCACCTATCAGGCGTTGTTCTTCGGCACCGCCACCGCGGGCGGGTTGCTCGGGTCGATCGTCGTGCAGGCCTTCACGCGCCGCTTCGACGTCAAGACGGTGTACGTCTGGGTCAACCTCGTGCTCGTCGTCGGGCATTTCGGCGCGTATTTCGTGCCGGGCAGCTATCCCGCGCTGTGGCTGGTGCTGGTCGGACTGTGCTGCACGGTGCTGGGCTGCACGCTGCCGTTGCACTTCACGCTGATTCAACTGGCGGATCAATATGGCGAGTGGAAGCTCGGCATGCGCTCGTCGGGGATGAGCTTCGCGTTCAACCAGTTCTTCGTGAAGCTCGCGTGGGCGCTGGCGGGCGCGCTGATCAGCGGTGTGCTGGTGATCGTGTCGTACAAGGCGGGGGCCGGCAACCAGACGCCATCGTCGCTGACCGGTATCCGCCTGCTCTCCACCGTGATTCCCGGCTTGCTGCACCTCGCGCTCGCGCTCACCGCCAGCCGCCTGATCCTCAACCGCGCGACGATCGACCGCATGACCGCGGCACGCGCGGCATGACCCCCTCCCTCTACCCAGCGGAATTTCCCCTTATGCGCCCAACGCGATCCCGTTCCTCCGCCAGACTGCTGATTGCGGTATTGCTCGGCTCCGCGGCGCTGCCGGTTGCCGCGCAAACCGCGCCAGAGCAACTCACGGTCGATCTCGGGAGTGATACCGGGCCGTTCCACGGCGGGGCCTCGGGCACGTTGTACGGCCTCTACGACGCCCGCTTGCCGCATCCCAACCTCATCGAGGGGATCGCGCTGCGTACCGTGTCGACCAAGGCGCAGGACGGACCGCAGCATCCCGGCGCGGACGCGCTTGAAGTCTCGACGCTGCTGACCGACGCATCGGGTGGCGACACCTACATCTACATGACCGACATCAACCGCGAGTTTCCCTACAATTGGAAAAACGGTGACTGCGCGCAATCGGTGACCGCCTATCTCGAGAAACTGCGGATGCAGGCGCAGCAAGTGCGCGGCATGGCACCGCGCTATCGCGACCGGATCGTCTTCGCCCCCTTCAACGAGCCTGAGGGGAACATGTTCGGGGACGGGCCCAAGAGCTGCAACGGGATCAAGTGGCAGACCAACCCCGCCGCCTTCTTCGACGCGTGGGACCGCGCCTATCGGCTGATCCGCCAGGTCGTTCCCGGCGCGCGGATCGCTGGCCCGAACACCAGCATCCTCTACGACGAGGTCGAGGGATTTTTGAAACACACGGTCGCGCAAGATACGGTGCCGGACGTCGTGACGTGGCACGAACTGAGCAATCCCGCGACCGTGCGCACCAGCGTGCGGCGCTATCGCGGCTGGGAGGACAAGGTGTTCGCCGGAACGCGCTGGCAGGGGCGGCACCTGCCGATCAACATCAACGAATATGCGTATAATTATCACACCTCGGTGCCCGGCCAGATGGTCCAGTGGATCGCCGCGATCGAGGATTCGAAGATCGACGCGGACATCGCTTATTGGAACATCGACGGCAATCTGAGCGACTCCGCGGTCCAGGCAAACCGTGGCAATGGCCAGTGGTGGCTGCTCAACAGCTATGCGACGATGAGCGGGCACAGCCTCGCCGTCACCCCGCCACACCCGGACGAAAGCTACACGCTACAGGGCGTCGCCACGATCGATCCCGCGCGGCGGCAGATGCGGTTGCTGTTCGGCGGTAAAACCGGCGCGGCGGGGGTATCGCTTACGCGGATCCCGGCGTGGTTCGGCACGACGGCGCGCGTGCGCGTGCGCGAGATCGGCTGGACCGGACCGCTTGGCGATGCGCGTCCGCCCGCGCTGGTCGCGGATCGCGGCGTCGTGGTTCGCGGCGGCGCGGTACGCCTCGCGTTCGGGGACGGCACGCTTCCGACGCTGCGCGAGGAAGCAGCATATGAAGTCGTGCTGACCCTGGGTGAGGGGGGCGCGCAAGGCGACGCCCCGACCGCCGGGTGGCGGCAGGATTACGAAGCCGAGCAGGCCAAGCGGCGCGGCACCGGGTTGAAGCTGCGGGGCCCGGAAGGATCGCCCAAGGCGGTCGACCGGTTCTACACCTCGGGCGGCTATTCGGTCGAAGGGTTCGCGACCGGGAACGATGCCGCGCTCGACTTCGCGGTCGATGTGCCGAAGGACGGACGTTACGCCCTGCGGGTCCTGGCCAGCACGTTCAACAAGGACCCCGAGGCCGAGGCGCAGGGGCCGACCAACGTGTTCCTGCAGGTCGACGGCAAGGCGGCGAACGAGGCCGAACTGTTGCTGCCGCTCGGCTACAAGCCGTCGGTGCTCGACCATGTCGATACGGTGCTATCGCTCAAGCGCGGGCGCCATGTGCTGACACTCGCCACGAAGAGCCTCGACGGGCGGCGGCAGACGATCGGCAATGCGCTGGTCGATCGCATCACGCTCGCGACCGCACCAGCCTCGGGGCAGGCGACCGTCTATGACGCAATCGATGCGACCGCAAAGAACGGGGCGCTGACCTTCTGGGTCTATGCCGCCCGGGACGGGCTGGCCCGGCTGTCGCTGGAGGAGGGCGGTAGCGCCACGCTGCAGGTCAACGGTCGCGATCTCGCCGCCGGTGGTGCGGCGGATGCGTTCCTGCTCGGCGGGATCAACAAGGTCGTGGTGCGCGGCGCGACCCGGGCCCGGCGGCTCAGCGTCACCGAAGCGACGACTGGCACCGGTCGCAGCTACGAAGCCGAGGCAGGACAGGTCGCGGGTACCGCGCGGATCGCAGCGGCATCGCTGGCGCAGGGCGGACGCGCGGTGTTCGACATCGGCGGCGCGCCGGGCAACGGCAACACGCTGACGTTCCCGGCGGTTACGGTCGAAACGGCGGGCGATTACGCACTGACGATCCGTTTCTCGAACGACGAGCAGTCCAAGGCGACGCATTACAATCCCGACCCGCTCGCGCGGATCGCGCGCATTTCGGTCAACGGCGCTGCACCGGTGCTGGCGACGTTCCCCAACAGCTTCCACCGCAACAATTGGTGGGAGATGACCGTCCCGGTCACGCTGCGTGCGGGCACCAATGCGATCCGCATCGCGGGCGAGGAACAGCCCGACTGGGACGGCAAAACCTACGCGTCGCAAGTGTGGCCGCAAGTGCTGCTGCGCTCGAAATACGCCCCCAACATCGACCGGATCACCGTCACCCGCTTGCCGGGAAGCGCCCCGTTAACGGCCAATTAAACCAACCATAAAATCCAAGGGAGGAAAGAAATGAACCTGAAAGCGCTCGCCCGTCTGTCGGCATCCACCGCGACCCTGATGATCCTTGCGGCGGCCGGCCCCGCCTTTGCCCAGCAACAGCAGCCCATGCAGCCCGCTCCGCCCGAGGCCGAGACCGACAGCATCGCGGTTCCCGCGACACCCACCGCCGCCGCAGGCGCGCCGGGGGAGGATATCGTCGTCACCGGTCTCCGCCGCAGCCTGAGCAGCGCGCAGAACATCAAGCGCAACTCCGACGCGATCGTCGACGCGCTGGTCGCCGAGGATATCGGCAAGTTCCCCGACAACAATGCCTCGGAAGCGATCGCGCGGATCACCGGCGTGCAGGTGACGCGCTATCTCGACGAGGCGAACGGTGTGCTGATCCGCGGCCTGCCCAACGTGCAGACGACGGTGCAGGGGCGCGAGATCTTCACTGCCGACGGTCGCTCGGTCTCGATCCAGGGATTTCCCGGCGCAGGCATTGTCGCGCGTCGAGGTCTACAAGGCGACGACCGCCGACAATCTGGAAGGCGGGATCGCCGGGCTGATCGACGTTGGCCTGCGCCGTCCATTCGACTTCAAGGGCTTTGAACTCGCCGGGGCCGCGCGTGGTGTCTACAACACGGAATCGCGGAAACTCGATCCGATCGGCAGCCTGCTGATCAGCGACCGCTGGCAGACCGGCATCGGCGAGATCGGCGCACTGGTGAATGTGTCCTTCACCCAGACGCGCTATCTCAACTCGATCCGCTATCAGGGTTTCCAGGACAACGTCCCTGCTGCGCAGCAGATCCTGCCCGCATCGGTCGGGCGCAACTTCACCTTTCCGCAGGATATCGGGCTGTTCTACGGTCGCGGTACCCGCCAGCGTCCCTCGGTCAACGGGTCGTTGCAGTGGAAGCCTGCCGACAATCTGATGATCTACGCCGACGGGCTGTGGCTGGCGTATCGCAACAAGAACGCGAACGACTTCTTCGGCGTGCCGATCCAGTCGAGCACCACCGGCGGCAATCCGCCGACGATCCGAAACGCGGTGTTGACGCAGAACGGCACGACGCTCGCCTCGTTCGATACGGATCTCGGCATCGTCAACGGGCCGACCAAACAGTCCGGGCGCAACAATACCGACACGTTCCAGGGCGCGCTGGGCACGAAGTGGGACATCGGCAACGCCGTCATCACCAGTGATCTGGCGTACACCAAGTCGATCGTCGACAACACCTATTACGAGTTCCAGACGCAGCTCGCCAACCCGCTGTCGTTGGCGGTGCGGCTGAATGCCAATAGGAGCGTCGACTTCACCCCGAGCGGCGTCGATTTCGCGGACCCGGCCAGTTACTACATGCGCGGCCTGTACGAGAACCGTCAGCGTTCGGAAGGGCAGCAGTGGCAATGGCAAGGCAACATCGCGCTCGACACCGGGTCGTCGCTCTTCCCCAAATTCCAGTTCGGCCTGCGCTACGCCGATCGCACCGCCAGTTCGGTTTATGGCGATCGCAACGCCTCGCTCGCCAGTCTTCGCGATCCGATCTCGCGCGTGCCCGGCGTCTCGGACGGCGCGGTCATCGCGCCGGGGTTCCACAATGACGACGTGCAACAGTTCCGGTCGTGGTTCGCCCCCAATGCGAACATCCTGAACGACCGCATCGATGACGTCCGCGACTATGTTCGCGGTGCGCTGGTCCGTTCGGGTGCGGATGCGGGAACGCAGGCGTCCTGGGCTTCGGGCCGGCCGATGCTCAATCCGCTTTCCGCGTTCAAGGCGCGCGAGCAGGTGTTCACCAGCTATGCCCAGGTGAAATACGCCTTCGACCTCGGCATCCCGATCGACGGTGCGATCGGTTCGCGCGTCATCATCACGCGCAACAAGCTGAACGGCACCAATTCGATCCCGACCGCGACCGGCACCGCGCTGGTGCCGATCGATGCCTCGCAGCAATATATCGATATCCTGCCGAACATCAGCGCGCAGCTGCATTTCACCGACAAGCTCAAGCTGCGCCTGTCGCGCACGCAGGCGCTGAGCCGACCGGGTTTCAACCAGATCAACCCGACGCTGACCGTTCAGCAGGGGACGATCGGCGGGAATCTCTCCTACACCGGCAACGGCGGCAACCCGAACCTGCAACCGATCCGCTCGAACAATTACGATGCGTCGCTGGAATATTACTTCTCGCGGACCGGATCGGTCTCCGTCGCGGGCTTCTATCGGGAGATCGACGGCTTCATCAACTCGCTGCCGGAGGTGGTGAGCGTGCAGCCGTTCGGTGACATTCTGGTGTATCGTCCGTCGAACGCCGGGTCCGGCAAGATCAAGGGCATCGAAGCCGCCGCGACGACATTCTTCGACTTCCTGCCGGGAGCGCTCCGCGGTTTTGGCGCGCAGGCGAACTTCACCTATATCGATGGCGAACAAACGCTTCCGTCCGCTGCGAATTTTACCGGTGGACGCAACACCTTGCCGGGTGTGTCAAAGTATAGCTTCAACGTGATCGGCTTGTACGAGCTCGGACCGACGAGCGTGCGGCTCGCCTACAACTACCGCAGCGCCAACGTCGATGGCTTCGGGGCACCGGGCGTGTTCACCACCGTCTATTCGGGTGCGGTCGGTCGTCTCGATCTGTCGGCCAGTTACAATCTGACGGAGAAGGTGACGTTCACGATTGACGCAACCAACCTGCTGCAGACGCCTTATTACAGCTACGTCAAATCGCCCGAGTATCCACGCGACGTGCGGTGGGAGGCCAGTTTGATCTCCGCTGGGGTTCGCTTCCGGCTGTAAGTCTTGACGTAGGAGGGCGGGAGGTCGCTCTCCTACGGTAGACGTTCCGGATTGGTAAACGAGGTGTCGGCGCGCCTCGATTTAGCGAGTGATTGATCGCCGTTTGAGTTGGCCTCGCTCGTCAGACGCTCTACCGGTACGTCAAAGCTAAAAGCGAGATCCGACGGCACTGCGAGACGCTTATCGTCTAGCGCGCCTGACAGCTCGAAATCGATAACAAGTGGGGGATTGATGGTAGAAGTAAATAGCGTGCGGCGGTGCTTGAAAACGCTCGCAATGGCTATCGTGGCGGTGCCAGCCACGGCGCAAGCGCAGATGCCTGATACTATCCTCTACGGTGTCGCTTATTATGACGAGTACACGCCGGTCGACCGCGTCGATGAGGACGCGCGTATGATGAAGGCGGCGGGGATCAGCGTCGTTCGCATCGCGGAGTCGACATGGGGCACGCTGGAACCACAGCCCGGGGTCTTCGATTTCAGCCACGTCGATCGCATGCTCGCCGCGATGCACAAGCAGGGCATCAAGGTGATTGTCGGAACGCCGACCTATGCGATACCGACCTGGCTCGCGCGCCAGCATCCCAACGTGCTCGTCGTTGGGCGCGACGGAGTCCGCGCGCAATATGGCACCCGGCAGAACATGGACATCACCGATCCTGACTACCGGGCGGCGGCCGAGCGGGTGATTGTCGCGCTGGTGGACCATGTGAAGGATCATCCCGCGGTGATCGGCTATCAGCTCGACAACGAGACCAAGCCCTATGGCACCAGCG
>Ga0265797_10007240_pt1 | contig 15296 bp, 17 predicted proteins | sample P2T30metagenome_FD_192433 | JGI IMG/M metagenome (GOLD analysis project Ga0265797, IMG submission 192433) | Plant litter microbial communities from East Loma Ridge, Irvine, California - P2 T30 | ecosystem: Environmental > Terrestrial > Plant litter > Unclassified | place: USA: California... | reverse complement strand
GGTCTCGGCGGCATTGAAGTATTCCGGCACCCGGCCGCTGATCAGGAACTGGTGGTTCAGGTAGGAGCCGCCGAAGGCTGCCATGAAGAAGTTGTCGCACAGCGTGAATTCGCGCGCGATCTGGTACAGGCCCAGGTTCTTGGAGGTCTCGCCGTAATAGCCCATCACCATCCCGCCGGCATCGGACCAGGCCGCAAAGTAGTCGTTGCGGCCGCCGTTGATCTGCATCTGGTTGTGATAGAACTGGTGCACCAGGTCACGCGTGATAATGCCTTCCGGCAGTGGTTTGCCATCGGCGTCATGCAACTTGTACGGCGCGTTCGGCAGGTTGGCCGACTGGGCTTCGGTGGTGATGTAATCCTTGCCGCCGATGTTCTGGCGGCCCGGCACCACGCCACCCCAGGCCTTGGGCAGGGTCGGCAGGATCGCGCCGTCGCGGTCGCGCTGCTGTACCGCTGCTGCCGGCACGCTTGCCAGTGGCACGGCCAGGCCGGGGAAGTCGGCGAACAGATTGTTGAAGCTGCGGTTTTCCAGGTAGATCACGACCACGTTCTTGACGTTGGCCCGCAGCTTGGCGTCGAGCGAGCCTTTGGCTGCCGGCTTGACGGCGGCCGTTGGCGCTGCGCTGGCAACACCCGGCAGCGACGCGGCAGCGCCCACTGCCGCAGCGGCCTGGAAGATGCGCCGGCGCGCGGGATTGTCGGGTTGGATGGACGCCTCGGGTCCTTGGTCTTGCTCGTGCACGCGCTTCTCCTTGACTGCCGGCCCTTGCGGCCGCAAAAGAAGCATTATCCACCTGATTTACAAACGGAAACAATCCGCAACAAATAAAGTCTGGTTTGTCAGCTTGTTGTCATATGCGTGGAGCACAATGCACGTGCTCCTGGGAAGGGCACTCGGCGGTGCAAACCGCCCTACCGGCGCCGGCGGTCGGGAAATATACCGGCACCAATTCTATTCTGTGGATTCACGGCATGGCACGCTCTGCGGCCATGCGTTCACCACACCGCGACGCAGGGATCAGCGGTACAGCGGAATCAAAATATCGTAAGCATTGTCTGGACGCTCATCGTTGTCCACCGTCGGTGTATAGCGGCGATCGTAGCGCTCCAGGCGAATGCCGTCCTCGTCTTCTTCCATGCCCAGTTGTTCCATCGTCGCGATGCCGGTGACGGTGCTGGCTTTCGCGTGCACCATCGGTCCGCGATGGGTCATGACGGCGTAACGACGCGGTGGAATCCGCAGCCCGATCATGCCGTCCGGCAGATTATTCAGATCCTTGACCTCGACGGCGATGCATTCGAGCTTGACGCCGCCGTATTGCGGCATGCGCACGCCGTAGTGCAGGCCATCGGTCGAGCCCAGCTCTTCCTCGCGGGCGAGGAAGGACTTCCAGATTTCGGGCAACTCCGTTTCCAGCACCGAGGCCGGTCCTGCGACAGGCAGCCCGGCGAGCTTCATTTCAGGTAGTGTAACGGTTGAGATGTGCATGATGTTCGCTAGCAAAGTAATGAAAAGATTATATCTTTATCTCTTCGACAATCTTAGCAGCGATACAATCGTGTGGACCGATTTCTCGTGTCAAAAGGAGAACAGTGTTGCCTACTTCACTCAAAGCCTTGTTGAAAGAGCTAGAAACCTTCGGAATCAGTAATGACGCGGCCCCGCAAAACCGTGGCAGCCGCATGCTCAACATCACGCACGACACCGGCGAATTCCTGGCCGTGCTGGTGCGCGCGATGGGCGCCCGCCGCGTGCTCGAGATCGGCACGTCGAACGGCTACTCGACCTTGTGGCTGGCCGAGGCCGCGCAAGCGATCAACGGCACGGTCACGACAGTCGAGCTGTCGGCCGCGAAAGTCGCCCTGGCGCGCGATAACTTCCGCCGCGCGCAGCTACAAGAACGCATCGTGCAGGTCGAGGGCGAGGCCGGCGACTTCCTGGCCGCCAGCGCCGACGAATCGTTCGACCTGGTATTCCTCGATTCGGAACGAGGCGCCTACCTCGGCTGGCTGGCGCAGCTCGAACGCATCCTGCGGCCGGGCGGCCTGGTCGTGGTCGACAACGCCACCTCGCATGCGCAGGAACTGGCGCCGTTCATGCAGGCACTGCGGGTGGCGCCGGGCTGGAGCACCAGCCTGGTCCCGGTCGGCAAGGGGGAATTCCTCGCGACCAAGCACTGATTCCGGTCTGCGCGCAATTCAGGCACGGTTTTGTGCAGTCCATCGCATTCGGCGGGCCGGGCAGCGGCGCGGTCCCTAGAATGGTCTCATCAACTTACCGGAGACGATCATGAAACATGCAGCCATCGCCCTTGCCTTCTCCCTTGCTTCGCTGTCGGCCCAGGCCGCCGACCAGGTGCGCAGCGTGGCGCCGTTCAAGACCATCGATGCGCGCGGTCCGGTGAGCCTGGTGGTCGAGGTCGGCAAGACCCATTCGGTGCGCGTCGAGGGCAGCCAGAAATTCATCGACCGCGTCCATACAGAAGTCGTGGGCGGCGAGCTGCGTCTGTCGTTCGCGGACAAGAGCCGCAACAATATCAATATCAAGGACGACGAGCGGGTGGTGGTCACCATGCCGGAACTGGCGAGCTTTCGCGGCGAAGGCGCCGGCCTGATGATCCTGAATAATATTGGCGGTGATGAATTCGACGTCAACTACCGCGGCGCCGGCAGCCTGCAGATGAACGGCCGCGTGGGCCATCTGCGATTGAACGCCGAGGGCGTGGGCGAAGTCGACGCCAAGGACCTGGTGGCGCGCGATGCCGACGTCACCTTCCGCGGCATCGGCGATGTCACCGTGCATGCAAAGAACAAGCTCAACGCCAGCGTGCAGGGCCTGGGCAACCTGACCTATTACGGCAGGCCACAATCGGTCAGCAAGTCGGTCAGCGGGATCGGCAACGTCACCGCCGCCAAATAAGTTGCAGCCATCGGGCCCGCGCTGGCGGCTCAGCCATTGACCAGCTCGATCAGCACCTGCGCATGGCAGGGACTGTCGAGCCGGCACCAACAGGCCAGGTCATGCCCGCGCAGCGCGGCCTGCGCATCTTGCGCCGTCTGGCGTCCGGCCGGATCGTCATGCAGCCAGCGCCGATATGCCGCCACCGCTTCTTCCACGGTCGGCATCGCGATATAGCGGCCGGCTGCCGTGCCCGGCGCCAAGTCGGGCAGCACCGAAAACGGATTGCCCCAGCGTCCGGGGCGCGCCACCGAGATCGTGTTCGCCGGCATGCGCCAGCCCTTCTTGCGACTGAGTTGCACGCGTTGTGGTGTCATGGCTCTCCTCATGGTCGATTGCGCCGGTTCATCCAGCGCGATCGATCATACCGTGGCCAGCCGCTCCTGCATCGAGTGCGCGCCAGCGCTGCCGCAAGTAGAAGCGAGGAACTCCATCAGCCGTTGCAGGGTCTCTGGGCGCGCGGCATAGATGACGTAGCGGCCCTGCTGGCGCGGCGACACCAGGCCGGCGTGGGTCAATTCTTTCAGGTGGAAAGAGAGCGATGAGGCCGGCATGTCGAGTGCGGCGGCGATATTGCTGGCGGACTGGCCCTGGGGGCCGGCCTGCACCAGCAGGCGAAACGCGGCGAAGCGCGATTCCTGGGCGAGCGCGGACAGCGCGGCGATGGCGAGATTGGTTTGCATGCTGACAGTCGGTTGGTCGAATCGAAGTCCCGCCGGCTACGCCGCCGGGCCACGGTTCGAATACTGTCGAATCAGTTTGACAGGGTGATGACAAGGCGGAATTTATTGCGCCCTGCCCCATCGTCAGGCATAGCGACGCAGCCCATACGCTCCCATTCTGGAAAGGTGAGCAGCCTGATCGGGAATGAAGAATGTATTGACAACATCATGTCGCAACTCGGGCACACACCGATAGGCCATGGCGGAACGTGGGATAATTCTTCTTTCAAAAGCTTCGAAAAGTTCACAATCATGACGCCACTCGTCCAAACCTTTGTCAGTCACTTCGGTGAGATGGGCAGCCGCTGGGGCATCAACCGTACCGTGGGCCAGATCTATGCCCTGCTGTTCGTCTCCGAGGAACAGCTGCACGCCGACGACATCGGCGAAAAGCTCGGCATCTCGCGCTCGAACGTCAGCATCGGCTTGAAGGAATTGCAGTCGTGGGGCCTGGTGCGCCTGTCGCGCATTCCGGGCGACCGCCGCGAATATTTCACATCGCTGGGTGATGTGTGGGAAATCTTCCGCGTGGTGGCCGCCGAGCGGCGCCGCCGCGAAGTCGCGCCGACCCTGTCGGTGCTGCGCGAGTCGCTGCTGGCCACGGCCAAGAACCCGGAAGACCAGTTCGCCCAGGAGCGCATGCGCGAAATGCACGAGCTGGTCGACCTGGCGAATAACTGGTTCGACGACCTGCAGCGCCTGTCGCCGGAATCCATGTCGCAGCTGATGAAGATGGGTTCCAAGGTGCAGAAGCTGCTGTCGGCCAAGGACCGGCTGTTCGGCGCGGCGGCCAGCAAGGAAGCGCGCGACGATTGATGGCGGCATGGCGGGCGCTATAGCCGTGCTCGCCGCTTTTCGCTGACGGGCTAGACTGGGGTTTTACTCGCCGGTCGTCCGTCCATGAATATCGTTTGTATCGCCTGGGGCTCGCTGTTGTGGAAGCCCCAGGGTCTCAAGCTGGCGTCAAGCTGGCATCCCGGCGGTCCGCCGCTTCCCCTCGAATTTGCGCGCCAGAGCGACGACAGCCCCGAGCTGGCGCTGGTGCTGTGCGAAGGCGCGCGCCTGGCGCCAACCTATTGGGCGTACCTCGCCACCCAGGACCTGGATGGAGCGCGCGCGATGCTGCACGCGCGCGAGAAGATCCATGCCGGGCATCCCGAATGGATCGGCAGCATTCCGTCAGTCGACGGCGCCGCGGAAGATCCGCGTATCGCGGCCTGGCTGCGTTCAAAACGGATCGACGCCGCCGTCTGGACCGCCGTGCCGCCCAAGTTCGATGGCCAGAACGGCCGCGTGCCGACGGCCGCCGAGGTGGTGGCGTGGCTGGATAGCTGCAGCGGCGAGCAGCGCACTGCGGCCGAGGATTACATCCGCCGCACACCGGCCCATATCGATACCCACCACCGGCGCGCCATCGAAACACGGCTGGGATGGCGGCCGCTGCGCGACGCGCACGTTACGCAGCGGCGCTGAGGCGCCGGCGTTCGACAACAAGGAATCGGACCGCGACCGGGCGGAATTGGCCGGAGATCGTGGCGTCTTCACTACTGGCGAGCTTTGCCGGCTGCAGCAGCCGCGCTGCGCATCGAGCGCCGTTGACGACGGCTTGTCGTTGTCCTTACACTGGGGCGATCGATGATGTGCCGCTGGAGAGCTTATGAAAAGAGCTGACAAGCCATTGCGCTTCGAAACAGCGCTACGTCTCCCCGCCGACCCGCAGGGAGACGATGGCTGGGCCTTCGTCGTCGTGCCGAAGGCGATCAGCGATACCTTTCCCCGGCGCGGCAGGACCAGCATGCAGGGTAGTCTCGATGGCCATCCATTCCAGGCCACGCTCGAGCCAGATGGACAGCTGAGCCATTGGTTCAGGGTGCCTGCGGCATTGATGCGAGACGCGGGCGTGGCGATCGGCGACATGGTCACGTTCAGCATCGCCCCCGCACCAGACGAGCTGGAGCCACAGTTGCCACCTGAGTTCAATGCCGTGCTCGCCGCATCGGCGGCAGCTACGGCGACCTGGGACGCCACCACCACCATCGCCCGCATCGACTGGATCCACTGGATCGAATCGGCCAAGCAAGCCAGGACCCGCATGCGCCGCATGCGTGATGCCGGCGACATGCTGGCCTCTGGCAAGAAGCGCGTTTGTTGCTTCGATCCGTCGGGCTACTACAGCAAGAGCCTCAGCCCGCCGCGCGAGGCGAAGTAGGTCCGTGAACCAAGGGGAACACCTAGAGTGAGATCTCGACCTTGCTCACTCACTTTATATGGGACTCAGACCGCGCTGGCAACGCCACCCAGGTACAGCGCCGGCTGTCCGTGCTTGAAGCAGTCAGCGGCGCCCAAGATTAATCGAACTTGCTGAAATCCGGCTTGCGCTTCTCGAAGAAGGCGGTGAATGCCTCCTTCGCTTCCGCACCTTGCAGCATGGCGCTGAAGCGTTCATTCTCCGCCGCGATGGTGTCGTTCACCAGCGCGCTACGCGAGCGCTTCATCAGCGCCTTGGTGGTGCGGATCGAGGCTGGCGGCAGCTTGGCCAGCTTGGCGGCCTGGCCTTGGGCAAAGAACAGCAGTTCAGCGGCCGGCAGCACGCGCGCGACGATGCCCATCTCGAGCGCTTCCTGAGCCGCGAACGGTTCGCCCAGCAGCAGCTTTTCGGCGGCGCGGGTGTAGCCGGCGGACTGCGCGATCAGCAGCGACGAGGCGAATTCGGGACACAGGCCGAGCTGGGCGAAGGGCATCGAGAACTTGGCATTGTCGGCCGCATAGACCAGGTCGCAGTGCATCAGCAGCGTGGTGCCGATGCCGACTGCGGCGCCGGCGACGGCGGCGACCACCGGCTTGGTGACGCTTTCCAGGGCCGTCATGAACTGGAACACCGGGCGGTCGGGCGTCATCGCGCCTGCGCCGGCGTTGTTCAGGAAGTCGTCGAGGTCATTGCCGGCGGTGAAGATCTCGGGTTGGCCGGTGATCAGGATGGCGCGGATCGATGTGTCTTGTTCGGCGTCGCGCAGGGCGTCGGCCATGGTCTGGTACATGGCGCCGGTGATCGCGTTCTTGCGTTCGACACGGTTGAATTCGATGGTGAGGATGCCGTCGGCGTTGGTGAGGCGGATGGTCATGGTGCGGTCTCCATGGTTGTTCTTGTGGTGGCTGGACGCGTCGGCAGGGGACCTGCCGACCCTACGATGTTCTGGGGCTGGTTGAACGCGTGGGCGGGGGACCCGCCCGCCCCACAGCTGCTTCTGATGGACGCGTGGGCGAGAAACTCGCCCACCCTACGGTCAAGCTCGCGGCATTGACGTGGGGTGGACGGGTTTCCCGCCCACGCGGTGATACGCGGCGGCTGCATGATCGCGCCGCCGCTCTCGCTTACACGCGCTCGATGATGCCCGCAGCGCCCATGCCGGCGCCGACGCACATCGTCACCATGCCGTATTTCAGGTTATTACGGCGCAGTGCGTGCACGACGGTCGCGGCGCGGATTGCACCGGTTGCGCCCAGCGGATGGCCCAGGGCGATCGCGCCGCCCATCGGGTTCACTTTGCTGGTGTCCAGGCCCAGGTCGCGGATCACGGCCAGCGCCTGCGCGGCGAAGGCTTCGTTCAGCTCGATCCAGTCCAGCTGGTCTTGCGTGATGCCGGCGGCGGCCAGCGCGGCAGGAATCGCGACCTTCGGACCGATGCCCATGATCTCCGGCGGCACGCCGCGCACGGCGAACGACGAGAACTTGGCCAGCGGGGTCAGGTTGTGCTCCTTGAGGATCTTCTCGCTGACGACGATCAGCGCGCCGGCGCCGTCCGACATCTGCGACGACGTCGCGGCGGTGACCGAACCCTTGGCCGCGAACACCGGCTTCAGCTTGGCCATGCCTTCGGCGCTGGCGTCGGCGCGTGGGCCTTCGTCGCTGTCGACAGTGCGTTTTTTGATGTCGATCTGGCCGGTCGCCAGGTTCGGCGTGCGGGTGATGACTTCGACCGGGGTGATCTCGTCCTTGAAGTAGCCGGCCTGCTGGGCGGCGATCGCGCGGCGGTGCGATTCCAGGCCGAAGGCGTCCTGGTCGTCGCGCGAGATCTTCCACTGGTTGGCGACGTTCTCGGCGGTCAGGCCCATGCCGTAGGCCAGGCCCACGTTCTCGTCCTTGAAGGTGTCCATATTGATCGATGGGTGGTGGCCCATCATCGGCACCATCGACATCGATTCTACGCCGCCGGCGATCATCACGTCGGCTTCGCCCACGCGGATGCGGTCGGCCGCCATCGCCAGCGCGGTGATGCCCGATGCGCAGTAGCGGTTGACGGTGACGCCACCCACGGTGTTCGGCAGGCCGGCCAGCACCACGGCGTTACGCGCCACGTTGAAGCCTTGTTCAGCCTCAGGGAACGAGCAGCCGATGATCGCGTCGATGATCAGGGCCGGGTCCAGGTTCGGCACCGCCGCCATGGCACCGCGGATGGCGTGCACCAGCAGGTCGTCCGGGCGGGTCTTGTTGAACATGCCGCGCGGCGCCTTGCCGATCGGGGTGCGGGTCGCGGCGACGATGTATGCGTCTTGAAGTTGTTTGCTCATGTCAGTGTCCTGTTCAGTCGTCGGCGTTAGTTGCGCACTGGCTTACCGTTTTGCATCATGCCCATGATGCGTTCCTGGGTCTTCGGATTGTTCAGCAGGGCGACGAAGGCCTTGCGTTCCAGGTCGAGGATCCACTGTTCGCTCACCACGCTGCCCTGGTCGATGTCGCCGCCGGTGACGATCTCGGCGATGGTGTCGCCCAGCTGGTAGTCATAGGCCGAGATGAAGCCGCCGTCGCGCATATTGACCATCTGGCCGCGGATGGTGCCCCAGCCGTAACGGCCGGTGACCGGGAAGGTGCGGCGCGCCGGAGCGCGATAACCCGCGTCGGACATGGCGCGCGCGGTGGTCTTGGCCACGTGCAGCAGTTCATACGCATTGAAGACGATGATGTCGTCTTCTTTCAGGTAGCCCATCGCCTTCGCTTCGAGCGCCGACTTCGACACTTGTGCGGTAGCTGCGTTCATGAAGCCGTTCTTGAGGAATTGCAGGATGTCGTTGCCCTTGGCTTCGGTCGCCGCGCGCAGCGCCGCTTCTTTCAGGCCGCCGCCGGCCGGCACCAGGCCGACACCCACTTCGACCAGGCCGATGTACGACTCGATCGACGCCACGCGTTTCGACGCATGCAGCGCCAGCTCGCAGCCGCCACCCAGCGCCAGGCCGGCCACTGCCGCCACGACCGGGATGTTCGAGTACTTCATCGCCATGAAGGTGTCCTGCAGCTCGCGCACGATCGGCTCCATCGCCTTCGCGCCGCCGGCCATGAAGGCCGGCAGGGCCGATTGCAGGTCGGCGCCGGCCGAGAAGGCACCGCCCTCGGCCGCGTCGGTATTCCAGATCACGATGCCCTTGAAGCCCTGTTCCGCCTCTTTCAGTGCGCGCTGGATGCCCTTGATGACGCCATCGCCGATGACGTGCATCTTGGTCTTGAGCGAGATGACCAGGATCTCGTCGTCCGCGTGCCACAGGCGCACGGATTCATCTTCGAACACGGTGGTGCCGAAGGTCTTTGCGTCAAGCGCGGTGAGGCCGACGACCGGCGCACGGAACTGCTGGCGCTGGTACACAGGCAGATCCGACAGCGGCACGTAAGCGTTTTTGGTGGCCGAGTACGAACCTTCAGGGGTGTGCACGCCCTTCTCTGCCACCGAACCCTCGAACACCCAGGCCGGCAGCGGGGCATCGGAGAGTGCCTTGCCGGCGTCGATGTCTTCCTTCACCCATTGCGCGATCTGGGTCCAGCCGGCCGCTTGCCAGGTCTCGAACGGACCGACGCTCCAGCCGAAGCCCCAGCGCATCGCGAAGTCGATGTCGCGCGCATTGTCGGCGATGGTATCGAGGTGGAAGGCGATGTAGTGGAAGGCGTCGCGGAAGATCGCCCACAGGAACTGCGCCTGCGGGTTGGTCGAATCGCGCATGGCCTTGAACTTCTTGACCGGGTCTTTCTCTTTCAGGATGCGGCCGACGATGTCGGCAGCCTTGGCGCCGCCCGGCACGTACTCGCCGGTGGCGAAGTCCAGGCGCAGGATGTCCTTGCCGACCTTCTTGTAGAAGCCGGCGCCGGTCTTCTGGCCCAGCGCGCCCTTCTCGATCAGCTTGGCCAGCACGTCAGGCGTCTTGTAGACATTGAAGAACGGGTCGTCCTTCAGGTTGTCCTGCATGGTCTTGATCACATGGCCCATGGTGTCCAGGCCGACCACGTCCGCGGTGCGGAAGGTGCCCGACTTGGCACGGCCCAGCTTGGCGCCGGTCAGGTCGTCGACCACATCGACCGACAGGCCGAACTTCTCGGCTTCGACGATGGTGGCCAGCATGCCAAAGATGCCGACGCGGTTGGCGATGAAGTTCGGGGTGTCCTTGGCGCGCACGACGCCCTTGCCCAGGGTCGAGGTCAGGAAGGTCTCGAGCTGGTCCAGGATCTCGGGACGGGTCGCGGCAGTCGGGATCAGCTCGACCAGGTGCATATAGCGCGGCGGGTTGAAGAAGTGCACGCCGCAGAAGCGCGCTTTCAGTTCGCTATCAAAACCTTCGGCCAGCTTCTCGATCGACAGGCCCGAGGTGTTCGACGCGAAGATCGCATGCGGCGCGATGTGCGGCGCGACCTTGGCGTACAGGTCGTGTTTCCAATCCATGCGCTCGGCGATGGCTTCAATGATCAGGTCGCAGCCGGCCAGCACCTCGAGGTTGTCCTCGTAGTTGGCCACTTCGATCAGGGCCGCGTCATCCTTGTTGCCCAGCGGGGCCGGCGACAGCTTCTTGAGGTTCTCGATCGCGCGCAGCACGATGCCGTTCTTGTTGCCATCCTTGGCCGGCAGGTCGAACAGGACGACCGGCACCTTGGCGTTCACGCAGTGGGCGGCGATCTGCGCACCCATCACGCCGGCGCCCAGCACGGCGACTTTCTTGACGATGAAATTGGACATGTAAGTTATTCCTTGGTTAGCGTCGTAAACACTACATTGTTGGTACTGCGCCAGCTCTCTCAACGTCGTTCCCGCGCAGGCGGGAACCTCAGTTTGCACGCGTTACCACTGCGCTCAACTTGGGTCCCCGCCTTCGCGGGGACGACGATGCGGCGTGATGGTCTTAGAACAGGTCCGCGTCCAGCGCGGTCAGGTTCGCGGCGCCAGAACGGGCCTGGCGGATCAGCATCGCAGTCTCTGGATACAGGCGGGCGAAGTAGAAGCGGATGGTCGCCAGCTTCGATTCATAGAACTTGTCGCCCGAGTCGAGCTTGGACAGCGCGATCTTGGCCTGCTGCGCGAACAGGTAGCTGTACACCAGGTGGCCGGCCACGCGCAGGTAAGGCACGGCGGCGGCGCCCACTTCGTCCGGGTTCTGGAAGGCCTTCATGCCGATTTCCATGGTCAGCTTGGTGACCTTGTCGCCCAGCTCGCCCAGTGGCGTGACGAATTCGGACAGCTGTTCATCCAGGCCGTTGTCTTCGACGAAGGTCTTGATCTTTTCGCCGAACTTGCGCAGCTTGGCGCCGTTGTCCATCAGGATCTTGCGGCCCAGCAGATCCAGCGACTGGATGGTGTTGGTGCCTTCGTAGATCATGTTGATGCGCGCGTCGCGCACATACTGCTCCATGCCCCATTCGGCGATGTAGCCGTGGCCGCCGTAGACCTGCATCGCTTCCGAGGTCGCGATCCAGCCGTTGTCGGTGATGAAGGCCTTGATGATCGGCGTGAGCAGCGCGACTTCGTCGGCCGCTTCCTTGCGTACGTCTTCGTCCGTGTGGTTCAGTTCACGGTCGATCTGCAGCGCGACATACGACGAGAACGCGCGCGCGCCTTCAGCATAGGCTTTGGCGGTCAGCAGCATGCGGCGCACGTCCGGGTGCACGATGATCGGGTCGGCCGGCTTGTCCGGTGCTTTCGGGCCCGACAGGCTGCGCATCTGGATGCGGTCTTTCGCATAGGCCAGCGCGTTCTGGTATGCGACTTCGGTCAGGCCCAGCGACTGCATGCCCACGCCCAGGCGGGCCGCGTTCATGAACACGAACATCGCCTGCAGGCCCTTGTGCGGCTGGCCGATCAGGGTGCCGATCGCGCCGTCCAGGTTCATCTGGCAGGTCGAGTTGCCGTGGATGCCCATTTTTTCTTCGATGGCGCCGCAGGCGATGCCGTTGCGCGCGCCCAGCGAGCCGTCTTCGTTCGGCAGGAACTTCGGCACCAGGAACAGCGAGATGCCTTTCGAGCCTTCCGGTGCGTCCGGCAGGCGCGCCAGCACCAGGTGGATGATGTTGTCGGAGATATCGTGTTCGCCGGCCGAGATGAAGATCTTGGAGCCGGTGATCGCATAGGTGCCGTCAGCCTGCGGCTCGGCCTTCGAGCGCAGCAGGCCCAGGTCGGTGCCGCAGTGCGCTTCGGTCAGGCACATGGTGCCGGTCCACTCGCCCGAGACCAGCTTCGGCAGGTACAGGCGTTTCTGGTCGTCGGTGCCGTGCTCGAGCAGGCACTCGTAGGCGCCGTGCGACAGGCCTGGGTACATCGACCAGGCCTGGTTCGACGAATTGAGCATCTCGTAGAACGAATTGTTCAGGGTGATCGGCAAGCCCTGGCCGCCGTATTCCGGATCGCACGCCAGCGCCGCCCAGCCGCCTTCGACGTACTGTTGATAGGCTTGCTTGAAGCCCTTCGGGGTGGTCACGCTCTTGTCGGCGGCGTTGAAGGTGCAGCCTTCACGGTCGCCCGAGTGGTTCAGCGGGAACAGCACCTCTTGCGTGAACTTCGCGCCTTCTTCGAGCACCTGGTTGATGATGTCGGCATCGATCTCCGAGTACTTCGGCAGATTCTTGAATTCTTCGGTGACGTTGAGGAATTCGTGCAGAACGAACTGCATATCCCGGATTGGCGCGACGTACTGACCCATGGTTTTCTCCTGAACGAAGGTAAAGTTTGTTGGACGTGGCAGGGGCTTCACGCCACCTGGTGGTCTTGCGGTTGTTGGGGATGGCGGTAATTTTCGACCAGGCGCTCGAAGGCGGCCCGCGCGCGCTCGACCGCGCCTGGATTGCGCAGGAAGCGGGCATCGTGGTGCAGCGCCAGGATCAGGCCGTGCATCTCGAAGACCAGCTGCTCGGGATCGACGTCACGCCGCAGGTGGCCGATCTCGACCGCCTGCTCGACGCTGCGCAGCAGCGCACCTTGCCAGGCGCGCACCATCGACACGAGCTGTTCGCGGATCGGGCCTTCGCGGTCGTCATACTCCACCGCACCGCTGATATAGATGCACCCAGAGGCGATCTCGACCGAGACGCGCTTGACCCAGCGCGTATACATGGCTACCAGGCGCGGCAGGCCGCGGGTTTCCTTGATGCTCGGGTAAAACACCTCTTGCTCGAAGCGGTGGTGGTACAGCTTGACGACCTCGAGCTGCAGGTCTTCGCGCGAACCGAAGTGGGCGAACACGCCTGATTTGCTCATGCTCATCCGGTCGGCCAAGAGGCCGATCGTCAAGCCTTCGAGGCCGTTGCGGCTGGCGAGTTCGAGCGCGACATCGAGAATCGCGGCCCGCGTCTGTTCGCCCTTGCGCATGAATTTTGCTGAAGTACTGATAGCATCCCCTGAATCGAAAAAAATCCGAACGCTCGTACTATTATCTATCAGCCGAGGAATGTCAAACGGGAACTTAGAGGTGGCGTTCTATTGATGCGGAACAACCGGTGGCACCGGGAGAAAGCGCTGTGAAGCGTGCCGGCCAGGTCACTGCCGGTCACGAACGCATGCTGATGATTGCAACTGTAAAGGTACCGCAATTCTCTGACCTTGGGTGACACAATTACGATGCCCGGTCGGAGCGCAACGCATGTCCCTTTAGTCTCCTCAAATCATTATTGCTAGTATTGATCTGCTGCCGATAGTCGATCAGTTCCATCGCAACATCCCCACTATCCTGAGTCCGAACGTAAATACATTTCTCAACAACGGTTGCGACTCATTGACACACCGTCGCTTGGTGACGACAACAGACTGATTGGAAACGCATTCTTACAAATTGCACCTGTTTCATCAGATGTTTGTCAGGAGATCTTATTACTCTAAGGAATCAATTTACCACCTGATATCGATCATCAAAGGATCACGCATGAGAAACGACGACTGCATCACGTTCATGGCTCGCAAGCCAAGCGCCGCCGAGCTGCAGGCGGCAATCGCCGCCTTCTATAGCAACGGAGAGAAATCGGACATGCAGCTGATCGAGGAGTCGGTGCCGATCGTCGGCGAAGCCTGCGCGCTACTCGACGAGGGCGCCTCACCGGATGAGGTGATCGAGGCCCTCGGCGCGCTCGGCGTGGACCCTAATAGCGCCAAAACATTTATCGGCATGGCAGTGCGCGTTCTGCTGATGAACGACCCTGTAACGACCTGACGCCGCACTGAAGACAATCCCTGGAAACGACATGATGAATGACACCTGCCTCACGCCTGCCACCCGGGCGCACTACGCGACCGCATTGAACGCGACGATCAAGACCTATTGCGCTACAGCGATCAGGCCGGACAAACGGCTGAGCGGGCAACATCGTCCGCTCATGAGCAAGACGTGCGCGCAGCCGGAAACACGGCCCGACAGGCGCGATCAGGTGATCAGGTCCCTGGGCATGCTGGGCATGGACAGCGCCAGCGCAACGACGTTCCTTGCCATGACCGAGCAGCTGTTCGCATCGAACACCACCACGCAGGACACCTGATCAGGCCAGCCGGTCCGCGCCCCCCCAGTTTCAGCCTTCCGCGCGTGTGATCGCGCGCCGGTCGCGCTTGGTCGGCCGGCCCTTGATCTCCAGGCTCGGCTCCGGATACAGGCGCCGCGACAGCTTGTCGTTCTCGCGCCTCGCGATGCTCTCGTCGGTCTCGAAATACAGGGTGCGCGCCACTGGCGCCGGCCCGCGCGCGCCCGAAATCGCCGCCACGATCACTTCCCAGCGGTCCGATCCGTTATCGATCAGGATCTTGTCGTTCATCTTGACCGCGCGCGCCGGCTTGACCGGCTCGCCGCCGATGCGCACCCGGCCGCGGTCTACCGCGTCCTGCGCCAGCGAACGGGTCTTGAAGAAACGCGCTGCCCACAGCCATTTGTCGATTCGTACGTTCTCGTTTTCCATCGTTTCTCCATTCAGGTATAGCCGAACGTGACCACCCGCATCACCAGCTTGTACCCCATATACGCCAGGCCATAGGTGGCGCGGCGCAGCCAGCCGGTGTGGGCAAACTCCTGCGGGCATACCTCGGTCCCGTCGGCGATGCCCTGCTCGATGCGCGCGCGCATGGTGGCAGCGAACACCGGGTCGCTCACCACCACATTGGCCTCCTGGTTCAGGAACAGCGACAGGCCATCGCAGTTGCTCGACCCCACCGTGGCCCAGTCATCGTCGACCACCGCCACCTTGGCGTGCAGCTGGGTCTTGCGGTACTCCACGACCTTGATGCCATCGGCCAGCAGCTTCGGATAAAAGGAGTGCGCGACCGCGTCCTGGATCTTGAACTCCCCTACCCCGATCAACAGCGTCACCTTGACGCCGCGCCGCGCCGCATGCGC
>Ga0265797_10007239_pt1 | contig 15299 bp, 6 predicted proteins | sample P2T30metagenome_FD_192433 | JGI IMG/M metagenome (GOLD analysis project Ga0265797, IMG submission 192433) | Plant litter microbial communities from East Loma Ridge, Irvine, California - P2 T30 | ecosystem: Environmental > Terrestrial > Plant litter > Unclassified | place: USA: California... | reverse complement strand
GGCTGTTGACCAGCGTGGGATACGACGGTGTTTTGAAGCGATGGGATGCACGAGGTGGAACGGCTGCGGCTGGAAAGGGCCTTGTAGGCGAGTGGAAGGGACACCGGGGAGGTGGTGAAGGAGGAGGTATCATGGCCTTTGTACAGGGAGATGGCGAGACAGTCGTCACGGCTGGTGACGACCACGTCGCGCTAGTTTTCAAGACGCCTCTGACCCAGTAGATTCTATAGACGACCTGAAAGTAACGATACCATACACACATGTCGCTCATATTTGCTCTTCTATGTGGACGCCAGCATCACTTTCTACGACAGAACCTCACCACACGAGTCGGACAAGTACCACTACAAGCCCTGGAAACGCTAGCCACGACCGACATTCTCACAGACACGTCTGTATCGCACCGGGCCAACTCTCCACTGCGTTCAACACTTTGCCAACAAGTTGCTCCATGTGGACGTTTTTGCTGTCTCCGCACTTGCTTTTCTCTGGTAGAAGCCATTGGACGCGGGCTAGAGTACTGGCGGTCGGGCGTGGACTAGATGGGCCATACGCTACTGTATATGCGGTGCAAATGTGTGTGTGCGCGGAGAAACAGAGAAACAAAGAGGAGTTTGATGGAATCAGCCTGCTTTGGAGCATAAGCCCAGACTTTTGTGTAGCCAGTGTCTTGATCCGGTGCGAGTGTGGCAGTGTAGTTTCCAATTCGCGTGTGTCATCGAGATGCAGAGGGGACAGCAGAGATACCAACATGCACAAACTAGTACTCCATCAGGATCGCGATGCTTGCGCAACAAACGCGACTGTGCATCACCAGATGAGTCTACAGGAAAGACACACGATGTACAGTCGATCTACCATTTACAACCATAAAAGACCTTATCCAAGCAACTGACACAACCTTGGAAGCGCGGGTACAGTACCCGAGACCGCCATGTCAGCCACGATCCTATTGCCCACGGCCCAAAAGGCCGTCGCCTCGTATTGCTGGCCTACATCCGTTCCAGAACAAGTAAACGAGGTACCAACCCGCTTCGCCCATGCCATGCCCGTTGGCCCCTTCGCTTGCTGCTTCCCCAGAGAACCGGGAACACCGCGAAACTGACGTGCATCCAAACCAAAATTTTAGTTCAAACGGTGAAAGTCGCCCCTTCCTTCCTAGCTTGGGGATGCAGGGAAGAAGGAAGAGCTGGTGTTGCGTGGCTTCCTGTTCTCCTCAGCCTTATGACGTTGGGTATCTCCACCTGTTGTCTCCACTGGTGTTGATGTTTGTGTTTTACTGGCGGAGATCCTGGTCTCGTCCGAGGTTCTCGCTGCAGAGGCGGATATACGTAAAAAGAATTAGGATTGAGGTTTTTCGTTCTGCATGCTGCATGGGGCATGGGGCATGGGAAAGTGGAGGCCCTGGACGGTCTGTCCGAGGTCGCGCCGGAAAAGTGCTCCTGAGCCAATGGGAGAGGAGTTGGGGGAATGGGCCTAGGGTGGTGATCGACGGACTTCGCGTACGTACGTATGTGCTGTGACAGATATGGACTTTGAGTACGGCAACGGTTGAGAGCGGGTGAGAAGGTACTCAGGCAGTCGTCGCAACGTGGTTGTTGTAGCGAAGGAAAGATTTCATCTTGGTCGCGAGGCGTCCCAAAGGGATCAACGCGACTACTGGCCTCACAGTTGATTCTTGCCTTATTCTTCAAGGCCACACGTTGTTGCTCCCTTGCTTCCCAAACAACAGATCAAGGATTTATTCGCTTCGGATCGCCTACCCTAGAAGTACATGTACACTATGTGTCCCAAACTGTCCCGTCATATACCCCCACCTGTAGACCGAATCGAGCGAGGCCTCTTCTCGGGGAAACCTTCCGTCCAACTTTCCTTTCCGCTATGGGTCAACATTTAGGTCCCGCTGGACCAAATTTTATATTTTACGCGCAGTAAAATGGCGTGATATGACGTAGAAGCAAGACCCCGATCTCCTTTAGCTGACGACTGTGTGGGGAGAGTGAAAGATGCGGAATTCTGAGTACGCTAACTGGGGGTCGAGGGTCATGTACTGGAGTATCCCGGATCTTCAGCTCGCATAAACAGGGTTCCAATGTAATGTGTTAAGCGATAGGGGAGCTCGTCCGTAGCTAATGAAGGAGGAGAGAACTTGTGGAATGCCTAGAGCAAGGACGTTGGGGCTCCGTCATGGCTGCTCGTAATCTGGATAATCGCCGCCTGCCATGTCAGAATACGTAGGTAGTTGCGGGGAACATTGCTGCAGATACGCGTACAAACGCATATTGCCAATCTCTTTCACACTTGTCTTATCCTACTCAGGTATTCTGCTCCGAGAAGCAATCTGCAGCATTGAGGCTCGTTTCCACCGTAAGCATGACATACAGCTCACTGTTCAGCGCATCTTTCATGCATACTGCATGCTCCCCTGTGAGCACGTCAAGTTCGGTAAACCCCCGAAACTCTACGCGAGCTGGGGATTTGCCGTGAGTGGTCTCGAACGTCACTGACGGGACCAGAGTAGCGAATTGCTCCACCGCGTACCTGGAATGGGTAAATTGGAGGGCATAATCGCTAGGCTAGCTGCTTGTATGTCTGCTTTGGGACAGTCCTGCGGCGCGGAAGGACGCGCCGTTGAGAAGGACCGAATTGTCAGGTGGCAGGCTACTCGTATCAATTGTCATGGCCGGCAGGAAAGCTATGTTGGGATGCGAACCGTTGAATTCCGCGGGCGTTAAACAGTTGTCCTATACCTTGGGACTAAGATAGCTTCAATACGGGCATTCTTTCCGTGGGCCAATGAGAGTATCGCGCGTTGTGTGATACCCGTCTGGGGCTGACTTGACGTGTGACAGGATGTGGGGATTGCTAGACAAAGTCGGTAAGCGAGACGCGATCCCAACGACAGTCCGTGGAGGTTCAGGGTCCGTGTTATCGAAACCTGGATCGATTGAGCTGAACAGGATGAGAGTGCAGAGAATCACTGGAGAGAGAACAGTATGGTGGTGGATGTACTCATTCATATCGAAATGACTATCTGAGAAAGACATGCAGTAATCGCCTTTCCGTTTTATGCTCTGTTAAATCTAAACAATACACGCGTATGCGATGGGACACCAATCCCATCGACCGCTCAAACGCCATGTCGTTGAAATCGTGGCCACTGCAGCAGGCACCATCAGGCATGCTGGTCATCGTAGCAATGTAGAAAAAGAGAAGAAGTTTTTGGTTGCTCAGAGGAAGGCAAAGCCCAGGGGTATCGTGAAATCGTTGGAAGAAGTGAGGAACAGTGACAAGCCAGCAGCCCACATTGCATATCAAAGGTCAAGGCAGAGCGATGTAAAATGCATCAATACTGGAAAGCCTTGGTGGCGAGAATGTGCAAGTTGGCTTCCTAAGCCTCCATGTCGTCCATGTCTTCGTCGGTAAAGTCCTTGAGGAGCTCGAGCCCATGGAAGTCGTCGACATCGGCGGAGCTCATGGAAACCATGCTCTGCTGTCGTGCGTGTTGGTTGGAGATCCCGGGGCTCTGCATGTTGTTGTTCTGCATACTGGGGCTCTGGTTGCTGTAGCTATGTCGTGGTGTTGAGTGGTGGCCGGGCATACCAGGTGCAGGGGCGTCCATGCCGAGCAGGCCGCCGGCGCACCGCGCTAGATACTCGTCGACAGCCCAGAAGCCGCAGCCAGCGTGGCGTAGAACTTCATTCTTCAGGTCGAGGACTTCTTCGCGTAAAAGCGCGACATTCTCCTTGAGCATCTTGTTCTTTGCAGAGAATTCGCGGGCGCGTCCCTCGAGGCTGCCGATGTACTCCTTCTTGCGCTGCCTGCACTTGTGGGCAGCTACGCGGTTCTTCTCGAGGTGCGTCTGGCGAGCGGAGGATACTTGGAAAGGGTAGCCGTCTGCGGTGTAAGCCTCGACCATCTGTGGCTGCGACTTGGGCCTGCCCCGCTTACGCTTCGGCGGCTGAGGGTTGCCGTCGGCATTATCCTGTTGTTGTACAACGGGGACGCTAGGCAGAGAGCCAGCAACCGCGTCTTGATTGGCCGAGTCCTGGCGGCTAGTGCGTCGTCGCTTTGCAGGCGGCATCTGAGGAGAAGCTTCCTGCTTTGGCCAAAAGACAGTCTCGTTGCGGAGTTGCTCGACAGGAATGGACGTCTCGCGCTCGTTCCGAGCGTCCCGGGGGGCTTGTGCTGGTGAGGGCTCCTCAGGCGGGGTGACTTGGCCGTAGCGCTCCATGGTGGCATGTGTAAGCAGCGAGGGTGGAATGGAGAAGGCCTGCTGGGGAGGCATTGAGGTGGGATTGCTGAAGGCATTTGCCCACTTGTCCTGCTGAGAGGAGGCATTGAGGTTGTGCATGGCTGTGAAAGCGTCGCCAGCCCACTCAAACTGTGGTTGTTGTTGGATTGCTGTCATGGTGGAGAAGGTTGTTTGTTGTTGGTGTGGTGGGGGTACGGAAGGTATGGTGCGCAGCCTGAGGCGGGAGGTTCCTTATATGGGCAGGAGAGAGAGTCGGGCAAGGGTGATGTGATGGAAGGCAAGAGCAGAGGGCCAGGCCAGTTGGGAGAGAGAAAGGTAAAGGGCCGCGGGAGAGATCGCCTGGCATGGGATTTCAAACAATGGGGGCTTTGGTAGCATGCGGAACTGAGGAAAGCGATTAAAACGAGCAGGGGTAGGCCTGGGGACCGTGCGATTGGTGGGTTTGCGTTGCGTTACGTAGTGCGCCTTCCCGATCGACGATGAAGAGGCAATCGCTACCTAGCCCGCGCCAGCTCGAGGAACTCGGCCTCTAGCCTCTGCCTTGCTCGATCGCGATGGCCTGCCGCGCCCTACCAGCTGCTGCCACTACCGGAGCCTGTCCGGATTTCCGTCTTTACAACATGCGCTTTTGCACTTCAGCCATGGCCAAAACGGGACAGCCCACTTGCCTAGCAATCCCAGTTTTCTCAGCCCAAACTACTGACCAGGTACCTAGCTCGACACAATGGTAGACAGTTTTCGACCTCGTTGGCGCTGCTCCGAGCGGTCTCCGCCATGCGAAAGCGGAGCGACGACTATGACGTTGAAACGGCTCGCTCCGCGGAACACGTCCGGGCTGAGGGCAACCGTCGCGCGATAGCTCCACATGGGACCGTTCATGGCACTTAGCTGGAAACATGATCCCAGCCAATCACAGACGCCTCTGCATCCCGCTCTGTCACTTTTCGACCTCGACGACAGCTGGATCCGAGCACTACTTGTGCATCTATCGTTGCTTACCAGTCCAAAATGCAGCCGTCAACCATTGACGCCTCCAACGCTCATGCTCCCGCAAGAGTGCTAGTAGATACCAAGGCGCTGCGGCAGACACCTAGAACCAACACAGACCGTAGCGCACGATAACGGCAGGCCACGATGCTCCACATCTCATGTATTCTGTCGATCACAAAGTGCAAGCATGTTGGCCCAGACGAGTTTCGCCGCCCGGTATTACAGGGTTGGAGGGTGGCGCATCGAAAAGTTGGCTGCCCAACATGGGCAAATTGCGAAATCCCATCTTTGTGCTTTGAAATCCGATCAGACCCCGCCCCAACCTAGCACGCTTGCAGACCTTGCATCATCGCACGTTAGCGCCAAGTGCCAATCACAATTAATTTCCGCTTCCTTCACTATCCTCCCATTCTCACTCGCATGCATCTTGACGCCGCTTGCTCACAGTGAGCTCACGTCTTGTCTAGATTCTGTCGCTGAACTGCGCCGCAACCTATAGGAGGCTCCTCCTCAACAACCCAGGTCCTTCACGATGAAAGCCAAACTGCGTGATCCCATTCGTTGCGGTGAACAGCGCCTCTATCTGACCCACCCCAGCATCCCTTGTAAACTCAGAACTCGCGGCTACTGTAGCAAGCTGAAAGCCGCATTAAACGATTACTCAAATCGTTACTCCTCAATGCCCAACGAAAAGCCAAGGTGGCGATCACCGTCGCACGCTGTAATGATGCGCTATCTGCCGGGAGACCTCTGTCACCTTGTGACACCCCACGAGGCCTCCATACAACGTGGAAGCTTTGGTCTGACGTGCTTGACGCGCCTAACAGCTAGTTGAAATCGTGTTGTATCCCGAGAACAGCTTTCGTTAGTGTTCATTATTACTACTACAACTGCGTCTATTCCAGCCCATGCTGACCTCAATATTTGAGTAATGCAGGTTAGTGTTCATCATTACAACCTGAACCGAGAACTTCGACGTTCATATGTCATTGACGTATACCGCTGTTGAGCTCGCACCATGACTAACGACAGCGATTCTTTTAAAAGAGACATTCGAGTAAATGCTTCCATAGTCAAGATGCGACTACCGTGCTTACCTGCGTCGTTACCTATGTGCAGTCTGTCCGAAAGGTACATGTATTTGCGGGAGTAAAGGCAGCCTATATTAATGAAGGCCATAATTCGATGCCCATTGAGAGGTTACACCTGAAGCATTCTGGTGTCAATAGAAACAAGTCGACGAAACTGCTCGAACAGAGTGCCCAGCACATTCCTCTTTGTGCGTTCGGAGCCGAAAGGATGTCTTGATCCATCCTAACCTGCCCTCTCCTTGAATCCTCGTTCAGCGAAACGGAACAACGCCAGGATAGCTAGTGCACATCTTTCGACGGCGTTTCTACGATCATGTCACGTGGCTGCTGGCTGATGCAATTGGGTTAGCGTATCTTGGCGGGAAAGCGCGACGCGCATCGCGTCGTCGGCGCAACAGTGGGAAACACGCTCGCCCACGACCACAACCACGACCCCGCTATGTCCTGAAAAGCGCCATCACGATCGCATAAACGTCGAACGCGCGCCCGTACATATCACTCAGTCCGACCTCTCGCGCATCGCGATTACGCCCAATAGCCGCCATGGGGTACATCAAGCAGATCACGATCCAGGGCTTCAAGAGCTACAAGGAGCAGATGCAAATCGAGCCCTTCTCGCCCAATTGCAACGTCGTCGTTGGTCGTAATGGATCGGGAAAGAGTAACTTCTTCGCCGCCGTGCGCTTTGTGCTAGGCGACGATTACCATAACTTGGGTCGTGAAGAGCGTCAGGCGCTGCTACACGAGGGATCCGGCTCAGCAGTCATGTCAGCATACGTCGAAGTATGCTTCGACAACACCGAAGACCGCTTCCAGACTGGCAAACCCGAATTCTTTCTCCGCCGTACCATTGGCGCAAAGAAGGACGAGTATTCGGTCAACCGCAAGAACGCTACCAAATCTGAAGTCATGCAGATCCTCGAATCCGCCGGCTTCTCGCGATCGAACCCTTACTACATCGTCCCCCAAGGTCGTGTCACGGCGCTCACCAATATGAAGGACTCCGAGCGCTTGAAGCTGCTGAAAGAGATCTCCGGCTCTAACGTCTACGAAGAGCGACGCGCCAACAGTCTCAAGCTTCTGTCCGAGACCGAAAACAAATGCGGTGCTGTCGATGGTGTGATCGACTCCATCAACGGGCGTCTAAACGAACTCGAAGGCGAGAAGGAGGAATTGGAAGCGTGGAGCCGGAACGACAAGGAGCGTCGGTCGTTGATGTACATTTTGAAGTCCCGGGAGGAGGCTGACCTGGAAGCCTTGATTGAGAAGATCGACCATATGGAAAACCAGGGTCGTGAGATGAAGGAGGCCGACGAGGCAGCATTTGTACAAACCGAGGCCGACATCGCGCAAATCGACATGGATATCAACAGGCGAAGAGGAGACTTGGACGTTCTGCGGGAAGATCGCGTGCAGTCTGAACAGGAGCGCAAGTCAGCGACACTGGAGAAGGCCAAGATCGAGCTCGAGCTCAAAGCGTTGCAGGATAACCAGTCGGCCGCCCAACGAACGAAGAAGTCGCGGGATACACAAACCAAGTCACTCCAACAACAGATACGCGCACGAGAGACCGAACTCAAGAAGCTAATACCCCAATACAACGCAAAGAAAGAAGAGGAAGAAGCCGTCAGGTCACAGTTGCTAGAAGCTGAAGGCCAACAGAAGCGGCTCGAGGAGAAGCAGGGTCGGACAGCTTTCTTTACAACCAAACGACAACGAGACGATGCATTGCGCGCTCAAATCGAAGAGTGCAATGCTGACCTCAGCCGCCGCAAGGCTGTTCTCATGCAGACCAATGAGGAGATTACCCAACTGGAGAGCGATGTTGAGCGTCTTGAAACCGAGATCGCTGAACTACGATCAAACATTGAGAGCGAAGGAGACGCTAGTGTCAATCTTGCAGCCAAAGTCGAACAAGCAAAGGACGCCTACAAAGCTGTACATGACGAGCAGACGAACCTCTACCGAGAAGATAACAGGGTCAATACTCAACTTACAAACGCACAAGCCGAGCTTCGGAAAGCAGAGAGCACCTTCTCTCGACTGCTTGATCATGGCACTAGTCGCGGGCTGGAGTCTCTCCGTAGATACCAAAAAGAGGGGGGGTTAGAGGGGGTGCATGGTACGATCGCAGACCTGCTCGATGTTAACAACGACTACAGAGCCGTTACCGAAGCGGCGGCTGAGGGTGCGCTCTTTAACGTTGTCGTGGATAACGATGAAGTCTCCAGTAAGCTGATTGATCGGCTCATCAAAGACAAGGGCGGACGTATTACTTTCATTCCCCTTAATCGTATCCGGGCTCACGACATGAACCTTCCTGCGACCGGGGACATGCAGCCACTCTTGCCGAAGTTGAGGTACGATGAAAGATTCGAGGATGCGTTCCGACATGTCTTCGGCAAGATCGTTGTCTGCCCTGACTTAACTGCATGCAAGAAGAACGCAAAGCAATACAACGTTCGTGCGTACACTCTCGACGGAGATAACGCCTCGCGCAAGGGTCAATACCGAGGAGGTTACCACGACCCGTCCAAGTCAAAGATTCGGGCTTACCAAACATTGGCCGAGATTCGCACACAATACGATGAGCTGCAGCAGCGGAAGCGAGATATTGCCACCGAACTTGAGCAAAAGCGTCAACAGCTCACTGCGGCACTAAGTGAGGTTCGACGACGGGAATACGAAAAGGACAAGGGCGAAAACAGCTATGCGCCTATGCGGGAAGAAGTACGAATGAAGCAAAGGACCCTTCGAGACACACAGGACAGCCTTGCAAGAAAGAGGATGACTGCTTCAGCACTTCAGTCAACAATCAATCAGCTCGGCGCGCAACAGAGTGACTGGGAGGCTGAAATTGCTTCCAAGTTCGAGAAAGCGCTGTCTAATGACGAGGAGCAAATGTTGATCACACTTCGAAGCACTGTACAAGACTTGAAGCGGCAATTCGCACGAGCCAAGGAAGAGCGCGCCATGCTAGAATCTCAAAAGGACGAGGCCGAGCTCGATCTCACAGAAAATCTGCAGCCCGAGTTGGATAACATCCTGTCTCAACAGGGCGGCGCAGGCGGATCTACCGGCCAGTCGACGCGGTTACGAGAATGTGAACGAGCTCTAGATGCTGTCAATCAAACCATCGTGGACCTCGACCAACAGATCCAAGAGACGGACGCTCAAATCGAAGACATCCGGGCCCAGTTGAGTGAGCTGGAGAACTCGAGAAACGAAAAGGAGGCTAGCAATAGGCAATTGGCAAAGGCTATGGCTAGGCAAGAGCAGGCCATGTCTAAGAAGGACTCTGATCGTAGTCGTTATACAGACCGACTAGCGGAGGTCAAGCGTGACATCCGTGATCTGGGTACCCTTCCTGAAGATGTTAATCGGAAATACACTCGATGGGACACCACAAAGGTAAGCTCCACGTTCGCCTCTTCAACCTGCACACAGCTGACTTTACCAAAAGGTTACCAAAGAGCTCACGAAGGCCAATCAAGCGCTCAAGAGCTTCGCCCACGTCAACAAGAAAGCATTCGAACATTACGAAAACTTTACGCGCCAGCGACGGACCCTCACAGAACGCCGCGCCGAACTGGACACATCACGCAAATCCATCGAGAATCTCATCGACGTGCTAGACCAGCGTAAAGACGAGGCCATCGCCCGTACCTTCAAGCAAGTCGCCGCAGCTTTCGGCGAAGTCTTCCAGCAACTCGTTCCTATCGGCCGCGGTCGCCTAATCATCAACCGCAAATCCGATCGCGACGCACGTGGTGACATCTCCGAGGACGACGACATGGAAGAGCAAGAAACCCAAGGCAAGAAGAGTAAGGTCGAAGAGTACACAGGTGTAAGCATCGCCGTATCCTTCAACAGCAAGCACGACGAGCAGCAAAAGATTGGCCAGCTCTCTGGAGGTCAAAAGTCGCTCTGCGCGCTCGCTCTCATCTTTGCTATCCAGAAGTGCGATCCCGCGCCGTTTTACCTCTTTGACGAAATCGATGCCAATCTTGACGCGCAGTACCGAACTGCTGTTGCGCAGATGCTGGAGCGGTTGAGTGGTCATGGTGGAAAGGATAAGGATGGGGGTGGTCAGTTCATCTGCACGACTTTCAGGCCTGAGATGGTACACGTGGCTGATCGATGCTATGGTGTCACCTACACGAATAAGACGAGTAGTATCGATGTCGTTGATAGAGAGGCGGCGCTGGAGTTTGTCGAAGGTATGCAGAAGGCGTAATATGTGGTATCAGCACGAGTATGATGCAGGCCACTTGAGGAAGTGTATTATGGAATTGTATGAGTCTTTTGCGCGAGAGGATGCATTTGTTTTGTGTCGATTAAAGGATTCTCACGATTTTTATGTGTGCGATTAGGGCGACTGGACTAGAAACCTGTTCGTAGGACTAGCTAGCTATGGTTCTTTGGTTTTTATTTCCTGATGTCCGTAACTCTACTCTTGTCTGTGTTTCTCGGCATGATATGCAGTGTAATGTACCGCAAGGAGCTCCCTAGTCTGATTGACAGGTGTTTTCACTACATCTTGACCTTGGACAACGCAGCGAGGAGAAAACTTGATTTACGACCTTTTGGATATTGGTAGAGGGTTATACCAGACTTGGACGACTCGTTGATAATACCCGCACGCTGTTATATACTCATTTGGATGCATAGTATAAGAGCTAGAACAGTTTCCCTAATAGCAGCAATGTGCTACTACTACTGCGTCTATTCTAGCCCGTTCTAACCTTAATATTTAAGTATATAGGCTATTCTTTTTCTATAAAGTAAAACTATAGTTTAGTTAATAGTACCTTAAGTATATCTTTATAAACTATAGTACTCTTCTAGCTATATTATAGTTATATAGGTAGTAGTAAGTGTAAAAGTAATATACTAAAATAAACTTCTCTATATCTATTATAATACTTAGTTTATTAGTAAACTAATAATTCTATAGTAAGCTAGTTTAAAAAGAGTAAGGTCTATTACTAGTACACAAAAAGACGTATTTCTAAAAGAGTTAAAATTCTACGTTTAGAGGTGCAGGCGTTAGGTAGACTAAGGCTTAGGTTTTTAGCGCTACTACCTCTAGCGTAGTTAAAGCTTTTAAAATTTAGAGTAGTAAGACAACTATTCTATAAACACTAACGTCTACCTATACTATAGTAAGAAGAATTATAATATAATTATATACTCTTAATAGCTTATAACTAACTAAGCTATAAATTACAAAGTAATAAAATACTAAAATCTTAGCTTACAAAATTCTTATTCTTATCTTTATTCTTATTCTATAGCTTATTATTACGATTTAAAGAAGAAACTTAGAAACTAAAGTTCTATAGGTATTAGCGCACCTAAAACGCTAACCTAATAGCTGTAAGTAGTTACGTAACTTGCTTAGTGCTTAGTACTCTTAGTATAACTAAGTAACACTAATTAGACTATAGAACTACTTAGTGCTTAGTACTCTTAGTATAACTAAGCACTACTAAGTAGAGTAACACTTATTAAGTATATAGCTTAGACACTAAACTCTTATAGCCTAGTGTATTTAACTTTATATAAGACTCTAGTATTTAATCTAAGAATTATACTTCTTTCTTAACTCTTGTAATATTATATTATTCTACTAAACGTGCTATTATACTCTTATACTATTATATTATTCTACTAAACGTGCTAGTATACACTCTATCTAACGCACTTGCTTATACTCTAAGAACTAACTCTTAGATTATCTTAGAATAACCTTTATACTTTAAATACTCTTAAGATAAGTAATACTATAATAGATACCTTTGCTAATTTCTACGTCTCTAGAGCCTCTATTTAAGGTAATAAGCCTAATACCTACTATAGTAATTATAATAAACTTAAAGCATAGTTACTCTAGCTAGACTAATACTTCTATCTTAAAGAAGATAGAGTTAAGAATAATAATAAAGTTATCTTAGCTACTACTTATCTTAAAGAAGATACTAAGAAGTAGTCTATTCTAATTATTTACTATTATATAGACAACTCTATTAAAGACGCTAGAAATATTACTTTAGTTAAGAACTAGAATACCTTTAAGATAAAGATACGCGAAGTCTTCTTACTCTATTAAGAAAAGATAATTACTAAGCAGAAGATTTAATAACTGCGCTAGACGTAGTCTACTACTAACTATACTATCTAATTCTAGTAGTACAAGATAGCTATTAACTAGAATAATAACGCTTTAATATAGATATATAAGTAAGATCTTAAGCTCTAGGTGTAATAGAAACTTATAAGAAGTAGAGAAGAAGTTACTACGCTTTAAGAGCTTAAGAATAAAGCTATCTATATTAATAATAAACTCTATAGACTAAAGCTAGAAGAATAACTATTTACGTAGAAAATGTAAGCACTAGAGAACGCAAATAGAAACGCCTAAGTTTACTTAAAACCTTACTATTTATACTCTAACTAAAGACGTTAAAGAAGCTACGTACCTAGAATTCTAGAATTATACGCTACTAATAGCTATAAACCTATACACCTTAATAATCTTAATAAAGAATCTAGATAATCTAAGTTTTACAATAAATAGTAAAAGAAGAAGAACTTTAACTACTATGCCTATAGTAAACTAGGTTATATAGTAAGAGACTATAAGAGCTAAAGTAAAGTAGTATAATAGCTAAATATTCTATAACCTATAGACCTAAACAACTAGAGAGCTATATAGGCTATTAACTACTATCTCTAACGTAAGCAGCTACGAAGCTTAATAAGCAGACTAAGTAATATATCTATTATAACCTCTAACGATATAACCTAAGAAGATATCTCTTTAGATAAGTTAAGTACCTCTAAAGAAGAATCTAAGAAATCTATAGAGGTTATAGAAATTAACTAGACTAAGTTTAGAAAAATAGAACTATTTAGAAATAATAATAGACTATCTATACTACACGTTTAAAAGAACTAGATAATCTAACTCTTATTATAAATTAACTAGCTACTATAACATCTTAATAAATCTAATATTAAGTATACTTATAAGACCCTAGATATTATAGCTAAAATGCAAGAGAACTATTATTATCTCTTCTAATAAGTAATAGAAGATAAGAAAAATCTTCTACTATATATTATTAACATTATTTCTACTTCTAAACAACTAGACTAGGTCTAGAAAGCTATTAAGAATTATAAGGACTCTACAATTAGTAATAATAAGGTTATTATCTAATACTCTAAAGAATTAGATTTTAAGATTAACACGCTACTTACGTACTTAGAAAGACCTCTAAAAGAATTTCTCGAATTAGAGAACTTCTTTAAGAAATTTAAAAAGTTTAATAAATACTATAATCTTCTAGAGAAACTTAAGAAGATAAACTATAATAGTAAGAAGATATATAAGTAGACTATAGACGCTATATTATTATAGAAGAAATAAACTACGTACTATCTCTTAGATAAAGAATAAGAGGAAGCTAAAGCAGCACCTCTAAAGTTAAAGAAGCAATCTATAGATAGGCGCTTTACTAAAGTTAAGTACTAGATAGATTATAAGAACGTCTTATATAATAAATTATCCTAGATAATATATATTAAGAACTTCTATCTAATCTACTATAGCGATAAGAATAGAGTAGAATAGAACTTTAGACTAAATAAGATAATACTAAAGTGTAAATAGTTTTAGTTTAAATACACTACTAACGTATACCTAGTGTATCTATAGAATAAGTAAACTGCTTTCTATTTTTCTAGATACGTTAATCTATAAGAGATCTTCTAAATATAGATAGTATTTTAGAAGAATATTAGAGGATAACTAGTATAAGAGTATAACTAAGACAACTAGTACCTCTACTTATACTCTAACTATAACAAATATATAATTGCTAAAGATTTCTATAGATTTAGAAAGGCTTTTTTAGACTAAGACTTCTAATAGAAGAAGCTTATAAGAAGATTAATAGTATAAACTTCTTAGAACTTATTTAGCTTCTAGCAGAGCTTAATAAAGTAGAGATATAGATATTTATAGACTTAGAAGCTTAGGCAAGCTATATTTCTGTATAAATAGTATACTAAGCTAGGCTTATACCGCGCAGAAAGAAGAGAAGTTATATACTACTTATTACTAGTAGGCAACTAATACTAGGTAAAAGAAAGATTACCTATAAGATTACTAGAGTAACGCTTAATATCTATAGATATTAGAAGAAGCTAGACCTAGACGTCTTTAGATTAGCTACCTATAATATTATATTAGGCCTACTCTAGTTATAAAAATATAATCTATAAATTAACTAGAAGTTAAGAGAGTTCTTATTTAACTACTATAGACTAGACGTAACTATAAGTATACCTATATATTATATAAAGCTAATAGTAGATAAGAGAGAGATTAACGTAATTATAGTAAAGTAACTAACCTTAACTAAGAACGTCTTTAAGAAACAAAGGTTTAACTTAATAGATATAGAAAAAAAATTACCTAATTATAAAGTTAGAGTTCTAGAGAAACGTATAACTCTAAGTATTCTAAAAGAGTATAAAAAATTTAAATATCTCTTTATAGAAGTAGTAGATAGCAACGCCTTACTAAAGTACTAAGATTAGAACTACAAGATTATTCTAGAAGAAGAAAAGAAACTACTTTTTAGACTAATCTATTTTTTATTAGAAATAGAACTTAATATTCTAAAGAAAAAGCTAGTAGATAACTTAAAGAAAGGCTATATTAGACTCTCTACTTTACTAGTAGAATTCTTAATACTCTTTATTCTAAAGAAGAAAGAAGAACTACTAAGAATATACGTTAACTACTAGAAGCTTAATAATATTATAGTTAAGAATTAATACTCTCTACTAAATATTATAGAACTATAAGATTAACTATTAAAAGCTAAGATCTTTATAGTAATAGATCTTAGAGATAGCTACTACTTTATTAGAATAAAGAAAGGTAAAGA
>Ga0265797_10007238_pt1 | contig 15300 bp, 12 predicted proteins | sample P2T30metagenome_FD_192433 | JGI IMG/M metagenome (GOLD analysis project Ga0265797, IMG submission 192433) | Plant litter microbial communities from East Loma Ridge, Irvine, California - P2 T30 | ecosystem: Environmental > Terrestrial > Plant litter > Unclassified | place: USA: California... | reverse complement strand
AGAGACGGCTCCTCTCTTTTGATGTTTCTTACGTATTCACGGCGGCATTCGTTACGGGATTTCTACAGCATTTTTCGTATCTCATTCTCTGTTATTTTAGGCCATTTTGGGGTCACCGTTGGATCAGCACAACGTTTATGTAAACGCCTGCAGACATGCGTCTCCAATGCACGATCGCTTTGCACAACGTCTCAACCAATGATCGACGATCGCGTTTCCCTGCATCATCTCAACTTACCTTTTCGACATCTGCACCCGAATGCGAGCCGCAAACAATTCTCCGAGCCTAGCTGACATGCCCTATAATCTCTTCCTTGCATAAAACTCTCCGAGGAAAAATCCCAGTGTAACGATTGCGTTGAGAGCAATTGGTGAATCCTTCCGGACAATTGCGTTCGGAGTTCCGAAAAGTTGTGCTGCACGTACCACCAATAGTCGCCCCGTTTGTATGCCGCATTACCGTTTTCGAGAGGATCTAAAACGTTTAGCGAGACGCACGCTAAGCTTGCTGCTGCAGATGCCGAAAGCTTGGACGGGGGTGATCTGCAGGTACCGAGTGTAAACCCTTGCTTGACTGATGATGGAGATGGAGATGGAGTTGGGGTGTGGGGGTTGGTGATGAGGCGCGTTTCGTGAGGAGATACTTATTGGTTTGTAGATGAGAGATGATTTTGTGAGGAAGAGAATCCATGTGGCTGCTGCGTCTGATGTTATATGACTTGTGGGTTTGGAACATGAACATGGTGGTGGGTGAGACTCAGGTCGCTGAATGGCGGCTTATGCGATATCAATATATCTTGTTGCAGTGAGCATATTTGAGAAGGTTGCAGTATTTTATGAGCAGGTTTGCGTTCATATGGATTCCTTTACCGAAACTTGTGTTTCCGTTTCTGAAGGACTAGTCAAGTACAGTAAGCCGCGAAGCTGGAAATTCCATAGTCAACATATGGGTTTTGGTTATGCTTCTCCCATTTAAGTACGGCCACTGGATGCTCACAAACTTGACGGTGCATGGATAATGCTTCTAGCAGTCTTTGAGACAACCAGGGCTACATGTGTAGGTGCGGGTAGATGTAAGCCATCATGTCAAAACCATTATTTTGTTCATGTCCATGTGCACCAACCCTAACCCTGCAGAGATACATACACATACATGTACGTGTATATGTACCTGTATGTACGTGTAGCAGTCTCGTATTGTTTTGCACGATCATAGATGTACATATATATGTTTACTGAAACTCGCCTTCAGGCGATGTTGGGACAATGTCAGATGCCTCGGAAAAGCTCACTGAGTATCAGTGATGGAAACCAATGATATCTAGGTGCGCTTCACCCACGAATCGTCGCTGCCTCAAAAGTGACGTCGGAAGCGATGTTCAAGGTGGCCAATCTAATCCATTGCTGACTATACGATCCACAAAACAAGGTCTGTAGAGTTGTAACGCATTGCATCATTGTTCACAGTCGCAGCCAGGCGGGACTCGTAGCCGACCTCGCCCTGTCAAAGGCACTTCAGGATTGCAGTGTACGAGCACCATTGGTTTCAGCTCACATCGCTCTCCGCGGCGACATGCGAATTGTTCGCGATGATGTCGCTGGTAGCACCTGATGTTCCACGGAGAGCGTCCGTCTTGAGAGGCACCGCGACGAGAAGTTGCCAAGAAGCCAATGTCAGCATCTCAGCGGCAATGCATGAGATCCGCGTCAATGCGTCGCAAGGTATCCGCACGTGCAATTGTAGTGGTGTGACCTCGCGATCATTGGGAGTGCGAAAACCTTCTTTGCTTTGGCTGTGGCTGTGCTTACATGGGTCCGAGAAGTGAGGAGGACACACTTGTGGCACAGACCTAGCGATCATTTTGGAGCTGCTACCGGCAGCACGCATGTTCAAATATGTGAATATCGCGCCCGTTAGAGTCGAGTAGGGATTTCGAGCAGCGCTTTCCAGTGCTACGGCTTGTTTGGCAGTCGCGCTGCAGCAGGTGCCGAACGGGCAGTATCAATGGCTGCGTGGTGGCAAGTTGAGTTTGGCGCTGATGGTAGCACCACGGTATAGCATCGTGGTGCGAGGACAGCAATGTTTCTTCGAGCCAATGGCTGTTTCGGTCATGTTTATTGCGAATGGTCGCAGCATGTTCCCCTGGTTGTAACTTCGTCGTGAGGACAGCCGCACAGCCCATGTGCTCGCAAATGTAGTAATCACAGCGTGCTGAGTAGTTACGGTAGTAGCTCTAGTATTTTCTCATGGCCGTCACGACGTCCGCAGGTTGCTTAAGAAGCGCTGCAGCCCTGTGCAAAAAGGTTGGAGTCAGTTACTTCACATACATACGTCTGCACGTGATACACCACCACCACCACCATAACAACACACCACCACCACCGGCAGCAATGGATGACTTCTTTGCCACCAACGGTGGTATCAACGACGATGGGGGCAGCTCAGCGCTCACAATGTCGGAGAACCAGCCCGAAATGGCTGGCTTCTCAAGTGGCGATGTATACGTCGCCGCTGGTAGCAGCTCCATCCACGAGGAGCGACACAACGGGTTCGCAGTCGTCTCCCCCATGCCTCCAGCTCGCAATGTGGCTAACACAGTCGGTAGCAGCGCCATGGATAGGACGCTGACAATGGAAACGGGCATGTTCTCTACGGCGGAGCGTGCCACATATGAAGACATGTCCATGGAAGAAATACAGCACGAGCTGATCACACGGCTGACTGGACACCCTGCGTCCCCCCGAGGGGTTCAAGCTCCTTTTGAGGACATACCTGCTGCTGGCGATAGAAACGGCAGCACTGCGGCATCGGGATCAGGCTCTGGTGTCGAGAGTGCGCTTCCCAATGGCGCTTCCCGACAAGTTGGGGCCATGGACGATGGTAGCACCACCAGCCTGCCCGTGTTGAGCCTTGGAGAAGGCTGGAGTCTGGACGATCGGATCGTCCAGAACTTCATGATGCTCGACTCTATGGGTGGCGGTAGCAGCAACGCCATGACGGGGACTATTGATCCCAGAGTTTTGATGGGAGGCGCTGAGAGCAGCGCCAACATGACGGCGGTGGCTACTCCAGCCGACCCTCTCACCGGTGCTGCACAGTCGGCTGAGGACATGGATGCTGGTAGCAGCATCAACAACAACAGCATGGTCGCTCCTGCAGCGACTCTCGACGGCTATGGACCGCCACAAATGCAGATGAGCGCCAGCAGCAGCGTCAACAACTTTGTCGCTGATAATGCGACTTTCGGCGGTCCTGTGCAGCAGCCACAGCAAATGAGCGCTGGTAACAGCGCCAACTACCCCGTCGCAACTCAAGCGACTCCCAACGGCTTCTATGTGCAGCCGCAAATGCCGATGGTTGCCGGCAACAGCACCACCAACAACAACTTCGCTGCACAGCAGCTCTCCGTGGCTTCGCCCACGTACAACAATATCCAGAGCGTGCAGCAGCAGCTCAACTTTGCCTCCAACGGGTATAGCCAGCAGCAGATGGCTCCCATTAGCAGCGTTCAGCCATTCAACCCTCAACTGAACACAGCACCTCAGGCATACGGCTACCACGCTGCTGCTCAAGCTGCGCCTCAAGCTGCGCCTCCCAATGGTACGGGGCAGTACTTTCAGGCCCCCATGTGGCCAGTTGGCTATGACGCTGTGAGCGCGATGGCCTACCAGCAGCTTGGGGGTCTCAATGGCGGCGCCCATCCAAATATGGGACAGAACTCGCAGGCACCTTCCAACGGACTCGCCCAGCCATACATGGGACTGAACGTGCCGATGGTAGCACCACAGGTCGCTGCTCCTGTTGCTGTAGCACGTACCCGCCACCGCCAGGGAGATGCCAGTGGTCCCGCCAAACGTCGCCGTACCGACCCTGCTCCCGCTGGGCCTGCTCCCACCAGCGCTGTTGCCGCTCAGGCTCCTGCACAGCAGCAGGTCGCAGCACAGCAGGAGGAGGAGAAGAAGGAGGAGGGACCATACACCCACACAGCTGCTGGGGCCCCCAACCTCGACTCCACCAAGAAAGGCAACAGGCAGGGCCAAGTTCCGTACTGGGGTCAAGCGTTCAGGCACCATAATTCGAGGTGTGACAAGCTTACGCTAAACGGCTGCGTCCCAGACTGCCAGGTCCGCGCGAAGTGGCCAGAGACGTGGACGGATTGGAACTCGCGCCGTTTCCGAGTCCAGTGGAAGACGGCGCAGAACGGCCGGCCTCAGATCGAGGACTTGTCGGGCTTCGCTGTGCATTCTGAGGGCAAGGGATGCATGGCGCGCTTTGTTGTGCTTGGTGAGATTCAAGCCGACGGTTCGGTGGGCAAGGCGAAGCCGCTGCATCGCGTTGAAGTGGCGGCAGTTCTAGGGCCTCAGTCTGGGTGAGGCATCTGTGTTTTTGGGGTTTCTTCTGCGGGTTGGGTGCTTTGAGATATCCCGAGCGCGAAATCACGCAGCTCAAGTTCTGCTTTTTTTTTTCATGAAGAGATGGGGCATTGGTGGCGTTTGGCGTTGGGTTTTGCTTGGGTTTTTTCTCTTGTTTCTTTGCTGCGAAGCAAGCTGCGATGACACATGTAGCTAGAGAGTATGTACACTTACTTCGATTTGCTATAGTATAGCTATGGTTGACAATCGCACATTCTTGCTTCACACCACAGTTCATCGTAGTCACTCAAGTCCTTCACAAGCCTCCCTGAATCGCAAAGGAAGACAAGATCAGAACCAGCGCATTGATGATGCCCCATGAGAACGGTATCCACGTTGACATGCGGAAGTATCCTGCTGTGTAGACGCCACCTATGCTGTAGAAAATTGTCAGCTCTATAAACCTCATTGGACCCATGTATTTGTGCAAGAACACTACTCACACTCCGCCAACAACAGAGCCAGCGATAAGTGCCTCGATACCTCCGATAATTCCAAAGACGACCGGAGCAATCCAGATGAGCTTCCAATTCCTCCACTGAATAGCCATCGCGTACATAGCGGCGATAAGATGGATGCCGATGACATCGACCAGCGTCCAGAGCAGAGTGAAGCGGAACATGGTCCAGGCATCGTATAGGTAGACCGTCTGCGTGCCGCTCACCGGGAAAGGCCAGTACAGGCTTGGGAACTTTGGTGGCGTGTATGAGAGTGGTTGTGGATCGACCACGGTCTTGAGGAAATCATTCCTAGTGTCACTGCCAGTTGTGAGTATTTTCGTAGTGCAAGTTTGCGGCTCGTATTGCATTTACCTCATCTTGCTGCTCTTTCGGGCGGGATTGCGATGCAACAGAGTGCGACGCTGAGCCAATCTTTAGACGGCTGACTCTCTCATGGCTGACGTACTGCAATACTCCCAACCGTAACAGGCCCAAGAACGAGTTGAATTTTGATGATTATTTGCCGAAGGTGTTGTTAATTAGATGCCATGCTTGATGTCATATTCGACGTGCCAGGAGAAGCGCGGAATTGACGAGGCTGGGCTGGGAAAGTGCACTCCAGCGCGCGGCCACGTGAATCCGGGCCGAGGTCCCTTTCTGGCGGTCTCAACTTCACATCAACCATCGGCAACCCGAATTCCATCTCGTGCTGGCATTCAGCACATCGCGATTCTATCATTGTAATATCATTTACGCCCACCATGCCAGCAGATCGCCTGCTGGGGACGTTACTGCGGTCTTTGCAGGTCTACACCGACCAACAAGATACACCAAGGTGATTAGCCACGTCGGCGATTGCAGACGCGTTCATACTGACCACAACAGGGTCCTTGGAACGGCATCTTCTCTGCTTACCACACTCAACAACCCTCTAAATGTGACGCTCCTGACCAGCCAAATTCTATCTGCTCCAGCAATATGGGCAGTACCAGATGGATTGCAGACATGCACACGATGCATGAGCGTGTTCCACTCCGCGGCGCAAGCTCTTGTCCGACACGAGAATGCCTCGCACGACAAATCTCCGGATCGTGACTTCTCACAACTACAGCTCGAACGCACTCTGCCAAAGGACGACTGGATTCGAGCTGTGGCGAAAGGCGCTGATGAGCATTCGGCACGATGGCGGCATCTGCTCGCACTCGGTGGTCTACTCCTCGGCTTTGGACCAGCTGAAAATGAGACCCTCAGTCGTGGCATGCGGAGTACCCTTGAGCAAGGGTTTGTGCATGCTATCAATCTCGCACTCGAGGATGTCGTGGAGGAAGACCACTTCAGTCAACAATCTATTGCCCTCGTGCTGAACTATTGCTTCCCGTTGCTGTCGGACGTTGAGCGATCTCAAATCGATTTTGACCAACTATTGCCTGTGCTCATGCGCTCGACATTCAGGAACATGGATGGGCTTGGCTCGACATACTTCCTTGGTGCCATCGACATCGACGTGGAGGTGACGCCCGAACAACAATATAGGTGGCCAGACAAGGCACCTTCCTTCCAGAGTATCCAGAGAACCCTGTCTAGCCCACTTGTCTCATCGCTCGGCTCGTTGGCCCGTCTGATAGGCCATACTCTCGAGCAAGTACGCGCACCATGGCTAGTGTCGAGTGCGGTCGAAGACTTGGAAGACTTCACAAGAACATTGCACCTGCAGTGGCGTCAAAACAAGCTGTCAACAGTGGATTCATCTGAGGAACAGCGACGACTTGACCCAGGCACACTTCACACAACAGATCTACTATGGCGCCTACTTCGATCAACCATGTATGCTGCAGTGATCGTGCTCCGTTCGGCGGTCGGCAGACTCCTTGCGGATGCGGGGTTGGCAGACGACGAGACTGCCTCTAACATCGCTACCCAAACATTGAACAGCCTTCGCAACCTGTACTTTGTCTCAACCCGGTCAGGCTCAGCCACATTTTCGCAATACACTTTTGTGTATTTGACTGCAATCGATGTACTTAGCAGCTACCCCAATGCCGCACAGGTATATCTACAGAACATCAGGCCATCTGAAGCCGGACAAGTACCGCAATTGCCGCTCGATCGAAACCTTGACTTGTTCTTCCTCAACACCTCAGAGCACCTTACACTCGCATTGCCTCCAGCCATTGCGGAAGATCTATTGGTAAACTCGGCTGCACCATATCTCGCATCCGCCAGCGACGCCAACCTGCTTCCCATCTTCGAAGCAGCACACAGCGTAATGCTAGCGGTATTCTCGGCTCCCCAGAATGCGGACATCGCCAACAGACACCTTCCATTCTACGTGGATGCGTTGTTCAGGGTCTTCCCTGCTAATCTATCGGCACGACAGTTCAGACTAGCCTTCAAGACCCTGATTCAGATTACTTCGCCACCCTCACCGCTCTCGATTAGTCAGCCTGAGCTTCCTTCAGTACTGCTTGAGCTCCTCTTCGATCGTGCGAAGCACGCCACGACCATGCCACTTGGTCCGCGCTCGACTGATCCGACAGCTGCGGAAGACACTGTCCTACTCTCGGAGCAAGCGACGATCGTGTTGACTGTTATTGACATCCTCACACAGCTTTCACTGGGACTTCTTGATGAATGGCTACCAATTGCAGCTGATATGGTCAACACGATAGACGATGCGCACATGCGGGAGCACTGCAAGGAGCACTTCTGGCTTACACTTGTTGATGGCGCCATGGACCCCGAGCGTAGCCGTGTTTGCCATGCTTGGTGGAGTAGTGCAGGAGGACGTGATCATGTGCTCTTTGGGCGCGAGCCTGCCCAGCTTGTGATCCCAGAGATGAGCGGCGCATTGCCAGCTATCGAAGGCACAAGCAAGCTGTGATCCTGGAAAAGCACGAGGGAATTAGTGAGGAAGCCTCATTGAATCAGTCGCGTGCTTCCAACTCGGCGTGACTCCAAAACGCAACAGACTGCGTCACACAAGGGCGGCACGGGCAAATCAAGCCCTTTCAGCAGTACATGTCGACAACTTACCTACCTTCACCACAAAGCCGTCAACTGAGCCGCAACAAACATTGCGCTCCTTCACCGCAGTATTTGGAGAGACCTCCTTACTTAAGAAGGCATTGTTGTAACTTGAGCGAGCTACCTCTTTCAGACACCGACATCCACTTCACTTGCAACCACCCCCAACTGCCTGCACGGTCTTTCACTTGCGACACCGTTTGGTCGCCCTTTCATGAGCCACCAGCCTTGGTATCCATCATTTATACCACAAAGTCTGCCACCTACCTCAATTCAGCAGCTTCAACAAGCCACGCTCCTTGGCCAACCACACGAGCAAGCTCCGCCTCAAGAGACAGAACCTTTTTGGCAGCAATATCCTGAGATCGCATACCCACACGCACGCTTCTATCCAGAGCTTTATCTTTACACAGAGTGTCCGGTGTACTACTCCTACTCGCCCAACATGGACCACGCTCACGTCGTGATCGGCTCCAAGTCGCGCTACGCACGTTCTACTCCCGAGGCGCAAGTCAAGCCCAGACGCCCGCGCGAGACTGTCAATATCTATCTGGAAGACGAGTTCGTGGGTGAGATCTCTCTTGGTGTGCTGGTTCGCTTTTCGAAGCTGGCCAAGGCCACCTACCCCAGGCCTGCTCAGCCCAAGAATGACCATCAGTCTCCGAAGGATGGCGTCAAGGCTAGCGCTGAGCCCCGAAAAGAGCATGTTGTAGGAGCTACCTCTGGCAGCAAGGAGTGGGCTGAGATGGCGGAGCAGTCTGATTCCGACAGAGCCACCAAATCGCAGAACGTGGAGGCCAAGGTTGCCCCCAATGAAGAGTCATCGCCGCAGAGCCCCACCTCGGTCGAGCCACCAACCACCAAGAACCTCGTCATCAGCGTGCCTGGCGCATGGGTTCAGCCCAACCTCAGCATCGCCAGGCACATCCTCACATGGATGCAGCAGAACAGGCGCACGCGCAACGACGAGCCCCTCCTTCCTCTGACCCCGGTGCCGCTTGCAAAGATCTCTTTGAAGGTCCTCATCGACACCTTCACTGGCGTTCTTGCCTACGATCTCGCTCCGTTTCCTCGTGAGCTGCGCCACGAGATCTTGACCCGCCTCACTCAGCAGCCCGCCAAGGTCGAGCAGATCCGCTACCTCTACGAGCACCTTCCTGTCGACGACCCCATTCTCAACCGCATGGTTACTTCCTTCTTTGAGCACAGTGAAGCCGAGCACTACACTCAGGCGGAGATCGACGCTATCTACGAGTACGTCCACGAGGAGGTTGACGATGCTGGTGAATTGGAGCGTCACTTCGACCGTGTCAGGAGGAGCCGCGCTAGGAAGCAGACACGTGTGAATGCGATGGAGAAACTGCGTGAAGGCTTCGAAAACTTCGCCGGGCCGGTGGCTGAGGCGTTGATGGCTGATGCTGAGGCCGGGCCGACGACTCCTAAGGACGAGGGCGATGGCCGTCGTCGCCGTAACAGGCGCGAGCAGCAGGGTCAGGCCAAGGATCAGGCTCAGACGAACATTAACACAACCTCGAAGGCAATTGAGGCGAAGGGAAAGGCTGCATGAGTTGAGTTGTGATGGGCATGCTTCTCACTGCGTTGCGTGCAGGCTTGACATGGTGTGGCGAAGTGTATTGTCCTTTCCTGGTGAATGAGCGGCATGTACGAACTATGGACTAGCATATGATTATTGGCGTTGGTATATCTTTCAGCATATCCTTATTTGATGATACTACAACACTTCACGGTGTATTTCATGAGAGGCATTGCCATCTCCTCACTTGCATGTGAAGATGGGAGGTGTGCATGTGAAGCAGCACGTGCATGACGTAGGCATGAGACTTCACATGCGACCGACGATCAGCAGTCGCACAGTCGCGACCGAGCCGAGGCTCCTTCCTGCATCATGGACCTTTCGTACGAACCTCGTGTGCCGCAACCGACACCGACACACGCGTGACCAGACAGACTCCCTTTCTTACTAAATCTCACTTCCATAAAACAACATCAATTCCATTTCCCTGATAGTAGCCATATCCATTCTCTCCATTTCCCCAATCCCTCTCTACACACCCCCATACACATCCCACCATGGCCTCCCAAACAACCGGCAAAAACGAGCACACTGCCCGCCGTCTCGAGCAGGTCTCCCACCACATGTCTGGCTCCGGCCGCCCAGGCGTGATCGAGAAGCACCCCGACGACATCGTCGTCACCGCCGCCCTCCGCACCGCCATCACCAAGGGCGGTCGTGGCGGCTTCAAAGACACACCCGGCGCTGACCTCCTCGTCGGAGCCTTCAAGAGCCTCATCGAGCGCTCCGGCATTGACCCTTCGCTCGTCGAAGACATTGCCGTGGGCAATGTCCTTGCTCCCGGCGGTGGAGCGACCGAGTTCCGCGCAGCTGCTCTCGCCGCTGGCTTCCCTAGCTCCACTGCCGTGAAAGCGCTGAACAGACAGTGCTCGTCCGGCCTGCAGGCCTGCGTTGATATCGCCAACGCGATCAAGTGCGGCACCATCGATATTGGTATCGGCGCCGGCGTCGAGAGCATGTCGACCCAGTATGGCCCGGGCGCCGTCACAGAGTTCAGCGAGCTGCTCGAGAACCACAAGGACGCCGCTGAATGCAAGGTCCCCATGGGCGCGCTCTCGGAGCAGATGGCCAAGGACCGCAACATCGACCGCAAGAGCCAGGACGAGTTCGCGTACAACAGCTACCGCAAAGCCGCCGAGGCGCAGAAGAACGGCTGGTTCGACGAGGAGATTGCTCCTTTGAAGGTCAAGTGGACGGACCCTAAGACTGAGAAGGAGAGCGAGATCACTGTGTCGAGAGACGACGGCGTGCGCGAAGTCACGGTCGAGTCCCTCGGCAAGATCAAGCCTGCGTTCGCCAAAGACGGCTCCATCCACGCTGGCAACGCTTCGCAGATCTCGGACGGCGCGTCCGCTGTGCTGTTCATGAAGCGCTCGACTGCTGAGTCTCTTGGCCAGAAGATCCTCGGCAAGTACGTCACAGCATCTGTTGTCGGCGTGCCGCCTCTTCTCATGGGCATTGGCCCATGGAAAGCCATCCCTGTCGCTCTCCAGAAGGCCGGTCTCTCGATTGAGGACATCGATATCTTTGAGATCAACGAGGCATTCGCTAGCCAGTGCTTGTGGTGTGCGAATGAGCTGAAGATTGACCACAAGAAGATCAACCCTAAGGGTGGTGCTATTGCTTTGTAAGTTTGCATCATTACTGTCACTACTACTACTTCTTTACTTGATTGCTAACACCTTTCTTCAGCGGCCACCCTCTTGGAAACACCGGTAGCAGACAGGTCTCAACGCTTTTGTACGAGCTCAAGCGCACTCAGAAGCGCGTTGGCGTCACCAGCATGTGTGTTGGCGGCGGTATGGGTATGGCTGCTGTCTGGGTTGCCGAGTAAATCAGGCGGACCTAATGTTATGATATCTCGAATGGAAATGAAAAAGTCTATTACAGTGATTTGAATTAATGATCAATTTTTTGTTTTACTTAATCTAAGAACAGTTCTTCGACATCTGTAAGGTATACGATGTAATTGTAGGTGATCGTACAAGGAGGGACTACATTTTCACATGGCTTTACGGGAATTGACTTGCGAACTGCCTTGTACATATTGTGCAATCTGGCGTCGACTTTCAACCCAAGAAGAGCATTCTGAGACAAGAGACTGCGGGCACTGTGTAGCCTAGCATCTGTTCATCACCAACACCATCCATGCACCCCAAACACCAACGTATCAATCATCCCATCTCAACCAAAAACGCCCAAAAACAAAACTGCTCCCAAAACTCCACACTCAATCCCGCCAACTCTCCAAATCCAACCCACAAATATCCATCCTCTTCTGCGCAAACTCGCCATACAGCTTCGTCCACGTCCAATCCGCGTCCTTATTCTTCGGCCGCGCCTCGCGCTTCTTCGCCCACTGCACGTCGTACTCCGGTCCCGGTAATTTGGGGTCTGAGAAGCGGATGTAGGCGACGTTGTCGAGATAGGCGGTGGCGTTGAAACCGGCTTGCGCGTCGTGCAGGAGGCCGATGCTGCGGATGAGGGCGGTGTCTTCGGTTGAGGAGGAGAGGAGGAGGGGCTCTGGGAAGGCGGTGTGGAGGAGGGTGTCGTTGAAGGTAATTGGGAGTGTTGAGATCTTTGAGAGGAGGGCGGTGTGTTCTGATTTTGAGGGTTCGAGGAGGAGGAGGTCTTGGGAGTGGACGCCGTCGTTGGCGGTGGTATCTTCGAGCATGGCGAAGGGCGTCTTTTCGGTGAAGGCGAGGACGGCGTCGAGCGGAGAGGCGTCGAGGAGCAGGCCGGGGGTTTCGATGGTGAGGATGCGGTCGAAGTCTGTGAGAGCGTAGGCGCTGATGAGGGAGTATGTGCTTGGGACACCGTCCTCGGTGCTTTCTGAGATGGGATCCACGGGACGTAGTTCTACGCCGTAACGGCGCGCGGCCATGCGCATTAGCCTTCGGCTTGAGTCCATGAAGGGATCGCTCAGGGCGCCTTTGCTGGCTTCTTTCTCGGCGGCCCAGGATTTGGGGAAGAGGAGGACTTTTCTCGCTGGGCTCTTCAGCCTGTGCAGCTCGCCGAAGACCATGATGGAGTTGCAGACATCGTGGTGTGTTCGCGCTAGTTGTACGTGTGCTAGTCGTTTCCAGTTGACTCCTGCGCTGGCGTCTTCTGTCCTCATGAATTTCTGGTAGGCGACGCGGCCTTTGCTGCCTATGCTACCGCCGAACATTCTTGAGGGCTGTACTGAGTCCGAGAATGGTGTTTGGACATTGAGTGAGGGCGGTGCTTGTGGGATTCGAGGCTTGATGGCATCTTGGAGGCCTTTTACTGTGCGTTGTTGGAGAACGTAGCCGGAGAGGAAGAGGGCGATTGTGAATGTGACGACTGTGTTTGTTGTGTTAGTCGGTGAAGGTGAGATTATCAATGTTGTTGTTATCTGGGGTCAAGATGCATACCGATAGTGGAAGAGATGGCCACGGAGACTTGGCTTTGTGTTAGGAGCATCCTTTACTGTACTGATTGTGGATATATTCTCAATGATAAGGATTCAGGGCAAGATAATGTATTCAGAGACGGCAGAGGTGCCATGACGTACCACTTCAACATTGGGCATTATCGCATCTCCAAGTATGTTAATCTATTTATGTTTCGTCGTCGGCTGAGCAACGCGCCTTCCCCGCGAAAGTCGAAGCCATTTGGCGAGCCCTGAGAGATATCGAGCAATTGAAGCTCCGAAATCCTTCTGCTTGCTTGCGACCAACACCACCCAAACGAACAAATAATCCTAATCATGGCGCATCAAGCCGACGCAAAGCGCGCCTTGGACGAGCGAGGCTACACCGGCGCCCTCATTCACGGCGACAACCCGCTCAAGCTCTTCGAGAAGCCCGTCCGCGACCGCATCGTCGAATCCTACTACTGGAAAGAGCAATGTTTCGGTCTAAACGCCGCCACAATCCTGGATCGTGCAACGGAACTCACTTTCATCGGCGGCACATACGGCGTTGCGCAGAAGCCCACGCCTTTCCTATGCCTGGCTTTCAAGCTGCTGCAGATCACACCCGAGCGCGAGATCATCATGTTCTACCTAGAGCAGGAGGAGTACAAGTACCTGCGCGCGCTGGCTGCTTTCTATATCCGTCTTGCTTGGGAGAAGGATGAGGATGTGTACAGGACGCTGGAGCCTTATTTGAATGACATGCGCAAGCTTAAGAGGCGCACGAGGGAGGGGTGGGCGTTGACGCATGTGGATGAGTTTATTGATGATTTGTTGATCAAGACTCGTGTGTGCGCTACGACGCTGCCGAAGATCAATCCGAGGTTGTTTTTGGAGGATGAGGATAGGCTTGAGCCTAGGGAGAGTGCGTTGGGTGAGGAGCTTGAGGAGTTGGAGAATGAGGAAGAGCAACAGCAAGAGCAAGATGGTGATAGCGAGGGCGAAGTTGAGGAGGTGACGAATGGGCATGACAGCAGTGGAGAACGGTCAGGTTCAGAGGATGGAGAGGCGAGTGACAGGTGAAAGATCTTTGGTGCTGAGGCTCCTTCTGACTCTCATCCTGGGCTGGCCGCCGCTGTGCGCTGGAGAAGCATCAAGCCAATCCCCAGGGATCACGACTGTGTCCTGCCGTAGCTTGGCGTCTTCATGTAATACTGGAGACGCCGAGTCGACCATCGATCTTCAGATCGCACATTTGCACCAAATGCACCTTGGAACGGGCGGTCTTCCAAGGTCTCGCTCATTGGCGGCCATTATAGGCGAGATGATCTCGTCCTGGACAAAGATTTGGTCGCGGTGGTGGTCGTCTTTCACACGACAAAAGACGTCGCGTTCATTGTGTGGTAGCCTGGTACATGCTAAGCCATGACACGCTCACCTCCTACAATCAGCCACGGTTCATGACGGAGCAACACCCGGACTGCCACCCTGTTACTTAGCCAGCGGCAGGACCGGGTCCAGGCTGGTCGACAGCAAGCTATACCTTTCCCACAGAGAAGCACAAAGGTCCAAAACTGTATGTGGCGCCTTCAAGCCCAATGTATGGACTGTACTACGACTCGCTCCAATACTTTAGCTCGACAGATAGACGAGGGGATGACGAGGCTTGCCTGACGCCCGGGCAGAATACAACACAGACCCTGCGCAGTATGCGTAAGGAGGATCGTGAAACGGGTTGGAAAAGCACACTAGCGAGAATCTTGGAAAGGCTTAAATGAATTATGCCTAAATTCAAAGTATGATGAATTGTTGTTGAGGTCATCATTTATTTCTAGAAAAAAAAAGTCTAAAAATGTACAAGCGTGGTAGCAATTTCCTGGTTCTCATGAAAATCCCAGCCGAGGCTTTCTCCTCTTGAAAAGTGGTTGTTGCATCAGCGCGGTTGCATCAGCGCAAAGTCTGCCCACCAAACTTCTTTGTCAAAGAGTGCGTGGCCACGAAGTTTCCTCCAGTGCCAACCATAAGAACGTCGGGCATAACTCCCCAGACCAGGCAAGTTAAAACCCCATGCGACCTCTAAACTGCGCCAAGACCGTGGTTGCCACGCGTGAACTCTCTTCGACTCTTCGAGGCTTTGGCCAAGATGACGCGGGAGGCGGAAAATGCCACGATGCGCACCAGCCCTTGGCCCAGATCTGCTCCGATCTTATCATGGGCTGGCAGGGGACCGCGTGCTGCCTTTAAAGGTCCAGAATAAATCTTGGCCTCTTGTTTTCCAAGACATTGATGGTGGTGTTGCCAATACCGCGAATCTATACCCTGGCGACCTGCGAACTGCGAACTGACACAGGGTTTTGAGACTTGGAGAATATGCGATTCTGAAGAAACGAACACGCCTTGCGAGGCGAAGATCTTATTTTGGACTTGAGGCCGCGACGTCGACATTGACATAA
>Ga0265797_10007236_pt1 | contig 15301 bp, 16 predicted proteins | sample P2T30metagenome_FD_192433 | JGI IMG/M metagenome (GOLD analysis project Ga0265797, IMG submission 192433) | Plant litter microbial communities from East Loma Ridge, Irvine, California - P2 T30 | ecosystem: Environmental > Terrestrial > Plant litter > Unclassified | place: USA: California... | reverse complement strand
TCTGCGTCTCGTTGAGAGTGGCAAGCTAGACTTGGAGCAGGTAGCAAAAGAGGCAGATGCCCGAAGAGAACGAGGTGATGATCTAGGACCACCGCCAACGCCAACTCCAGCACCCAAGAGACGATATGAGAGTACGCAGGCGGGACCAATCCGCCCCATCGCACCCACGCCTGAACATGGTTCTCCACCACCGAACCCGCTTGCGCTTCCCAAAGCATCTCCTCCGCATTCGACTCCCTCTTCGAGGTTTTCCACCATTGCTCAAGCACCTATGCAAAGCAAGCCGATGGTGCCTCCACCCGGATATCCTGCCCTACCAGAGACTAGCCTTGCGTCTGTACCCTCGATACCACCACAGCAGTCGCCGCCCGCTCCACCTCAACGTGCGCAACCACAACAACATCATCACCAGCACTCCATGTCGCAGCATAAGCCGCAGCCACAAGGGCCACGAGCTGGATACTTCTCAGAAGAGCCTTCAAGGTTTGAGGCACGACCACCCTCGCAACCATCGAATAACCAACAACCACATAGACCACTGCAGCAGCAGCAACAGCAGCAGCATGCCCCACCCCAGCCTCGTGCACAGGAGCAACATCATTCGCCTCTCTATCGTGGGCTTCACTATCAAGAACGAGACAGTGTGGGTAGGTCCGAAGTTCAGCAGGAGCAGGAGCATCAACGCCGGATACATGAACACAGGCGTCAGATATCACAGGAGATGTCACAACATAGACCTTTTGCTCCTGGTGCGGCACCGCCAATTATGCCGCCAGTACGTTCAAACTCTGGGATGAGGTCGCCAGAACGTCGTTCGTTGCCATTCTCACATTCCCGGCACCCATCACAAGCGCAATCACTCAATCAAGCTGCAGCGGACGTATACTCTCCGAGCCATGGCACTAGTCATGGTGCGCAACAACTGCCGCCCAGGTCAAGTATTCTTACACCACCTGTCAAGGAGGAGCCTAGGAATCCTCCTCCGGTCAGCCTTCCTCCAGCGCAACCCCAAGCAATGCTGCATACACAATTGCAACATCCTCAGCGTGGTCCACTACCTATGCAGAATACGCCCCCACCTGTAGCATCAAAGCCAGCTGCAGAGCCACGCAAGTCTAACTTGATGTCGTTGCTCAATGACACCGACCCTGAGGAGCCTAGGCGTAAGAAACCTAGCGAACAAGGCCCACCATCGCATACCTCTACCCCTTTGCAATCAGCCCCAATCGCACCTCCTCCGACAACGCAAAGCTACTCATCTTCGTCAAGACGTTCGATTTACGAGGATCCCATGGCTGCTCAACCTCCGTATACTCGCCCATCTTCATATGCTCAGCAATCCTCGCTTCCCAATGCAGCACCGAACAGGCCAATCGACTTAACCGATGATAAACCACCAGTGAGTAGGCCGAGTCTGCGTGACAGTTGGCAAACCCAACAGCCGTTCCACAGAGGGCTATCCCAGACCCCACAGCTCACGCCACTTTCGTCAACGCCGTCTGGCCTGCCTCAGCCGCCGAATGTCAACGAGAGGATCTTTAGCAACCACCGTGCCGTCTTCTCTCAGCATAATACTCCGCGTCAGAATCCGACACCGCCGCCTCTTGCCGGTTTCAACAATTCTCCGAACCCACATTCGCGCACGTCAAGCATAAGTGGACCGCCCGGGCCGTTGCCTCGACACGGCATCCCAAGCACCACTGCGGCGCAGCATGCCCAAGCAATGAGTGCATCAGCGCAGATTTTGCAGCCAAATCCATATGCCCAGGTCGATCCACCAGGAAGTGGTGTACCGCCATCCGGACCTATGGGCATGCGGCCCAGCCCACATCTGTCGACAAGCCACATGGCACAGCAAAGAGACGCATCTAGTCGCAATGACCACTCCCAAGCTTCCAACGCCAATCTGTCGTACTCAAACCCGCAGACGCCTAACGAGCATCCAGCGCATCCTTTCCAAGGGCTGAGCAGACTGACTGAGCCCTATCGTCCTCGCGATCCTCGTGACGCACACGATTTTGACCCTCGTCACTCAGACCGCGACACCAGTCGAGAACTATCTCAAAGGACTGAATATCTACGTGAACAACTTTCCAATCCTGCATTGCGTGCGAACGGTCCTCCAATGCACGAAGATATACGATTTCAGCCTCAAGATCGAGGGTATCTCTCTCAACGCTCACAGACCCCACTGTCTAGGTCGGAGCATGGTCAACCTCCACCTCTGCAACATCCTCCGCACTCGTCACTTGGCGTAGCAAATCAGGCGCTCTATGGTCAACGTCCTCCCGAAGAACCGCATCGTTTCATGCGCGATCCTCGCGATCGCAGCATGACAGACCGTATCCGCGAAGAGCAAGCCCAAGCTCAACACCAGGCAGCGATGAATCGAGATGAACACATGCGAAGAGAAGCTGAGCGAGACGTGAGGGAACGGGAAATGCGCGAAAGCCATGCACGAGATGCGCATTACAGGGAAAGCATCATGCGAGGAAGAGCTGAGATGAGGGGTCCGCCGCCACCACAAGCCCCCAGCTCAGGACCAGGGTCAATACACGATCCACGGCCCCCTGCAGGACCCATGGACTGGGTGAGCGGAGTGCGACATCCACAGGGACATCCACAGGATCGTGGTCCATGGCAGCAGCGATAGGAAATCTGCTAGATACGGGAGTTTCTGATATTACATGCTCTGCGCATATAATTTCCTTTGTGTGTTGATAGATATACTAGCGTCTCGGTGTCATGTTTCTAGACGCCTTGCTTTCTCATGTTTGAAGAAGAAGCCGATGACGATACCGTGCGGTAGTCATGCTTTGGCGTTGGGTGGTATTTGTCCTGCGCTGCCTTTTGTGATATCAGAGCGAATGATTGGAGCGCAGAAAGAGAAGGTTTTTCGAACCTTTCCTGTAGAAACTTGTAGTGTATTATACGTAAAGTAGCTGTCAGGCTAATTGAGAAATGTTTGGATGAACATATTCATTGATTGACTTGGATCTTGCTGTGTACGTGTATCTGATGTTCTAACAAGTCGTAGTCAATGTTATCGCTCACTGCGACAACTATAAGAAACATGACATTTCTGCTCCCCAGCGCTAAAGGTTGCAGTGCAAAATTGGTGGAACCGTCCTTGGGAAGTTGAACATTCTTTCTTAACGTCAATAGCCCTAAGCATCACGAGCCATACGTCTTCGCTCATCGAGACCACCTAGAGCTCAACGGCGATAAGCCTCGGTAACAAAGCCATCCCACTCCTCCTTCAAATCATCCTCCAAGTTACCACCAGTCATCCTGGTGCCCTCGAAAGCCAAATCACCAACACCCGGCACCTCGTAGAGACAACCATCCACCATACCATCCCTGAAGAACGTCATCGTACCAGTGCACTTACGACCAAACGTCAGCTTACCAGTATCTAGATCACGAAGACGCCATCCCAGTGAACAAGGTACACCTAGGCTGTTGGAGTCACTTGGACCTGGGTTCATCTGGATGATACCGTCCCAAGCGCCCCAGCGAAATGTCGCCCACCATAAGCCACGGGAGGGATCGCGAGCGAGTGTGAGGTCGAGGTTATAGTCGTTAAAAACGGAGCTAGCACTCGCACAATCGATGGAGTAAGTACCACTGAGGAGTAGCGAAGGCTCAGGTTGATAGTAGTTTTGGTGTGGGTCGGACTTGATGTATGGAGAGGAGCGCATCGGCGTTGGATCGTACTGCTCTTGCTTGAAGCGAGATCGTGAAGGGGTTGATGACGGTGTTGATACGCGGCTCTCTTCCTTGACGGTGGAGACAGATCGCTTTGTTGTGGGCTCCTTCTTGACTCTTGCTACTTTCTGTGGCGTCGCTACCGGACTGGACACGTTGCTGTCGGCGCGCTTACGCTTAACTGGTGATGACTTGTCTGGGGTGTTTTGGCTAGCCTGTTGTGTGTGCATATAATGACTGTATGGTGATCCTCCGGAAGTCAGGGTTAGATTGACTTTAGTGCAGCGTCAGCACTGGGGAAGACACCTAGGTATCAAGGGTTGTAAGCCTACCAGAGACGTTGACACCACCAGTTACACCATGAGAACTGCCGATACTTGGACTGCCGACAGTGCTAGATTTAGTCGCCTTCTTGCCCTACAGAGGTAAAGATACGAATTCAGTATATATCTCACATAATTTCCGTACAGTGACAACTTACCAAACTGGCACCCTTCTTTAACTTCCTATTCTCTGCCTCCCACTCTGCTTTTAATTCGCTCTCCAACTTCGAAATCCACGCTGGTATCTCAAGCTTGAATTGGTTCATGGCATTCAGGAGTCGCACTTTCGCCGCGTTCTTGTCCTTTGTGACTGGCAAACCATAGTGAATGAGCTGGGCAGCATAGAAATGCCACACTTGATCCTTTACTGGTGTCGCGACTTCGGGCTTTTTACCCTTGTTGTATAGATTGGGTGCTTCCGGACGGAGGAGAGCCGCAAGCTCAGCGACACTGGCGCGCGTATGGTGATTCCCGCCAGGGTCTGCGTAGAGGACGGAGGAGTAAACGAAGTCGCCGCGGCGGACTGGAGGGGCAAATGCTGCCATATCTCTGCTCTGACGCCGGCCAAAGCAGGCTACAGTCTGTGCAGAAAATCGTTTGGAGAACGTGTGTTTGAGAAGGTGGGGTTATTCGTGGAGTGAACCCCGTGAACCGACGGTAGGCTACCAATGGAGCTATGATCCGTACCTGGTTAGAAGGATATCCAGCGCTTATCCCAATACATTCAGAGCGCTCTTGAAAATGTTCAGACGATTCAAATGCTATATCTGGTAATCCGATTCGACTGTTGGCCTATGTCTTTGTCCTCGTCAGAAACTTGAGATTACATTATCCTCTAGCTTTCAGTTTTTAGTCTCTTCCTTAGCTCTCATGTTCATCATATCCCTGGTTTCCTTCTTGACCTAACGTTCTTTTTCATGGTACCTAGGTAGGTTAGAAGGCCGAACATGTTGCGCTAAAGGTTTATATAGAACTGCGCGTCAAATGTTTGATGTCGGCGGCACTTGATCTACCCGTTTTTATTCGATGCACATGAAATCACAGCTTTCTTGAACTCATCCAATAGACTCTCGTGTAGAGGTGCATATTTTGGTTTGGATGCTATTACTAACATTATTTCCGCAATCGTTGACACCCGCGACATCGAGTGGGCCTATATCGAGATTGACAACATCGCAGACATGCTGCTTCAAAACTTCAACTCGAGATAACGAGTTTTCTAACAGAGACTCTATCGAGACGTTGTTGGCTTTGAGAATTTTGTGTGCAGTCTCTGAAGGTCAACAAGTCATGATGTCTTGCCTCAATCAAGGCACATTGGACACGTTTGCAAAGACATGAAGGCAAGGCACACATCAAAACAAATCTCACATCATAGCCAAGAACTTCCAGGCAAACACATGTCAAGCTGTAAGCACGTGGGATGCATCTGTGTATAGCGTAGCATTGTAACTTCGAGATCAGCTAAGCAGGGTGATTATAACCTATGTAGGCTTCATATACCCCGCAGATTCGATCAAGATAAAGCTCTTATGTCGTGTCGCTTGCGCACATAGCCAATCTTGAAGGAAACGGAATGTATCCACCTTGACGTCTGGTAAATTCGCTGGCCCCGCTTCCTTTCTCAGAAAAGGGGTACCCAAAAGTATCTAGGTAGGTAGCTAAGTGCATCATCCTAAGATGAGTGTCTCGACTCATCGTCGATCTAGCACATTGAACTTCGAAGCAAAATGAATGCGCGGTCGAATTGTTCATCATCTCGACCTTTTAGCCGTACTTAGGCAACAAGACCAAAGCTCGCATGCGTAGGTATGTGAGGTCTGAGCTGTTTGTTACTACCTAGGTATCATCTACCCTGCAGGACTCAAGGGTATTTCCCCACAAGCACACACTACGGACACCGCTTAGTACTTCACAAGAAAAACAATCTATACACAAACTACTCAAGAAGTGATCACGTAATCGTCCAACTGATTCGAGGTAGCATCGGTACGTTGAAATGAACAAGGATAAGCAAATTACCCTACCTTTGGCGATGGCGAACTAAGACCGCAACATCATCTTACACACAACCACTCACAGACCGCGCGTTATCCTCCTGGACAAATGTACATGGTATCCCTACAACGGCGGCACAAACTCCCGAAAAGAGAAAACATACGGCATGAGCAAGCTGCTCCCGTAAGCGTACCACAAAGCACGCCTACACACGGCAGCAACGTTCCCGTCAAAAAGAAACATGTCAACAGACCATAGGGGTACTTCTTCGCGCTTTCTAGCGCGGGGCTACACATGCACCCTGTCTTTTCCCTCCACTTCGCGCTATGCGATCGCGAAATCGAACAATACGGTTGCACTTTGATCGGCATATAAGCGAGGTGTACCAGTCGGCAGCCCTCCGAACAGGTGCTCTCACCACGGCTTTTTCGAGGTACCTGCCCAACTGTGAATATAGAAACTTTGAATCGGCGATTAGCGAGAAGTACCGCTTAGGACCCCTCCGACCTACTGAGTCTCCCCGAATGCTCAACACTCATACCACCATGTGTCCATACCGATTGCATGCCAAATATCATCTTACTGCAACCAAGTAGCAAGTATGCACTAAGCCTGGACATCATGAATATAGCAAAAGAATCAGGCAGTGTTCGTAAGCCGTAGTATCCATCAGCCAATCCCTCCCGGACTCCGAGACCGCGTCGGTAAAAGCCAACTCCTACACTACACATCGCCCCAAGTTTGCCATCCACAGCCACAAGTCCGATAATCTCAACGTACAGTGCCACCACCGCCATCCAAAAAGCCCACCTAGAAAGCCTATCCAAAAGCCCATATGCACAGCCCCACCCCACACGTGTCCGCCATCCAGAAACCCACCACACGAATTCCCATCTCCACTCATCCACATCATCCGCACAGACACCGTTCACGCAAACCAACAAAAAGATATGTATGTGTGCCTCTCTCCACCGCCGCTCCGACCTTGTCCGGCAAGCCACACGCGAGCCATATGTTAGCAGCACGTCCCCTCAGTCCCTCGCCCGATTCTACCTAAGTTTGCTTTGCGGCACGGTGCAGTTGCGGCACAGTACTATACATCTGCTGCATGGCATGGCATATGTACGGCGCAGTACTTCTGAAACAAGCGCGTTGGCCATATATGACGTAAACATGTGCAGGAGGCGAGGTAAGGTGAAGTGTTGGTTTGGGCAGGGGTGAGAGGCGAATTGTCGGTATGACTATTTGCGAAGTGCGCGAGGTGGGTATTGTATGCTGATGCTGTGCTATGCTGTTCAGTGGGGCAAGACGGGGATCAAGATATGTGCTCATGGCAAGTGTGACGAGATGAAGTGTTGTTTCATCTTGAGTGCTGCTTTGTGAAAGCATTGATGTGATGTGACTGAGGATGCAATGCAGGATGTAGTGGGTATTGACGGTGATGGTCACTACGGTCGAAGGGCAGGCGAGTATCACGGCAATGAAGATAAGGTTGCAGTTATGCGTTTTGCATTGAGTTCAAATATTATACACACGCCGCCTCTTGAAGGGGACAGACGTAAACCACCAAGCTACCTGCATATCTTCAAAGATAAAACAGCAACGATATGCGTATACGTGCGCTTCAAATGGTATCCAAACTTCCCAGTCCACCATCAAACAACTTTTGCAACAAAGCAAACCATGCCACCAAGGATATATCCATCAACAAGCGCTGAGCAACAGATCGGAAAGGGCAGAAAAAGAAAAGAAAAAAGAGAAAGAAACGTGAAACGATGAGACGAGAAAAAGAAGTGGTACTCATGTTCGTAGTGTTGTGTCGTCACCCAATCCCCCAAAAGCCGGTGGTATCACACCATCCCCTAGCTCCGAAGGTTGGAAAGGAAAAAGGAAAACAGATGCAGCGCGGACATGGAAAGTGTATGCCGGTAACACAAGAACAGACATCGGTCTAAGAGGATTAAACGCGAAGTGGAACAAGAAGATTGAACAAAAAACAGCAGACTGGTATCCTTCTAGATGGCTGCGCCCTTGATTGCGCCGAAATGCTCATGTCACGTGTGTAACGTCGTGATAGGGTATGCTCAGTAGTGGCTGCCGGCCATGAGGCTGTGTTGTGGTGGCGCCATGGTCATGCCGAGTCCTGGACCGGGAATATCGTTGATAGAGTGCGACAGGCCGAGGTACTCGTTGCCAGACTCGGGCGAAAGCTCGTCTTGGAGTGAGTTGAGGTGGTCATCCTCGCCTTCAAGGTCTTCTTCATCTTGGTAGTCGCTCAGCGGCTCGCCGTCAGCGCGGGGCTCGTGTGTGCGACGATGTCTGATGAATTAATTAGTATGTGGTTTATAATTGGATGTCAACATGGGTACTCACTGGGCAAGGTTGTCTGAGCGCGAGAAGGCCTTGTTGCACAACGGGCAAACGTATGGTCGTTCTTGTGTGTGGGTGCGTACGTGTCTAAGCGCCAGGTCAGCGTCTATGCAAAACAACAAAAATAGTGGAGATTCAAGTGACCTTGTGTCACAAAAATAGAATGATGGGGAGATTGTGAGCGCTTACCTCTTGAGGTGTTCTAATCTCTTGAAGAGACGACCACATGTGGGGATCGGGCAGGAGTGCGATTTCTGGGGGTACGGGCCGATTTCCATCATGGTAGCACTGCGGGCGCGTCGGAAAACGGGTCCGGCACCGGCGGTACGAGCGACTGCGCTGTGCTGGAGAGGGCTCTCAAACAGCTCGCCGTTGACCAGGGTGTTCAGGTCGTCGTGGTGCAGCGAAGCCGATTGTGGCTCCGGGCTCTCTTCGACGGTGTTGAGTGGGGTACCCTGTCGGGACATGTCCATGTGAGGCTTCGCCTCAGGCATCTGAGGGTAGCTTGTACCGTTCTGGCTGTTGGGCGAGTTGTGGTTTGACTCGTCGACCTCAGCAAGGGGAACGACGGAGCTTGACATTGATCGCCTCAGATCACTTGGGCGGTGAACCTGGTGAGCACCGGCACCGGAAGCGGTGACAGCGGCGGCGATGCCCGCAGAGAGGGACGAACGCCTCCGGCGTTGCTTGTAGGTAGGCGAACCTTCAATGACGGAGTAGACGTTGCCAGGAGCGAATGGTCGTGAGACACCAGGGTAGCCAGATCCCATCAAGTTCGATGGTGGCATGTTCATCAGAGGGTTGAATGTGTTGGGAACTGGAAGGTCTGGAATGGCGCTGTAAAGACCAGTGTCCTCGTTCGCAATGTAGGCAGGCTCAGCACCGAGGCCAATCTGGTGTTGAGGAGGGGTCAATGGCTCGAAGGACATGCCGCGAGTGCTGTAATCCTCGTAGTGAGAAGAGACGAAAGATGGTGCAGGCGAGTACTCCATGTACGCAGGCATTGAGCTGTGACGCTGGTGGACTTGCGACAAGGGGATACCGTTGCGGTCGTACTGGAAAGACTGGCTGAGCTCGCGGTGCTCTCGGCTCTTGACGACTGTGTTTTGCATGGAAGGAGGCATTGACATTTGCTGGTGGTACTGGGCCATTGGGTCCTCGTGGTGCATTGGTTGCTGCATCTGCTGCTGCTGCATCTGGGGCATGGGCTGCTGGACAGGGACCATGGTTGGTGGAGGCATGGACATCTCGCGCATGTCAGGCGATGTGCTCTGGTACGAAGGCTGCACGTTGTTGTTGAACGACGAGGAGTTTGTTTGTTGTGCCTTGGTAAGCTGCTCGAAGAGCGACTGTGATGAATCGAACTCGAAAGAGAGCGCAGGCTCGCTGACTGCCATGGTGGTTGCCTCCTGGCCCATCTTCTCACGCTTCAGGTCGCGCTCAAGGGCGTCGAGGAAAAGCCTGTCGTGCGGTACGCTGTACCAGTAGAAGACCTTCTGCTTCTTCTGTGTTCGAATGCAGTTGTTCTTGTACAAAAAGTCAAGGAATGCACTCTTGGGCTCTTCGAGCGATGCATCTGTGCCGGATTTCAGGTTGCGCAGATCTGAGAAGATACCCTCTTCGAACTTCTTCGAGTTCTTCACTGGGCGGCCAAAGGCCTGGAATCTGAATGACAAGCATCGTACAATATCTGTGCCTGAGATGTGGAAAAGGTTGTTCCTAGGCATTGTTAGGGTCGTGAGCGAAGTAGAGAAATAGAGACTAGACTTACCATAGAACACACGAGACGTATTCGCCTGTTGGTAGAAGAAAGCGGCGGATGTACTGGTCGGGTTGCCAGTCAACGGGCGCTGATATGAGGAAGTACTTGACTGCGGTGGTGTTAGCAAGCTACACAAAAGGTCCATGCGCGGCGCAGGCACGTACGGTTGTCGACCTGCTGCAGGGCAACGACACTGTCCGGCGGGAGGCTTTGCTGAGCGTCCTGGTCTAATAAGAAAGTCTCGGGCGCGACAGATCGTGCCTGAGGCGGCGGCATCTGTTGGTGGTGTTGTGATGGATACATGGTGCGCTGCAACACGTTCCTCTATACAGGTGTTTGAAGTGGGAACGTCAGACGCGGTGGCCCGAAGATGGGTTGATGATGGAACACGAGGGTCTTGCTCGACGAGGACCTGCCAGGATCGAAAACGAAAGAGTGTCAGGCTATGTTTAAAAGGATACGATAATAAAACGCGACTGTGAGGCGGATAATAAAAACGTGAGGAACCTGCCTCAGATAGCAGTCTCAAGAATTCACCAAGAAGGTACAGCTCTGGGAGGGGGATACGAAACGCAAATCTGAGGGGGCAGCGGCAGCTTTAGGTGTCGGAGGGCGTGTGAAACAGGAGACTAGTGGTCTCACATTGATCTATTTCCGCACACCAGTCAGCGGCCTGGCCAGTGCAGGTAGCGCGGCCAATTGGGGCGCCGAGGCGAGAGCAAAGGCCAGGTTGGTCGGCAGGGGTGTTGGCGACTCGTGTGGGACGCCCGTGCATGCCTGCCGTGATGAGGGCGCGCGAAAGGTTGGCTAATGTGCTGGCCTGGCCGCCCATGCGCTGGGACGCTGCTGGCGGACGAGGTGGTCAAGGTGGAGAGCGGCTTTTTTTGCTCTGGGATGCTTCCTTGCTGCGCTGGCTCATTTCCCCGGGCGCATGTTACTGGGACGCGCACTGGGTGCGCTGCGTGCCTGGGTCGCCCTTTCCTCGCGCCTTGTTCACTCCTGCCTTCCCTGCTGCTGCTCGCCGCTCGCACCTGCCCTGCGCGCTGCCCTCGGCGCAGAGGCCACATCCGGTCTAGCCCCGCCTTTCCCACGACGCGCGAAAACCTTAAGCCTCGCTTGCAGCCCACCACGAGGCCCTCGAGACACAGACGTCCAGTTTGCCCATCTTGAGTATTGATCATCGCGGTCCGATGGCCGCCGCTGCTGCTTCATGCCATGGGAAAACACGCTTCTTGCGTCAGTTTAGCTCGACGATCCGGCCAAGGAACCGTCGTCCATGTCCACGTCCAGCGGCCATCGTCATGTGCCTCTAGTCCCAGAGGCGCAACTTTGCAGCCACCTGGAAGCCCGCCGTCTCTCTTCGTCCCATGGTCGCAAACACAATATCATATCTCGCATTCGGCACAACCGTCGACCTGCCTTGCTTGCGACATTTCCTTTTTTTGCCGCATCCGGCCGCTGTCAAATGTGCCCTCCGCCCACACCCTCATTGCTGCTAGCCACTTCCCTGGTGCTGTTGTGAACCATGTTTGCCTGCCTGCCATGGCCGGCAATCGTGACGCGCAGAGCATCCATCAACAAGGTTGCGCTACGGATGCAGGAACATCACACACCCTGAACTTCTGCTCGCTGCACCTTCGTGCAAATTCGGCCAAAGCGTCACGGGTACATGTCGTCAATGACTACACCACCCAGCCTCGTCGCTGAAGTCATCACTTGTGGCTGGTCAAGTGTCCATCTGAGGTGCGTCTAGATGCAGGAACCAGCAGAAGGATCACACTGGGCATCGTTTGATCTCCATCTGAAACACGCTCTTTAGCCAGTCTGCGGGAGCGGCCATCGGCTCTTGCAAATCTCCATGTCATCGCAGAGCTGCATTCCCATCCAATCTGTCGCCGTTTGCTCGTCACCTCTTCACGTCCGGAGTTGTCATCCACACATTAAGAGCGCGCCCTCTGCCATGCACTGAAGCCTCTCTGCGCGGCGTCACGCTCCGCTCGCAAGCCAGTGAGATAGCGGAACTCGTTTCAGAACTTACTTTTGACTAGCCGTTACCCACCGGTTGTCTTCGCTCATTGGTCGGGGAACGAATCAAAACCTTCGGCGGCATTCCCTCTCGCGTACAAGCGCTGCCCGCTCGGGATGTAATAGGGCACCATTACCTGGACATTCATGCATTATGAAGACTTGATGTCACAGACACCGCGTACATACCTGCGCTCCAAGCTTTTGCTTGCAATTCACAAGGTGGGCATGTCTGCTGGTGGAGCTGCACATGAATGCTGGACTCATAGCACCCCACCATATGCATTCAACGAGTCGCAACTCCACACTAATCAACGTTTCCTCACCGATTGCGGACTGTGCGATGCTTTCGGTATACTCGTGTCCGACGCGATGATCGGGCGAACCCATATCTGAATCCACGACACAAACATCGGCGCCGTTTCTGCGGAGACTCGTGCTCGATCGTAGACCTGCAGTACCGTTGCCGAAAACAAATCATCGCGGGGATACAAGTGTACTAGTGATGACACGCTTGACGGAGTAAACAACATTTTGGGTTGGTGGGAAAGTGTACCTGCGTTAGCGGAGGCTGGAGTCGCACTCCTGAAACTCATGGCCCTCAGGCCAACTGCCGGAACGGGACACGAGATGCCGGTCAAAAGTGGAATGGCCTTCGCTTCAACGTCGCCTGTGATGAGGACCTGCATGCAAAAATCTGCGCTTGTCCTTATCATGCCATGTTATAGCAGAACTAGATCTGATGCATGCGGTGCAAACCACCACCTGAAATATTGAATAACCGTTAGTGCTATTGACAAGTCATGACTTGCAGCAACAGATAGGAAGTATCCTCCAGGAAAAGGGATGGCGGATGTGCACTTCCGTCGATAACGTGTTTTGAGTAATCTGCTTTGGCGACTTGGTCGAGCAGCCGACGGCAATGGAGTAGCCTGGCAAGTTTAGCCGTTGCAACCGCATGGATACTTGATAGACCCCTTTCAGTCTGCATCAAGCAACCTGGGCAGAATCCACATGTCAAAAGCTTGAAGTTCGCCCATTGCGCAAGCAGAGTTCCATACCGTTGTCGCATGCTTGAGGCTGCTCGATTCTGGCAGGCGTAACGAGGCAAGTCAGTGCACATCTATGCACATGGCAACGTGGGCAGAACAGCCGAAGCAGGGTCGTTTCCGCGTTTAGGTCGTTGATCTGCCATCCGTGTATCAGATTTCGGAGGCTGGGTATCAGATTGTCGGCAGTTTCACGTCAATTTGTCACTTTGCAGAAGGGTCCACGAGGACGACGACATTGCCATTATCAGCGCATCGCGGGATGATCAGACTGACCGTGGGTAGTTCTTGCCGGCTCGAGCCTGAGATGATCTGGAGATCAGTAAGTGCTCGTCGAAGATCCAACGCTAGACAGACATGGGAAATGTACCTTGGTTGTGTAAGCCGAACATTTCCGGTGAGCTGTGAAGAGCTGAATCCGGTGTTGGCATTACGTTCTTCTGGAACGTTTCTACGTGCCTTCCTACCGAGCCCCACTCCGCTCGTCGTCATTGCGCAATAATCTCAGGTGAGGTTATGGCGTGGACGCAGGACGATTAAAGTTCCTGAGCGGATACAGTGGGCTGCTAACGAAGCGAAGCCACCGACTATCTCCTAGTGTCTTGATGCACAACGCATGACACAGGGCAAACCCAAAGTCAGTTCCGGAGACAAGCTACTGCAGCCACTCAGAAGGACGGCCCGTAGCACGTAGAGAAGAGAAGGTGTGCGATTTCACCCAGGATTGCTGGGCCTTTCGAGTGGCGAAAATAGCAACACCTGTTCCAGTGGGCTTAGGGGCAAGGCTACAGGCAGTTTCCTGTCTCAGAGACATACTACAGATGTAAGCTAGTGATCGTATGCCCCGGAGATTAGCAGAGGGACTCCAACCCCGCTGGAATCGATAGTCTTTGCCTCCGTTTTTGGACTCTGCAACTTCACGATAGCGAATCTCCAACCTCACACGTGGCGCCTGATTCGACGGCTCATTCCATCGCTCGGTAAGACCCGGGCGATCAGTAGATCCCGTTCTCGTGACGACTTGCGGCTATCGCGACATAGTAATCAAAGGAGATCACTGGTGGTTAGTTTTAATGAGAGCTATACGATGCCGAGGCTGGGAATAATCAGACCGGGAGACAAGAGAAGCGATTTACACATGATAACCTTGCAGCAGGGAAGTCTGAGTGCGGAACTTGATGGAAGTCCCGCGGGCCAGTCTGAGACTGACGATGCGTGGAGAAGCGGCGGAACAGCTGAACCAGGCGTTGGCGGTGTTTGAACGCATGATACTCCCTGCGAGCGCGGATTGTCTTCGGCGATGTCGAAGTGTGGTGGCAAGAGCGCAAGCCTGCAAGCATAGGTTTCCAGCTGGGTACCGGAGGATCGGAGTGAGTCTCGCTTGAACTGAGCCTCGAAACCAGGGAAGCTCTGCCGAGCTGAAGCTTCTCACTAACTATGCTTTCTCAGCGGTTTCAACAGCTGCTAACGTGATTCCAGTTCTTCCAGAGCGTAGACTAGCTGTCAAGATTGTGTTGAGCAACCGTTAACACCACCAAGTGTCAGACCCCGTTGTCGATGCCGGTGGCGTCGTCTAGGATGCATCACATCGTTCAGTGTGGAAAGTTTACAAGACCCTAGAGATGCATCTATCGCCATCTCCAGTATTTTGCCCGCAGTGTCGCCGTGATGGCTAGGCGTTCTTTTTGACGAGCCTGCATAGACGGCCCGTAGCCTCGAACCAACATTTTCCGGTGGCAAAGCACTATCTGGTGCATGAATGTGCTGTCTGCTTGTGATTATCCTCAAGGTTTTCATGGTCAGTGTAGCTTCAGTCGCCATACATTTCGTTCATCTGGCGAACACAAGGTAGGTGGTGAAGGTTAGTTCGTGCTGAATGTTCGCGTGCCATTTCGTACAAAATCGGTAGTTCATGCTCATACAATTCGAATTGAAGACATTCGCCTTGATGGTTAATGTGAGTGCAGACAGGAAGTGCAAACAGTGTTTGTGAGGCGTCTTCTGCTTTTGTCGCTAGCGGTTCTTGGCAAACTCCAACGGCAGCCGTGAGCCTCAAGCTGACCTCT
>Ga0265797_10007235_pt1 | contig 15301 bp, 12 predicted proteins | sample P2T30metagenome_FD_192433 | JGI IMG/M metagenome (GOLD analysis project Ga0265797, IMG submission 192433) | Plant litter microbial communities from East Loma Ridge, Irvine, California - P2 T30 | ecosystem: Environmental > Terrestrial > Plant litter > Unclassified | place: USA: California... | reverse complement strand
CGGGCGCGGGCACCGGGACCGCCGAACTTCTTGGGCTCCATGCGCCTGTTGTCGGCGACGAGGAGGGTGCGGTCGTAGGCGACGAGGGCCTGCTTAAGCTGGTTCTTGCTGTGCTCGTCGACGTACTTCTGGTAGTAGGAAACCTGTAGGCGGAGGCTGTGGTTAGTGCGTGTTTCGGGTGCGCCGAATGCGGTTTGCGAAAGGGCTAGAAGTGGCTGCGGGTTTCAGGGAATCGAGTTGGGTAGACGTACAATGCCCTTGGCAATGGCCTGACGGATGGCGTAGACCTGGGAAGTGTGACCACCACCACGGACGCGGACACGGATGTCAATGCCGGCTGTTACAGCAATTCGTTAGCACGTGTCTTTCTTGCATGACCTCTCCTCGGATTGTGCAGCAGTTCGCATCCCTCCAATCCTCCCAGCAGCCTTCCTCCTGCCCGTCTCTTCTTTCCAGTGATGCCTCGCACTCCCATGTGCTCTCCTTCTTCCAATCCATTTCCCGCGAAAAAGCTTCAATCCTCCATTCGTGGGTCCCATCTCGAGGCAGACGTACCGAACTTGTCGAGGCCGAGGAGAAGGACGGGCTCGTAGACCTTGAAGCGAAGGACGGCGGGCTCGACGAGGCTCAAGGGCTGGCCGTTGACCTTAATGAGGCCCTGGCCCTGCTTGCAGTGTGCGACAGCAGTGGCAGTCTTCTTCTTGCCGAAGCACTGGACGGATTGAACGGACGCCATTTTTGTGATGTTGTGACGAGAGGAGTGTCGAAAGGTCGATTCGGTCGCGGCGGGCGTCGTTGGGCTGGTCGTCGGTAGGCTCGATCTTCGCGCTTCGCTATGGAATTCTCGAGTGCGCTTGCTTTGCGAATTCGCCAAGCTTGGCGCGGGCGGGAGGACCCGAGACGCCGACATTTCAGCGATTGAAGGACCACCCTCTGTGAGTGCATATCAATGATTGCAATAATATTTGAGGCATACTGTGTTTTTGAAATATACGTCGCGCATTGCATTCACTGTCAGGCGTTCCGTTCACGTGTGGTCATGGGAAGTGAAAAGATAGGCAGCTAAGCGCAAGTGATGTCCTCGCGGCTCAACTTGAGAACACGAACTTCAAGTTTGCTACAGCTCGATTTGTAGTACCAACTGAACCATGCTCTCGCCGTGTTTCAAGCCAACCACTCAAGGCATTGTTACTACGAATGTTCTCCTGTGAACGAGCGACCTCTATATCACCCTCGCAATAACAGAACGAACCGCAAATCTGCTAGACCACGCATTCGCCCTGCGATCACAATGTCACAACAATCTTCTTGGCCGACACACTTTTCTGAGCATCAAATGCATCCTGGATCTTCTCGAGGCCATGTCTAACAACATGCGACTCTGGCGCTGCAACGAAATTGCCCTTTGCCAGCGCGTCAGGTAGGTAATGTTCGAACAAGGCCTTGCTGATATCATTAAACGCCATCGAGCTGCCAAACACGAACTTACTTCCAATGCCTCCGACTTGAGTCTTGGCCCACCATCGTACGTTCCAGGAGACGAAGTGGACGATTGTTTGCAGAACCTCGAACCGCTCTGGCGGCGAACTTGGCAGGGGATACGAGACCATGGAGACGAATTTCTTGTCGCAGTTGACTTTGGACATGATAGCATAGCATGCCTCTGCACCACCATTGCCGATGGTCATCGCGCCGTGCATGACTTTGTCTCCAATTGCAGCTATCATATCTGGCACAACAGTCTTGCTGTTGTAGTCGAATGTGTAACTGGCACCGAGGCGTTTGCACAGGTCGAAGTTTCGAGGTGAGCTAGTAGCGATGACTTGGAAGCCAGAAGCCACGGCGAGTTGGATCGCGTTGCAGCCTACACTTGTAGAGCCGCCCCAGATGATGAGAAAGTTGCCGGTTGGCGTCGGTGACAGCGAGGGGTATGGTAAAGCGAGCTGATCTTTCTCATACAAGCCTGCTGCTGCTGTAGCGGCTCCCAGAGGAATAGCGGCCGCTTGTTCGAAGCTCATGGTGTCAGGAATTGGCGAGACCAGATTTTCTGGAAGTACCGTGTACAGCTGGAATGCACATTCGGCATGCTTGTTTCGCGCTTTGTCGATGCCGTTTGCAAACCCGAGAACTCTGTCGCCAACCTTGAAGCGGGTCACACCTTTGCCCACTTCGACCACCTCGCCTGCCAAGTCGATTGCCAAGATGGCTGGATACTTCAGCCAGCTGTATAGGAAATTGCCCTTTTCTTGCTTCAGACGGTCGATGGGATTGATTGCTACCGCGCGATTGCGCACAGTGACCTCGCCATGGCCTGGAGCGCTATATAGTGCTGATCCCACCTTAAGCGGTCTGGCTTTGGGTGCTGTAAGGTATGCCGCGGCATTGATGGAGTTCTGTGTGTTAGTTCCAGACATGGTGAAGCCAATGGATTGTGATAATGAAGTGATATGGAAGGACTTCTTGTCAGGAAAGCTTCACCTGTTATATATGCTCAAGCTCATCAGCAAAACATCGCATACATGTACATTGCCGATGATACGGCGCAAATATCAGCCCGATATTTGATGAGCCCATATTAGTCAACCATGCGCTTCGGGCTTTGAACGCACGATGCGATCTCCATCGAAGCTCGCACATCAGAGAGAATGTAGGAAATCGGATAGAGTCGTCGGTCGGGCTCGGTCGTAATCTGACTAAGTGTCTGCGTCTATATTGTCCGAATCCGAAAGATAGAGGTGTCTTCGCAAAAGAGTCCCAAGGTAGCTTAGCGTAAAACGCACGGTCCTACGGTCATATCTGCTTACCTCCCGAGCATACAGCTACCTCTCTTTTTCACGAACATGGCTGTTAAAATCTGTGACATGGCTTATCGAGGTAAAGAAAGCCACTTAAGTTTGTCGTTCATGGATTCCATCTGTAATATGCGTCTGCAATAACGGCACTCGTTTATCACCTCCAACTTTGACCATCACAGCAGACACCGATTCCAGGGCGTCCGTTAAGTCTTGGATGTACAAATCGCCAATCATCAGCAAGTCTAGGTAAGCAAAACACGACAAATACGTCCAATCTAGAGTTTGGAAGGCAATTCAAAGTTTACTGCACCTGGCCGCTGTTGCCTACAATTTTGAATATTAGCGCTGCTCTGCTTCTTCTTTCTAAAATCCGAATCAAATGATCCTCGTCGACACAGCACACTAGTGAAGAAACATACCAGAGTCAACAATGGCATCCACGGCTGAAACTGTGTTCGGCATTCCCGAGCTGCTGGACCAGATTTTGAAGGACGTCTGGCCTTCCGACATCTTTGTACTCCAGAGAACCAGCAGGACATTTCGCCAGACGATTCTCCGAACATCGCATGTGCGACCCAGACGATTAGCGCGCATCCGCGATTTAAGCGCGGCGGAAGACGCAGATGGAGAGATCAAGGTCGACCTCAACCTGCTGTTCGCATCCCGATTCTTGTTGAGCTTTCTATTCTTGGACCCGTTCGTTCTCACGAATCACACAGCCTTAGTGATCCCAGGACAGCACCCGATCCTTCACCTTCAGTACTTTTACACTCCTACAAGCGTTACAGCTCGCCGTCTCTGGCCTTCGGACCGCAAATACCCGCATGCAAATAACGTTGTGATGCGAAAAGGGGACAAGATGTACGACATTTCACCTTCATGGGCCTATGTCTGGTTACCCGATGCGGTTGTCCACATTTCGCTCAGGATTTATCGACACGAACACAAGCATGCCTATACGGAGAAGATGCAACTGGAGCCGGACAAGGCTGAGATGCATTCAGTGGCAACGGCTCTGGATGCTCTTGCGACAAGGAACGAGAGCAGATGGTCTTCAGGCAAGATCGTAGGAGAGTGGACGATCTGAAGACGGCTTGAAAATGATTTGAAGACGAACTCAAGACAATTTCAAGACTAACTTGTCTTTGTTATTGTAACGGTGGGATTTGGGTATTTGCTTCAGAGACAAGTCTTCGCCAAACTTCATATGCGTGCATGACGCAGGGCTGACGCTAAGGAGCGTGTGCCGACGGGCCGTGTGGACCTGCATTTATTAGTCTTTGGCGGATCTCTGGGGTTGTATGGGTCGTGTGTTTGACCAAAATGGCGGTAGTGGCAAACAACGACTATCAAGCCTTCGAGGGCGTGGCCACCTACCTAGTTTGATGATGTTGAAGAGCATCTTGATCAAATACACTTCGATATGTGCTCGATTGTTGATAGTGACACCGCAATGACAAACATCGTTGCATCCCGCTCCTCGAGCGTCAGAAACAAGTTGAATTTGCATCATGCCGAGCGATCGGCAGCGGCTGCCCACTCCATTCGACAAACCTTGTGCCACCTGACGCCTCTAACTTATCTTCTCCGCACCTTTGTATCGCTTCTCAACCTCACTCTCTCTGCTTGCTGCTATTCACTTCCCGCACAATCCCTTCACATTCATCAGTAGACACCTCAGCCTCGCTCAAAAACATCATCGGCGCGGTCGCGTTGCCTCGTAGCGCTGGTCGCATCATTTTCTATCCACGCCACGTGCAACTCGTCATAATAGCGGTGGAGGCCTACGGTGTGCTTGAGCCGGAAGCATCGTAAGATTGGACCTGGACTCTGCGGATATGGTACTTACGCGAGAAGGATCCTCACCTCGAGACCCCGATAAGTTTCCGACAGCGCAGCTCTTCCTGCTAGGTTAGTCGATACGCCCTAAAGATAACGCTCAACACACTAACTCATGTGTTTACAGCGCTCGTGAGAGTCGCCGAACCGATTGCCATTACCTCGATCTTCCCGTACGCGTGGAAACTTGTGTTGCACTTTGAGATCGGCAACAAGAGCGATGCATCCTTCTATGCTGGAATTCTCATCGCAGCCTTCGCCCTTGCGGAGGCTTGCTCTTCTGTGTAAGATTTCATAGGCTCTTCTTCGCGATCTCGAACGTCATACAGAGCTCCACTGACGAGGTTACTAGCTTTTGGGGTGCGCTCTCTGACCGGATAGGAAGAAAGCCTGTTGTTCTCCTCGGCTGTTTGGGAACTATTGTGTCTCTCCTCTCCGTTGGGCTTGCAACCAACTTTTGGATGGCTCTCATTGGCAGAGCACTTGGTGGAGCTCTCAATGGCAACATGGGAGTGATCCAAACGATGGTCGGCGAAATGATCACAAACCCGAAGCATGAACGTAAGTGTGATGGCAACAGTACTGATCCGTGGCAACGTACTGACTATTTGTAGCAAAGGCATATGCTGTCATGCCATTCGTATGGTCCGTGGGTACAATCATCGGCCCATCGATTGGTGGCTTGTTCTCCGGTCCGGTGAATAACTTTCCTGGTCGCTTTTCTGCGGATGGCATCTTCGGCCGCTTCCCGTACCTCTTGCCAAACCTGATCTGCTCAGCACTCATGCTGCTGTCCGTATTTGCAGCATGGATCTTCATGAAAGAAACCCATCCAGACAAGCAGCCAGCAGATGTTGCGACCGTGCCGCATATGCCTCACAGACCGAGTGTCTCAACAAGCAGGCCTCTACTAACGTCTGGCGGAGCGGCTGCCAATCTTGAGCAAGACAACTACGGTACCTTCGCTCACATCGAAGAATCCGCGATTGAGGAAGATTGGAATGTCAAAGCAGACGGAACGAGCAGACCTGCGAGCATGAGCGGCAAGACTTTCACCAGGCGTGTCACCTTGCTCATTGTGGCATTGGGCATCTTCACCTACCACAGCATGACTTACGACCACTTGTTGCCCATCTTCTTCCAAGACGAACGAGTGGCACCTGATGGTACGCACATGATGGGCAAAGACCTTCCACCAGGTTCTCTTGCTGGTGGACTTGGTTTGAGTACAAAGGATGTCGGTGTTATCATGACCGTCCAGGGCTTGATTGCCCTGTTTGTTCAAGGAGTCGTGTTCCCATTGATGGCGAGCTATCTTGGAATCTGGCGGACTTTCATCGCCGTTACGATCGCCCATCCTGTCGCCTACTTCATTGTTCCGTGGCTGGTATTCCTACCACAACACCTTCTCTACCCCGGCATTTACGCATGCCTTACAATTCGCAACCTCACTTCGATCGTCGCATATCCGATTCTACTGATTCTCATCAAAGAAGCATCGCCTGCGCCAAACTGTCTCGGGAAGATCAATGGACTAGCTGCTTCAACGGGAGCCGCGTGTCGCACTATGGCTGCGCCAATTGCGGGATTCCTGTACGGAGTTGGTATTCAAATCGACCTCACAGCCCTCGCTTGGTGGGCGAGCACGGCTGTTGCCTTGGTCGGCGTGGTGCAAGCATTCTTCATTGTCCAGCGTAAGACTGGTCCTCAATACGAGGTCCATGTGGCCGCGCCATTCCACTTCGTTGAGAACGAGCACCAACAGCGACGCCAGCATCGGCCCTCGGTCGTGCACATCCATGTGTCAGAGGATGGCGGGCAGAATGGTGCTGATGAGAGAACACCTCTCAGGCCACACAGGTCCGTGAGCCACTCATCTGGGCCCGAGCTACCCATGCCGCGAGGACTTTAACAAGGTGTCTCTGGACCTTCATCTCTACTACCACAGCCTGGTGCTTTCTTTTCACTTTTCTTGTATCTGGCGATTGTTCACAGTTTTTTTCAGTATTGGTAACGGCCTGGACAGTACACAGCACAGAATGGTACTTTTCGTTGGAGTTCGACAGGTTGCACACGCACGGCACATACACTCGTAGACTATATAAAGATTGTACAAGTGAATTTCTCCTTTTGTCACAGCACTGCTATCGCGCTCAACCGGACGACGAGATATAAGCAAGACAGCAGTGTAAGGACAGCGTGGCTTCTGACAGTCGGTATACCAATTGATTAAGACTGTGTTCCAAGGTCGTTTTATTTCTAAGATACATTACATTTATTTCCAAATACAACATAATCCCCAACTTACTCTTCTTTGGCCTCGCCTGTGCTCTGCACTTCATTTCCCTCCTTCGTCTCATCATTCTTGATTTGTGCTTTGTCAACCCAACCTTCGCCCCTCATGACACCCATGCCCTTCCTTACGGCAGCACCCTTGACCGCAGCGGGTCGACCTTCATAAACAGCATTCATCAACGCCAAGCTAAGCATGAATACTAACACGTCGCCGTTCTTGATGCCCTTCCACCAGCCCCGCTTCGTGCCAACTTTCCAGAGGCTGTCAATCGACAAGCGCAAGCTGTAAAGGAAATTGCCGCGCTCGCCATTCCTCGCCACGTACGCCCATAGACCTCCGATGAAGCCACCGAGGAACCAACGCTGTGTGGGAAGAACGCTACGCGGGAGGTAGTTGTTGAACATGCAGATGGAACCCCATGATGTGCCGATGGAGCCGGTGATGAAGAGACTCATGCGGAGGATTCGCGCGGCCAGGCGGTTGAGGAACGGCATGGGGTCTTTGAGGAGGGACTTGTAGGCGAGCATTGCGAAAGCACCGTAGAAGAGAGTGAAGAATCGGGCGACACCCGGGAAAGATCGGAGGAAGTACTTGAGGTATGTGCGGGTGCAGCTGGGGTCCTTGGGGTGGAGGACGGCACAGCTAGTGTGCTTGATGAGAGGGTGAGCCGAAGATGTGAGAGGGCTCATCTTTGACAGCGAAGGCGGGAGAGTCTCTTTGCCTGGGAACAAGATGGGCGAGATGAAGGCTGGCCATTTCAGCTTGCCCAGGCCGGCAAGCGCATCCACAATGTCGAAGGTCGCTGGCCAGGGTCTGCGCGCGGGATAGTCTGCGGGCCTTGTCTGGATGTACTCTGGGCTCTGTCGTAGAATGAACCTTCCATAGCTTTCAGGGAAGCAGTCACGGTCCAAAACGAAAGCGTGCAGAAGCTGTCCGCAGGCAAACGGCATGATCAGCCAACTGCCGAACCACCAAGGCTTGCCATCACGCCAAATGTAGCCAGAGTCAGACAGGGCATTGTAGCCGAATTCGAGACTTCGTGAGAAAGTGTAAATGGCGATGGTGATTCTCAACTGGTCTGCAGGGCTTACTCCGAGACAGAGGCCTGCTAATGACGAACCGATCGCGGGCGTGTATTTGGAAGTGAGCAGCTTTGCCAGCGAAGAATTACGTTCACGCCATGGCTCAGCAGAGCCTTCGAGAAGCGATGCACGCAATCGCCGGAAGAAGCGAAACAGTAGACGATGGAAGAGCAATATGGTGGACAGGGACAGCGCAATACGAGCATTGGGATGGCGATGTATTGTGGTCTTTGAATTGGTGCTGCAGTTGGTCGGGTCAGCATGATCCATGCGGTGGCCAGACGACAAGTCACTTACGATGTACCGCCTCTTCTGCTTGCGATCTGGCGCGATATAAGCTCCCATGCTTTCAAGCCAGTGTACGTGCCAGCAAACAGGCGCAATGCCGTCCTCAAAGTCGCAACATTATAATCGCTGGTATCGCTCGCACTTTTTGTGATCTTTTCATATCGTGTAGGGTTTGGCGTCCTCTTCTGCACTCGTTCTGGTGCTCGTGATATGAGATACTGGTGCAAGAGTTCGTATTCTCGTGGAGAGATCGTGTAGCGCAATGCGGTACGCGTGATCGGGTCTATGGGCCGCTTGGGAAGGTTGCCAGACGCGGAAGATGAGCGACTGTCGTCGCTGGCTGGGCGTGAGGAGGCCATGCTGGTGCCTGTATGGGCGAGAAATCACGATAATTTTTACATGGAATATCTGACAAGCTGTGAGGTTGCAAGGAGGGCTGACCAAAGGAGTGTGATGATGCCTTCCACTTTGGGCGAATTGCGCGAAGGAGCCGAGGCAACATCCTGGCAAAGTTGTGGCTGGCTGGGCGGGCAACATGTGAAGAAGCGCTAGAGACATCATCTGTACTGTGCTTTCAAGTGCTTTCAACCTTGTCATACTTGTCACTACGGTCACCTTGCGAGCGAGGCGGTTCTCTATCCGTTGACCTGTATGCCCTCTCCAAACGCAGGAAGCCCGCGGAGCACCCTTCTAAGAGCGACGCACCTGATCTTCCAACGTGTTCATGCCGTGCGTATACTGGTCGTAACGCACCCTCATCACAGTCTTTGCCTTGTGCCTGCCAACACCAGGCGCAGGCCGATTATAGCTAAACAGTCATCATGCGTATCGAATCTCGGGTACTGGTCGGCCGCGTCAATCAGTCGATCAGAAGTGTGAGTCCATCTCTGTAGCGTGCTGCTGGTACAGTTTTGTAGCGATGTCCGCGTCGCTGGCGTTTGTCATTGTACCAGGTGCTCAGTATGTCAACGAGCTTTCCTATCACGGCGTCTTCACCTTTGAGAAAGAGCCTCTCAAGGTATTCAGAGTCCACCTGAACTCTCAGCGTCAGTGGGACTTTGGCTATCGCCATCTTCCTCCATGATCCTCCCAAGCGCGGTCTCAGCTGCTTCTCCACCGCTCCACCCAGTGGGTCTATGGAACGAAGGACGAGCTGCGTGCGCCCTCTTCTATCCTCCTCCTGCTCGAGTCTGAAGTCGAAATGACGGAACAGCGGCAACTGGAGGCGATCATCTGTCCGAGAGATGTCCATCAAAGGGTTGAGTAGCGCCAGTCCATCATCTCGGGAGTGCTCGAACTTTTCTTTGAAGCTCACATTTACATTTTGGGAGGTGCATGCAAGCAGTCCGAACATCTTCACTTGCAGCTTTTGCGAACCTTGAATGACATTCTGGAATCTTTTGCTGACCCGTTGCAGAACGAACAACTGCTCCATACAAAGATTGTCATCGAGGAGGATCATCTCGACGAGCTCGGTGGTGTTGAAGACTTGGTGGACCGCAGATGTTGCCTCGTTGGAATCCTGCCGTGGCCGTTAGCTGAGTCGTAAGGGAGTGGCTGTGTCACCTCATCACAACTGACGTACATTTTGCGAGACAAGGCGTGGTTCCGTTGCCTTTGGCATATCCTTGGACCTTTCGAAGTCCTCGATAGCGAAGGTGTTGTCTGCAGGAAGCACATGGAGTCGTCCTCGGCGCGCCATGTCGGGGCCGTGAAGAAGGATGGTGTAAGGTTAGGAGGCTGAATAGTGGCAGAGTCGCGATGTGAAGGCGACTCCCTAAGAAGATGAGTTGTGTATGGGTGTGGTAAAAGGCGGGAGTAAACAGCCAAGCCAAGAAGTGCAATCAAAACCGAGACGAGGAAGGCGCGACCAATGGCTCTTGTGAAAGGCGATGAGTCGCGCGACATCGTGCCTCGTGCGACTTCGCCTCCGTCACTCACGTGAAGCTAAACCCTCCACCTGGATTTCTTTCATGACGAAGCGCCCACACTCACCAGACACGCCACACGCAATGCAGACGAACGGCGATACCGAGCCACAAGATGGCCGCGAGCCTAAAAGACGCCGCAGTGCACCTTTGCCACTGGACATCAACGTCGCCCTCTCGATGAAGCCCGAGAAGAACATTGATGTGGTTGAGGATGGCGACGTCCTACTTGTCGTCAACAAGTTCAAAGATGAGGAGAAGCCGTGAGTTGCAGCACTTACTTTGACATCAGATCGTCCTCTAATGCGTGCACAGGACTGGACTGCGCTGTTCTTCAGCCGCCTTGTCCATGGCTTCTTCCGTCTTCAAGGAGGCCCTCGCCACTCCCGTCATACCGCCGCCGCCTGCGACCGACTCCTCGGCTACCTCGACAGTATCAGCCAGCCTACCGACTGGCAAGCTCATAGCTCTTCCTGAAGAGGATGGCGACTCCTTGATTCTTATCCTCTACATCTTGCACTTCCGCACCCAGGCTCTACCCGCCTATATCTCGCCAGACGCTCTCATCCGAGTCGGCGTTCTCGCGACCAAATACCGCTGCGCTCACGCAATCTCTCGCGCGACCACGCAGTGGTTCGACCGCATCTTCACCGAGATGACATCAGCGCCAAACAATGCCTCGGAGACCCTCAAAATGATACAAGCGTCCTTCATCCTCGACGAAGCAATGTACTTCGCCCGCTTCACTGGCCGCTACGTGCGGACTTCGCCTCCGAACATCGCCAAAAGCGCACTGCCAACCAGCGAGCAGGTACCCGAGGGAGTGAGGCGCATCAAGTCCGCGCTCCTGCAGCGCCAAGCCGAGATCTTCGCGGCGCTGCGCTTGGATCTCGACCTCTTGACTGACCCATGTTCTATCGCGCTGTCGAAAGAAGCGCATCATTACATTGACTGTCCGCCCGACACGGAGCCCGAGGCCGCTGACCTTCCACTTGGGTCAGACGGCGAACCAGAAAAGCCCACCATCTGCGCCGTCGACTCGCAGGCAGCGCCATTATACCTCGGCGCTCTGAGAGATGCCGGCCTATGGCCACCGACGGCCTGGGGAGCAACACGCACGGCGGAGCAGCTGATCGAAGGATTCGACAGATTCCGAGAGCCAGAGTACGACGATTGCGACAAGTGCGAGTTCTGCTTGCCGCTTGTCGAGGCGTTCGATCAGAAGTTGATGCTGGTGAAGAAGCTACACAAGGAGCGTCTCTGGGGTCTTTGCTTGGACTGCTTCACTGCTGGAGGAGTCAACAGGGGAGAGTGCAGATTCGCGCATGTCAAGGCAGCGGTGGCAAACACTTGAGAAAAGACGTGGACGAAGGGAACGTTGAATGAAGTGGATTCTTTTGGAATACTCGGCCCAAACGGGCTGTTGGATTCATCATATGTTCGCGAAAATGGGTATGGGGTGTGCCTATGTGGCAAAAGTAGCTTTAGAATCCATCACGCCGAAGAGAAAGCACCTTGATCCTGTATGCAGACAAAAAATGCTACAGCGCTTCCAGGCAGTTCAAAGCTCGGTCAATGACACCACGGTAGACAATACATGCTTTCGGCATCAAGAAACTATCCCTCCGTTCCGTCGCTCTTGAACGCAGCACACAGCGCCGCGTACTGGTGAGTGAGGTCTAGAATGTGCTGCGGCAAGCTTGTAGCTTGAATGATGCTGCGGACCTTGACCGCGCCTTCTTCTTCGATGAGTTTGCGGATGGCGTAGAGTAGGTCGGGCGAGAACTAGAGATATGTTAATTTTGGTCCACAGAATCCATTGCAAGGAATTGTCACTTACCTCAGAGTACCACCTGTACTGCCACGCGACAAGCCTGATGATCGCACCCAACGTTCCCCTGTGGTCGCCGTGCTTCTCGTACAGACCAAGCACACCGCGCATCGCCTTGGGACTAAAGCGCATGCTCAGGCACGCTTGCCACGCCTCTACCGCCTCGTCGGGGTGGTGCAAGCGCTCTGCCAGGTCGCCCAGAATCTCCCACTCTTCGGGGTTCTTCTTGTACGAGAGTTGCTGCTGGCGGTATTGCGCAGCTTCGGTACGCCAGATAGTATAGATGCGCAAGTCTTCGTAGAGGACCATGAAGAGGTTGTCCAGCCAGCGCTCGCAAAGTCGCTTGTGCTGGAATTGAGTGTAGTCCTGGTGTGAGGGGTCGATTGGCTGAGGCGTTTCTGATGCGGAGCGAACGGTGATGGTTGTGTCGGGTTTGGAGACGTCGGGGTCGAGGTGAGAGGATGCAGCTGATGGCTCGCCACCCGATTGCTCGTCTTCGCTGTGAGATGTTTCTTCGGTTTCACCATGGCCGTTGGGCTGAGGTGTGTCGGGGCTTCGCAGCGCGGTTGTACTTGCGTTACGGCTCTTGTCTCCAGGGGCGGTCTGCTTCTCAGCTCTGTACTCCTCCTCCATCACGAAGACTTGACTTCTGGTCTTCAGTAATTGATCCCATCCGATTTTCTTGGTGATCTGTGTGAGGAGCATGTATGCTTTGTGGAATGTGCCCTTGTAGTTGCCAGCAGCCAGTCTTCTTAACGTGGGGTGCACCATGTCAATCTCTGGCGCGGCGCCAGCATCGTCGATTTCATCGCAGAGGGTCTCAGGTGCCAACGGTAGCGATACTCTTGATGGCTCGGGCAGCCTGGGTGCGTCCTTGTCCTGGTATGTGAACATGGGACATGAGTTGAGGGTCAGAAGTGCAAGTTCCCACTGTTCTTGTCCAACGTAAACTTCTGCCAATCGTGCCCAAGTGTTGAATTCACTTGGAGCTGCTATTACGCCGCGCTTCGCAATGTCCAAAGCCAGGTCGCTGCGGCCCTTCTTGTTGCAGAAGTCTGCTTGGCAATCAAGTAGTGAGTAGTCCATGGGTAGCTCTTGAACAGCCTGGTGGAGCAGCTGGACGGCTTTCACTTCCTCGTCTCCAGCCATGTACACGCGTGCGAGTAGGGAAGAGATCTCAGGGTCACGGGCTCGCAGCTTCTCAAAGAGGTTGATACCAGAAGCAAAACGTCCAGAAATCTTGATGTAGCTCAGAATGCCAGATGTGAGATGGTTGCTGACCAGATTAGGGACTTGGATCTCGGGGTCGGAGCCAAGCTGCCATCCTAATGATTGTTAGTGTGAACAATGTATCCACGCGCGTACCCAACATACCACTGAAGAACAAACGTTCAGCAGCATCCAAGAAACGCTGCTCTTGATCGGTGCTTGTGATCGGGTTGAATCGTCGCACGCCAATAATCCGCTTGATTGTGTCGCCTGATCCGTTGTCTGCGTACGAATACGCCCTCAAAACACTGCAAAGGTATGTCTCCAGCCAGTGCTCTTCAGTTGCCTCCATCTTGCTCCCTCGCTCATCCACGCAGTAGCTCTCGACTGTGCCCGGAATCTGCACTTGCACTCGCATGTCGACCCGTGAGAAAGCATTGTAGCAGCTGTCGCATGTCAGCCGCGCATGCGCCATAGCGTGTTCCAATCCACCTACCAGTAGATTCCAGATGTGACCTTGTTCAGCTTATCGTTTGGAGAATAGGTCAAGGTGTTGATGTAGGCAGCCAGGCTGGCTGAGGACGACGCATCGATGCCGGTGACATGGTGGTATACGCCTACCTTTGGCGGGCCTTAGCATGTGTTTCTCTCGCCAATTTTGTACCCTGAATCCCTCTCTTTGCGCTAGGAGTGTTCAATTACCTGTTTGTTGGTCGACTTGACGGGTTGCTTTACGAGGTGGACGAGATCGGGTGGGCCAAGTTCGCGGAGTGTTGAGAGGCTGTCTGTTCGGATCTCGACAACGGAATGTGCATCGTCTTCGAACAGTCTGGAAGGTTGTTAGTAAAGCTGGCGGGCATATTATATGCTGGTGGAGGACTGACTCTGGGATACCGGTTGAAGGCATGGTCTAGTGTTGATCGCGAGCGCTGGCGCAGTGTATCGAGCTCTCCTTTAGCTCTCGTATGTTGCAATGGCCGGGGTCCAATTGGCGTGGGCACAATGGTAAATTGGTGGAGGAGTGTCGTAATGCAGCAATCGACAGTGCAATTCACTTGCTGTGTGAGACTCTTCCCGGTATAGCAGGGGACTGGGCGCAATGCAACATACGACGCCCAGCTAATCTCGTCACGGACACCTGTTGGCTGTTGCTTGCTGCTGCTGCTGTTGCTGGCTCCCTCGGCCGAGCTTCGTCCATTCCCAAAGCTGCGCGTCCCCTTCACCTTCACCAAGCCGCCTTCAATTAACGCGACACCCGCGTAACTTATAGGAGCAGGCCATACTTGCGATATCACATCGCTCACCTCTGGACTTTCACCCGCACGACACCACATCACACCCAAAATTTGCGACACCATTCTCGGAATTTTGCTCGGCTTTTCATTTTTCGCACGCGCGTGCATGAGTGTTCCTCCAAGCAGTACCTGATATTGGCGATTCCAACATGTCCGGCTTCAAGGCCCTGAACATCGAATCGGACGACGAGTCTGACGTCGAGGTTGACGACACCAAAGAAATCCAGATCGAGGAAACTCTCAAACTCTACCAGGCTGCGCTCAAATACCACTCCGAGGGCCCAGGCTCATTCGACAAAGCCGCCGAGGCCTACCGCCAACTCTTCGAATCTGAGATTTTCCACTATCCCGAGTCGCAAACTGAGCTCAAGCGAATCGAGCTCTATGGCCCAAGTGTGGACTTCGAAGATGGTTTGCTCGATGTTGCAGCGCCCACTGGCTTCTCAAGTGGCAACCTTGAAACCAACAACAGCACCCTACCACAAATTCTACACTTGTCGCATAAGAATTACGCACAGTTCAGACTCGAGGCGCTGGCAGCCAACATCGAAACTCTGAATGTGAGCCTGCGACAAATTCTGGCAGATGCGACAGCGGCGTTGGACCACTTTGTGCAGGCTCTCGACAAAGATGCTACTGATCTCGACTTGTGGCGAAGGACAGCTACGGTGGGCGAGTTGCTCAATAGCAAGCGCGCTGCACGATTTTGTCTCGAGGCCGTGCTTGATGGCGATGAAG
>Ga0265797_10007234_pt1 | contig 15303 bp, 10 predicted proteins | sample P2T30metagenome_FD_192433 | JGI IMG/M metagenome (GOLD analysis project Ga0265797, IMG submission 192433) | Plant litter microbial communities from East Loma Ridge, Irvine, California - P2 T30 | ecosystem: Environmental > Terrestrial > Plant litter > Unclassified | place: USA: California... | reverse complement strand
TACCAGATCCTGAGCGCGGAACACGTGTTCAAGGATTACCAGTTCAGCGTGAACAACGAGATTGCGCTGCCAGAGAAGCAAGAGATCGTGGCGGCGTAATCCGTTTAGTTAGCCCAGGAACCGTCGTCCCCGCGCAGGCGGGGATCCAAGTCAGTCGCACTGCCACTACGTTATGCTTTTTGTGGCGTGCTTAAAACTTGGGTCCCCGCCTACGCGGGGACGACGGTTTTTAGGCTAGCCAAAGAAGAATTGCGCTTGACTGAACGCCATTACCGCATTGCCGTGGCTTTTGCTTTTGACAGCGCCGCCAACATTCGGTTACCGCCCCTCGAACCACGCGATGATCGCATCGTATTCAGCCTGCACCTGCGCCATGCCGCCATCGGCCGCCACCAGATCATGCGTGGCGTTCGGAATCCGCCGTATCGTCACATCCCTGCCCTTCCCGCGCAACTGCGCATACATTACTTCGGTCGACTGAACTGGCGTGCTGGCGTCCTGCATGCCGGTCGCGATGTACACGCGGGCGTGCGATTGCAGCAGGTTATCCCCTGCCGATTGCGCGAAGAAGCTGCTCCAGCGTCGATATGGGTGTCCCCACGCGAACTTGCTGCCGCTGGCCGGATCGGCCAGGATGGCCGCGACCGTCGCATCAATCTGGTCCAGCGCGCGCACCTTGTCGGCGTCGCTGCCACTACCCTGGTGAACGCGAGCAATGAAGTCGTACAGCTGGGTGGTGCCGGACGCGCCGCTAAGCGCCACCGCCGTGACCTCTGGCACGGCGCGGGCCAGTCCCGCCGCCAGCGCCCCGCCCTCCGAGATGCCGATGACCAGCACCTGCGTGGCGTCCACTTCGGGCCGCGCGAGCGCATGGCGCAGTGCAGTCGTCAATGTCGCCAGCCAGGTGTCGTACGAGAAATGCCGGTTAAATGCGTCACCGCATCCCTTGACACCATTCGTCTGATCGACTGCCTGCGCCGGCTGATACGGCTTGTCGACCGCCATCACGGCGTAGCGGCCGCCCTGGGCCAGCGGCACCCAGTTGAAAATCGCCGAGCTGCGCTCAGCCGTGCCCAGCCCGGAAAACGGCGCAGCGCAGCCCGAGCCCTGCACGAACAGCACCAGCGGCGCCTTTGACTTGGGCGCCGACAGGTAGTAGCTGACTGCCGGTCCCGCGGAGGCACCGGGCGTGATCCGCTGCATGCTCCAGCTGCCGAACGAGAACGGCTCGACCTTGTCGGCTGGCGCGGCCTGCGCACCGTTTATGAGAAACGCTGCCAGCACGAGGCCGGGCAGATGCTGAACAAGACGGCGGTTGGTGAAATGGTTCATGGGTTCCCCGGTCATGGATAATTGCCGAGCTTGCCATTGTGCCAACCCGCCGTCAATGCATGGTGAATGGCTTATTCCTTCAACTTGGCCACACGCGCCGCGATCTTCGACGGATCGGCGCCCACTGCCTTGACCAGGCGCTGGCCATAGTCGGCATCGGCTTTCCAGAAGTGCGACAGCATCGTCTCGCGCGTCTCGTCGTTCTTCACACGCTTGAGGTCGCCTGACAGGTTGGCGATCAGGTCGTCGCGGTCCTGGCTGCTCAGCGAGCGGTAGAACTCGCCGGCCTGGCGGAAGTTGAGCGTCTTGGCGATGCGTTGCTGCTGCGTCGCACCGCTCAATGGCAACTGGCTTGCACGGGCGTTCGCATCTTCGACCAGTGGCGCCAGGCGGCTCGGCTGATAGTTGACGGTACCCTTGCGGCCATCGATATTGCCCTGCCCGTCCTGCTGATGGTTCTTCACTGGCACCAGCGGCTTGTTAATCGGCAGCGACTGGAAGTTCGGGCCCATGCGGTGATGCTGGGTATCGACATACGAGAACAGGCGGCCCTGCAGCAGGCGGTCTTCGGACGGCTCGATGCCTGGCACCAGGTTACCTGGGGCCATGGCGACTTGTTCGGTCGCCTCGAAGAAGTTGTCCGGCACGCGGTCGAGGGTCATGGTGCCCACCTTGCGTTCGGGGATGCCGGTCCAGATCTTGGTCGGATCGAGCGGATCGTAGGCGAACTTGTCCAGGTCTTGCGGCTTGAGGATCTGTACGGTCAGGTCCCAGCGCGGGAACTTGCCGGCCTTGATCGACTCATACAGGTCGATGGTGGCATGGCTGGTGCTCTGCCCCTGCACGACCGGGATCTCTTGCGGGCGCAGATTGCGTTCGCCCTGGTGCGACTTCCATGCGAACTTCACGTAGCTGACGTCGCCCTTGGCATTGATGAACTTGTACGCATGCACGCTGCTGCCGTTCATCTCGCGGTAGTTCGCCGGCGTGCCATAGTTCGAGTACACGCGGCTGAGCATTGCCGTCGATTCCGGAATATGCGAGAAGAAGTCGAACACGCGCTCTGGCTCCTGCACATTGGTCACCGGATCCGGCTTGAGCGAATGCACCATGTCCGGGAACTTCATCGCATCGCGGATGAAGAAGATCGGCAAATTGTTGCCTACAAGGTCCCAGTTGCCTTCCTGCGTATAGAACTTGGTGGCGAAGCCGCGTGGGTCGCGCGCGGTTTCCGGGCCGGAGCGGCCCGGGATCACGGTCGAGAACCGCACGAAGACTGGCGTAACTGTCGCGCGCTTGAACAGTTTGGCCTTCGTGAGGTCCGACAGGTCGTCGGTCGTGGTGAAGCTGCCGTGCGCACCGGTGCCGGTTGCATGCACAACGCGCTCGGGAATGCGCTCGCGGTCGAAGCGCTGCAGCTTTTGCAGCAGATGGACGTCTTGCAGCAGCGTCGGACCGGCAGCGCCAGCAGTCTGGCTGTTCTGGTTATCGCCAACGGGAGCGCCATTGTCCTTGGTGATCGTTTGTGCGTATGCACCTTGGGATAGTGCCAGCACGCCGGCAGAGAGGGTCAATGCACACAGGATAATGCGTCCAGGTGAATATACGGGAACACTCATAGATAAAACCTATTTTCTTTGATTTGGAAATAGTTATCATATATATCGATGAGCCATATAAGAAATTAATTAAATCTATTAGTTTTATAGCTTTTTTGTTCAGACATCGCCGGAAGCTGCCGGCTTCACAGTTGCCCCTCTGTTGCACCGCTATCTGCCGCCATCGCCTGCCTATGTGCGAGACCGCACTGAGCACACCGCGCGAACGACGCTACGGTGGTTGTTCCACAAGGGAGCAATCAATGAGCGAAGAGAAAAAGCAGGTAAGTATCGAACCGGCGACCATGCCGGCCGGCGGCTGGGGTTCCGTCGAAGACGTCCGCACGATTCTGCTGGACCAGAACGTGGTCGTGAAAGACACCGCCCTGCTGCTCAAGCAAAACAAGCCCGACGGTTACGCTTGCGTCAGCTGCGCCTGGGCCAAGCCGGCCAATCCGCACCCATTCGAATTCTGTTCCAGCGGCGCCAAGGCCACCGCCTGGGAAACCACCAGCAAGTCCATCGGCGCCGACTTTTTCCAGCAGCACACCTTGAGCGAACTGGAATCGTGGAGCGATCATGCCCTTGAAGACCACGGCCGCCTGACCACCCCGCTGCGCTATGACGCCGCCAGCGATAAATATCTGCCGATCGACTGGGACGTCGCCTTCACCGAGATCGGCGCGGCGCTGCGCGGGTTCGACCGCAAGCAGGTCGTGTTCTATGCTTCGGGCCGCGCGTCCCTTGAAACGTCGTATATGTACCAGTTGCTTGCGCGCATGTACGGCAATAACAACCTGCCGGACAGCTCGAATATGTGCCACGAAAGCACGTCGGTCGGCCTGCAAAAGACCATCGGCGTGGGCGTGGGCACCGTCAAGCTGAGCGACTTCGAGCACACCGACTGCATCCTGTTCTTTGGCCAGAACGTGGGCGTGAACAGCCCGCGCATGCTGCACCAGTTGCAAGAGGCGCGCAAACGTGACGTGCCGATCATCACCTTCAATCCGCTGCGCGAACGGGGGCTGGTGAGTTTTACCAATCCGCAGTCGCCGGTGGAGATGCTCACGGGCCAGGAAACGGCGATTTCCACGCAATATCACCAGCTCAAGCCGGGCGGCGACACGGCCGTCATCATGGGCATGTGCAAGGCGATCTTCGCGCTGGACGATGCGGCGCTGGCCGCAGGCACGCAGCGCGTGATCGATATCGCGTTCATCCAAGAACACACCAACGGCTTCGCCCCATTCGAGGCCGCCGTGCGCGCCTGCACCTGGCAGGCAATCGAGCGCGAATCGGGCCTGGGGCAAGCGTCGATCGAAGAAGCGGCCAGCGTGTATTCCAAGGCCGGCGCGGCGATGGGTGTCTACGGCATGGGCCTGACCCAGCACCGCAACGGCGTGCAGAACGTGACGATGCTGGTCAACCTGCTGCTCCTACGCGGCAATATCGGCAAGCCGGGCGCCGGGATCTGTCCGGTGCGCGGGCACTCGAACGTGCAGGGCCAGCGCACCGTCGGCATCACCGAAAAGCCGGAACTGGCGCCGCTCGACAAGCTCAAGGAACAATTTAATTTCGAGCCGCCGCGCGACCAGGGTCTCACCACCGTCGACGCCTGCGAAGCCATCCTCAAGCACGAGTTGCAGGCGTTCATCGGCCTGGGCGGCAATTTCCTGCGCGCGGTGCCGGAAACCGTGCTGATGGAAACGGCCTGGCGTGCGCTGCCGCTCACCGTGCAGATCGCCACCAAGCTCAACCGCAACCACGTCATCCACGGCAAGGCCGCCTACCTGCTGCCGTGCCTGGGCCGTATTGAAATCGACCGCCAGGGTTCGGGCGACCAGTCCGTCTCGATCGAAGACAGCACGTCGCACATGCACGGCTCGCGCGGCATGACCGAGCCGGCCGCGCCCGGCTTGCTGTCCGAGCCAGCCATCGTGGCCGGCATCGCCAAGGCCACGCTGGATGCCAATCCGCGTGTCGACTGGGATGCCTGGGTGGCCGACTACAGCACCATCCGCACCGCCATGGGCGTGACTTTCCCCGAGATCTTTGGCAGCCTGAACGAGCGTATGTGGACGCCAGGCGGTTACCGCAAGCCGCTCGCCGCTGCCGAGCGCATCTGGAAGACCGAGAGCGGCAAGGCCGAATTCACGGTACCCGAAGAATTGCCCGCTGACCCGAACATGCCTGGTGGCCCGGACATCCTGCGCCTGTTCACGATCCGCAGCGACGGCCAGTTCAACACGACCATCTACAGCCACGACGACCGCTTCCGCGGCGTGAGCGGCAGCCGCATGGTGCTGTTCATGAGCGCAACCGACATGGCGCGCTACGGCCTGGGCCAGGGCGACGTGGTCACGCTGCGTACGCATGCCGACGACGGCGTCGATCGCCGGGTGGAAGGTTTGCAGATCGTGCCGTATGACGTGCCGGCCGGTTGCATCGCCGGGTACTACCCGGAGTGCAATCCGCTGATCCCGCTGTGGCACCACGCCAAGGAAAGCAAGGTGCCGGCCGCCAAAGCCATCGACGTGCTGCTTGAACGCAGCACGAGCGTGGCATGAACGCGCGCACGTCCTTCCCCGGCGACGGCGGGCCGGACTTTCCCGTCGCCAGCAGCGTGCCGGCCGCCTGCTGGCAGGCGGGCGCGAGCGCAGCGCTCGATGAGGTACTGGCCGAAGAAGTGCCGGTGGCGCTCGTCTACAACGGCATCAGCCACGCCGTGATGCTGGCCTCGCCGCAAGACCTGGACGACTTTGCGCTGGGCTTTTCGCTGTCCGAGCGCATCGTGCGCCGGGCGGCGGACATCCGCGATATCGCCATCGATGCGGGCATGCACGGCATGACGGTCTCGATGGAGATTGCCCCCGGCGCCATGGCGCGTCTAAAACAAACACGGCGGGCACGCACCGGCAAGACCGGCTGCGGCCTGTGCGGTGTGGACAGCCTGGCCTGGTTCGAGCGCGAAACTGGCCTGATCGATGCGCGCGATGGCGGCGCACATGGCGTGAACGCACAGTTTGCTCACGACGCCCTGCACCGCGCGATGGCGGCAATGGCCGCGCGCCAGCGGCTGCACCACGCAACTGGCGCCGTGCACGCGGCCGGTTGGGCCGACCGCGACGGCGTGCTGCGCACCGTGCGTGAAGACGTCGGTCGCCATAATGCGCTGGATAAATTGATCGGCGCGTTGGCCGGCGATGGCGTGCAGGCGGATGGCGGTTTCGTGGTCGTCACCAGCCGCGCCAGCTTCGAGATGGTGCAAAAGACGGCGCGCGCCGGCATCGCGCTGCTGGCCGCCATCTCGGCGCCCACGGCGATGGCAGTGCGCCTGGCCGACGCGACCGGCGTGACGCTGGCCGGCTTCGTGCGCGCTGGCCGCCACGTCGTCTACAGCCATCCGCAGCGTCTGGCGTGACAACCCGCGCACGCTTAACGCGCCGCTTGCCACACCCTTGTTGAACGGGTATATGCTGGGAGCATGCGCGTGTCCAACGCTGCGCGATGCGAGAAAGGCGGCCCGACATGTCAACGTTCGCCCCTGCCGAAGATGTCAGCTTTCTGACTGATCACGCGGGCATCATCATCAGCTGGAACCCGGCTTGCGCGGCGCTGTTCGGGTGCGCGGCGGGCGATGCAATCGGCCAACCGGCTGCCAGCCTGCTGGCCAGCGCCAACTGGCAGGCGCTCGAGAGCGCGGGAAAGGGCCTCGCCGAACTGGCAACCAGAGCTGGCCCACGCCACGCCAGCATCGTCGTGGCGCCGCAAGTCGGTCTCGACGGCGCGCCCTGCATCTACAGCGTCGGCGTCACATTGGAAAAGATCGGCTTGTCCGAAGGAGAGCGCCTCGGCGCGACGCCCCTGTCTGCCGTCGTCGACCTGTTGCCGGGCACGTTCTACATCATGAACCGCGAAGGCCGTATTCTGCTGTGGAACCACAATCTGGAGCGGGTGTGCGAAATGATGCCCGACGAAATTGCGGCCGCCAACGGCATCGGCATGCTCGACCCGAATGACCGTCCGAATGCGATCAGGCAGATCGACGCCATGTTCGACAACAATACCGAGCTCGCACTGGAAATCGACTACGTCGCGCGCAGCGGCCGCGAAACGCCGATACTGCTGCGCGGCGCGCGCATCGATTGCAACGGCGGCCGGTACCTGTTCGGGATGGGCATCGACATCTCCAAGCGGCGCGAGCGCGAACGCCAGATGGTGCTGTACCGGCGCGCTCTCAATGCCGCCAGCAATGGCGTGATCATCGCCCACAACACCGGGCCCGACCACCTGATCGAATACGTCAACCCCGCGTTCGAGCGCATCACCGGCTACAGCGCCGAAGAAGCGGTCGGCCGCGATCCGCGCTTCATGGCCGCACCGGGCCTCGATGCCGACGAACGCAGCCGCATGCGCCAGGCGCTGCGCGAGCACCGTTCGGTGCACGTCGTGCTGCGCAATCTGCGCAAGAATGGCGAGCTGTTCTGGAACGACCTGCACATCACGCCGGTGTACGACGATAACGGCAAGGTCACGCATTTCATCGGCATCATCATCGACGTCACCGCCAGCAAGCTGCGCGCCGACCATCTCGAACACGAAGTGAACCACGACAGCCTGACCGGGCTTGCCAATCGCACGCTGCTGTGGGACCGGCTCGAGCAAGCGCTGCACCTGGCCCAGCGCCACCAGACGCTGGTGGCCACGGTGCAGATCGACCTGGACGGGTTCAAGGCCATCAACGACACATTCGGGCACGATGCGGGCGACGCCGTGCTCAAGGTGGTGGCGCGGCGCCTGCAATCGGCCGTGCGCGACAGCGACACCGTGGCACGCATGTCGGGCGACGAATTCGTGATGGTGCTGGTCGACCAGCCAACCTTGCGCTTCACGCTGCGCATGGTCGAGCGGGTGCTGCGGGCGCTGGTGATGCCGGTTGCGTTCGGCGGCAACGAGATTCCGGTGGGCGCGAGCCTGGGCGTGGCGGCCTTCCCGCACGACGGCGCCACGCCGGGCGACCTGATCCGCGCGGCCGATATGGCGATGTACCGCGCCAAGCAGAACGGCGGCGGCGTGCATTTCTATTCCAGCGAAATGCGCGTGGCCAGCGAGGCGCGCGCCGCGCTGGCCGACAGCATGCGCAGCGCGCTCCTCGACGATCAATTGTTTTTGCTATTCCAGCCACGGATGGAAACGCGCAGCGGCAAGGTGCGCGGATTCGAAGCGTTGCTGCGCTGGCACCATCCCGAGCATGGCGTGATGCTGCCGGCGGCGTTCCTGGCCGAGGCCGAAGAAAGCGGCCAGATCGTCGAGATCGGCGCCTGGGTGCTGGATCAGGCCTGCGCTTTCGCGCGCGACCTGCGCGGCGCCGGTTACGCAGGGCTGCCGGTGGCGGTGAACGTATCGCACCGCGAATACAGCCGGCCCGATTTTATCGGCGGCATCGCCCAGCGCATGCGGGATTACGGTTTGCCACCCGGGAGCCTGGAAATCGAAATCCCGGAAGCCGACCTGATCCGCAACCCTGGACTGGGGCGCGAACTGGCGGTGCAGTTGCGCGAAGTGGGCGCGATGCTGTCGATCGACCAGTTCGGGCGGGGCATCTCCGATCTGGCGTTCTTGCAGCAATTGTCGGTACGCCAGGTGAAGTTGTCGCGGGCGGCCGTGCATGACATCGCCGACCACGGCCGGGGCGGCTCGCTGGCCAAGACCCTGATCGACATCGGGCACAATCTCGATATCACGGTAGTGGGCGAAGCGGTAGAGACCGAGGCGCAGGTGGACTTCTTGCGCAGCCACGGGTGCGACCAGATGCAGGGGCAGTGGTTCAGCGAACCGCTGTCGGCCGCTGCGGCGCGCGATTTGCTGGCGCAGCGCCAGCATGCGCTCTGAACCGGGGTGGCCCACGCGCTCACCCCTCCTTTGTAATGCGCCGCACCAGCGCCCCCAGCACGTCTTCGGCCATCTCGTTGGCGACCTGGCACGTGCCGGCATTCTCGTGCCCGCCGCCGCCGTATTCCAGCATCAGCGCGCCGATATTCGTCTTCGCGCTGCGGTTGATGATCGATTTGCCGGTCGCGAATACCGTGTTCTGGCGTTTCAGGCCCCACAGCACGTGGATCGAGATATTCGTCTCGGGATACAGGGCATAGATGATGAAGCGGTTGCCGGCGTAGATCACGGCTTCGTCACGCAGATCGAGCACCACCAGGTTGGCGTGCACGCTGGCGCAGCGGCCAATCTGCTGCTTGCACAGCGCGCTGTGTTCCCGGTACAGCGCGATGCGCTCGCGCACGTCCGGCAAGGCCATTAAACGCCCGATGTCGTAGGTTGCGCAATGATCGATCAGGTCCATCATGAGCTGGTAGTTGGAAATACGAAAACCGTGGAACCGTCCCAGCCCCGTGCGCGCATCCATCAAAAAATTGATCATGTCCCAGCCGTGGGGCTCGAGCACGTCGTCGCGGCTGAAGGACGCTGCATCGCCCTTGTCGACCGCCGCCATCATCGTGTTCCAGGCGCCGGGAAAGGTGTGCGCGCCGCCATAGTGGGCATACACCACGCGCGCCGCCGATGGCGCGGCCGCGTTGATGATGTGGTTGGCGTGGCGTCCGGTGTTGCGGATGGTTTCCGACAGGTGGTGGTCAAACACCAGATGGGCGCCAGCCACGTAAGGCAGATTGGTCGTGATGTCGCGCGCGCCAATGGCGATCTTCCCGTCCTGCATGTCCTTCGGATGGACAAACAGGATGTCGTCAATCAGGTCGAGATGCCGCAATAGCACCGCGCACACCAGGCCATCGAAGTCGCTGCGGGTCACGAGACGGAATTGGTTCTGGATTACGGACATCTGGCATACCCTTTCATCGTTGGGAATCAGGCGCGGCAGGTGGCGGTGATGCGCGTCAATCGTCCCTACCTTGCGATGTTTCCATTTGGTAGCGTTTGCGCTGGATCATTCCCTTGCCGCTCAAGCGCCGTCCATTCCCCGATTTATGCAGGCTGTCGCAGGGGACTGGCCCTGACGCGCCCGGCGCGTTAAAGTTGCATCATTCCAACGGCCGACTTCCGGTGGCCGGTGCAGCGAACCTAACGATCGACGACGCCATGCAAGCACGCATCACCACACAGCACTATCTGGCCGGCATCCTGTCCTGGCTCTACCGCGCCTTCGACGCCGTGGCGACCTGGGTCACCCAGCTCTCGTGGTGGAAGTTTCTTTTGTTCGCCGGCCTGACCCTGACCGCAGCCGGCATTCTGCAAGAAGAATTGTTCAACGGCCCGGCCGAAGAAGAAATCGCCCGCGCCGAGCGCGATTCGGGCCGCCGCAGCGACGCCAGCATCCTGATCGACGAGAGCGGCATCCGCTTCAACCCCCGTACCCGCACCCGCCCCGCCGAACCGGCCCCGGCGACCACACCCGAGATGCCTGACGTACCCGATGCAACAGATGCCGCGCCAGCCGCACCGGCAGCGCCAGCCGCACCGGCAGCACCGGCAGCACCGGCAGCGCCGGCAGCGCCGGCCTCCAGTCCAGGCGCCGTGAATATTTCGCCGGGCAGCGACTCGGTGCACATCGAACTGCCACCGCAGATCGGCGAAGAATTGTCGAACGCCATCGAGGCCGCCGTCGAAGACGCCGCCGAACAGAAAGTGTCGCGCTATCACAAACAGGCATCGACCTGGTTCATGAACTTCGTCGTGCTCTTGCTGCTGGCCCTGTTCGGGACCAAGGCGCTGGTCGGCGGCAAGAAGCGCGCCGATGCCGAAGCCCAGGTCGCCAACGCCGCCGCCGAGCGCGAAGCGATGCAGCGCCAGCTGATGGAAACGAAAATGCAGATGATGCAGGCCCAGGTGGAGCCGCACTTCCTGTTCAACACGCTGGCCTCGGTCGAGCACCTGATCCGGGTCGATCCACCGCGCGCCTCGGCCATGCAGCGCAGCCTGATCCAGTACCTGCGCGCCGTGCTGCCGCAGATGCGCGACAACGCTGTCGTCACCGGCCTGGGGCGCGAGGTCGACATGGTCAACGCCTACCTCGATCTGCTCAAGATGCGGATGGAAGAACGCCTGACCGTCAACCTGCGCGTGCCCGACGGCCTGCGCAGCGCGGCGTTCCCACCGATGATGCTGCAATCGATGGTCGAGAACGCCATCAAGCACGGCCTGGAGTGCAAGCCCGAAGGCGGCACCCTGAACATCGTTGCCGAAGTGGTCGACAGCCGCCTGCGCGTGACCGTCGCCGACGATGGCGTGGGCTTTGGCGTGATGCCGAGCGACGGCACCGGCCTGGGCCTGCAGACGATCCGCGAACGCCTGAAATTGCTGCACGGCGATGCCGGCTGGCTGCATATCGGGGCGAATCAGCCGACCGGCGTGATCGCGACGATCGAAGTGCCGTATCAGTTGTCGAAGTAAATAGCCGGGATCGACAGCTTGCCTGTTGGTCAGTTTCATTGAATAATCATTCAATCACTTTTTCAACACCACCCTGTCAAGAGACCACCATGCCGACCGCGATTATTGCCGATGACGAAAGACTGATGCGCGACCAGCTGCGCATGCGCCTGCAGGATGCCTGGCCAGAACTGCAGATCGTCGGCGAAGCCAAGAATGGTGAAGAAGCGGTGCAGCTGGTGAGCGAGCTCAAGCCAGATCTGACCTTCCTGGACATCCGCATGCCGGGCAAGACCGGCATGGAAGCGGCGCGCGACATCGGCGACAAGAGCCTGATCGTGTTCGTCACCGCCTACGACCAGTACGCGGTGGAAGCGTTCGAGCGCGGCGCCATTGACTACGTGCTCAAGCCCACCGAGCCAGACCGCCTGCGGGTGACGGTCGACCGCCTGAAAGAACGCCTCGAGCGGCCGCCAGAGAACGTAAACGACAGCGTCAGCGCCATGCTGAGCCAGCTCGCCGAAAAGATCGCCTCGCCCAAGCAGAAGCACCTGCAGTGGATCCAGGCCAGCATCGGCCAGGATCTGCGCATGATTCCGGTGGAAGATATCCTGTTCTTCCGGTCGGACGAGAAATACACCAGCGTGCAGACGAGCGGCTTCGAGGCGCTGATCCGCAAGCCCGTACGCGACCTGGCTGACGAGCTCGACCCATCGCTGTTCTGGCAAATCCACCGCGCGACACTGGTCAACGTCAATGCCATCGAGGGCGTGACGCGCGATATCCGGGGCCGTCACCTGGTGATGGTGAAGGGCCGGCCCGAAAAACTCGAAGTCAGCCGCAGCTTCCTGCACCTGTTCAAGCAGATGTGACAGTATTAGCGGGCGCGAGTGCCATTTCGTGCCTTGTGACCTCTCAAAGCCCGATGAAAGCGCGCGCGTAGTGTTGAAGACCCGGTCCCACCTGTGGCCATCTTCTCCACCGTACCCGCATGCAACTCCATCGCACAATGCGCCTGCGGCGCAACCGCAGCCGTCATCAGCGCAAGCGCAGTCCTGACGAGCGCGCCTTCGACAGCCGCCGCATTCTGCACAGTGCCAGCGACGCCATCCTGTCAGTCGGGCACGCGAACAACATCCTGCTGGCCAACCCGGCTGCGGCGCGCCTGTTCAACACCAGCGTTTCAAGCATGCTGGGTAGCAACCTGGCGCGCTTCATCGTCATGCCCGACGGTGCTGAAGCGCTCACCCCGCTCGACTATTTCCCGACTGGTCCGGGCCGCGCCGACCGGCGCGCCACCGACTACGCCGTCACCGGTATCCGCAATGACAGCGAGCACTTTCCCATCGAAGGATCGATGTCGAGCGTCGAACACGAGGGCCAGCCGATCTACACGGTGATCCTGCGTGATGTATCAGAGCGTCAATTGGTTCAGCAAAAACTGGCGCGCTCACTCGACCAGTTGCGGCAATTGTCATCGGCGCTGCAAAGCATCCGCGAAGAAGAACGCACCCATATCGCCCGCGAGCTGCACGACGACCTCGGGCAAATCCTGGCATCCCTGCGCATGGACCTCACGCTGCTATTGCGTATAGATCATTTGCCTGATGCCAGCGTGCGTCTGATCTGCGGTATGGAAACGAACCTGCTCACCGCGATCGCGTCGCTGCGCCGGATTGCCACCAACCTGCGGCCCCGCGTGCTCGACGAAGCCGGGCTGTATTTTGCACTGAAGGGACTGCGCGACGAATTCACCGAGCGCCACGGCATTGCCTGCACCCTGCTCGCCGATGAGGCCGAATTGCGGCTTGACGATGCTGCCAGCACCACCATCTTTCGCATCGTGCAAGAGGCGATGACCAATATCGCTCGCCACGCCAGCGCGCAGCAGGTGTGCATCAATCTGTACCGCCTCGACGGCTCGTTGCTCATGACCATCCAGGACGACGGCCGCGGCATTCGCGCACAAGACATGGACAAGGCCGAGTCGCTGGGCCTGGTCGGCATGCGCGAGCGGGTCTGGGCGATGCAGGGCGACATCACGATTGCGGGCGACGAGCCGCCGGGGACACGAATCGATATCGTGCTGCCCATCGCAAACCATGTGGTCTGACGATCGTGCGAATCAGAGACATTATCGTGGTATTGCATAAAAACAACAGTGCCATGATGTCATGAACTCGACACATAGTCTCGATAAGATCGCTGTCGATCTGAGTTGAAAGCAAACTCAACATCTTGTCGAAACCACACTGGAGATCTTCATGAAGTATAAGTTCCTGGCCGCCGCCGTGCTGTCATCCCTGCCACTGTTCGCATCCGCCCAAACCAACGTCCAGATCTATGGCGTGATGGACGCGGCCGTCGCTCTCGAAGACACCGACGTGCCGGGTGAAGACCGTCGCACCACCGTCAGCTCGGGCAACCAGTCGAGCAGCCGTCTGGGCTTCCGCGGTACCGAAGATCTCGGCAACGGCCTGAAAGCCTTGTTCAACATCGAAGCCGGCGTCGCACTCGACACTGGCGCCACCGACACGCAAACCTTCGGCCGCCGCGCCGTGGTCGGCCTGCAAGGCAACTTCGGTACCGTGACCCTGGGTCGCGAGTACTCGCCAATCGCCGCTGTCGCCGCTGCGTCGGACATCAACGGTCAAGGCTTCTTCGGCAGCAACCTGTCGGGCTTTGGCACCAACAAGCTGACCCGCCGCCTGTCGAACTCGATCAACTACAAATCAAACGACCTGTCGGGCTTCGTGCTCAACGCCGCTTACTCGACCGCCGAGAAAACCGTCGAACCATCGGGCGACCTGCTGGGTGTGGCGCTGGAATACAAGATCGGCGGCCTGTACCTGGGCGCCGGCTACCACGCCATCGAGCGTCTGGCTTCGGGCGACGACAAAGAGATGGCGTTCGGCGCTGGCTACAAGTTTGGCGACTTCGAAATCAAGGGTAACTACATGGAAGCCGAACTGGAAGGCACCACTGCCGCCAACGGCATCGAGTACAAGAACGCGAATATCGGTGCTTCCTACGCACTGGGCGCGAACAAGTTCTTCCTGAACTTCCAGCAGCAAAAGCTGAACAACGGCGCCAAGGGCAACACCGTGGCCGTGTCGTACGCCTACACCCTGTCGAAGCGCACCAGCTTCTACGGCACCTACGCGCAGCTGAGCAACAACAACCGCGCCGCCTTCGGCATCAACTCGTCGTCGAACAACGTGACCCCGGTCTCGACCGTGCCGACCGTCAGCGCCCTGAGCGCCGATCCATCGGTGCTGACCGTCGGTATCCGTCACGCGTTCTAAGTTCCAAGCAAGGGCCCGCGCACGCTGCCATCGGCGGCGTGTGACGGCGCCCGCCAGTCCCTGCGTCCGTGGGGGCTCTTGATGCCGGCTGCGCCGGCATTTTTCATTGGTGAAGTGGGTAGGTTGGACAGCCCGTGAAGAAGCTGTTTTGTTAGTCCCGAAACCGTCGTACCCGCCACTGGCGGCTACGACTTCCCGCGCAGGCGGGAACCTAAGTTTGCATGCGCGGCCACACATGTCTGCTTAAATGGTCTGTGTAAAACTTGGGTTCCCGCCTGCGCGGGAACGACGGTCTGGGGGCGAACATAGATTGTGAATGCGCAGCAGTGCCGGCTTACTTCCGCTTCGCCAGCGCCCGATCCAGCGCGTTGGCGAAATTGCGGCTGTCCGCCTGGCTGAACGCTGCCGGCCCGCCCGTGTCCACCCCGCTGCCACGCAATTCTTCCATGAACGCACGCATCGTCAGTTGCTGCGCGATCGTATCTTTGGTGTACCAGTCACCGCGCGGATTGAGCGGCAGCCCGCCCTTCTCCAGCACCAGCGACGCCAGCGGAATATCGCCGGTCACGACGATGTCGCCGGGCTGGACGCGCTCGACGATCTCGGCATCGGCCACATCGGCCCCGGCCGGCACCTGCAACGCGCGGATGAAGCGCGAGCCCGGCACCCGC
>Ga0265797_10007232_pt1 | contig 15312 bp, 14 predicted proteins | sample P2T30metagenome_FD_192433 | JGI IMG/M metagenome (GOLD analysis project Ga0265797, IMG submission 192433) | Plant litter microbial communities from East Loma Ridge, Irvine, California - P2 T30 | ecosystem: Environmental > Terrestrial > Plant litter > Unclassified | place: USA: California... | reverse complement strand
GGACGAAGGAAGGGAAGGTCTTTTGGTGAAGGTTCAATACTGGTGGCGCCTCAGAGAGACTGCGAACAACAAGAGATTGGCGGGCGATCATTCAGGAACGGACTGGGATCAATGTTTGCACGATATCATGTTCCTTGGTCCTAAGGACGGCACCGAAAACGAAGAGGAGTTGGAGTTGCTAGAATAAAACCCGCGGACAATGAAGAGTTCCGGAGTTGCGCATTATGTGCAAGTTCTAGAAGAGGTAGCAGACTAGCAGCCGTTGCAGGGCTTGGGAGGGGTATGATCGGCTAGACCTGCCGCTTGGAGCTTGGAGCGCCTGTACAGAATGCCATCAACGAATAATGAAGATAAGCATATAATATACTTGCATGAGAGACTCCTACTTCCTTACTCACCGTACCTCATCTTTTAAACACTGCTGCATTCATAATGGCGCTCATATCATTATTATTTCTACTGTCGTCTGTCCAGCTCTCCACAAGCGCTCGAGACATTACCTTCCCACCCGTCTTTGGATACTCATCGCAACAAATCATTCCTCAGCAAAACCTTGGTTTAGATATCACTCATGCGAAGTTCGCAGGCCTGATGACATATGCCAATCTGCCTTACGTACACTGTTTGGCCCCGGAACAGCACGATGTGGTGCCATTTGACATTGCAATCCTAGGTGCACCATTCGACACAGTGGGTCAAGCTTGTCCTGTGGATGACACTCGGAGTGTCACTATTGGACGTATCACTTTGGAGAAGGCTAACACCCGGTAGGGTGTTACCGCACGACCTGGAGCGCGCTTCGGCCCGAGTGGAATTCGACAGGGCTCGAGCCGGATATCACCAGCCAGTGCTTGGTCCATATATACAGGTATGTTACAGTGTTGTGGGGGTGTGCGTGTAGGGACTTGGACTTGGTTCCGCAAGCACGGACTTCACTTTGTTGTGCGAGGCGGTGATACTGGTAACGACGCTTGTCATACCACGTTATCTTGACGTGTCGTGTTCGTAAGGCTCGCGCGCCATATCACCTGCTGTGCTATGACCAGCACGTCGATATTGTTGAATTTTCACTTGCCATCGCAAAGCTTCGCTCGTCATTATGAGATAAGACACGAATGCATTACTAAAGCTTTTCAGGTGAGAACGTATTTGAGGATTGGGCAAAAATCGTTGACTGCGGTGATGCGCCATTGACATTCTTGGTGAGGTGACCCCAGCAAAACAGAGAAGAACGAGAGCTAACCAGTTTGGAAGGACAACACTGCAGCCTTAAAGCAGCTTGACAAAGCGCATGAAGTTAGTAACCCCAAGTTATGGTCGACTCAGGCGTCTAACTGTCATTCTCAAGATCGTGTCCGCAAGACCTACCAATTCGAGCGAGCACACAACACCAAAGATTGTGACGTTGGGTGGTGATGTAAGTGTCTGCGCGAATTGCATGTGATACATACACTGACTTCATACACCTATGATCAGCATACCACAACGCTATCTGCGCTGCGATCGACTCACAACCATTGGGGCCCGGTTAGCGTGATCCACTTCGACAGCCATTTGGGTAAGTTAGTAATACTACAGCCTGGACTTTGCTGATTACTAGGAAGACACGTGGGACCCTGAAGTACTCGGTGAGCAAAGTCATCCCGATGCATGACTAGCTACTAATATACCGCAGGCGGAGGCATCTCCCATTACGCGTAAGTCTGCATGTCGAAATTGACTCCATAACTTGCTGAGACTTCAAATCAGAGGTGTTAATCACGGAACATTCCTACATATCGCGCATGAGGAAGGTTTGATTCGAAACACTAGTATTCACGCGGGCATTCGAGCTCCCATGGGACGACCAAAGGGTGATCTGCGAAATGATATCCGATGCGGGTTCGAGATTGTCAAAGCCAGAGAAATCGATCAATTCGGTGTAGCAGGTGTCATTGCTAGGCTGAAGTCTCGGGTGGCTGGAACAAAGGTTTACATCAGTGTCGATATCGATGTGCTTGATCCTGCATTCGCACCTGGTAAGTCACTGTTAGGAACATACCTCTGTGCGACAGAACTATCACCGTACCACAAGCGGTCACCTTCAACACAGCAGCAATATTTCGAAGTCATCACTCTCGAAGGTTAGGTAGCGGTGTAACTAACATGGAATGATAGCTACAGGAACAGCCGAAGTCGGTGGCTGGACTACGCGAGAGCTCTTGTCCATATTGGATGGTCTCGAAGGACTGGATGTTATCGGAGCAGATGTCGGTAAGTATCCTTTGGTTTGGAGCAAGTCCACTGTGAGATTGGTAAATGCTGATATAGTACACCCCACACAGTTGAAGTGGCTCCTATCTACGACAACCCGGGTGAAACCACCGTTCTGGCTGCTGCAGAAGTTGTGCACTCTCTTATCGCACTAATGGTAAAGTCCCCTTCTTAGCAAAGACAACACGGTACGATGCTAGAGATTGCACTGTGGATGTCGATTGGCAAACTATGGTGTAGGTTAGTGTCGATCTGTGGTACTTGCTGAGTCGCTAGGCAGGCTGGTGGAGTAGGAGCTATATAAGAAATCTGCCGGCTATTGCATCTCTGCACTGTGAGTACGCCAATAGTCTCCTATTACCGGGCCGTACAAGATCAACTGGCAGGTGAAGGTGATATGTGTATGGGCAGTTGATAGTCGTCGTTAAACAGAGATTGGGGGCGTTACTGATGACAAAGCAACCGCGACGGAATGATTACACAGAGGAGATTGTAGCCTTCTTGATTTGCTTCTCTGCATTGTGCTAGTCAATAATGGTTCGTCTTCTAGTCGGGACTTGGAGAAGAATGTTGTTCAAAGATTAGCACCCTCCGAAGGCAATCGGCCGACTATGTTGTACCGCTTGCTGAAGAACGTATGCCAATCGTTGAGTACTTGCTTTTCCTTGTCGGAAAGCTCTGAGTAGTCAGATATGCAATCTTCAGGCTTGAGGGAAGAAAGCCCAAGGGCGCGATTGGGCTCTTTCCCCGCAAAGACTGGCACACGGGGTTAGCTCTTGTGATACGCAATATCTCTTTCAGGGGTGGCGAACCGTGATAGCCCTTCCCGGGTGCATACGTCTCTTTACCACTCACGTCAAAGACGTCACCCTGAATCAAAATCAATCCTTCTGCATGTGCAAGATACCATACTTCAGGAACAGTGGTAGATACCTTGATAGCGACTAGAGTTGGAAAGCCATCATTTGTACCTGCTGCTAGTCAGCGACTGGCCACCCAGCATTCGCCAGTCATGGAGAAGCCGTACCATCACACTTTGCGAGGTAATCGCGCTCAATGACATCATCCTTCGGTGGATTCAGTGTGACGGGTTGCTTTGGCGCGAACCTCTCTTTCTTCGGCTGCTCTGTAGCATCTGACATGGTGGAGGGCTGTATATCGATGTTGGTGATGTGGAACGTTGAATGCCCACGATGGGAAGTCACGATGTTAGCTTCGGCATGGCAGGGTGGGGCTGAGGCTAGGGTCGCACAAGCCTCATTCCGCCACAGACTTCTTCATCCCGCAAGGCCACAGGTAGCACTTCCCTGACGTCATCCAGTTCGCTAAATCAGTACGCCCATCATCGTCTGCCCGCTAGCATATGCTTAAGTATTTTTCACAAAGTTCCGAGTCATTCTCAATATGCATCTCTGGTTGAGCCGCTAATAGTGTTGAGTCTCCTTCTCAGAAGCATACCGGATAACGTTTGCAGCTTGCGTGAGATTGTATTTCGATCTACCCTATATTTGGTGATATGCACATACAGAGCTAATGGTATACAGTGAATGTGTGAATGGCCGGACGTGGTGGCTTTGGACCCCGAATCTCACAGGCGTCAAGACCTGTCGCTTAAGCACGATACGACCGCCCAGGCGTACAACAATGACAGAAACCCAACAAGTAGGACTACAATATTTCCTCCTATTATCTGATCCAGATACTCGAAACTCGCTGGGAAAATATAAGCTCTTTTAGACAAAGAAAAGACTCTAGATATACAACAAGTAGCTATGGGTGGCTTCTTGTTTCCCACTCGTGCAGGGACAACTACCTTCCACTGGCGACGGTGTATGCTGACTGCCCCCCATGTGTTGCAGAATTGTATTGTTTCTGTCTTACACAGTCGCTACAACTCATCTCTCGTTGATACCATTCTCGTCTGACGTTCCAAGCGCCGAAACATTGATGGCCAGGATCATTGCGTGCGAAATGGCAATGCTGTATGAGCAGATGCTCAACATGGCTGCAAGAGAATTTGATCTTCTCATAAAAGCACATTTTCTTCTGTGTCGATGGTATGACTGCTTGTTCGGTCTTGTGTTCGGGCACTATAATCATTGTCAGCTTGTTGGCTATGGTGGAACCCCGCAAACGTACATCGAGATTGCACGTTTGTGGCTTGTACTCGAGATTTGGTGGCCGTGGTATACACGTGCCGAACTTTTGTGTTATCGGCTGTTGGTACGCAGAATTTGAGAAGGTTGTGGAGAAAATCTGGGGAAGTCTAGGGGTTGCACTGAAAAGGAGAAAGTCGCGACTCTTTATATGCTTCTTTGACAAACTTCTTAGCCGTGCCTTCCTTTGAACAATCTCATTTACTGGAAAGAGTGCCTGCAGCAATTGAGTTACGCATCACATACGGGCTTAGGCTAGCTGATTGCCTGACAGGTCAAAGATGTCAGTCGTGTCGTTGTACTATCGCAACCCCCACGCTCTTTTTTCCTTCCTACTGGAACAGAGTGCAGACTGAAATTTCTGTGACACAGTTCCATACCAGAAGGATTCATACGCATCTGCAGCCGGCACTCCTTATGCACGCCTTTTCACAGTCCCTAAATGCTGGTAGTTGAGCCTTGGTGCTCGACTACTCAAAAGTTGGCCATTGGCGAAAACACCGCGCCCAGCTTGTCTGCTAGAAGCTAGTCTGGGAAGGAGTTATTCAATGCCCAGGTTCGACCTACACGGACACCCGACGCGTTCAATTGGTCCTGCTGTACGGTCCACGGTTATGGTCGCTGTAGACAATACGCTTTCGTCCCGGTGGAAGCTTAACAAACATGAGTTAAAAGTCTACGGAAAGCCGCCTTTGCGCTCGAACGCACATGAGAATCAAAGGACGCTGGCCGTGGTATGCAGGATAAGCTTTTGGGTACCTAGGTACCGAGCTCTGCTGAACGATTGCTTACGCCCCGTTGATCAACCTAGTGTACCAGGGGCTGCGGATCTAATTACGAAAAGTCCAGCATGCATCGGGCTACCCGTTTCCCCGTTGTGCTCAGCACGCAGTCATGCCACGGCTGCACAGATGCCTGGTTTGACACGATCGTCTGTAGCCTCTCACGAGTCGGTAGTTGAATCAGGTCAGCACATCTGATCTTGAGGCGTACATCGCATGCTAACAAACAAGGGTGATCTTTTCCTTCTCGATCTGGCCTTGTATAGCATGTCATGGTGACATGAAGATGCGAGCATGGACCCCAATTATCAAAGCTCGGCCGATAGGATGACCACATTGAACATCGTTCATGAGCATGAACCTCTCACTGGCTTAGGACTTGAGAGCCAATCCCTTCCCTACCCTGGTTATCACAACTCCCAACCGCTTCCCCGGTTTAACCCCCAGATCGTTGGTGTGTGTTTGCTGTCATGCGCTTTCACCCATAGGCGAGTGTTTTCTGAGCTTGGTTGTCCGTCGTTCATTGTTCCTCGCACAAATTCACAAAGGTTGTTACTATCATGGTCAAACCGCTGTACCGCTCTACGAAATGCTAGTGAGAGTCTTCCATTCCCTACCTGTTGTAAAGCCCTACACTTAATGTGGTCTATTTCTTTGGATGGCACCTAGTGGTACCAGCAAACGAAAAGCACTGTGAGTGCTCATAAGTTATCAAGCCACCATCGTACTACCGCAGAACACTACAGATTTCGAGACTTGTAAGATGGTTCTCCATGCAAAACGTTTCGTGAATGAGGAGCAAAGCAGGCGCTGGGGAACCGGTCTGTGAGCCGGCCCTTGCACCTGCAGATGGATTTTTCTCGAGGTGCTGATATCGTTGCTCTGCCCTGCTGTATCTGTACTACAACTGTATACAACCAACAGGGGTGAATGGAGTCAACCGGATTGTCAGCGTAAATTTGAGCTGCAGCCAAGGAAAATATCCCTGGAGCTGTGCCTACGGCTCGTTCTTGAGGCAGCCGCGTCTTCTATCCGCCTTGGATGTGAAGCATGACCCATGATACTCAAGGGGCTGTTCCTTGGCTAGCAGTAGGGTGTATCGAGTACTGGAGAAAGTTACTACAAACCTGATTTGTTGGTGGTAGTAGTAGACGTCAAAGAAATACGCAGTGGAAGACGCACCCGATTTAGGCACACGATCAGATGTTCCGGAAACACAAGGTCCATCACGATCGATCTCATCTAACAGTGCGATCTTTGGATCAGAATGAGCAGTGCCATCAACTTTGTCTGTGTTTACTGACTCGGTATCGAACTCAAAGCAAGGCACTCGCGTTCTCGTACATACGCCGCATCCACGAACCGATAAGTTGTGCAGACGGCTTCACCCGCGAGCGTTTATGCGCAATGTTCCTTCCAGTCACTGCAGTCGGAACACTGCATATGCGCTCCTTTGCACACCACGGCAATACTACGATGCAGGATCCGTACGAACAGATTCCGATATCGTTCCTCGGCATATTCCGCCGAGGGAAAAACCGGTGGACTGTTCAGAAATTGCAAAACCATATGATCCTAAAGAGGCCATACACGAGTTTGACTACCTAGGTATTCTAAAACGTACACGTCGAATGCGTCTCAAGTATAAGTCTAAGCTCCTGAACATGTTGGTGCCACTGTGAATCGTAGAAATAGCTTGCTCTATGAACTCGCACATTTATGCACTCTCCATACGACACGTCGTCTCGAGTGGTTGGTACTCCCACACTCCCCGTTCCTCAGCCAGCCTCCATTTTATCAATCGTCTTCCCTGTAGGACACCGTACCCAAAAGGAATGGCGTCTCGACGGAAGTAGTCTAGGCGACAAAATCAGCGTACACACAGAAATTGTAACGAATCACCAAGACAACAATTTGGCGGGTAGCAAGAGAACAAGGGACAAGCAGAAGCGAGTATGGCCCGGGGCGAATCATCGGCCAGGCTCCGGCAGTGGGTAAAGTGGCTTGCAGCGGAATGTTCTGCTTCTTCATCATATTCCATGTTGTCAAATGTCCAAGGCCGCGGAAGAAAAACACGAGACAAAGTCAGCAAAACCATGGATCAGTAACCACTTTTTCCATTGACATCAACGCCTTCGCTAATGCTACTAACGACATGCAATCATAACCTTTATTTTCCAGCTTTTCTTGCTTTCCTCGCTTGCCTCTTCTTCGCAATGATTCTCGTCCTCTGTGCCAGTTTCCCGTCTTTGCTCTTCACTGCAGCGGCGGCTTCCGCGTCAGCTTCCGCAGCACCCGTACCCTGTTTCCCTTTGCCGTTCTTCTTACCCTTGCCCGAATTTTGGGTTGCAGAGCTAGAACTACGCTTGCGCTTCTGACCTTGAGTCGCACCCGGCTCGGCATCGCTGTTGTCAGCCTCGCCATCCGCCTTTGACTTGGGTGCTTCTCTGGACTTTTCCTCGCGGTCCGAACGTCGGTTAACAACGTTGGCGTTTTCGATGGCGAACTCGACGATGAGGCGCTTTCTTTTATCTTCCAGCGCTTCTTGGGCAGCCTTCTTGCTCTTTGGGGTAGGGCCAGACTTGATCTTGTAGTCTACAGCGTGGCCGTTGAGCCATCGCAGGCCCATAAGTGCATTTCGGTGCGTGTAGTACTCAATGAATCCGTATCCTCTACTCCTTCCTGCACCAGTATCTTCGGAAACTTTGCTACCAGCAGGTGTTTCGAAGACGACTTTGGCTTGCTTGACAATACCTTTGCCCTTCTTCTTACGCATTTTCTCGGCGACAAGCATTTCTTGACCGCCACGGATGACTTCCTCCTTGTTAAGTTTCTGACGCTTGCCCTCCTTAACATCGGCTGCGAAGCCAACGACGGCGCTACGAGCAAGTTGCTTCAGGTCCTTAGATGTGATACTGCGGGGAATGTTGCGTATAGACAGGCGAGTAAGGGACAAGTGAAGCGAAGGATTCTCTTGGATCTGCTTACGTCGCATTGTTGCGCTCTCTTCGCGCATCTTGATTTCAGAGGGCGAGAGCTTCTGGTATAGGGGCGAGTTAGAGGAGATGGTTCCCTCGGAGAGAAGGTAGAGACGGCGCTTGTCTTTGTCGCGACTGAAGCGCGAAGCAGCGCCTTCTGCTGTCAGACGGGTGGCTTCGTTCTTATCCACTGCGCGTGAGATTTGTAGGATACGGCCGTCGATGGTGTATTTGCCAGTTGGGTCGGCATCTTCGTCTTCGAGTACAGAGTGTGTGACCGTGATGGTGGAGCCGTCTTTCTTGTCGAGATTCCTCTTCTGTAGCTTGACGCGCGGGACTCCCTTCAGGCAATTGATCATGTCTTCTTCCGAAAAGAACGAGACGAATCCCGTACCCTTTGGTCGTTCCGTTTCGCGATCGACCACGACACGCGCGAATCGGACGCCACCGAACTGCTGGAAGTGCTCCTTAAGACGCTCGTCGTCTACTGTGAAGGGGACATTGCGTACGAAGACGGTGTACTCCTCGCGCTTTGGTCGGGTGTCTTCTTGGTCAAGTTCTACACCACCGTCCTCGTCATCCTCCGATATGTCTTCGTAGTCGGTGTTGCTATCGTCGAGATCCTCGTCGTCTTCGCTATCGTCTTCCTCGTCGTCATCTTCGTCCGAGCTGACGGCAGAGCTCTCCGCATCTTCCATGTCTTCATCTTCGTCTTCCCCCTCGTCCTTGGCATCGTCGCCCTCCTGCTCGGTCTTTTGCAGGCTCTGCCATGTGTCTCGATCCACGGCCCAATCGACAGCGATGGGCCTCTCGCCAACCTCTTTGCCGTTGAGTTCCTGTATCGCTCTCTCCGCGTTCTTCTTTCCTCGTAGCGAGACGAAGCCAAAGCCTCTCAGTTCACCATTTGGCTTCTTGGGCAGATTGACAAAGTTGACCTTGCCATAGCTTCTGAACAACTTTTGTAAATCTTCTGGCGTCTTGATAGTCCATGGAAGGTTGCGAATGATGAGTTTTGGTGTTTGCGCATCCTTGATCTGCTGCTCGCGCTCTGCCTTGGCCCTGTCACCAGCCCGGGGACGCTTCTCTTCGCCCTCTCGCTGTCTGGCCTCGGCAAAGTCGACCTTGATCTTCTTTCCCTTGATTTCTGTGTTGTTCAACTCCTCCTTTGCTCTTTGCGCATCCTCCACGTCGGCGAATGTGACGAAACCGTAGCTCTTGGATTCGCGAGTTTCTTTATCCAGCACGACGAGCGCATTCTTGATTGGGTATGATTCGGAGAAGTATTCGGTCAGGTCTTCGGTGGTGACAGTGGGCGCAAGTCCGCGAACGAAAAGTTGTCTGCGTGCAGCTTCTTTGGGCGCTGCTGTGGAAGGCTTCGAGGGTTGCTCAACATCGGCGGTGGCTGTGACTGCTTCTGCTCCATCGAGCGAGAGCCGCTGGCGCTTTCTACGGGGAGCCATTGCAAATAGATTAGTTGAAAAAGCGTTGTTCGCGGCTTTGGACTTTTGCTATGTCTCCGAAAAAAAGTTCCAGCATCACGGCGCACAGATCCACCGCTCCGGCCTTGGCAGCACATGCGCCGGAAAGTGGAGCTAGACCCTTTTAGCTGAACGCTGCATGGGCAGCGAGACCTGCGTCCTGCATTTTGACTGCACTAGAACTCGATCTGTCTTCTTCGCCTTCACTCACTTTCACGACTTTCGCTAATGTTCGCTCACCGTTCAGTCTTCGTTGCATTCGCGTTCAATCTCAGATCGCGATCTTTCGCATCAAGTGCCCGCCCAACTGGGCAAGCCGAGTGTCAGCCTGCACATCCCCACTCAATCTCGGGTCATGGGACACAAGCCCTCGCATGTTGCTATCTATTGCCGCACTTTTTAGTCGTGCGGTGTCTCAGTGTGTGGGTGGTCTCGCATCTACAATGACATGCGCTTTCAAAATCCCATGCTCGCTACTCAGGACTCGCATACAGATACGTCACTGCGCACGACATTTTGACGACAACGCTGTTATGGCCGCGAGAGTAACAGAGACGATAGAACAATCCGCATACCCATGTATATATGCCTGCTACGTCGCTGACCTTCCTAACACCTAGGGACATCCCTTCGCATACAAGCAGAGACTTCCACAGATTGAACTGTAAGCTTTCACCACTATTGACAAGGCAATGTTTACCGGAAGATGTTCCGGTCACATCCACTAGCGGTACGAAACATGCTTGTCTCTCCATTTTGATATCCTCAGGTTCTCATCAAGAGCAATGATCGTTCCTGTCGCACCTTTGTTAACAACCAGGCGTGTTGAACAACAGGATCTGCCTAGACTGAGCCTCAAAGCGTTAGCACCCGACACTCAACGTCTGCACGCAATGCCATGGATGCAGCTCCTTTGACACTTCTGACACCGCAGCTACACCGGCGCAATCAAAGTGCTTATCAGGCATCGCTTAACTACTGCCCAACGCATCTTAGCCTTCCCCCGCCGCGGAGTATGGTGCCGCCCATGTGAAGCCTACGGTACACACACAGGAGGGGTAAGCGCCGAAGGGGCATCTCTCAACATTTCGCCGTCTGTCGAGTACTCAGACAACAACCCAACAATGTCGCGTCCGAGTTCTGAAGCGGGTGAGGGCGACGCCCTTTTGAACACCGGCGAGGTAATCGCATCTTCTTCTCGAAACTATTCTACACTTGAACACACGAATCTTGCCGAAGAAATAACCACAAGAGACGGAACATCCTTGGACACAGACAAAGAGAAGCCTGTTAGCCATGATCGATCGGACGACCCGGAGCGTTCACGCTCGTTAGCTGAAGAGCTTGGCGATGAGGATATTTCTTTGTACGAGAAGAAATGCTTGCTCATCAACCGCGAGATCGACCTCATGGGCATGGGTCGATACCAGTGGTCGATTTGGGCCCTTTGTGGCTTTGGCTACATGATTGACTTGATGTGGGCACAGGCATTTGGCCTCGTCCTTTCGCCCATCCAGCAGGAAATGGGGTTTGGAGCTGATCAAACTGGCAAGCTATCCACTGCCTTTTCGATCGGACTCACCGCCGGTGCGTTTGTGTGGGGTGTCCTTGTGGACGTGATTGGGCGAAAGTTCTCTTTCAACCTGACAGTCTTCATCGCGTGCATCTTCGGCACTTGCATTGGCGCTCCAAGCACTTATAACGCCATTCTGGTTCTTACGGCATTTACTGGGTTCGGCGTTGGGGGCAACATTCCCATTGACACCACGATAACCTTGGAAGCCACCCCCCAGAGCAAGCGCTACCTTCTTCCCTTATTGTCCATTTTTCAACCAATCGGTGTTGTTATCTGCTCAGTGCTCGCCTATGGTTTCATCCCCAACTGGTCTTGCAGTCCCAATTTCTCTGAGGGAGATCGAGCGTTACCTGCTTGCGGCATCGTTGCTACAGGAGAGGCCTGTTGCTCAAGGGAAGACAATATGGGATGGCGCTATCTACTCTTTACTCTGGGAGGCATAACGATACTTGTCTTCGTCTTGCGTTCGGTTATTTTTACCTTCCAGGAGTCCCCGAAATTCCTCATATATCGTGGAAAAGATGCAGAAGCCATCCAAGTGTTGCATACTATGGCTCAATACAACGGTACAAACTGTACATTGGTCCTGGAGGATCTCGAAGCACTTGAAAGAGAGTTTGATTCTGACCGAAATACTGGACCCATGCTTGGAGGTGGGGTCAAACAGCTCAAGTCCACATGGGCTGAGAAGCTGAAATTAGAAGGCGACCGCTTCAAAATTCTGTTTTCGAGCTATCAGATGACAAGATTGACACTTTTGGTTTGGCTTACTTACATATGCGACTATTGGGGCTTCACTGTTGCAGGTGAGTTGCACATTTGTTCTCTTGATAATGTATACTGACTTTCCGTTAGGCTCCTACCTTCCACAGATTTTGGCCGTAAAGAACGGCGCCCTTGATCTTTCGCTCCGCTACACCTACCGCTCTTACATTTTCATTTATCTTCCCGGAGTTCTCGGCGTTGTGCTCGGAACTCTATCTTATCGTGCATCACGAGTGGGCCGCAAATGGACAATGGTGGTTTCCTCTGCGCTCATGGGCATTTCCATCTTCCTCTTCAGTAGTGTCAACTCGGCAGCTTCGAACATTGGCTTCAACGTCATGGAGTACTTCTTCCAATCCATGTTCAACTCGGTCTTGTACGGTTGGACACCCGAGGCTTTTCCGGCACCTATCAGAGGCACGGCATGCGGTATCGCGAGTTTCTGGGGCAGGCTATTCGGCATTATCAGTCCACTTATTGCACAGCATTTGTATGCTGGTGGTGGTGCAGGGAGGGACATCAACAGTGTTTTATATCTAGCTGGAGGAGTAACACTGGGCTGTGTCATCACGACAGCCCTGTTACCCAGCAAGCTTGTAGGCCGGCAGAGCTTGTAGGAAACCGGATGTGTGGGGTCTGAAGGAGCTCTGGAACGGAAGGGAGGGATATGTCTAAACGTGACCGCTGCTAGAGATACCCGCTACACTAGGTAGCATGCATTACTAGAAGAAGACAAGCAATATAAGGGTAGCACAATTCAAAACAGCGAGTTTCCTAATCAAGACAATCTGAAGTCGAGCCGAAGGCATCCACGAACGTGGCTGACCAGAGCTCGTATAGCTTGCAGATGTCGCATGTCTTTCAATCTCTTCAGTTGAGTGCAAATCGGACACCTTGAACTCCTCGACGCCGCCCAATGCTTGTACACGTTACTTCATGATCATAATTTCGTCTTCCCCGTCACCTCTGCTCGCCTCTGCTCCATGACATAGCCACTCGCCACTGGACTCCAGCCTTGACTAGCGGCTTGTGGTATGGGAAACGGCGGCTTTTTCAGATTTTGCGTGAAGAATACCGGATGCCGTATTGCGCTGTCGTAGACAGGTGTGAAGAAGGTAGCTGGCGTTTGTGGGGGGCCAAAGGGTGGCATAGCTTCGATTTGTGATCGTGGTTTCGAAACGTTGGTGAATGGGTTTGAAGGCTGCGTTGTAGGTTGTTGCGAGGCTTGTGATGGCGGATGCGCGGCGCGTCGCTGTTGGTGCGCGAATGAGGGTGTTGCGGGTTGCTGGTGAGGCTACGTTCTGTCAGCAAGTCTGATAAAACTACCACTGTAGACGACATACCTTTGGCCTCGACGGCTGCAAACTAGGGAACATGTCAGGTTGCTCGCGCGAGAAGGGTTAGAGCCTCTATCTGTCGTGCGTAACAATTATGCGGAGACGCCATCCATCACATACCTCGGCAGACCAAGCGACCGCGCGCGACGTCATTCCTACTTCGTCTTCGCGGACACGGACACTTTTCCGCTGCGTCAAACACCACCAAATGCAGGCCATTTATCCCGTTCCAACATGAGTGCAACAACACCGCGATTCCGAAATGCGAAGACCGCAAGCGCTGTTCTCCGCAGCCACAAGATGTGCAAGACTTGGAACTTCACGTAGGCTTTGTTCGTCGTCGCCTATCGTTAAAATCGCCAATGGCACGTTTTACCGCCAACATCCTTCGTCAAAAGGTCAAGATGCTGCTTCAAACCCGCCGTTATTCTCGGGCCTTACGTTAGATCTACCATCCTTCTCAACGCCGAAACAGCATTGGGCGGTTCTCAGCCCATCATCTGACATTCGCACGGCGTTTCTCCAAGTCCTTCGCGGTCAACTACTCTGCTTCCCCCCAACAGCGCGGTCTTTCCCTTACCTTCTCACCCCAGCCATCACAGAAAATAGACCACGCTTCCGCTTCCCCGAGCGAGCGATCGAGTATGTGGGCTTCGATGTTGAGCGGAAAGCTTTTGGTGGCGCCTATCTGTCGGCACGCTATGAGTCCCTAAGAGAAGATACCGACTTCACTGTCCAGAGATACCTGACGGGTATCGTAACGATGAACCCTGGAGAAGAGGAATTGAAGGCAAAGAGTGTGGATGAGGATGATATGAAGAGGGTAATGCGGGATTTGGAACTAGAGAGGTTTATCGACAAGCCTGTCAGTATGTTGAGCAATGGGCAGAGCAGACGGGCGAGAATTGCGAAGGCATTGCTGAGTAGGCCCGAGATGCTGTGTCTGGATGCGCCGTTTAGTGAGTCTTGGCTTTGTGCTGCTATTGTATTCTTGAATAGAGTAAGCTAACAGCGTGGTAGTTGGGCTTGATCCTATTGTCACAAAGCACATCTCCAAGGTTTTGCATCGTCTTGCGGAAGCCAACGCACCACGTGTTGTTCTCAGTCTACGACCGCAGGACGATGTTCCTGACTGGATTACACATGTTGTGTACGCTGGGGAAGACGGAAAGGTTAATAGGCTGGGGCCAAAGGAGGAGGTGTTGAGGTATCTGGAAGAGAAGTACGGGGAGATCGACAGTCTCAAGGATGATGAACAGAGCTCAAGCATCAAAGACACAGCGAAAGCAGGACAACAATCAGGAAGAGACGACTCCAAAACATCGCCAGGTACGCCGGCACTGAGCCGAGACGGCTACGAAAGAGTGGATACCTCTATACCTACTATCGGAGAACCCGTCGTCGAGATGCAAGGAGTACGCATTGCCTATGGCCAGAACTCTGTCTTAGGAGACTGGAAACAGGAAGTCAATGGCGTTTCTCAATCCGGTCTTCATTGGGATGTGTGTCGAAATCAACGCTGGGGTATATTTGGGGCGAATGGTTCCGGCAAGACCACTCTCTTGTCCCTTGTGACATCAGATCATCCACAGACTTACTCTGCTCCTGTAAAGCTCTTCCAGCGCTCTCGCTTACCCGAGCCCGGCGTCCCCGGCATAACCATTTTCGAAATACAGTCGCGGATGGGTCATGCGAGTCCAGAGGTTCATGCACTGTTTCCGAAGAGATTGACTCTGAGAACAACATTGGAGAGTGCATGGGCTGATACACCAATCACAAAGCCAAGACTAGATGGACAGGCGAAGAAAAGAGTGGATGCATGCTTAAACTGGTTTGAGGCGGAACTTAGACCTGGATTCGGCAGCTGTGAAAAAGGTAGCGAGACTACTGCGTGGGCATCCAACACTCTGTTTGGCGAAGTCTCATTTTCAGCTCAGCGCGTCCTCTTATTCCTGCGCGCCACGATCCGGAATCCTGATATCATTAT
>Ga0265797_10007231_pt1 | contig 15313 bp, 10 predicted proteins | sample P2T30metagenome_FD_192433 | JGI IMG/M metagenome (GOLD analysis project Ga0265797, IMG submission 192433) | Plant litter microbial communities from East Loma Ridge, Irvine, California - P2 T30 | ecosystem: Environmental > Terrestrial > Plant litter > Unclassified | place: USA: California... | reverse complement strand
TGAGTGCTAAGCAACTGAGACCAAGGTATCAAATTCAAGTCTTTGTCGGTGTGGGGTAAAGAAAAAAAGTGCTGTGGAAGGAGGGCGCGAAGACTTTGTAGGGCAGCGCAAGAAATACGCACGGACTTGGAGTGAGAGCGGCTCACTGACAATAGTCACAGTGACGTCGCACAAAGAGCGCGATAACAATAGCGAACTCGCTTTCACCGTCCCCATTCCATTGAACATGCCATCACATGCAGTATTACGATGAGAAGTGGGGCTCCGACTAAGAGCCTGTGTAGCTGCGCAGGTAAGCGTCCAAACAGGCAGTATTTGCGGGACTCCATTTGTATTTCACTGAAGGTATTCCATCCTTATTCCAAGCCCTTGAATATAAGGTATAAGTCTGAGTAGGAAATTCTCATAAGTAGCCGGTCTTCGTTATGTATCGTCCCATGCTTCTTATCTATCTTGAATCCCCCTCCTGCTAAGATTGTCCCAACCTCTAGTTTCACCATCACAGGCTTGATTTCCTAGATTAATGACTCATCATTTTAGCGGTCTCAACAGTGTATGATCAATGTGCGACTCCATGGGGGTGAATGTGAATGTGAATCATAAAACGCAACGACAAACATCCTTTTCGTGATACGCCATGTGAAAAAGGACATAAGCAGCGCTGCGACTGTTTAGCAAAAAAATAAATATTCCGTACCAGGTCGAGACTCTGGGGTGGCTTTTGACGTCGTGCGCGAAGCATGCCTAGCCTATCCAAGCTAGACTAACTGCGCCCTGCCATCAACATCTGCATCCTTCCCGAACCACCATAAGAACCACATCCCCCACCACAAGATTAAAAACTCATCTTAGAATCTGACGCAAGCATGTCTATCAATCCTCATAACCTCGTCCTCCCACGCCCCGGAGACCCACCATCCCTAGCAAAACCTCCAATTCCAGGGCCACTCGAATCGACTTTCACATCGATCTTCGGTACCCTCCTCCCACCAGCCCAATATCTTACCACACCCCACGGGAAAGCTGCATACTATACTATGCTCCCATATCCCCCTGTGCAAACGGCCAATCGCATACTTTTCATCCACGGTGTGCAAACCCCCGCTCTCGGCATGCTCCCCCTAGCCACCGCTCTACACACCTCGTTCCCAGCCACGGAATTCGTACTAGTAGATCTCTGGGGTCATGGGCTAAGCGATACACCCATCTTACCACACAACGCAACGCTCTTCCACGGATTACTCGATGCGCTATTGGACCATCTAAACTGGCCTTCTGTACATCTCGTCGGGTTCTCCTTTGGAGCCTCACTAACAGCCGGATACGCCGCTTCACGTCCTTCACGGGTACAGAGTTTTGCTTTAGTTGCACCGGCGGGACTAATCCGATCCACGAGCTTCACAGCAGAAGAGCAAAAACTTTTGCAATCTGGTAGCGATGAAGATGCAGCCAGAAAATGGGTGTTTCGGTTTCTTGAGGGTGGGGAACTAGTAGTGCCGCAAGATTGGAGGGAGAGGGTTGAAAAGGGCGAGTTCGTTGCTGAGGCGGTGAGAGAGTGGCAGATGCAGGAGCATGCTGGGCATGTAGGTTCTGTGGTAGCGATAGTCAGGGACGGTGGGGTGATGGATAATCACGATTGCTTTGTAAGAGCGGTAGGGACTGGGATACCGGCCTTGGTGGTGCTTGGTGAGAAGGATGATGTGTGTAGCGAGCAAGAGGTGAGGGATTTAGGGTTCAAGGATGTCTTTGTCGTTCCTCAAGCCGGACATGGAGTTGTAAGGGAAAGGGTACCCGAGGTTGCCGGGTTCATCAGCGACTTTTGGGGTAATCTGGACATCGAAAAACAAAAAATTAGATGATGTCGAGGTGGATACGGACATGTATGATGGAAAGACATATCACACGTACAATCACTGCATATGCTGGTACTAATCCCAATATGGAAGGTAGCGTTGAAATGCTGGGCCTGCAGCTTCCTACAGGCTAGAGTCGGCCATATATTGTGAACAGAACATCCGACGAATAGGATGATACCTAGGAAGAAAGCAGCGCAAGGCTGGCGGGTAACGGGTGTTGACTCGCAGCTCTTACCGTGCGCGATCGTCACACTGCATGTGGGGCAAACCCATGTGGCGTCGATATAAGCAAACCCCACACTGCATGGAAGACGAGACTACATCAAGTACTACACATGAATGTCATAGTCGCAATCAACCCCCCTGAGTATTTCCTCAGCCGTGTATCATCATGACTGACTCTACAACCCATGAACCAACAGGCATAACTATCCTGATAGTAGGCGCCGGTTTTGCTGGTCTCTCCGCAGCCATAGAATGCTCCCGCAAAGGCCACACCGTCCTTCTTCTCGACAAAGCCGCGTCTCCAGACGAAATAACGCAGTTCGGCGATATCATTAGCTTCGATCCGAACGGAGCACGCCATTTTGAGCGGTGGCCTGGTGTTGTCGAAGCGATGAAGAAGGTAGCTAGGAAAACTACGTGGTTGGACTTGTATCATTGGAAAGGCGAGTTTGTAACGAGACAGAGCTTTGAGGGGGAGAAGGAATGGGGCCCTCGGATAAACGGTCATAGAGGGGAGTTGTGGAGTATAATATATCGACATGCTCTAGAGAGACGGGTAGATGTGAGATGGGGTTCAAGAGTGAGTGATTACTTTGAGAACGAGGAAAAAGCCGGGGTGGTTGTTGATGGAAAAGAGATGGTTGCGGATGTGGTGGTTGCAGCCGAGGGCGTACGGTCCCGCGGTCGGAAGATCGTGCTGGGCTTTGACGACAAACCGAAGAGTTCAGGGTATGCGGTGTATCGGTCATGGTTCTCGGGTGATTCGATTAGAAGCAATCCGATGCTGAAACACCTTGTGGATGGAGACAGCCACTCTGGATTCATTGGACCGGATCTGCATTTCCTTGTCTCCTCGCTCAAAGATGGGCAAGAGTTTAACTGGGTCTTTACGCACATAGACGACGGTAATATCGAGGAGAGCTGGCAGTTCCCTGGAAGAGTAGAAGATTGTCTGCAATATGTCGAGGGATGGGCGCCTATCGTTCAAGAGATAGTAAAGGCGACACCAAAGGACGCTCGTCTCATCGATCACAAACTCGTCTTTCGCGATCCGCTACCGACGTTCATCTCGCCAAAGCAGCGCATCGTCTTGATTGGTGACGCAGCGCATCCATTTCTTCCCACTTCCATACAGGGAGCCAGTCAGTCAATCGAAGACGGTGTGGTCTTAGCGACGTGTCTGTCGCTAGCTGGCAAGCACAAAATTCCTCTGGCCGTCCGAGCGTTTGAGGAGATGCGGTATGAAAGGGTGCATAAAGCGCAAACTATGGGAGTGAAAACTCGGGACCGATGGCACAAGGCAAATTGGGACGAGATTGCGAAGACACCGGAATCCATTCATCTAGCGCGGGAAGCCTGGCTGTTAAACTTCGATGCAGAGAAGGACTGCTACGAGAAATTTGATCAAATTGCGAAGCATGTACGGCCTCGGATAGCCCAACTATGAAATTGCTGCTGTTAGGGGTGACGTATTCAATGCACATACATATACAACCATGGGAGGCTCGGCGTAACTGAGCGAAAGGCCCTTTTGTTGGAACTAGCTTATCAGCACTAATTCACGCACGTTTCGCAGCAAGTCCTTAGAGACCCCAGCCACAACTAGTTTTTTACTCCACAGACTCCAAAGACACGGGTGCTGTCACCGTTGATTCCGGCGCAACTAATGCGGTCAAAGCACTTCGGTGTGCTCACGTCATAGCGTGCACCTGCCGCTTGTCGCTTAGCGTTGGTATGATATCTCGCCTAAATCGACGCCATATGGCCTTGCGCAACGACTATAACAATGCTGCCGTCTGCTCGTCAGTCGGATTCGTCGCTTACTTTCGGTCGTCTGTATAACCGGGAACACGACAGCGGGAGACAAGATGCGCAGCTCTATCCTGTGCTTTGTGGCATCTGCCACTGTCACGGCGGGTATCCTACTCACTGACCCGCATGGCAACCTCAGTGTCCAAGGATTCGAACGCAACGACATTGAGGTCTTCCTGGGAATCCCCTACGCCAAAGACACCGGTGGTGAAAACAGATTCAAGCCTCCAGTTGCCTATGAGTACGCTCCAGGTTCCATCATCGATGCCACCAAACCGGGGCCTGCCTGTCCACAGGCACTTGGCCAGCTTTTCGCCCCTCTTGGATTGGACAATATTACCGAAATCTCGGAGAATTGCTTGAACGTGAACGTAGCCAGACCCAAGGCTGCAGACAGAGAAGGCAAGGGGCTATTGCCGGTGTTTGTCTGGATACACGGAGGATCTTTCTGGTGGGGCAGCAACAACGAACCGACAACTGCGCCCGACGGGATGGTCAAGCAATCGGTGGAGAATGGAGACCCTATTGTGCACGTTGCGATGAACTACCGTGTTGGGTTCTTTGGCTTCGCAAACTCGGAATCGCTGAAAGAGGAAGGCAGCATGAACGCCGGACTTCGCGATCAGCGGGCTGCAATCGAATGGGTGCGCGACAACATTGCTTATTTCGGCGGGGATCCGACGAGAATTACGATCGCCGGCCAGTCTTCGGGCGGTCTCGCAATCGGAATGCAAGTCCTGGCTTATGGCGGAGAAAAGCCACTACCATTCCAGCATGGTATTGCTCAATCGCAGTCATTGGAGCCTGGTATTACCGGCACTTTTGCCAAGGACGCTATGAAGGCTGTGGCCGACTATGTTGGATGCAACAAGACCGACGTGGACCACCCAGACACGATCGAGTGCCTGCGTGGACTGGACACAAACACTCTTTTTGAGGCTTCCAATGCCACATACGTTGCTGATATTGCCCACAACATTGGCGATGTCTGGTTACCACAAGTTGACGGCGACTTCCTCCCTGCTGCACCTAGCCAGCTCATCGCAGAAGGCCGTTTCGGAAACGCGACATTCATGTCCGGATGGATGCAAGGCGACCTGAACATATATACCGACGTTTCCATAGCAACCGCAAACGACACCTACAACTTTATCCACGGCTATCTGCCAACCATACCCGAAGCATCGCTTACACAGTTGCTGAACATGTACCCAGTAGAAGAGTTTGAAACCAGTGCGAACCTGACCCAGGAATTTTACCGCTCTGCGCGCATCTTCCGCGACATTTTGATGGTGTGCCCATCGCTACACCTTGGAGGTGCCATTCATGACCTGTACGAAGCCCCCGTCTACTTTTACAACTGGAACCAGACAACTCTTGACCCAATCCTCGAAAATCTCTATGGTATCCAAGGCTTTGGAGTGATACATACGTCCGAATTTGCATACATCTTCGATAGCATGCATGTATACAACAACACAGGACTCCCATACGCCCCGACAGCGTATGATCACGAACTTGCCATGCGATCAAGCCGATCATGGAGTACGTTTGCCAGTAAAGGTGCTCCGACAACGGGCGAACAGGATGCGACAACGCTGCTGAACTGGGACGAGGCGTTCAGTCGGCCTGGTGGCCCATATGTCAGGACGATTGGTGGAACGGATCCGAGCAACAACGCTCTGGGTAATGTGAATGCGACACAAGTAATGGCGAAGCAGAGATTGCAGGAACGGTGTGGATTCTTCAACAGTCCGGAGATTATCGCAGCGCTCCAATACTGAGTTGCAGTTGGATATGACAAAGTACGTGTGGTCGGCCGGTCGTGGTACATAATATTGATATAATGAGCCAACGTGCATCTCACACCGTGAATCAACCCCAATATTCATCTTGAGCGTCGTTTTAGTGTCGCTCCTCTTCCTCGTATGCATCTATCTCTTCACCCCCTCCCCCTCAGCCAAGCCCAATATGAAATCCCACTCTTCCTTCCTAACCTTGCACACACTCAGTCGCGAATTGGTAACAAGCTGCATATCTTTCAGCGGCCCACCATCCTTGGCAAAATCCTTGATTCTATGTAGATCCACCACCTGCTCAAACTCCCTCACAAACTCTACACCCACGCAAAACCACTTTGGCTTCTCAGGATCTGACTTTTTATCATAGTAAGGGTCCTTGGGATCAAACGCCGTCTCGTCAATTTTAGCCTCCTCCACTACGCGCAATATACCAACAACACCCGAAGGCTTGGCGTTGGAATGGTAGAAGAAGCCCAAGTCGCCTGTGCGCATTGCTTGCATGTTATTCCGTGCTTGAGGGTTCCTCACACCGCCCCAGGGCTCAGGCTTGGTACACGCGCGTAAATCGGAGATGGAAAAGGCGACGTTGATGCCATTTTCGTAGCGTGGGAGGGGCTCGGCTTTGAGCAGCCAGTAGACTTCTTGGTTGCCGTTTGCATCGCGATTTGAGGAGGACGAAGGGTAGGCGGAGATGGCAGGCACAGCCTCGGGTTTCTGTGTAGAGTTCTCGGTTGGTCCGGATGTTGTAGTCTTGGGTGCTTTTGCTACTGATTTCTTCACTTTGCTTGTAGAAGCTTTCTTACGCGGTGGCGGGCTGTTTTCGGCTACTTGTTCTTTGTTGTCGTCCTCTTTGTCGTCCCGTACACGTTTGCGACGCGTCGTCTGCTTTACGTTGACTTTCAACCTTGTTTCTTCGGCGGCCGAGGAGTCGTCCTCGTTGTATTTGGGGGCTGTAGATGTTGTCTGACGCGTACTTCGGCGTGTTCCTGCCATGTTGGGGTAGAGGTGGTGAAGCAACGCTTCGTGGACGTTGAGAAGTTGTGTGACGTGAGCACGTATCGATTAGGAGGTCACTCTTCAGCCACCATCCCCGAATTTCCAATCACCACAACTTGAGAGATCTGCATCAAAATATTATAATTGGCGTACGTTCTCGAAACATGTAATTATCCAAGACTTTGCTCAAGTGCACCTCCAAGTTGTGCCCCCTTGGGACAATCAGGCTGTAAGCATTCTAAACAGTATTAATGTCAACTACCGAACAAATGCGTTATCAGCTCCTCTCCCGCATATGATTTTACTACTTTACTTTTATATAGAGCTCTGTTGTGGGTTTATACGTGGCATAAATACTTAATAACATTTTTACAATACGGTGTTGTAACAGCAACAAAAACGGGTTCCCTGATGTACATCAACACTTTGTACAACCATCCTAAATATCCATCCTCAACTACTCAAATCCACATCATCCAATTCATTCCAACAGATCATACATCCCACACGTCGACATCTTTCATCAGTATTCAGAAATATCATCATTAATCATCATCTTAAACAGCAGTCACATGATTCGCAGGAAACAATTTCCCAACACCACAATAAACCCCCCAATACCAGTCTCCATTGATATCCGCCGCCTCCCTAATCTCCGCACCCCTCGGAAACGCCAGCTCATCCTCAACTCCCTCATCAGGCCAATACGCCCATCTAGCCAAAAGCCTCAGTCCCACACCGCCATCAGGCGGATACCGCTGCACCCTGACCGTCATCTCTTCTTCCTCCTTGAGCGCATACCCGCCAACTAGATCGCGGACAACCATACGTCGTTGCGCACCGTCGCGATCTTCAAACCCAACAATGTACATGCGGTGCCCGCGCAAACACTTGCGCCATCCGTTTACGCCGTCTTCTTTGGCAATGCGGCTGCTGATGACGAGTTTGTGATAGCAGCCCATGCAGATGTCGTAGTCACCGGCATTACATTTGAGACAGTGGTAGCGCATGTTTGAGGGGGGAATGGGGTAGCGACATATGTTGCATACAGTGGTGAAGGTAAGAGGGCGGAAAATGGAGTTGGCGATGGTAAAGTAGCCGGGGCCGCGGATCAGAGACGCGGATTTGGGCGTCAGTGGGGGTGTAGTGGACGTTGTGTCGTGGTCTGGTGGCGCGAGATGGGTATCTGGGCGAGGCGTCGAGGGCGCAGATGGGGTGGTGTCGGTTATTGACTGAGCTGAGCGCGTCTTCTTCGCTACAGGGACCAAAGGGTGCGTGCAATGACGGCCTTGGTTGACGCAGTCGTTACAGTAGCCCCAGTCCCCTTCGTTGCAATAGTCACATTTCCAATAGCATGCGTTGGCGAATGCTTTGCACATGTCGCAAAAAGCGCCGGCTTCCACTCTTTGCGTGGGATCGTCTTCACTCATCAGCACATGTGGTGGCGTTGTAGATTCCGTGAGCGGCGTCATTGGCCTACGATATCGATGTCCGATGAGGATGTGTGGGTGCTCGTGGTTGGGTGGATAGCCTCCTTCAGGTGCTTCTCGTTCATAACGTGGCCAGGCAGTCCAGCCAAAGCCAAACCAGTGCATACATCCCTTTGCAAGTCGATAGCAACGAATGCAGATGTTATACTCGCCGTCGTCGCATCGGCTGCAGTTGTAGTGCAGCTCGTACTGGATATCGTTCTTACCACAGCGCCGGCATGCTATTTGGGGCTCCGTGTACAGGACGGGTGCACTTAACGACGAGGCCGAAGAGTGCCTTGACTGAGCCTCGTTGGCGCACGGGTCTGTTGTAGAGCGGGGAAAAGCAGGGGGTGACAACATGGGGGGAGTTCCATTACTGTGTTGGCGTGCCAGAGTACCTCTAGTAGGATCCGTTACCCGACGGGATGTAGGTGGCTGGAAAGGCGTGATGGCGGACGTTGAAGAAGATGGCGGCACCACTACAGATGTACCAACTGTAGCTAGAGAGCTTGTCGGACTACCGCTGCTGGGGATGTTGAAGCCGAGACCCAGCGGAGAGTTGGGACCTGAAGCTGTGGCGAGTTGAACACTGTTGCGGAACTGCTGGCGCGCATCGAGTCTGCTCCTTTGCTGGTTATCAGACTGACGACGTCTTGACGATGCGTTTTCCGATGTTGAAGGACGCTCACTACTGCTGTTGTTCTGCGGACCTGTGGCAGAAACGGGCATAGGACGCTCTACCCGTCTGGCTGACCGCGAACTTCCTTGACTCGAAGAGCGTTGACGCGGTGCACGCCCACCTCGATTTGCAGCATCGATGAGGCCAGGTCTAGATATGGGCGGTCCTACTGCAGAGTGAGGCGTTGATGTACCGCTCTCGGACCGGCCATGGCCTCTTCTGCGTGCTGCATCTTCGTCACGTACAAGAGGACTGCGCAAGGGCTGGGGCAGCAGCGACGAAGAGGACGAGTTCAAGCCTTCTCTTGCCAAGCGTTCCCGCCTCTCTCTTCTTTCACGTTGTCTCTCTGCGAGTCTTTCCGTTTGTCGCCGCCGCACGGCTTCGGCTATCCTCTCCGTGATCTCTTCTTCCTGCGCAGTGCCAATCTGGTTCAAGTCGACGCCTTCCGATACCAGCTCCTCCAGCACCTGCCTCACGAGATCCTCGTCAACGTCATCGGCATCAAGATCGGATGAGCTAAGCAGGGAACGCAGACTCGACTGGTGCTCGACAGCTCTAGGTGGTATGACTGCCCGCGATGGCGATCGTGATGGGCCTGGTGGGTTCTGGCTGGCCGACCGCCTCTCATCCCGATTCCGACGAGACTCCCTACTTGCGTCACGGCTTCGCTCCCTTCTCCTACGCTCCCTAGGCGTCTCGAGGTGGCTGCTGGTGCTGCCGGGTATACCTGCTTCCCTCAGACTCAGCTGCTGGGCCTCCTCGAGCATGCGCTGATCAACGTCGTCCCGCTCATCTCGCCGCCTAAGCTTGGGCAGCACGTTATCTCCCGGCTTGTACTTGTCGCGATCGGCCTGCTTCTCTTCATTGTTCTTGCCTCTATCGGGGTTGGACTTTAGGAAGATATCAAGCAGCGTAGTGACGGTTGCATTGGGCTGTGTGGTGCGCACTGAAGCGCGGCACGACGGGCACGTGTACGGGTGTATCGACGTTGCCGTCGACGCCTGGAAGGCGAACCATTCCTTCAGACATGCGCCGCAAAAGGTGTGAAGACAGTCGAGGAGCGTGAGCGGCTGGTAGAGGAGGTCGGTACAGATCTGCGCATGGCGTAATTAGCAGGCGCATCGTCTTTGCTGAGCGGGCCGCAAGAACCTTGGAAGGCGCGACCCAGCCATCCTCTCATCTCTTTTGTGTCTTCGCCCCCTAGACAAACAACCATGTTGCGCAAGCCTCGCTATTTGCCCTCGACACACTTTTGCTTGCCATTGCAGCCCTTGTCGCAGACCGCCTCCCCCACATGCGCACCATCACGAAACTTGAACCTCAGACTTACCGAGCACGTCAATTCCTTCTCGAGATCGCCTTGTACTCCGCCAGCGCGCTCGGCCTCAGCCATGGTTCGTCGCTATCTTGTCGTCGGAGAGGTTCGTCATCAGCTGCTACAAGGTTGATGTTGATGTTGCTGTTACGGTTCCAACTAGCTGCCCAAAGCTGCAAAGCCGCAATCTGTGCGGTCAGCGACTCAATGCAACCACACTTGGCGAGCAAATGTAAAGAAGTCGGATGCGGTCGTCATAGGCTGCCAGCGCATCTCCCGCCTGCAGCAGCGTTGCAATCTAGGTACTTGGACTCACTAGTCCTCCTGCAACCAGGCCGGATGTGCGAACCAGGCCGGCATGTCACGCGACTTGGTGTCGTGCCTAGTGCCCGACGTGTCAGGGACTACGAACGTCGGTGAGAAACGGCCATCCAACAACACCGGCATAACCTAGGTCCTCGATATGGTTCACGATAGCTCGAAAATAAAAGGTATAGTAGACATATACCATCGTGTTGCGACAAGGACAGGCGCCTCGCACTGCCGCCGTCTCGGCCTTCTTGCCCTCTAGTACCCTGCAGCAAACGAGGTTTTGTGCACCGTTTCACCAGGATGGCTTGGGCAAGGATCCGCCTCCTGATCAAAGCATCCCGAGACATAAACCAAACGGCCGGGTGACAGACGGGATCACGCACTTCCGTAGATCAGGTATCCAGGTCTTCGGGCCTGAGGTTTCAAAACCTCAGGCAAACATGTCGTGGATGACGTAAGCGGGCTGATAAGGCGGACTGCTGCTGAGCATCTGCAACATGTTTGGCTTTTGCGCGTAGCTATGCTTGTAAGCATTACTCTCCAATGTTAGCATGGAAGAGTTGATCGCATTTTTCAAGTTTGCTACAGCGACTTATCAAGTATGTTGAGAGTCATTTCATGCACTATCGCCCATGCATCACAAGCACCTTGTACTTGAAGAGCTCCAAGTCTTCTCTGGCACCTCGGTTGCCTTGCAGAGCGATATCGACATCGTCCGTCCAGAAGAGACGAACAGCGCCCAGAAGAACAAACGCCTAGAAAATGACTGCAGGTACGTACCGTAACCCCCATTTAGACACCACCAGAGCGAGTCAAAGCTACGTAAAGGAACAGGTACATGCAAGTCAACATGGCCTAAGCCATACAAAAACTTGGACAGTTTAGTACATGACAATCACGTTCACATGGCAAATTCAGCGAGATGATTTTTTATGCATCGGCAGACTAATACCGTTGTATTCCATTATTGCAAACTCCAGCATCTTCCAAAATACTTAAAGAGTTCTCTTCTTCATGAATAAAGAAAACACACTCGTGGCCATCCAATACCCCCCTATCTCATTATTACCCTTTCATTCCTCCACACATACACAAACAGATGTTTATTTACAATTGATGAGCCAAGAAGAGTTTGGTGACGTTGGTGTCAACTGTGAACCAGCACATTTAACCCATTGTCTCTTGCTCTCCCATCTTCCATATTTACTTCCCTTTCGTTGTCGTTGTCGTTAATAGGTTGGTGAGCCGACTACTGTTCTTCTCGAGGACGAGGAGAGAGAAAGCTTAGTTGCCTGCCTTGGCACCCTTTGCACCCTTCGCGCCAGCGGCACCTTTGGCAGCACCAGCAGCGCCCTTGGCACCAGCAGCACCAGCGGCACCAGCAGCTCCGTTGGCACCAGCAGCACCAGCGGCACCGTTGGCAGCACCAGCAGCAGCTCCGTTGGCACCAGCAGCACCAGCGGCTCCGTTGGCAGCACCAGCAGCTCCGTTGGCAGCACCGGCTCCAGTTGCACCAGTTTGGGCACCAGTTGCGCCAGTTTGCTGACCCTGGGTCTGCTGTCCTTGCTGCTGAGTCTGACCAGCGGTGCCAGCGGTACCTTGCTGGGGAGTCTGCTGTCCTTGCTGGGGAGTCTGTTGTCCAGTGGCGCCAGTGGCACCAGTGGTACCAGCGGTTCCAGCAGTACCTTGTTGGGGAGTCTGTTGTCCGGTGGCGCCAGTGGCACCAGTGGTACCAGCGGTTCCAGCAGTACCTTGCTGGGGAGTCTGTTGTCCGGTGGCACCAGTAGCACCAGTGGTACCAGCAGTTCCAGTGGTACCAGCGGTACCAGCAGTACCTTGCTGGGGAGTCTGTTGTCCAGTGGCGCCAGTGGCTCCAGTGGCTCCAGTGGCAGCACCGTTCTGAACCTGACCATTGCCAGTTCCGGCCTGAAGAGCCTGGGCGGCCGCGAAAGCAGCAGCAGGGCTACCTGCAGGCTGACCGGGCAGAGTAGGACCAGCACCCTGGACACCACCCTGGACACCATTCTGGTTGCAAGCTGTGGGGCGGACCGCTTGGGAAGTAGATCCAGTGGAGGCCATGTAGGCATCGATGTTAGGAAGGACGTTGACGCAACGGTTCTGGTTGATCAGATCAATGTTGTTGGCGGCGGCCATACCCTGCTGGCTCATGATTTGGAGCTTGGTAACAACGTCCATGAAAGAACCACCGGTGGCAAGGGTGCTGTTGGCAGCAATGACGTTGGGCATAGCGCCGTTGGCAGCATCGATGATGGCCTTGTGGTTGAGCTCGTCAACCTCGGCGTTGTAGGCGACGGCAGCAGCCTGCTTGAACTGGACGTTGTTCTGGATGCTGGCACCGGTGTTCAAGAAGTTGGAGACCATGGAGGTGTCGGCCATCCAGTTGGAGACGGCTGTGGCAAGGTCGGCTGCAGTGGGGGTTTGACCGTTGGCGACACCGGCACCCTGACCAGTAGGCTTGTTGGTAGCAGGCTGGGGAGCATTGGGGTTGGTCTGGCCGGTCTGAGCACCAGTTTGCTGTTGTTGCTGCTGGTTCTGAACCTGGGCGAAGGGAGCAGCGTAAACCGCGGAGGAAAGGAGAGAGGCAATGAGAATGTACTTCATTTTGGCTGTGTGGGGGATCGGATCTACCGAGTAAAATAAATATTAAATAGAAGGGGTGGATGAGAATTGGAAGATGCTGAAAATGCAGAATAGAAGATATTAGTCTGTAATAGTGGATGAGGAACCTGTCCGATGAAGAATTGTAGAAGGTTGGGATGGCTGCTATTTGTACAATCTGCAATGTCACTGCGGAGAGCCCTACCGTGGAGCATAGTAGCTCATGCAGGTAGATGCATCTCAGTAGTCTGGGGTTGGAACAAACGGACTTGGCGGCAAGTTGCTTGATGAGAGTTTCGAAGCATACAATGCGGGGCTCCAAGCGCATCCAGGGTGTCGGGCTTGTACAAACAAGCGGACTTGGGCTCAGTTACAGCCCAAAGCGCGGTAGTATGCAAGGGCTACCATGCTGGATTTGAGGGTGCATTTGTCAATAGTGTTTGGCTCGGCGTCTGGGACGTGGTTTCGTCTGCCTTGGCGCACGAAGCTTTCGGGAGATCACCAAACCTTGTGTTAAACCCGTGTTGGAAACGGCCCACCCATGATCCAGATCATCACAGGCGCGCCTCCGCTTACCTGTTTCCTGCCGCACATGGTAGATCCCAGGGTGTAGACGAGGGGAGGTAATATCGTATCTTTAAGCGACCGCTCGATGAGTTCGTAGCAGAAGCGCAGCCGCCCTGGCCAGGAATTGGGCTCATAGGCTTTTCTGGCAACATGGCATTCGTTCCTGCATCGATGACCTTTTGAGACTTTGCCCCTTCGTGATTCACGTGTAGTAGATTTGTTGAAGATTATGCTTTGAGGTGTGCACTAGCTTGGTGTGCATCCTGACTGCAACAGCGTTCATTGGATCAATTGTGGGAGGTGCAAGTCAAGACGGTCAAGGAGGGAAGTGCACGCGGTTTCTGCTTCGTGAACGTTACACTCTGCGTGATGAGACGCCAAACGGGAAACAGGATGGTCGGAAAACTGGTCGTCAAGCTGGGTGGGGTGTCATTGGTCATTGCCCAACTACAGCGCATGAGCCCTTCCGGTCAGCACTGCTCATGCGGACTGATGCTGCGCAGGGTCCATGTCGGTCTTGATTTTACGGATGAAGCGGGCTGGATTGCCTGCCACGACGGTGAAATCGGGGACACTCTTGGTGACGACACTGCCGGCGCCAACTATGCTGCCTTTCCCAATAATGACGCCGGGCAATATGCAAACATTGCCTCCGATCCAACAGTCTTCTCCAATGTGAATCTCCTTGCCCATCTCCGGTCCTTGGGTACCGTTGCGAAGGGCTGGATCGAGAGGATGGGTAGCCGAGTAGAAGCTGACATTGGGCCCTACAAGCGTGCGTGAACCAATGGTAATCAAGCAAGTATCGAGAAAGACGGCATTGAAGTTGATAAAGACGCCGTCGCCCACACGGACGTTCCAACCGTAATCCATGGTGATTGGGGGTAGAATGTCCGGGTCATGCTCGAAGAGTGCAGCGTCTTCTTCGGCCGTTGGAGCTTCTGGCGGCATAGGCCTCTTGTCCTGGACAACGCTGACTGGGGTATAAGGAGGGGTTTGCGGATAACATGGGGACTCAAACGTACTCTCGAAACAGCTCGGTAAGTTTTCGACGCCCGAGATCGCGGTCTGCACGGTTGAAGCGCCCGCATGCAAGTCTGCATCTCTCACGCTCTGCTATCAAGTCGGGCGTGAATGCATGGTAAAGCTCGCCGCGAAGCATACGCTCCTTGTTCTCGGAAAGATTGGTATTCATAATGCCCCACCGGGAAAGGGGTTTGTTGATGATGGTGGGCCACCCCAACTGATGGGGCAGCCAGCCGATTCTACATAGCTGAGGTATCAAAAGTGCGGGCCTCGGTGCGCTAGTACACACCTGGCATAGTGCGAATATTCCGTCCAAACCTCGGAATGTGCAAGCGACGTCGGTCCTGTAGACAATAGCAATGCCCCATGCCTTGCTATTGTTCTGTTCCGCAAGCCGCACAACAGCAGAGCTGCTGCCATTTTCTTTCTTTGGCGTGCTATAAGACGATGCCGTGAAGCTGACCCTCAGTCTCTTTTGGCGCATCACGAGTCCCTGCATACATTGCCTGCACCTACCTTTCCACCACCACCATGGCTTCCAACGGCTCGGCATCCTCGGGAGTCAGCATCTCTCCATTGCGGGCTCAGGCTCAGGCTCAGGCCCAGGCTCGCAGCCCCCCGGCCAAGGATGT